>Ga0222419_100024_pt1 | contig 352645 bp, 341 predicted proteins | sample 1B20Ametagenome_FD_182474 | JGI IMG/M metagenome (GOLD analysis project Ga0222419, IMG submission 182474) | Enriched microbial communities from leaf-cutter ant dump, University of Wisconsin, Madison, United States - 1B20A (version 2) | ecosystem: Environmental > Terrestrial > Nest > Insects... | reverse complement strand
CCGGCAAGCCGAAGATCCTCGCCATCGTCGCCACAATGCGAAAGCTCCTCACCATCCTCAACGCAATCATCCGGGACGGCAGACCATGGAAAAGCGCTTGACACCCAAGACAGTCGCTCTCCCCGCAGGCGGGGAGAAGGTCGCGGCAGCGGGATGAGGGGCGCTTCAGCCCCTTGCCATCCCTCACCCCGCCGTCCTAGCTAGGCGCATGCCGATCAACCGCCTCGAACGCTCTCCCCGCAGGCGGGGAGAAGGTCGCGGCAGCGGGATGAGGGGCGCTTCAGCCCCTTGCCATCCCTCACCCCGCCGTCCTAGCTAGGCGCATGCCGATCAACCGCCTCGAACGCTTCGCCCACAATCTCGACTGGAACCTCCTGCGCACCTTCGTGGTCGTCGTCGAGGAAGGCTCGATCACGCGGGCGGCGAACCGGCTCCTTTTGCAGCAGCCGGCCGTCAGCATGGCGCTGAAGCGGCTGGAGCAATCGGTCGGCCACCGGCTGATCGACCGCAGCCCCGGCCGTTTCGAGCTCACCGAGGCCGGCGTTCGGCTTCACGCCCTTTGCCGCGACATCTTCACCGCCATCGTGCGCCTGCCGGAAGCCATGGAGGCCTCCGGCGAGGACGTCGCCGGCCATATCGCCATCCACACCGTCAGCCATGCCATGAACCCGGCCTGGGACCGGGCGCTCGCCGATTTCTTCAGGCTCCATCCGCGCGTGACCGTCGGCGTCACCGTCGAGACCACCACGGACGTCATCCGCTCGGTGGAGCGGGGCGTCGCCACGCTCGGCCTTTCGGACGGCATCATTCCCGAGGCGCTGGAAAGGGCGCCCTTCTGCTACGAGCGCTATGCGCTCTATTGCGGGCGCGGCCACCGGCTGTTCGGCGCGGCGGAGGCACGGCTGGAGGACCTTCGGGGCGAGCCCTATGTCAGCTTCCTCGCCGACGTGCTCGGCGGCCCGCATATGGGGCCGGTAACAGCCGTGCGCGCCATCGGCTCCTTCGGCCAGCAGGTGCGCGCGCTCGCCTTCAACGTGGAGGAGGTGCTGCGGCTCGTCGTCGCCAATGCGGGCATCGGCATGCTGCCCGTCCATCTGGCCGGCCGGGCGATCGAGGCGGGCGAGCTCTGGCAATTGCCGCCCTATGCCGACCTGCCGGTGACGGAGACCTTCCGCATCGCCAATCCCGGCGCGACGCTGAACCCGGCCGAGCGCGCTTTCCTCGCCCATGTCGCGGATGTCCCCGCATGGCGATGGGGCGACCAGCATCAATCCGGCTGATAGCCGCCTTCATCCCTATAAATTTGAAGAATGGCGACGGCTCCCTTACCCCTGTGGCAAACGACAGGCGGAGACGAGCATGCAGACCTTCGACATCGCGATCATCGGCGGCGGCATCGCCGGCCTGTCGTTGGCCTATTTCCTGAGCCCCCACCGCTCGGTCGTCGTCCTGGAGCAGGAAGGCGCGCTCGGCTATCACAGCACGGGCCGCTCGGCCGCCGAATTCACGCTGCGCGACAACGCGCCCGCCGTCAACGCGCTCGCCCGCGCCAGCCATGCCTTCATGGCCGCGCCGCCGGACGGCTTTTCCGCCGTGCCGCTGCTCATTGCCCGCGGCAGCATCATCTTCGGCGCCGAGGAAAAGGCGGCTTTGGTGCAGGCCCGCTTCGAGGAGGCGAAGGCGCTCGGCGCGGCCGTCGAATGGCTCGACGAGGCCGCCCTCCTCGCCCGCGCGCCGATCATGGACCCCGCCTATGTCGCCGCCGCCTATTTCGACCCGGACTATTGGGACATCGAGGTGGATGCGCTCCTGCAAGCCTATGCCCGCCACGCCCGCCGCAACGGCGCGCAGATCCTCGAAACGTGCGAATTCTCCGGCGCCCGGCGCGTCGGCGGCAAATGGCTGATCGAGACGGGCGGCGACACCATCGCCGCCGGCATCCTGGTGAATGCGGCGGGCGGCTGGGCCGATACGGTCGCCGCCCGCGCCGGCGTCCGCCCCGTCGGCATCGTGCCGCACCGGCGTACCGCCGTCACCGTCGACCTGCCGGAAGGCGTGGACGCAGGCCGCCTGCCGGAGATGAACGAGATCGAGGACACGTTCTATTTCAAGCCGGAGGGCGGGCGTCTCCTCGCCTCCCCCGCAGACGAGACGCCGTGCGAGCCGGCGGACGTGCAGGCGGAGGAGATCGACATCGCCTATGCCGCCCACTATGTCGAGGAGGCGACGAGCCTCAGCGTGCGCCGCGTCTTCAAGAGCTGGGCCGGCATGCGCAGCTTCTCGCCGGACCGCCTGCCGGTCGTGGGCTTTGCCAAGGACGAGCCGTCCTTCTTCTGGCTTGCCGGCCAGGGCGGCTACGGCATCCTCACCTCGCCCGCGCTCGGCAGCCTTGCCGCCGCGCTCCTTGCCGGCGAGCCCGTGCCGGTGCCGTCGGCCCGCGAGGGCATCGGGGCGGAGACGTTCAGTCCCGCACGCTTCTCCTGATACGAAAACGGGCGCCCGAGGGCGCCCGTTTCTGTTTCAGCCTTCCGCGGCCGGCGTTCCGGCCGAACCGGGCGCCCGCGAGCCTTCGCGGTCCTTCCAGAAACGGCTGAGGAAGAGCAGGATCGGACCGCCGATATAGATCGACGAGGTCGTCGCCACGATGACGCCGAAAAGCATCGGCCAGGCGAAGGGCTTGACCGTGTCGCCGCCCCAGATCGCCATCGGCAGCAGCGAGGCCGCAACGGCGAGCGAGGTGAAGATGCATCGCATGATCACCTGGTTGATCGACAGGTCGATGAGGTCGGAGAACGGCATCGACTTGTACTTGCGCAGGTTCTCGCGCATGCGGTCGTAGACCACCACCTTGTCGTTCACCGAATAGCCGATCAGCGTCAGCACGGCGGCGATGGCCGTCAGGTTGAAGTCGATCTGCATCAGCGAGAAGAAGCCGATCATCTTGGTGATGTCGAGGACCAGCGTGACGATGGCGCCCACGGCGAAGTGCCATTCGAAGCGCCACCAGATGTAGATCAGGATCGCCAGCATGCCGAGGCCGACGGCAAGGAAGCCGGACCGCGCAAGCTCGGTGCTGACCGTCGGGCCGACCACTTCCGTGCGCTCGAAGCTGGCGTCCGGGATCATCTCGGCAACGCCGTCGCGGATCTTCTGGAGGGCCGCGGTCTGCACCGCTTCGCCGCCCGGCTGGCGCTGCACGCGCACGAGGACGGACGTGCCCTGGCCGAATTCCTGAAGCGCCACTTCGCCGAGCTCCAGGTCCTCCATCTTCTTGCGCAGCGAGGCAAGGTCGATCGGCGCCTTGGAGGTCGCCTCCACCTGGATGCCGCCGACGAAGTCGATGCCGTAGTTGAGGCCCGGCGTGAAGAACAGGATGATGGAGCTGGTCGAGATGACGGCGGACGTCGCGATCGCGATATAGCGGCCGCGCATGAAGGAGAAGCTCGGGATGCTCCAGACCTGGCCGAAGATCGAATGGATGTTGATCTTCTTCATCTTGCTGCGGATGACCACCTCGCGCATCAAGAGGCGCACGAAGGTGATCGAGGTGAACATCGAGATGGCAAGGCCGATGATCATGGTGATGGCGAAGCCTCGCACCGGACCCGAGCCGAACATGAAGAGCAGGATCATGCCCACCATGGTGGTCATGTTGCCGTCGACGATGGTGGCGTAGGCCTTGTTGAAGCCGACGTCGAGCGCCTTCATGGCCCCCGCCCCGCCCGCCGTCTCTTCACGGATACGGGCGTTGATGAGGATGTTGGCGTCCACGGCCATGCCGATGCCGAGGATGATGCCGGCGATGCCGGGCAGCGTCAGCGTCGAGCCGAGAAGGCCGAGGAGGCCGATGGTCAGGATCGTGTGCAGCACGAGGCCGAGATTGGCGATGAGGCCCCAGGAACCGTAGAGCACCTGCATCATCACGACGACGGCGGCAAGGCCGGCAAGACCCGTATAGAGGCCCATGCGGATCGAGTCCGAGCCGAGGTTCGGGCCGACGGTGCGCTCCTCGATGATGGTGAGCGGGGCCGGCAGGGCGCCCGAGCGCAGCAGCGCCGAAAGGACGGTCGCTTCCTGCGGGTTGAAGTTGCCCGAGATCTGGCCCTGGCCGCCGAGGATCGGCTCGCGGATGACCGGCGCCGTCAGCACCTTGCCGTCGAGGACGATGGCGAAGGGCTTGCCGACATTGGCCTGGGTGACTTCCGCGAACTGGCGCGCGCCGGTGGAATCGAAGGTGAACGAGACGATCGGCTCGTTCGTGCGCTGGTCGAAGCCGGCCTTGGCGTCGGCAAGGCGGTCGCCGGAAATCGCGACGCGCTCCTCGACCGCATACTTCCGGCCGTCGTTGGCGCCGGGCAGGATCAGCACGCCGCGCGGAGCGACGCCGTTCGGATCGACGCTCTGGTCGACCATGTGGAAGCTCATCTGCGCGGTCGAGCCGAGCAGCTGGCGAAGGCGCGTCGGGTCCTGGAGGCCCGGAAGCTGGACGAGGATGCGATCGCCGCCGACGCGCTGGATGAGCGGTTCGGCAACGCCGACCTGGTCGACGCGGCGGCGGATGATCTCGAGGCTCTGCTCGACGGCGGCCGACATGCGCTCGTTGATGCCGGCTTCCGTCAGCGTCACGTTGATGACGGTGCCGCTCGTGGCGACGTCGATATCGGCCGAGCCGCCGCCGAAGCCGAGCGCGGAGGCCGGCGCGGCGAGCTTGCGCACTTCCGGCAGCACCTTGTCGAGCGCGTCCTGGTCGGGCAGCGTGATCGTCAGCGTCGTGCCGTTGAGGCGGGCGGCCGAGGCGCGCTCGCCGGCCTTGCGCAGGATGGCGCGGGCATCGTTGAGCAGCGTATCCATGCGCGCCTTGCGCAGCGCCGCCGAATCCACTTCGAGGACGAGGTGCGAGCCGCCCTTCAGGTCGAGGCCGAGGGTAACGGGATTGGCGGGCAGGTAGTGCCCGAATTTCGCCTGCTGCTCGGGCGTCAGCACGTTGGGCACGGCCGCGAGCATCCCGAACAGGATGATGACGGCGTAGACCAGCAGGGCCCACTTGGAGGTTTTCATGGGGTGTTCCACTTCAACTGGCGGAACGGCGCGAGGGGGTTCGGCGCCGTCCGCTGGGATCGCATTCAATCGGATGGCGCGGCAATCGGCGCCATGGAGCCTTAGCCGGCAGAAACCGGAGGCGCGCGGCTTCTGAAGGAGGCAAGGGCCGGCCGCACGGGCGCGGCATCATCGAGCGTGAACGGGACGGCCGAGGACGCCGCTTCGAACGGATGGAAGCGAAGGCCCGCCCCCGGCAGGAAAGCCTTGCCGCCGGCATCGCCCTCGGCAACGCTCGCCTTCGTGCTGGCGGAGCGCCGCTCCGCATGGCCGCTGGCCGGGAACCAGAGATCGTCGCCCGCCGCCGAAAGGGGCGACGGTGCAACGCCGCCCGCGGCACTGGCGCGCTGGGTGTGGCCCGCCGGCCGCACGCTGTCTGGCAGGGTGAACTGCGACAGGAACAGGGTGACGAGCAGCACGAGGAAGCCGACGGGCGCAAAACCCCGCTCCCACATCGTCGCCTCTTTCCCGGTCCTCATGTTCATGCCTGTCCGTTCGTCGAAGGCGGAAGGTCGCGCGAAGCAGGCTTCGCACGGCGCAGATGGTGCGCCAAGAACCATTTACCGCCGGGCGAGTCAAGTTCCGCCCCGGGCGGGCGGGCGCTACAACTCGTGGATCGTGACGTCGGGGCAGGCTTCCCGCGCCAGATCGCGCAGGTGCCGGTGGTGCGTGAGGTAGATCACCTGCCCGCTCCTTGCCGTTTCCCCCATGACGCGCAGGGCGTTCAGCGCGCGCCCGTCGTCGAAGGTCTCCATGATGTCGTCGGCGATGAACGGCACGGTCTCGCGGGTCTCGGCGATCTCGTGGTAGCCCGCCACGCGCAGCGCGAGATAGAGCTGGAAGCGCGTGCCCTTGGAAAGGTCCCTCGCCAGCTTCGAGGCGCCGGAGGCGGCATTGGCGAGAAGGAACTCGCCGTCCTTCTCCAGCACCGTCGACAGGCCCGCATATTCGCCGCCCGTGATGGCGCGGAAGGTCTGCGAGGCCCGCTCCATCATCCGGCTGCGGTGACGCTCGCGGTAAAGCCGCAGCGCCTGCTCGGCCGCAAGGACGCCCGCGCGCGTGGCGAGGTAGCGCCGCGAGCGCTCGGCGAGATCGACGAGCGCCGTGCGCCGCCGCTCCTCCAGCGCCGCCGCCGCATCGCTGTCGGCGATCTTCGACAGGGCTTCGTCGGTGCGGGCCTTTGCAAGGTGCTGCGCCTCCACCGCGCGGTCGAGATCGTCCAGCCGCGCGGCAAGGTCGGCCCGCTCGCCCATAAGCTGGTCCTCGTCGACCGCCGACAGGGCGGCCTCGGCCTCCTCGGCGGTTTCCATGCGCATCTGGCGGGCAAGGTCGCGCGCCGCTTCGCCGATACGACCGGCAAGATCGTCGCGCCGGCGATGGGATTCCATGAGGATTTCCGCCTCCGCGAGGCTGGCGCAGCCGAGGAAGACGAAAATCTCCGAAAGCCGCGCGGCAAGCGCCGTCCGGCGCTCCTCCAGCCCGCGCGCCTCCTCGTCGAGCCGGACCAGCGCCTTGTCGAGCGCCTCGCGCCGTTCGTGCACCGCCTTCGCCGCGGCGAGCCGACGGGCAAGGCTCGCGACCGCGGCAAGGGGGTCCGCCGCGTCGAACGCCTCGCCGAGCCGGCCGGCAAGCCGCTGCGCGTGGCCGGTGTAATCCTCCTGGTCGCGGCGCATGGCGGCGATGCGGTGCTCCAGCTCGCGGTGCCGCTCGACGGTGCGGGCCAGCGCCTGCAAGGCGGGCAAGAGGACGGCAAGGCGCTCGGGGTCGTCCGGCGCCTCATCCGTCGCAAGCCATGTGCCGGCGATAGCCCGGTCCCACGCCGCCCGCCATGCCGAAAGCGCCTGTCCCGCCTCCTGCGCCGCCCTGCCGCGTGCTTCGGCATCGGCAACGGCGCGGGCGTGGCGTTCGGCGGCGGCAAGGCGCCGGGCCTCCGCCGCCTTCAGCGCCTCCAGGCGGTCTTCCGCGAGGAAAAGGGCCTCTTCAAAAGAAATATCCGCAGCAAAATCGGCTCCCAGCAAGCCGGCAAGTCGCGCCAGCATCGCCTTGGCCTCGTCTTCGAGAAGGTCGGCCTCGGTCTTCCGCCGGGCAAGGTCGCCGGCAAGCCCGAGCGCCGCCGAGCGGCGATCGAGCCAGAGCGCGATATCCGGCAGGGTGGTTTCCGTCGGCAGGCCGCAGCGGCAGGCGGCGGCGGAAATCTGCGCATCCGTCTCCGCGCGCATCGCCTCGAGCCGCGCCGTCTCGCCGGCGAGCGCGGCAAGGCGTGCCGCACCCTCCGCCACGGTGCGCTCCAGCAGGCGGATTTCGGAAAGGCGGTCGGCGCTGCGCAGGCGCGCATCCGTCGCGCGGTCGTCCTCGCGCATCGCCGCCTCGAAGGCCGCGGCGGTCTCCCGGTCGAGGCGGGCGAGATGCGCTTGCCAGGCCGCCTCGCGGCCGGCGCGCAGGCGGCCTGCCTGCTCCTCGCCGGCAGCGCCGGTCTCCGCCTGCAGCGCATCGAGCCTTGCCCTGGCGCCGGCGCTTTCCAGCGTCAGGGCCGCGACCTGCTCCTGCTGGCGGCGAAGCGCATCGTCCGCCGCCTCGCGCAGCTTGCGCAGGCTTTCCAGTTCCAGGGATGCCGGCACCGGCAGGACTGCCAGCGTCGCCGTCGTGCCGGACCACGGGGCGAGCGCCACCATCGCCGCCTCGGCCTCCTGCCGGCAAAGGGCGAGAAGGCGGCGGGCTTCACGAAGGCGCGAGGGAAGGTCGCCGGAGCGGGCGGCGCGCAGCGCGGCGGCAAGCGCGGCCTGCTGCGCCGCCTCGCCTTCCGTCCCGTCATCCTCAAATCCGCCGGCCGCCTCCAGCGCCTTGTCCGCCTCGGCCTCTTCGCGAAGGGCGGCCGCGGCGCGCTCGGCAAGCGTGGCGCGGCGGGAAAGCTGCGCGGTGAGCTTTTCGGCAAGGTCGGGCGGCAGCAGGATGTCCGCCGGGTCCCTCTCCGGCGGAAGGCCGAGCGCGGCAATTTCCGCGCGCAGCGTCGCGGCAAGGCGGTCGCGCTCGCCCTCGCGCGCGGCAAGGTCCATCGCGGCGGTGCGGAAGCGGGCTTCCAGCGCGGAGCCGGCAAGGGCCGCGATATCGGCCTCGGCCTCCAGCACGGCGGCATCTTCGGATAGGGCCGCGCGCTCTTCGGCGGAACGGTCGCGCTCGGCAGCAACGCCGTCGGTCCGTGCGGCGATCTCCGCCTCCTCGCGGGCAAGCTCGCCGAGAAGGGTGCGCCAGCCGGGCGGCGGGGAATCGCCGAGGTCGAAGGCGCCGAGTTCGGCCCTGAGGCCCCGCAGGCGGCGAAGGGCCGGCAGCGCCTCGAGGCTGCGCTCCGCCTGCCCCAGCGCCGCACGCGCCTCGGCGCGCTCGGCGCTCGCCTGCGCATGGCGGCGGGCGGCCTCGTCGCGCTCCCGCACGAGGAGGCCGTAGTCGCGGGCCGCGACGTCGAGCGCCTTGCGCTCGGCCGCCAGCGCCTCGATCTCGCCTTTCAGGGTGGAAAGCCCGTGCTTGCGGCCGGAGGGCCTGTAGAAATCGTCCGCCTCCGCCTTCAGCGCGGCGAGGCCGGAGGCCATGTCGGAAAGGCCGGAGCTGGCGGAGAACAGCATCGCGCCCAGCTCGCCCTCGCTCTTCAGGATGTCCTCGCCGCCCTTCTCGATGCTCTCGTCGTCGAGCGAGAACATGGTGCGGTAGGCGTTGCGGTCCATGCCGCCGAGGACGGCGGCGAAGAGCGTGTCGGGCAGCGTCCGGTCGTCGGCGGAAACAAGCGTTCCCTGGTTGCGCTTGAGGCGGTAGGCTTCCACGGCCTCCTTGCCGATGGAAAGCCGTCCGCCGACGCGCATCAGCGGGTAAGGGTGCAGGAAACCGTAGGCGCTCGATTTCTCTATGCCGAAGAGGAAGTCGAGATAGGCGGAGAAGAGCGTCGACTTGCCGGCCTCGTTCGGGCCGTGAACGAGGTGGAAATCGGCCCGGCCCGGCCGGGGCGCGCCGAAATCGAGGCTGCGGTCGGTGAACTTGCCGTAGCGGACGAGGTCGAGACGGTCGAGGCGCATGTCAGGCCCCTTCCCGCCCGCCGCCGAGGCGGGCGAGCACGGTATCGCTGCCCTCGCGCGCAAGATCGGCCAGAAGACTTTCCTCCGCCGCCTCGTCCGGCACGAGAAGGCCGCGCGCCTCCTTCGGCAATTGCCGCAGGAGATCGGCCAGCGTCTCGCGCAGCTCCTCGCGATAGGCGTGGCTGCGGGTGACATCCTCGTGCATCAGGCGGGAAAGCTCGCCGAGCGGGCCGGCATCGGCCTCTTCGGCGACCGGTGGCGCGGAGACGGCAAGCTCCACCGCCTCGATCCAGCCGGCGCCGAGCGAGGCGGCGACGTTCTGCAATTCGGCGAGCAGCAGGTCCTCGTCGCGGCGCAGGCGCCAGGCGAGCGGCGTCGCGCCCGCCAAGGTCAGGCGCGCGACGAGCTGGGCGCCGCCGGCCGCGGCGAGCGCGGCGGACAGCACCGCCTCGGCCCGCTCCTGCAGGCCGCGCCAGTCGTCGACGCCGGCAAGGTCGACCGTCAGCCGCTCGAAGACGGCGACGGCCACCGGGCGCTCCTCGCAGATGATGGTACCGTCGTCCTCCACGGTGGCGAGCGTGATGCCCTTCGGCCCGCCCTCGTTGATGTCGCGTCCCTGCGGGTTGCCGGGCATGACGATCCACGGCTTTTCGGAATGCACGCGGCGCTGGTGGATATGGCCGAGGGCCCAGTAGTCGAAGCCGTGCGCGGCAAGGTCGGCAACGCTCACCGGCGCGTAAGGATCGTGGCGGCTCGCGCCGGCAAGGCTGGTGTGGAGCAGGCCGATATTGACCGCATCCGCCACCGGCGCGCGGAAGGACGGCAGGAGCGAGGCCGGCGCATGCGGATTGGCAAAGCTGATGCCGTGGACATGGACCTCGCGCCCGTTGGTAAGCGCCCCGGCCCGCACCGGCTTTCCGCGCCCGTCGAAGACGTGCACGTTCGGCGGAAAGGTGAGCTCGCGGGTGATCTGCGACTGCGCATCGTGATTGCCGCGAATGAGGTAGACGCGGATGCCCGCCGCCTCCAGCCGCCGCATCTCGGCCATCAGGAAGAGCGCCGTCGCCATGGAGGTCTGCGAGCCGTCGTAGAGGTCGCCGGCGATCACGAGCGCGTCGACCGCCTCGGCAAGCGCGATGTCGACGATGCGCTCCAGCGCCGTGCGGGTCGCCCCGCGCACGAGGTCGCCGAGATCGGCATTGCGCAGGGCCAGGGACGTCAGCGGCGAATCGAGGTGCAGGTCGGCCGTGTGGATGAAGCGGAAAGGCATGGCCGGACAATCGCCCCGGCGCCCCGAAGGGTCAATGCCCGCGCGCGCGGGAGCCGGGTTATGCAGGGTGAAATCGACCTCGCAAGAAAAACCCGTCGGGTGCAAGGAAAAGACGCCTCGCCGGCTTTACGGCGATCGTTCAATATCTATGATCAAATTCATCACAAAATGTCACAATCCTTTGACATGGTCCCTCATAATACTTATATTTCCCCTCATGAGTAGCACGATAGAAATCTCCCAGGGCATGTTCAAGCTCTACCATCAGGTCAGCCGCCTGGTGAACGAGTGCATGATGGACGAAGGCGTGTCGCTCGCCCGCAGCAAGTTCCTGCTTCTTCTGGAATGCCAGGGCCCGCAGCGGTCGACGGACATCGCCTGCGCTCTCGGTTTCGCACCCCGCACGGTGACGGAAGCGATCGACGGTCTCGAGCGGGACAAGCTCGTCAAGCGCGAGCCCGACCCGAAGGACCGCCGTGCCAAGATCGTCTCGATCACGGATATGGGCCGGACCGTCATTTCGGCCGCCCAGCAGCCGCAGCACAAGACGATCGAGGCGATCTTCGCCGTCCTCACCGAGGAACAGAAGCAGCAGCTCAAGGAAATCATCCGCTGTCTCAGCGAGAAGACCGAGGCGCTGCAACGGGAAAGAGACAGGAACGCGGGCGGCGGCGACACGGTGCCGGTCCGCTCATTGGAAGCCGTCGACTGACAGCCCCGGCGGCAGGGCGAATTGGAAAGGCCGGGATCCTGCGATCCCGGCCTTTCGTGTTTTTGGCTGGCGTCGTCGCCCCGGTTCCCTCTCTGCCTGCCGGCATCTCCCCCACAAGGGGGGAGAACGCTGAAAGCCCGCTCTTCCCTCCATTTTTCTCAAATTAAGGGTGCCTCAGGTTAAGTCCCTCCCCCTTGTGGGGAGGGATTTAGGGCGGGGTCTTTACATCGCGTTGAGCGGGCCGATGCCGAAGAACAGGGTCTCGCCGGACGAACCGTCGACACCGTCGTTGTCCGTCACGACGAAGCCGTTGCCGGCGGCGTCGATGGCAAACCCCTCCACCTTGTCGACGACATAGCCGTTGGTGGCCTTGAGGTCGGGGATGAGGTCGCGGACCTCTTCCTTCCTCACCACAGGCAGCTCGCCGCCGATCTTGGCCGGCTTCAGGTCGGCGAGCGCAACGCGATAGAGCTTCTTCAGCTTCGCAGCCTTGCCGATCAGGTTGTCGCGCTCGATGATATAGGCATAGTCGCCGTTCGCGGTGATTTCCGAAAGGCCGACCCAGCCTTCCTGCGTCTTTTCGAGCGGATAGCGCACCGCGCCCCATTCCTTGGAAGACGGCTTGTAGGAGACGAGCTTCACGAAACCCTTCCCGTCGTCGCCCCATTCGCGCTGCACGGCCATCCAGAGGACCTCGTCGTCCCCCTCGCCGACGCGGGTGATGCCCTCGAAGCCGAAGCGCTTCTCGTGCGCCCGCAGTTCGGCGGGAATGGCGATCTCCCTGTCGATCTCGCCCTTCCCGTTCACATGCAGGACGGCGTGGGGGACGAGCTTGTCGGCATCGCCTTCATTGGCAAGCCAGAAGCCGCCCTCGCCGTCCGCCGTCAGGCCTTCGCTGTCGAGCTTCTGGGCCGGAGCGCCGCCGCGGGTGATGCGCAGCGCATCGACGATCTTCGCCGGCTTTGCCGTGGCGTCGATCGTGAAGATCGTCGGCTGGGATGCGTAGAAGGAATCGTTGACGGCATAGAGCATGCCCGGCTTGTCCTTGACCGGGGCGAGGCCGGAGAGTGCGCCGAAGCCGATCAGCGCGCCGTCCTTTTCCATCGAGACGATCTGCGGATAGGCCGCCTCGCCTTCGGCGCGCTCGTAGATCATGACATGCGAGCGTGCGCCGCCGTCTTCCACGAGGTCCGTCTCGTTGGCCGTCACCAGGAGGTTGCGGCCCGGGATGGCCACGCCGCCTTCCGGCCCGATGCCCGACGGCAGGAGCTGGAGAAGTTCAGGCTCGGCGCCGGTATCCTTGTAGACGCCGACGACCGAGGCGCGCTCGGCCAGCACGAAGAAGAGGTTGTCTTCGCCGAATTTCGCCGCTTCCAGGCCTTCCGGCTCGATGCCCTTCTTGTTGCGCTTGTCGGGATAGTGGCCGATCTTCGCCACTTCCCGCTCGAAGGACGCGCCGCTTTCATAGAGGACCTTGCCCGCCTTGTCGAAGATGGTGAAGCCGCGCGCACCGCCCTTCCAGTCGCCTTCGTTGGCGACGACGAGGCGGTTGTCGTCCAGCCACTTCACGGCGTCGGGTTCGCGGGCGACGTCCTTCACCTCGCCGGTGAATTCCAGCGCACCGTCCTTCCTGGTATCGACGCCTTCGAGGCTGACGGTGCCGGCGGAGAAATGCGACTTCACCGCGCCCGTCCTGCCGTCGACGATGACGATATGGTTGTTCTCCTGAAGGGTAAGCGCCACTTCGTCGAGGCCGTTGAAGGAAACGAATTCCGGCTCCGGATCGTCACCGGCGACGGCGGCAAGGCCGGTCAGCGTGACATGCCTGATCGAACCGCAATCGACCACGCCGTCCTTCAGCGAGAGCAGCACGAGGTCGCCGGCCGGCATCTGCGGGATGTCGCCGTCGTTGACCGTCTCGTCGCGCTCGTTCTCGATGGCGATGGCGGCGAGCGTCTTGTCCTTGTTGAGCGCGATGGAATCCGGCTGGCCGCCGAGATCGCAGGTCGCCTCCACTTTCTTCGTGGCAAGGTCCACCTGGGCGAGGATGCCCGAGGGTTTCGTGAAGCTCTCGCGCGTGTTGACGGCGACGAGCGCCTTGCCGGCGGCGACGGTCACGGATGTCGGCTCGCCGTCGAAGGAAACAATGCCGCCCGCCTTCGGGGCCTTCGCGTCGGTGATGTCGATGAAGCCGATCGCCTTCAGCGGGCTGTCGGAATAGACGAGCGTGTTGCCGTCCTCGGATGCGGCGATGATCTCGGACGAGGTGGGCGTTGCCGGGTCCACGCCTTCCGGCAGGTTGTCGGCGACGGCGAAGGACGCGACGCGATTGAACACGGGCTCGGCACTGGCGGCGGGCGCCACCGATGCGGCAAGGAGCGCGGCGAACGCGGCGGTGAGGGAACGGGTCTTCATGAAAGCCTCCGGAATCCGGTTTAAGGAACCCGGCGGTTCTGCGGCTTTCGTGTAACAGCCGCATGACAGGCGGCCGTTTCCGCCTCCAATAAAAAAGGGTCCGGAAAACCGGACCCTGATCCCGGAAGCCGGGATCGGCGGCGGAGTGGATAACCGCCCTGCCCCGCAGCACCGCGCGCCACGGATGACGCATCGGGTGCTACAGGACGTCGAGGCGCCGCATGATCCCTAAACCGCTTCCGGCTTAGGGATCATGCGGCGGCGAAGGATCAGCCGTTGACGGCGTCCTTCAGGCCCTTGCCGGCCGAGAACTTCGGCACGTTGCGGGCCGGGATATCGATCTCGGCGCCGGTCGAAAGGTTACGGCCCTTCGAGGCTTCGCGGCGCGATACGGAGAAATTGCCGAAACCGACGAGGCGAACGTCGCCACCGTTCTTGAGTTCGCCCTGGATCGTCTCGAAAACGGCGTCGACAGCCGATGCTGCGTCCGTCTTGGAGAGGCCGGACTTCTCAGCGACCGCGGATACGAGTTCATTCTTGTTCATGTTTCCACCCCTTTCATACGGTTTGAAACGACTCATACAAGTCGGGGGCAGAATACGCATCGCCCCTCGCCTCGCAAGAATATTTCGCCGCAATCCCCTGAGAATCCGGGGCTTACACAGGTTTTTCAACGAAAAAGACCGGCCCGAAGGCCGGTCTTTTGCATTTCCGCATCAAAAAGCGGAGGCTGCGGGCGTCAGGCTCAGTGCGCGATGGCGCCAGTGCCTTCCTCGCCCGCGTCGACCGCGGGCACCTTGGCCGCCTCGAACGAGCCGTCCCATTCGATCGGCTCGGGCTTGCGCACCAGCGCATGCGCGATGACCTCGCCCATGCGCGAGACCGGCACGATCTCCATGTTGTTCTTCACGTTGTCCGGAATGTCCGCCAGGTCCTTGGCGTTCTCTTCCGGGATCAGCACCTTCTTGATGCCGCCGCGAAGGGCTGCGAGCAGCTTTTCCTTGAGGCCGCCGATGGGAAGAACCCGGCCGCGCAGCGTCACCTCGCCCGTCATCGCGATATCCTTCGAGACCGGGATGCCGGTCATGATGGAGACGATGGCGGTCGCCATGGCGATGCCGGCCGACGGGCCATCCTTGGGCGTCGCGCCTTCCGGAACGTGCACGTGGATGTCCGTCTTGTCGAAGCGCGGCGGCTCGATGCCGAAATCGACGGCGCGCGAGCGGACATAGGAGGCCGCCGCCGAAATCGATTCCTTCATCACGTCCTTCAGGTTGCCGGTGACCGTCATGCGGCCCTTGCCGCCCGGAAGGCTGACGCCTTCGATGGTCAGCAGCTCGCCGCCAACTTCCGTCCAGGCAAGGCCCGTGACGACACCCACCTGGTCCTCGCGCTCGGCTTCGCCGTGGCGGAAGCGCGGAATGCCGAGGAAGTCGTGGATGTTTTCCGCCGTGACCTCGACCTTCTTCGCCTTGCCCTTGATGATCTCGGTCACCGCCTTGCGGGCGAGCTTCATCAGTTCACGCTCGAAGTTACGAACGCCCGCCTCGCGGGTGTACTGCTGGATGACCGCCATCAACGCGCCGTCCGTGACCGAGAATTCCTTCGGCTGGAGGGCATGGTCGCGGATCGCCTTGGGCAGGAGGTGCCTTTTGGCGATTTCCAGCTTTTCCTCTTCCGTGTAGCCGGCGATGCGGATCACTTCCATGCGGTCCATCAGGGGCGCGGGAATGTTCAGCGTGTTCGCCGTCGTCACGAACATGACGTTGGACAGGTCGTATTCGACTTCCAGGTAATGGTCCATGAAGGTCGAGTTCTGTTCCGGGTCCAGCACCTCCAGGAGAGCCGAGGACGGATCGCCGCGGAAGTCCATGCCCATCTTGTCGATCTCGTCGAGCAGGAAGAGCGGGTTGGACTTCTTCGCCTTCTTCATCGACTGGATGACCTTGCCGGGCATCGAGCCGATATAGGTGCGGCGGTGGCCGCGAATCTCGGCCTCGTCACGCACGCCGCCGAGCGCCATGCGCACATATTCGCGGCCAGTCGCCTTGGCGATGGACTTGGCGAGCGAGGTCTTGCCGACGCCCGGAGGGCCGACGAGGCACAGGATCGGCCCCTTGATCTTGTTGGACCGGGCCTGCACGGCGAGATATTCGACGATGCGCTCCTTGACCTTGTCGAGGCCGAAATGATCCTCGTCGAGGATCTTTTCCGCATTGTTGAGGTCGGTCTTGACCTTCGACTTCTTGCCCCACGGAATGCCCGTCAGCCAGTCGAGATAGTTGCGCACGACGGTGGCTTCCGCCGACATCGGGCTCATCTGGCGCAGCTTCTTCAGTTCGGCGTCCGCCTTCTCGCGGGCTTCCTTGGAGAGCTTGACCTTGGCGATCTTCTCTTCCAGTTCGGCCATCTCGTCGCGGCCGTCCTCGCCGTCGCCGAGCTCCTTCTGGATCGCCTTCATCTGCTCGTTGAGGTAATATTCGCGCTGGGTCTTCTCCATCTGGCGTTTTACGCGCGAGCGGATGCGCTTCTCGACCTGCAGGACCGAGATTTCGCCTTCCATGAAGCCGAGCGCCTTTTCAAGGCGCAGCTTCACGCTCGTCGTCTCCAGCATTTCCTGCTTCTCGACGATCTTGATGGACAGGTGCGAGGCGACCGTGTCGGCGAGCTTCGAGTAGTCCTCGATCTGGCTGGCGGCGCCGACGACTTCCGGCGAAATCTTCTTGTTGAGCTTCACATAGTTCTCGAACTCGGAGACGACCGAGCGCGACAGCGCCTCGATCTCCACCGGGTCCTCTTCCGGCTCGGCCAGCACATGGGCCATCGCCTCGTAGAATTCCTCGCGGTCCGTGTAGCCGTCGATCTCCGCGCGCGCGCGGCCTTCGACCAGCACCTTGACGGTGCCGTCGGGCAGCTTGAGGAGCTGGAGAACGTTGGCGACGGTGCCGATGCGGTAGATGGCATCGGTCTCCGGATCGTCGTCGGACGCGTTGATCTGGGTGGCAAGCATGATCTGCCTGTCGGTGCCCATCACTTCTTCCAGCGCGCGGATCGACTTCTCGCGACCGACGAACAGCGGCACGATCATGTGCGGGAACACCACGATGTCGCGCAGGGGCAGGACCGGGAAAGCGGTCGATTCGTGCGGCGCAGACGTCTTCTTCGTCATGTCATTTCCTTTCAAACGTCCCGTTTCCGGGAGCCGGTTCGATCGGTGCTTGGGCTCACCGGCCGGCAATCTTTTCCACCCACAAGTGGCGTGCGGTTAACCTTTTTTCAAGTCCGTCTGCGGAGTGCCCCACGCCGCGGCGGACCCGATACGCGCCAATATGGAAAGAAGCCTAGCCTGCGGCGCTGACGCGGAACTTGCGGCCTTCTTCCGGCAATGCCTGCCGAAGCATACACGAGACAGAATCGAAGTCTTCCATTCTGGCGTGGCGCGCCCCGTTTCACAACGGCGTGCCCAAGCAGCGAAAGGTTGCTCATCATGCCCCTTCCCTCGGCGGGCGACCAGTCACGAAATGTCGCTAGGCGGCTCACATGAAAAGACCCGCCGCGGCGGGTCCTGGACTGTCGGCAAAGACCCCCTCATCCGCCTGCCGGCACCTTCTCCCCGCAAGCGGGGCGAAGGAGGACGGAGCAAGGCCTTGCCACAAATCCCTTCTCCCCGCTTGCGGGGAGAAGGTCGCGGCAGCGGGATGAGGGGCCGCTCCGGCCGTCGATCAGGCCGAGACGTTGGCCTTCTCTTCGGAACGCTCCGAATAGATGTAGAGCGGGCGGGCCGCACCCTTGACCACCTCGTCGGAGATGACGACCTCGCGAACGCCTTCCAGCGTCGGCAGCTCGAACATCGTGTCGAGCAGGATCTTCTCCATGATCGAGCGAAGGCCGCGGGCGCCGGTCTTGCGGACGATCGCCTTCCGGGCGATCTCGCGCAGGGCGTCCTCGTGGAAGGTCAGTTCCACGTCTTCCATCTCGAACAGGCGCTGGTACTGCTTGACGAGCGCGTTCTTCGGCTCGGACAGGATCTGGATCAGCGCGTCCTCGTCGAGGTCCTCCAGCGTCGCCAGCACGGGCAGGCGGCCGATAAACTCGGGGATGAGGCCGAATTTCACCAGGTCCTCCGGCTCGAGGTCGCGCAGGACTTCGCCGACGCGGCGGTCTTCCGGCGCGCGCACCGTCGCACCGAAACCGATGGAGGTCTTCTCGCCGCGGGCGGAGATGATCTTGTCGAGGCCGGCGAAGGCACCGCCGCAGATGAACAGGATGTTCGTCGTGTCGACCTGCAGGAACTCCTGCTGCGGATGCTTGCGCCCGCCCTGCGGGGGAACGGAGGCGACCGTGCCTTCCATGATCTTCAGGAGCGCCTGCTGCACGCCCTCGCCCGACACGTCACGGGTGATCGACGGATTGTCGGACTTGCGCGAGATCTTGTCGACCTCGTCGATATAGACGATGCCGCGCTGGGCGCGCTCGACATTGTAGTCGGCCGCCTGCAGGAGCTTCAGGATGATGTTCTCCACGTCCTCGCCGACGTAACCGGCTTCGGTCAGCGTCGTGGCGTCGGCCATGGTGAAGGGCACGTCGATGATGCGGGCGAGCGTCTGGGCGAGATAGGTCTTGCCGCAGCCCGTCGGGCCGACCAGCATGATGTTCGACTTCGCCAGTTCCACGTCAGAGCCCTTGGCGGCATGCGCCAGGCGCTTGTAGTGGTTGTGGACCGCGACCGACAGGATGCGCTTGGCCTGCTGCTGGCCGATGACGTATTCGTCGAGGACCTTGATGATATCCTGGGGCGTGGGAACGCCGTCGCGGGATTTCACCATCGAGGTCTTGTTCTCCTCGCGGATGATGTCCATGCACAGTTCGACGCATTCATCGCAGATGAACACCGTCGGTCCTGCAATCAGCTTGCGGACCTCGTGCTGGCTCTTGCCGCAGAAGGAGCAGTAAAGGGTATTCTTGGAGTCGCCGCCGTTGCTGCCGCTGACCTTGCTCATATCACTTTCCTTCCAGCACGCCGCCCATCCCTCGCAAAGATGGCCGGACCACTCAAACCGCCTTCGCCGGAACCGCTCGCGCCCATCCGTCGAAGGCTCCAGGGGTACTGACCGGAAATGGGGCTGGGCCCCAGACCCGGTGGCAACGAATCCCCCACCGAAATACCGAATGCTAGGCCGTCACAAATCAACATAGCATTAACGGCCAATATTACCGCCTTTGCCGGGCGGATAAAGCCCCGTGACCCTTACAAATGTGTCACAATAGCTTCATCCGCGGCAAAACCATGACCTTACGCTGCGTCAGGTCCCTCGACCGCCTCGCGGCTCGTGATGACCCGGTCGACGAGGCCCCAGTCCTTCGCCTCGTCCGCGCTCATGAAGTGGTCGCGGTCGAGCGTCTGCTCGACTTCCTCGTAGGTGCGTCCGCAATGCTTGACGTAGACCTCGTTCAGCTTGCGCTTCATCTTGAGGATGTCCTTGGCGTGGCGCTCGATGTCCGAGGCCTGGCCCTGGAAGCCGCCGGAGGGCTGGTGCACCATGATGCGGGCGTTCGGCGTGGCAAAGCGCATGTCCTTGTGGCCGGCGGCGAGCAGCAGCGAGCCCATCGAGGCGGCCTGGCCGATGCAGAGCGTCGAGACGGCCGGCTTGATGAACTGCATCGTGTCGTAGATCGCCATGCCGGAGGTGACGACGCCGCCCGGCGAATTGATGTAGAGCGCGATCTCCTTCTTCGGGTTTTCCGCCTCGAGGAAGAGAAGCTGCGCGCAGACGAGCGTGGCGATATGGTCCTCGACGGGGCCCGTCAGGAAGATGATGCGCTCTTTCAGGAGGCGCGAATAGATGTCGTAGGAACGCTCGCCGCGGTTGGTCTGCTCGACGACCATCGGCACCAGAGCCATGGCGGTATCTACGGGATTTGTCATGTCAACCCTTCATCTCAAGTGGCCCTGAAACCCGTCGCCAAGCGTTGGGAATCAGCAAGTTTCGTCTTCCCTACATAGAGTGTCAGGGTATCGGACTTCAAGACGGCCGCATGTTTTGCGGCGCTCTATGCCACAATGCGGTTAACCGGCGAGGCCGAGGCGCGGATTTCCACAACCCGATGGCGGACAGGATGAAGGAAGGGTGAATGCCGGCGGGCAGGATCACACGAGACGGATCGGGCCGGGATAGGACGCCAGACGCCGATCGGCGGTGAGCAGCAGGAGACCTTCGGTTCGCGCCTGGGCGACAAGCATGCGGTCGAAAGGATCGGCATGAATGGCGGGAAGGTCTGCCACCGCAACCGCATGCGCGGCATTGATCGGCAGTTCCTCATAGCCGTTTTCAAGGAGGCCGCGACGGACAAGGGACGCATCGGCCGAGAAATCATGTCGGTTCAGGGCCTGCTTGATCGCGATTTCCCAAATACTCGCGGCACTGAAAACCAATAGGTTGTCCTCGTCAGCCATCAGGGAGACGGCCTCGGCGCTGAGGCGTTCAGGCCCTTCGGCGGCCCAGATCAAGAGATGGGTATCGATCAACAGCCTCATTCGTCACCGCTGAACAGCTTTTCGATTTCCCCCTCGCCCATCCTGTCGAAATCCGCGGGAATCTTCAGTTGCCCCCGAAGGAACCCGAAGCGGCGCGGAGCCGCCCCGGCAGCACCGCTCTCCAGCGGCACGACGCGCACCATCGGCTTTCCCGCCTTGGCGATGACGAAGGATTCGCCCTCTGCCGCCTGCTCGACAAGGCGCGAGAGGTGGGTCTTGGCTTCATGGATGTTGACGATACGCACAGGCGCCTCCTCGCGGACTTAGTCCATTAAACTTAGTTTACTTCATCCTCATTGTCGAATCGCTCTTTCCGCCGGGCGTCAAATGGATTAGCTCTCGGCCATGACGACGACGCACCTGCCTTTCCTTTCCATCGATCTCGCCAGCCGCCGGGTCTCGCTCGACGGCCGCGATCCGCAATTCTACCGCGACCCGAACCCCGCCTATGCGGCGCTGCACGCGCACTGTCCCACTTTCTGGTGGGAAGAGCAGAAGATGTGGTATTTCACGGGCTACGACCATGTGAACGCGCTCCTGCGCGACCGCCGCTTCGGCCGGCAGATCCTGCATGTGGCGACGCGCGAGGAGCTCGGAATGCCGGCGCCCCAGCCGCATCTTGCGCATTTCGACGCGGCGGAGGCCTGGTCGCTGCTGGAGCTGGAGCCGCCGGAGCACACGCGGCTGCGCACGCTCGTCAACCGCGCCTTCGTCTCGCGGATGATCGAGAAGCTGACGCCGGAGATCGCCGCGCTCTGCCACGAGGCCATCGACCGCTTCGAGAAGGACGGCCGGGTCGAGCTGCTCTCCGCTTTCGCCGACATCCTGCCGGTGACGATGATCGCCCGCATGATCGGCATTCCCGACGCGATGGGGCCGCAGCTCCTGAAATGGTCGCATGCCTATGTGCGCATGTACATGTTCGGCCGTACCCGCGAGGACGAGGTCAACGCCGACAGGGCGGCCGAGGAATTTTCGGATTACGTGCGCGGCGTGATCGCCGAGCGCCGAGCGGAGCCGCGCGACGACCTGCTCTCGCACATGGTGCACACCGAGCACCGCGGCCAGCTCCTCACCGAGGACGAGCTCATCTCCACCACCATCGTGCTGCTCAATGCCGGCCACGAGGCGACGGTGCACCAGATCGGCAATGCCGTGCGCACGATCCTGGAAAACGGCGCAGACCCGGCCGTGCATTTCGCCGATGCGAAGGCGACGGAGCGCACGGTCGAGGAATGCCTGCGCATCTCCGCGCCGGTGCACATCTTCCAGCGCTATGCGCTCGAGGACGTCGAGATCGACGGCATCCATTTCCGCCGCGGCGAGAAGGTGGCGATGATCCTCGCCGCCGCCAATCTCGACCCGAAGAAATTCTCCGACCCGCTCACCTTCAGGCCGGATCGCGACGAGGGGCCGAACCTCTCCTTCGGCGCGGGCATCCATTTCTGCATCGGCGCGCCGCTTGCCCGGCTGGAGCTGAACATCGCCCTGCCGATCCTCTTCCAGCGCCTGCCCGGCCTCAGGATCGCCAAGCCGCCCGTGGTGAAGGACGTCTATCACTTCCACGGGCTGGAGGCGCTGGAGCTCGAATGGTAGGAATACCGTCAACCGGTACTTCGATCCTCATCCTTGCCATAGTGATTGCGCTCACGTTCGCTGCGCCCCTTGTCGCCCTCGTGCCGACAAGGGGCGCTCGCCACGCCTCCGTCATGCTGGCCATCGTCAGCGGTGTGTGCCTCTACCTTGCCGTCGACGAGGATCCGAACGACCGCCTCGGCCTGGTATCGCTCGTCAACTATGTCCTGCTCGTCTTTTGGCTCGCATCCGTCGCCGTCGCGATCGTCGCCATCATCTTCAGGCGCCGGCGCGATGGCGAACCGACATTGGCCGGGAATTTCCTGTTCGGTCTTGCCGCCGGCTTGCCGATCCCCCTGCTCCTGTTGCTCAAGATCGGCATTTTCAGCCGCATGCCGGGCGCCTTGCTTTTCGTCGTCCTGGGCGCGGCGGCAGCGTTCCTCGTCCACCAGACCTTCCGGGGATTGAAAGACTCGCGACGGGTCCGCCCGTTCGATGCCTATGGATGCACCTGCCTTTCCGCCGCTCTCGCGATCGCCTTTTCCCTCGTTCTGGGCTGCATCTCGGCAGCGACGGTCGCCCGGAAGGCGGCAGAAATCGCAGCAGGCCGGCCCTACTGCCTTCAGTCGGGCGACCGTACCGTGACCGGCCTCCTCGATCTTTCCATGCTGACGTTCCGCCAGCGCAAGCAGGGCTTCGGCGCGGCCCCCGCCTATCTTCGCAACCACGGCCTTCTCGTCATCGCCACCGAGGACGGCCTGAAGGCGATGAGCTGGTCCTATGGTGCGCAGGCCTTCATGCCCGAAGCCCTGGCGGAAAGCCCGAATGTGTCCGCACGGCCGCAAAGCCTCTGCTCTCCCGCACAAGCCCCCGTCCCTACAGCCGGATGACGTAGTCCTTGCGAGTCGTTTCAACGACTTCCCAGGTTCCCTTGAAGCCGGGCCTGAGGATCAGGCGGTCGCCGGCCCTCAGGTGGAAGGCTTCGCCGTCCTCCGCCGTCACGATGGAATAGCCTTCGAGGATGTGGAAATATTCCCACTCGTCGTACTGGATGCGCCACTTTCCCGGCGTCGATTGCCAGATGCCGGCATAAAGGCCGCCATCCGCCTCCTCGATGTTCCAGGTGGTGAAGACCGGATCGCCTGCGATCAGCCGGTCGGCGGCGGGGCGGCCCGTCTCGGGCTCGATGCCGGTGATGTCGAAATCGCGTATCGTCGTCATAAGGCTGTCCGTTCCTTCCGCGCCACTCGTCCGGCGCGACATCCCCTTCTCCCCGCCCCGCGGGGAGAAGACAGCCGGCAGGCCGGACGAGAGGGCAAGTCCTCAGGCCTTGGCCAGCGCCTGCTCGATGTCGGCGATGATGTCGGCGACGTCCTCAAGGCCGATGGACAGGCGCACGACGTCCGGGCCGGCGCCGGCGGCAACCTGCTGCTCCTCGGAAAGCTGGCGGTGCGTGGTGGAGGCCGGGTGGATGACCAGCGAGCGCGTGTCGCCGATATTGGCGAGGTGCGAGAGCATTTCCAGCCCCTCGACGAAACGCTTGCCCGACTCGTAGCCGCCCTTGAGGCCGAAGGTGAAGACGGCCCCTGCCCCCTTCGGCGAGTAGCGCTGCTGGAGGGCGTGGTTCTCGTTGTCCTCGAGGCCGGCATAATTGACCCAGGAGACCTTGTCGTGGCCCTTCAGCCATTTGGCCACGGCAAGCGCGTTGTCGCAATGGCGCTGCATGCGAAGCGGCAGCGTCTCGATGCCGTTGAGGATCTGGAAGGCGTTGAACGGCGAGATGGCGGGGCCGAAATCGCGCAAGCCCAGGACCCGGCAGGCGATGGCGAAGGCGAAGTTGCCGAAGGTGGCGTGCAGGACGATGCCGGCATAGTCCGGGCGCGGCTCGGACAGCGCCGGATATTTGCCGGAGGCCGACCAGTCGAAGGTTCCGCCGTCGACGATGATGCCGCCCATGGACGTGCCGTGGCCGCCCATGAACTTGGTCAGCGACTGCACGACGATATCGGCGCCGTGCTCCAGCGGGCGCAGCAGGTAGGGCGTCGCCATGGTGTTGTCGACAATGAGCGGCAGGCCGTGGCGATGGGCGACCTCGGCAATGGCGGCGATGTCGACGAAGGTGCCGCCGGGATTGGCCGGGCTCTCGATGAAGATCGCCTTGGTCTTGTCGTCGATCTGGCTCTCGAAGGCCGAGAGATCGAGGGGATCGACCCAGCGCACATGCCAGTCGAAGCTCTTGAAGGCATTGCCGAACTGGTTGATCGAGCCGCCATAGAGCCGGCGGGAGGCGATGAAATTGTCGCCGGGCCGCATGATCGTGTGGAAGACGAGGAGCTGGGCGGAATGGCCCGAGGCAACGGCGAGCGCCGCCGTGCCGCCCTCCAGCGCCGCGACGCGCTCTTCCAGCACGGCCTGCGTCGGGTTCATGATGCGGGTGTAGATGTTGCCGAAAGCCTGCAGGCCGAAGAGCGCGGCGGCATGATCCGTATCGTTGAAGACGAAGCTGGTGGTCTGGTAGATCGGCGTCGCCCGCGCGCCGGTCGTGGGGTCCGGCTGCGCGCCGGCATGGATGGCGAGCGTGGAAAATCCGGGCTTGTTCTTCGTCATGGATGAGCCTCCCTGGCTGAGTTTGCCGCACTATTCCAGAGAGATAGAGGCCGGTCAAAGAAAGATTTTCCGCGCGGGAGCCGCAGCGCGCAAAGCCCGCGCGCCGCAATCGTCAGGCGACGAGGCGCGGATACTCGATCGCCGGGCAGCGGTCCATGACCACCTTGACGCCGGCCGCCTCGGCCTTGGCGGCCGCCTCGTCATGGCGCACCGAAAGCTGGCCCCAGATCGCCTTGGGCAGCGGATCGAGCGCCAGCGCCTCGTCGATGACCGAAGGCAGCGCATCGGCGGCGCGGAAGACGTCGATCATGTCGATGGGCTCGGCGATATCGGCAAGGCGGGCAACGACGGGCTGGCCGAGGATTTCCTTGCCGGCCTGCCCCGGATTGACCGGGATGACCCGGTAGCCCTTGCGCAGGAGGAACCCCATGACCCGGTAGCTCGGCCGCTCGGGGTTCGGCGAGGCGCCGACGAGCGCGATCACCTTGGTCGAGCGCAGGATGTCGGCGAGATAATAGTCCGGATAGGAATCGTGATTCATGGCGTTACCCCGTTTCTCGGCGGAGAATTGGGATAACGCAGCGTGAAGTCAATATCACCCGCCCTACGACGCCTTAGCCTCACTTCAAGGGTCGGCATGTCAAATCAGCGAGGGGCTCGCCGCATCGAGAATTTACTGTCACATAACCGTCGGAAATCAGAAAGAAGCTCTGTCTCCTTCTCGGCCATCGTCAGGAGAAAATCGACATGATCCTGCAAATATCTGTCAGAATCCTCCTTGCTTAAACCTCGCGCCTTAAGATTGCTCTCCGCTTCCTCTATAAGAACCTGGTATTTCTGGTGATACTCGCCAGCCAACTCTGGCACGTTCTTCATTTCGTACCCCTTCCACATTATGAAAAACATGGTGCCACATTGAACGGGGAAATCATCGTATATGGAAGCGGATTGTACCGCACCTGCATCAACCAATTGCACCGCAACCAGCATTGTCGCGAATGTGAATCTCTTCAATTACTTCTCCAACGGTCATCTGCCGTATTGCGTCCGTATCACAGATCCTACGACGCCTTGAGCATCAGCACCGGATATTCCGTCACCGGGCAGCGGTCCATCACGACCCGGATGCCCGCCGCCTCCGCGCGGGCGGCGGCGGCATCGTCGCGCACCGTGAACTGGCCCCACAGCACGGACGGCAGCGGGGAGAGCGCCAGCACCTCGTCGACGACGGACGACAAGCGGTTTGCCGCGCGGAAGACGTCGACCATGTCGATCGGCTCGGGGATGTCGGCAAGGCGGGCGTAGACGGTCTGGCCGAGAATCTCCCTGCCGGCATGGCCGGGATTGACCGGGATGACGCGATATCCCTTGCCGAGCAGGAACCCCATGACGCCGTGGCTCGGCCGCGCATCGTTCGGCGAGGCACCGAGCACGGCGATCGTGCGCACGGATTTCAGAATCTCGCGGATGTAGCTTTCGGGATAGTGATCGTGGTTCATCGCGGCCTCCTCCGGCTTTGGCGACTGTCTCTCACCCGTCTTCCAGGCCGATACTCTAGCGCCAAACCTTAAAGAAGCGGACCGCGCTGCAAGCAGCTTTAGCCGGCAACCTGTACCAATCCGGGCCACATCCGGCCGTTTCGGCCTTGTTTGACCGGCCATGGCAGAAATTGCGGATTGCAAATCGCCCGCTTTGGGCGGATGAAGGGTCTCCCTTCGCCTGCCCGCCCCCGAGGTTCCAGATTGCCGCTCGACGTCCTCTTCCTCGTGCTCTTCGGCGCGGCGCTGCATGCGACGTGGAACGCCATCGTCAAGGCCGGCACGGACAAGTCGCTGGATGCGGCGATGGTCGCGCTCGGCGCCGGGGCCGTCGGCCTCTTCTTCCTGCCCTTCGTGCCGCTGCCCAAACCCGAGGCCTGGCCGTTCATCCTCGTCTCGGCCTTCCTGCAGTTCGCCTATTTCCAGCTCGTGGCGGGGGCCTACCGGGCCGGCGACATCGGGCTCGTCTATCCGCTGATGCGCGGCACCGCTCCCCTTCTCGTCGCCATGACGAGCGGCGTGGTGCTCGGCGAACACCTGACGCCCGCAGCCATGGCCGGCGTCCTCGTCATCTCGGCGGGCGTCCTGACGCTCGCCTTCGAATCGCGCCGCGGCGGGCGGCACGCCATCCTGCTGGCGCTCGCCAATGCCGTGGTGATCGCGACCTATACCTTCGTCGACGGCGCGGGCGCGCGCGCCTCCGGCAATGCGGTTTCCTATACGCTGTGGATGTCGCTGCTGCCGCCGGTGCTGCTCTTCGGCTGGGCCGTCGCGCGCCGCGGCAGGGCCACGGTCTGGAACCACGTCCGGCGCAACTGGGCGCGCGGCCTCTTCGGCGGCGCCGGTTCCATCGCCTCCTACGGCCTTGCGCTCTGGGCGATGACGAAAGCCCCCGTCGCCACCGTCGCGGCGCTGCGCGAGACCGCCATCGTCTTCGCCCTCCTCATCTCCGTCTTCGTGCTGAAGGAAAAGGCAAGCGTCTGGCGCTACCTCGCCGGCGCAGTGATCGCGGCCGGCGTGCTGGTGCTGAAGCTGGCTTAGGATTGAATTTTCCGTCCTCGCGATGTAAGTATGTACATACTTACGTACAGAGGATGCCATGAAGGTCGTCAGTCTTTCAGAATTGCGTGCGAATATCGCCAAACATTTTGACAGCGTGGAAGAGGATCGGGACGAACTGATCGTCACGCGCCAGAACCGCGAGCCTATGGTCGTCATGTCGCTTTCCGATTTCGAAGGCTGGAAAGAGAGTCTGTACCTCACCGCCAGCCCGGCAAACCGTGACCATCTCCTGCGCTCCATCCAGTCGCTGGATGCCGGTAAGGTCGTGACCAGAACGCTCGACGACCTCGGCGGCGAATGAAAATCTGCTTCTCTCCCGAAGCCTGGGCCGATTTCATCTATTGGACGGAAACCGACCGCAAGACGGCGGAAAAGATCGTTGCGCTGATCAAGGAATGCCGGCGCGAGCCGTTTTCCGGCATCGGCAAGCCCGAGCCGCTACGCGGCGAATTGAAGGGCTTCTGGTCCCGCCGCATCACGCAGGAACACCGCGTCGTCTATCGCGTGACCGGCAGCGGCGCCGCGCAGGTGCTGGAAATCGCCGCCTGCCGCTATCACTACGGCTGACGCTATTTCACTTCCACTCCGGCATGCGCTTGCCGAGAAAGGCGCCGATGCCTTCCTTCGCGTCGTCCACCAACATATTGTCCGTCATGGTCGCGACGGCGATGTCGTAGGCGTCGGCGAGCGGCAGGCCGGCTTGCGCGCGGAAGGCGGCCTTGCCGATGCGCAGGGCCTGCGGCGATTTCGCGGCGATGACGGCGGCGTATTTATCGACGACCTGGCGCAGGTATTGCTGCGGCACGATGCGATTGACGAGGCCGAAGTCCTTGGCGGTGGAAGCGTCGATCGTCTCGCCGGTCAAAAGCATCTCCATCGCCTGCTTGGGATGGGCGGCGCGGCTGACGGCGACCATCGGCGTCGAGCAGAAGAGGCCGATATTGACGCCCGGCGTGCAGAAGGCGGAGGTATCGGTGCAGACGGCAAGGTCGCAGCTTGCGACGAGCTGGCAGCCGGCGGCGGTCGCGAGCCCGTCGACCTCGGCGACCACGGGCTGCGGCAGCACGGCGATCTTCAGCATGATATCTGCCGCCATGCGCATGGTCTTCTCGAAGAAGGCGCGCCCGCCGTCGGCATCCGTGCGCCGCGCGGTCATTTCCTTGAGGTCGTGGCCGGCGGAGAAGACCTTGCCCGTCGAGGCGAGCACGACGACGCGGATGGCATCGTCGGCAGCGGCAGCATCGAGGGCCGCGCCGAGCGCTTCCATCGTGGCGATGGAAAGGGCGTTCGCCGGCGGATTGTCGAGGGTGATCCGGAGGACCGGTTCCGCGCGCTCGACACGCACCAGGCCGGCCGCATCCTCTTTCCTGAACGTCACCACATCCGCCATGATCGCCTCCTTCATGTTCCTCCCTTGCGGTCTACGACGCACGGCCGAGGCTTTCAAGCGTGCCATAGACTTTGAGAGGGCTTGCCGCGCCCGCGGGACCGACTGTAAAGCGGACGCAAGGAGATGCCCATGCAACCGACGCCGATCATGGACCCGGAGGCGCTAAACCGCTTCCTCGAAGCCGACTTTCCGCAGCTTCATACGGACGGCAAGGTCTTCGAGGTGATGGAGGTCGGCCCCGGTACGGTCGTCATGCGGCTGGAGCCCAACGAACGGCACCTGCGCCCCGGCGGCACGATTTCCGGGCCCACCCTCTTCGCGCTCGCCGATGTCGGCGCCTGGTGCGCGGTGCTCGCCCATATCGGCCCGGTGGCGCTCGCCGTCACCACCAACCTCAACATCAATTTCCTGCGCAAGCCCGAGCCCGGCCCCCTCTCCTGTACCTGCCGTCTCCTGAAGCTCGGCAAGCGGCTGGCGGTGGTGGAAGCCTCGATTTTCGATGCTGACAGCGAGGATCTGGTGGCCCACGCCACCGCGACCTACTCGATTCCGCCAAGATAATTTGTGGTATTAAAATACCTCATAAATAAGCCATTGTTTTCATTTACCTATCTTTGGCGTCATCCGGATCGCATCCCTTGACGCCTCATCGGCTCTCGCTTATAAGCCGCCGAGATCGCGGTCCCCTCGGGCCGCGTTCGATTTTTGGCATCCGCAAGGGGCCAAACCAAGCAACAAGAAACGCCCGCGGCCCCACAAGGCTCCGGGACCCAAGGAAAGAGCTACTCCCATGGCAACCTTCGTACAGAAGCCCGCCGAGGTAGAGAAGAAGTGGATCCTCATCGACGCCGAAGGCCTCGTTGTCGGCCGCCTCGCTACCCTCATCGCGAACCGCCTGCGCGGCAAGCATAAGGCCACCTTCACGCCCCACGTCGACGACGGCGACAACGTCATCGTCATCAATGCCGACAAGGTCGTCTTCACCGGCAAGAAGTACTCCGACAAGAAGTACTACTGGCACACCGGCTACCCGGGCGGCATCAAGGAGCGTACGGCTCGCCAGATCATCGAAGGCCGCTTCCCGGAGCGCGTCCTCGAAAAGGCCGTCGAACGCATGGTTCCGCGCGGCCCGCTCGGCCGTCGCCAGATGAAGAACCTGCGCGTCTACGCCGGCTCCAACCATCCGCATGAAGCCCAGCAGCCCGTCGCCCTCGACGTCGCCAAGCTGAACAGCAAGAACACAAGGAGCGCCTGATAATGGCCGACCTCTCCTCGCTCAAGGACCTCGGCGTCGCTGCCGCTGCTCCGGCCGCTTCTGCCCCGGTACACGTCAAGAAGGTTGACGCCCAGGGCCGTTCCTACGCCACCGGCAAGCGCAAGGACGCCGTCGCCCGCGTGTGGGTCAAGCCGGGCTCCGGCAAGATCACCGTCAACGGCAAGTCGTTCGAAGCCTACTTCGCCCGCCCGGTCCTGCAGATGATCCTGCAGCAGCCGATCGTCGCGGCTGCCCGTGACGGCCAGTTCGACATCGACGCGACCGTCGCCGGCGGCGGCCTTTCCGGCCAGGCTGGTGCCGTTCGTCACGGCATCTCCAAGGCGCTGACCTACTTCGAGCCGGGCCTGCGCTCGGTCCTCAAGAAGGGCGGCTTCCTGACCCGCGACTCGCGCGTCGTCGAACGCAAGAAGTACGGCAAGGCCAAGGCCCGCCGTTCGTTCCAGTTCTCCAAGCGTTGATCGCTCGGACAACTCGTTCTTCTGGAAAGGCCGGGGTTCGCCCCGGCCTTTTCGTTTTAAGGCCCTGAAAAACCCCTTGCCATCGAGACCGCGATTGGCGAACGTCCGTCAGATTTCGGAGGGGATTTTCATGGCCAACAAGACCATCGACCACGCCATCACGGCCAGAACGCTGAAGAGCGCCGCATCGGACCCGACCCATGCCGGCATCCTCTCCTTCATGCGCCGGCGTTACAGCAAGGTGCTGAAGGACGTGGACGCGGTGGTCTGGGGCATTCCCTTCGATGCCGCCACCTCCAACCGACCCGGCGCGCGCTTCGGGCCGCAGGCCATCCGCCGCGCCTCGGCGATCATGGACAACGACCCGCAATATCCCTTCGAGCGCGACCTTTTCGAGGACATGGCCGTCATCGACTACGGCGACTGCCTGCTCGACTACGGCAACCATTCGAAGACGCCGGCGACCATCGAGCGCGAAGCCCGCAAGATCCTCAAATCCGGCGCCTATATGCTGACGCTCGGCGGCGACCATTTCATCACGCTGCCGCTGCTGCGCGCCCATGCCGAGAAGTACGGCCCCCTTTCCCTCGTGCAGTTCGACGCCCACCAGGACACCTGGCCGGACGAGAAGGGCCGCATCGACCATGGCTCCTTCGTCGGCACCGCCGTGCGCGAGGGCCTGATCGACGCCGAAACCTCGATCCAGATCGGCATCCGCACCCATGCGCCGGAAGATTGCGGCGTCCGCATCGTCTATGGCTACGAGGTGGAGGAGATGAGCGCGGGCGAACTTGCCGACACGATCGTGCGCCATGTCGGCGCGCGCTCGACCTACATCACCTTCGATATCGACTGCCTCGATCCCGCCCATGCGCCCGGCACAGGCACGCCGGTCTCCGGCGGCCCGTCCAGCGCAAAAATCCTCTCGGTGCTGCGCAAGCTCGGCGCGCTGCATGTGGTGGGCTCCGACGTCGTGGAGGTGGCGCCGGCCTACGACCATGCGGACATCACCGCCATCGCCGGCTCGACCATCGCCATGTACATGCTCGGCCTTCGTGCCGAATGGCTCGCCGAACGGCGTTGAATGCGACACGGCAAGGGTCTATATCGGCGGCAAATCATGAAAAGGATGGATGGCAGATGAAACCGAAGATCTTCATCGATGGCGAACACGGCACGACGGGTCTGCAGATCCGCACGCGCATGGCCGGCCGCAGCGATGTCGAGCTCCTGTCCATCCCCGAGGCCGAGCGCCGCAATGCCGGGCTGCGCGAGGACATGCTGAACAGCGCCGACGTCGCGATCCTCTGCCTGCCGGACGACGCCTCGAAGGAAGCCGTCGCCATGGTCGCCGGCAACAACCGGGTGCGCATCATCGACACCTCGACCGCGCACCGCGTCAACCCGGACTGGACCTACGGCTTTGCCGAGATGGACCGCGAGCAGGCGAAGAAGATCGCCGGCGCCCGCTGCGTCGCCAATCCCGGCTGCTACCCGACGGGCGCCATCGGGCTCCTGCGCCCGCTGCGCCTCGCCGGCATCCTGCCGGAGGACTACCCGGTCACGGTCAATGCGGTTTCCGGCTATACGGGCGGCGGCAAGCAGCTCATCGCACAGATGGAAAATGCCGACCATCCCGAGCATATCGACGCACCGCACTTCCTCTACGGCCTTTCCCTCAAGCACAAGCACGTTCCGGAAATGCAGGTGCACGGCCTTCTCTCCCGCACGCCGCTGTTCTCGCCTTCGGTCGGAAAGTTCGCGCAGGGCATGATCGTCCAGGTGCCGCTCTACCTTGACGACCTCAACGACCATGCCTCGCTCGGCTCGATCCACGAGGCGCTGGCCGATCACTATGCCGGCCAGGACATCGTCGAGGTGGTAGGCCTCAAGGAGAGCGCGGCGCTCGCCCGCGTCAACGCCGTGGAGCTGGCCGACACGGACCGCATGAAGCTCTACGTCTTCGGCACCGCCGGCGCTCCCCATGTCAACCTCGTCGCCCTGCTCGACAACCTCGGCAAGGGCGCCTCGGGCGCTGCGGTGCAGAACATGGACCTGATGCTGAAGGGTTGACCGGGCGAAACTGCCCCTCATCCGCCTGCCGGCACCTTCTCCCCGCAAGCGGGGCGAAGGGACCACACGGTGCCGTTATTCTTCACATAGACAGTTTGGGTCGGGAAAGCCGAGCGGCGTTTCCCTTCTCCCCGCTTGCGGGGAGAAGGTCGCGGTAGCGGGATGAGGGGCAATCCCTCTTAACGTTCCATTTCCCCATAGAACCCGCGCCAATGCGCAACCGCGAAGCCCAGCACGACGAGGGCGCCGGCCTGGTGGGCGAGCGCCCAGCCGAGGGGGACCTGCCAGACCAGCGTGAGGATGCCGAGCGTCGCCTGGAGACAGACGAGGCCGAAGAGCACGAGCGAGCGGCGGGCATGGGTCGTCCGCGGCGCGGCGCGGAGCGAGACGATCAAATTGACCAGCACCAGCGTGAAGAGCACGTAGGCGCCGACGCGGTGGACGAACTGCACGGTCTTGGGGTTCTCGAAGAGATTGATCCACCAGGGCTGCTGCACGAAGAGGCCGCCCGGCACGACGGCACCGTCCATCAGCGGCCAGGTATTGTAGGAAAGGCCGGCATCGAGGCCGGCCACGAGCGCGCCGAGATAGATCTGGAAGATCGCCATGCAGGCGATGATGCCGGCCATGCGCCGGGAGACGGCGGGGGCAGGATCGTCGCTGTGCGGGGCGAGCGCGCGCATCAGCCACATCGTCCCGGTGAAGATGAGACAGGCGATGGTGAGGTGCGTGGCAAGCCGGTACTGGCTGACCGAGACGCGGTCGGCAAGGCCCGAGGAGACCATCCACCAGCCGATGAAGCCCTGGAAGCCGCCAAGCGCCAGAAGGCCGGCGAGCGGCCAGCGCATCTTCTTCTCGATGCGGCCGGTCAGCCAGAAGAAGACAAGCGGCACGGCGAAGACGAAGCCGATGGAGCGGGCGATCAGCCGGTGCGCCCATTCCCACCAGAAGATCGTCTTGAACGCCTCGAGGGTCATGCCCTTGTTGATCTGCTCGTATTGCGGAATGCGCTTGTAGAGGTCGAATTCCTCCTGCCAGTCCTTTTCCGTGAGCGGCGGGATGGCGCCGTGGACCGGGTTCCATTCGGTGATGGAAAGGCCCGATTCGGTGAGCCGCGTCGCGCCGCCGACGAGCACCAGCACGAACAGCGTGAACAGCACGCAGCCCAGCCAGATACGCACCTGCCGGCGGTTGCGGTCGATCCTGTCCGTCTCGTTGCCGCTGCGATAGGCGGTGGCGGTCGTGGCGCTCATTTCCTCGGCTCCTCTGTCCGTGCGGCGGCTGCCGGCCCGGCTTTTTCGGCGGTTGCGGCGGCAAAACCGCAGATGCGGCGCCGCCAGCGTTGATTTGCCCGACCGGCCCGTGCAAAACAAGGCCCGAACCTTTGCGGCATGCCGTCGCGGCCCGCCTTCCCCGATGAATTTGAAAGACCGTCCATGCCCCCTCGCCTCAGAAAGCTGATCGGCACGATCCTCATCATCATCCTCGTGCTCGCCTATGCGCTGATCGCAACGACCGTCGCCTCGGCGACGCTCGGGCAGTCGGCCTGGTACATCCACCTTCTCTATTTCGCCGTGACGGGCCTTTTGTGGATCCTGCCGGCGATGCTGATCATCAAATGGATGGAAAAGCCGGAACGCAAGTGACGGGCCGGTTCCCGCCGTATTATCGAATCGCTAACCGCACCCGGCGATTCCCGCCGGCGGGGCGGCGGGGTTAAACCTATCGGCAGGCCTTGCGGCTATGGTTTTCGCGCGGCGATGCGGCCGCGGACCAAGGCGCACGAGTCGGTAGCGATGCAACTTCATCTCCAGGTCATGCCATCCGGGCACCTGCTTGCGGACGGGGCGGAAAGCCTTGAGGGCGCGGCTGTCTCCGCCCCCCTTTCCCTGCGCCTGCACGAGCGCCCGGAACCGCTGGAGCCCGTCTGGCGGGCGCTCGAGGCGGAGGACGGCCTCTCCCTGCACCAGGGCTATGACTGGTGCCGCGCCTGGGCGGAAAGCCATGGCGGGAGGCTCCTCGTCATCGAGGGCGTTTCGGCGGGGCGCACCCGGCTCATCCTGCCGCTGGAGATCGTCCGTCTCGGACCCTTGCGCATCGCGCGCCTGCTGGCGAGCGATTTCAGCAACATCAATACCGGGCTTTATGCGCCGTCCCTTCGCGCCCTAGCCGCATCGGGGGAGCTGGACGCGGCCTTCCAGCAGGCGCGCGGCCTCTTCGCCCGCCATTTCGATCTCCTGCTGCTCGACAAGGTGCCCCTCGCCTGGCGCGGCGCGCAAAGCCCGTTTGCGGCATTTGCCGGCGTCGTCAACCAGAATGCCGCGTTCCAATTGCCGCTGCTGGCGGATTTCGAGCAGACGCTGGCCCAGCTCAACGCCAAGCGCCGCCGCAAGAAATTCCGCACCTCCGAGCGCCGCCTTTCGGCGATCGGCGGCTACGAGCACATCATTGCCGCGTCCGGCAAGGAGGCGGCCGATATCCTCGAAACCTTCTTCCGCCAGAAGGCTGCGCGCTTCGACGCGATGGGCCTGCCCGACGTCTTCCGCAGCGAGGAAACGCGCAACTTCTTCCGTGCGCTCGCGGCGATGCCGGCAACGGCGGATGCCTACCCGCTCCGCCTCCACGCGCTGCGCCTCAAGGGCGAGAACGAGGGCCGCATCCTTGCGATCGCCGGCCTGTCGCGCAAGGGCGACCACGTCATCTGCCAGTTCGGCTCGATAGACGAGACCATCGCGGCCGATGCCAGCCCCGGCGAGCTGCTGTTCTATCTCGCCATCCGGCAGCTCAACGGCGAAGGCGCGCGTCTCTTCGATTTCGGGATCGGCGACCAGCCCTACAAGCGCTCCTGGTGCACGCAGGAAACGCCGCAGCACGATCTCTTCTGGGCCGCGACCCGGGCGGGACGGGCCGCCGCCGTCCTTCACCGCATGAAGACGGGCGCGAAGCGCTTCATCAAGCAGAACGCGAAAGCCTATTCCTTCGTGCAGCGCCTTCGCTCCGGCCGGCAGAAACAGGCCGTGACGGACACCGACGCCGACTGAGCCTCAGGCCGCCTGGCGGCCGGGGTGGCGCGGCGGCTCGCCCGCCTCGCCCGTCATCAGCACGATCTCGCTGTAGCCGGCCTCGCCGAAGGCGCCGATGAGGTCGACGATCTCGTCCTCGGCGGCACCGGGAATGGACAGGATGATATCGGTCCCCTGCCCGTGGGTCAGGCGGCGCACGCCCTCCACTTCCGCCGGCCCGCATTCGACGATTACCGTGTCGTAGGCATCGCAGAGCGAGTTGATCACCATGGCCAGCCGGTCGATGCCGCGCATGGCGCGCTTGATGTCGGCATTGCCGCGCGCAATGACATGGGCGGCGGAAAGCCGGTCGCCGTGGATGATATCGCCGAAGGCGGCATCGCCGACGAGAAGGTCGGTGATGCCCGGCACGTCGACCGACTGCGCCATCAGCCGCGTCGGGCAAGCCGAGCCGGTGAGGTCGATCACCAGCGTCTTGCGGTCCGCTTCCGCGATGCGGCGGGCGAGCATGACGGTCGCGGTGGAGCCGCGGTCGCCGGAGGGCGAGACGGAGATGGCAACGGGGATATCGTTGTCGACCATATGCCGTGCGACGGCCGCGACGGAAAAATTGTCCTCGTCGCCAAGAACGGTGGCGGCAGGCTGCGGTTCCTCCGCCGGCACTGCCTTTTCCTCTTCTTCCTCTTCTTCCGGGCCGATATCGGCAAGAAGCGATTTCGCCGGCACCGGAACCTCCCGCGCGGCGGCAAAGCTCATACGGCCCGCCGGTTTCTCGGCGACAGCCACGGGCTCGACGGCCTCGTCATCCTCCTCCTCGCGGCGATAGACTGCCTCCCCCGGTGCGCCGACGGGCTTCAGGGCACGGCCGCTGAAGAGTTCGGCAAGCAGAATGGCGACGGCGCTCAGGGCAAAGCCAGCCACGCCGCCGACGACGGTGATCGGCACGACCTTCGGGAAGGAGACTTCCGTAGGCTCGACCGCGGCGGAGATGACGCGGGCATCGGCCGGCGTCGAGCCGCTGCTGGTGCGCGAGGTCGCCTCGCGGTAGCGGGCGAGATAGGTCTCGAGAAGCTCGCGCTGGGCGGCGGCCTCCCGCTCCAGCGCCTTGAGGCCGACTTCGTCCTCGCCGGCCCGGGCGCTGTCGGCCTTCAGCGTGTTGAGCTGCTGGACAAGCTGCTGTTCGCGCAGCTTTGCCGTCTTCGCCTCGTTTTCCAGGCTCGACAGGATTTTCTGCGTCTCCGACCGGATCTGCGTGCGGATGCCGGCAAGCTGCGAGCGCAGTCCCTTCAGCCGCGGATGGCCGTCGAGGAGCGAGGTGGAAAGGTCCGATATCTGCGCCTGGGTCTGCGCCTCGTTTTCCTTCAGGCGCTGGATCATCTGCGAATCGACGACGGCCGGAAGGGTGTCCGGCGCCCCGCCGCTCTTCAGGACGGTGCGCACGCCCTCCGCCCGCGCCTCGGCGCTGGCGCGATCGCCGCGCACTTTCGCCAGTTCCGTCGAGATATCGTTGAGCTGGCGCGCGGCGAAGGTGGTGTTGTCGCTGGTCGGCAGCAGGTCGGATTGCGAGCGGTATTCGGCAACCTTCTGCTCGGCCTCGCGCACCTTTTCGCGCAGGTTGGCGATTTCCGGCTCCAGCCAGCGCGTCGCCTCGGAATTGGTGTCGAGCTTGGCGCCGCTCTGGAGCGAAAGGTAGACCTTGGCCATCTCGTTGGGAATGTCGGCGGCAAGGCGCGGGTCCTTCGAGCTGAACTCGATGCCGATGACGCGCGATTTCTCCACCTGGTAGACGACCAGCTTTTCATTGAACTCCTTCAGAACGCGCTCTTCGGGCGGCAGGTCGAGCGGGTTCTTCTTGAGGCCCAGCACGACGAGAAGGTCGGAAATGGCGGACGGCTTCGCGGTCGGGTCGAATTCCTCCAGTTCATAGAGCTTCATGTTGCGGGCGACCTGCTTGATGAGGTCGGCGGACTTGAGAAGCTGCACCTGGCTGGCGATGCCCAGCTCGTCGAGCGCCGGGCGCTCGCGGTCCTGCGTGCGGTCCTGCCCCGTCGTGAAGGCCGGCTCGCGCGTTTCGATGAGAAGGCGGGCCTCGCCCTTGTATTTCGGCGTGATCAGGTTCGCGGCGACGAAAGCCACCCCGGCACAGGCAACCGTCGCCATGAGCACGCGCATGCGCCTGCGCCAGATCGCGCCGAAAAGACCGCCAAGGTCGATATCGACATCCTGCTGGCTCCCATGAACGCCCGACATATCCCTACTCCAAACACGACGATTTTCCCGCAAGGTAAACAAAGATGGTAACCCAACGGTTAATCACTTTCGGTTGCCGAGGAGCCGGAATGCGCCTCTCGCGGGAGGCTCGCGATCGTGACCGCCTCGCGCCTTTACCAGCCATTAACCCTAACGGATCGATAACAGGCCCACACTTCTGATTTGCGGGATTGGACAGCGAATGACATTCGCAACGATCAACAGGGGCATACTGCTCGGGCTGGCGCTCGCCATGGCGGCCGCCCCGGGCTGCAGCGGCTATCGCCCTGCCCCCAAGGCCTTCCACGAGGCGACCATCCAGCCCTACCGGCTCGACAGCGGCGACCGCCTGCGCATCACCGTCTTCGAGCAGACGGGCCTCAGCAACACCTATACGATCGACCAGGCCGGCTACATCGCCTTCCCGCTCATCGGCCCGGTGCCGGCGCGCGGCAAGACGATCCAGGAGATGGAGGGCGCCATCGCGGCGAAGCTCCGGCAGGGCTACCTGCGCGATCCGGACGTCTCCATCGAGGTCGACCGCTACCGCTCGATCTACATCATGGGCGAGGTCGGCCAGGGCGGGCAGTACAGCTATGTCGCCGGCATGACGATCCAGAACGCCATCGCGGTCGCCGGCGGCTTCTCGCCGCGCGCCAACCAGCGCGACGTCGATGTCACCCGCAAGATCAACGGCAAGATCGTCACCGGCCGCGTCTCCATCTCCGATCCGGTGCTGGCCGGCGATACGATCTATGTCCGCGAGCGGCTGTTCTGAACACCATGGCGGACGATGGGCCCCTGCGCATCATTCACTGCTTCCGGTCGCCCATCGGCGGGATCTTCCGCCATGTACGCGACCTTGCGGAATTCCATGCGAAGGCCGGCCATGAGGTCGGCATCGTCTGCGACAGCCTCACGGGCAGCGCCTTCGAGGACAAGCTCTTCGACGAGATCCGCCCCTATCTCTCGCTCGGCCTCGTGCGCCTGCCGATCAGCCGGTCGGTCAGCCCGCGCGACCTCGTCGCCTTTCGGGAAAGCTATCGTGAAATAAAAGGTTTGCGGCCGGATGTGCTGCACGGGCACGGCGCCAAGGGAGGCGCCATCGCCCGGCTTATCGGCTCAGCCCTGCGGGTCAACAGGTATCGCGTAGCCCGCCTCTATTCGCCGCACGGCGGCAGCCTGCACTACAGGCGCAACACCGCGGCGGGCCTCGCCATCCTCACAGCCGAGCGGCTGCTGGAAAGGCTCGGCGACGGCCTCACCTTCGTGTGCGACTACGAGCGGGACGTCTACACGGCCCGCGTCGGCACGCCGCGCGTGCGCGCCGAGCGCATCTACAACGGCATCCACGACCGCGACTTCGAGACCGTCCATCCGCGCGAGGACGCCGTCGATTTCCTCTATATCGGCATGCTGCGCGACCTGAAGGGGCCGGACCTTTTCATCGACGCCTTCGCGCACACGGAGCGCCTCGTCGGGCGGCCACTGTCCGCGCTGGTGATCGGCGACGGGCCGGACAAGGCCAAATACGAGGCGATGATCCTCGAGCGCGGGCTCGGCCGGCGCATCGGCCTCCTGCCGGCCATGAAGGCGCGCGAAGCCTTCGCCCTGACCCGCCACGTCGTGGTGCCCTCGCGCGCCGAGGCAATGCCCTATATCGTGCTGGAGGCGCTCGCCGCGCGCAAGCCGGTCATCGCCAGCCGCGTCGGCGGCATTCCCGAAGTGCTCGGCCCGGACAGCATCGCGCTGGCGGAGCCGGGCGATGCCCGCGCGCTCGCCGCCGTCATGACCGAGGCCATGACCGACCCGGACTGGCCGCGCAAGGTCATGCCGGAGCCGGCCGCCTTCAAGGAAACCTTCTCCGCCTCCGTCATGTCGGACGCGCTGCTCGCGCTCTACCGCGACGTCCTTGCCGGGCAGGATGGCGGGAAACGGCGCGCCTCCTGACGCCCCTGCCCGCCGCTACGTAAACGTTTCTTAGGGGCTTCGTGCTATTCCGGCGGAAACCGCCTGTAGAGGCCCGCCATGAACCACATCGACAAGCATGAGTCCTTCGACCCGGAGGCATTGAGGCGCAAGGCGTCGGAAATCCGCACGATCTCCGCCGACGACAGCGCGGACCAGGCCGATGGCGCAAAGTCCGCCGTGCTCAATCCGCTTGCCCGCAAGATCGCCCAGCAGTTCCGCGACGACAGCTATTCCCCGGCCATGATCACCGGCCTGCTGCGCCTGACCGAATTTTCGGCGCTGCTCGCCATCGGCTACGGCATCCATGTGTTCTATGTCAGCATGGCGATCACTGTCCTCTACATCGCCGTGCTCGTCGGCGGCGCGGCCATCGGCGTGCTGCTGCTCCAGCTTGCCGACGCCTACCAGGTTCCCGCGCTGCGCTCGCCGCTGCGCATGGCGCCGCGCATTCTCGCCGCCTGGGTCATCGCGTTCGCCGCCATGTCGCTCGCCCTGTTCTTCTTCAAGTCGGGCGGGGCATATTCGCGCGTCTGGTTCGCCTCGTGGTTTGCGGCCGGCGCCGTCTACCTCGTCGTGGAGCGGCAGGTGATCGCCTACGCCATCCGCCGCTGGGCGCGCAACGGCACCATGGAGCGCCGCGCCGTCATCGTCGGCGGCGGCGACCCGGCCAAGGAGCTCATCCGCACGCTGGAGCACCAGCCGGAAAACGATATCCGCATCTGCGGCATCTTCGACGACCGCGACGAGCGCCGCTCGCCCTCGATCATCGCCGGCTATCCCAAGCTCGGCACCGTCGCCGAGCTCGTCGAGTTCGCGCGCCTTGCCCGCATCGACATGCTGATCATCTCGCTGCCGCTGTCGGCGGAGGCACGCATCCTGACGCTGCTCAAGAAGCTGTGGGTGCTGCCGGTCGACATCCGCCTCGCCGCCCACGCCAAGGGCCTGCGCTTCCGCCCGCGCAGCTACTCCCAGGTCGGCAACCTGCCGATGCTCGACATCTTCGACAAGCCGATCGCCGACTGGGACAATGTCGCCAAGCGCATCTTCGACCTGTTCTTCAGCGTCGTCGCCATCCTGCTGCTGTGGCCGGTCATGCTCGGCGCGGCGCTGGCGGTCAAGCTCACCTCGCCGGGGCCCGTCATCTTCAAGCAGAAGCGCCACGGCTTCAACAACGAGATCATCGAGGTCTACAAGTTCCGCTCGATGTATACGCACCTGTCCGACCCGACGGCACGCGCCGCGGTGACGAAGGGCGATCCGCGCGTCACCCCGGTCGGCCGCTTCCTGCGCAAATCCTCGGTCGACGAACTGCCGCAGCTCTTCAACGTGCTGAAGGGCGAGCTCTCCCTCGTCGGCCCGCGCCCGCATGCCGTGCACGCCCAGTCGCACGACCGCAAGTATGTCGACATCGTGGACGGCTATTTCGCGCGGCACCGCGTCAAGCCGGGCGTGACCGGCTGGGCGCAGATCAACGGCTGGCGCGGCGAGATCGACCATGACGACAAGATCCGCTTCCGCACGGAATTCGACCTCTACTACATCGAGAACTGGTCGCTCTGGCTGGACCTGAAGATCCTGTTCCTGACGCCGATCCGCCTGCTCAACACGGAAAACGCCTATTGAGCGACGCGGCCCTCCCCCACGCCCCGACCTTCCGGCCGCAGCTTGCGGCCATCGGCGTTGCCGGCTCCGCGCTGGTGACGGTCGGCGTGTTCCTGTCCGGCTTCGTCATCAGCGAGCCGGCGCCCTACGAACTCTTCATGGCGGGCCTCATCGGCCTCTGGGCGATCGTCGGCCTTCGCATCTCGCGCGGCACCGCGCCGCTGCTCGTCCTCCTCATCGTCTTCAACGTCGGCGGCATGCTTTCGCTGACGGTGATGGACGACCTTGCCGACGGGCCGATGTACATCGCCGTCTCCACCTTCCTTGCGCTTTCCTGCGTCTTCTTCGCGGCGATCATCGAGGCAAGGCCGGCGCGGCTGGAGCTCATCTTCCGCGCCTGGGTGGCCAGCGCCCTCATCACCTCCCTCCTCGGCATCCTCGGCTATTTCCACGCCTTTCCCGGTTCGGACGTCTTCACGCTCTACGACCGCGCCAAGGGCGCCTTCCAGGACCCGAACGTCTTCGGCCCCTTCCTCGTCGCCCCCTCGCTCTATCTCGTGCACGGCCTTCTTTCCGGCCGCATCCTCGGCGCGCCGCTGAAGGTGGCGGGCGTCCTGATCCTGGCGCTCGGCCTCTTCCTCTCCTTCTCGCGCGCGGCATGGGCGCTCTATCTTTTCTCCGTCATGGCGCTCGTCTTCGTCATGCTGCTGAAGGAGCGCACCGGCGCCTTCCGGCTGAAGATCCTCGTCCTCAGCCTTGCCGCCGCCATCATCATGGTCCTCGCGCTCGTCGTCGCGCTGCAATCCGACAAGGTCGCCGACCTCTTCTCCAACCGCACCCAGCTCGTGCAGGATTATGACGGCGGCCATCTCGGCCGCTTCGAACGCCACCGGATCGGCTTCCTGATGGCCATGGAAAAACCGCTCGGCATCGGCCCCATGGTCTTCAGCCGCATCTTTCCGGAAGACGAGCACAATATCTGGCTGAAATCGCTGACGACCTACGGCTGGCTCGGCTTTTCCGCCTATTTCACCCTCATCGTCTGGACGCTCGCCGCGGGCTTCAAGGTGCTGCTGCGCAACCGCCCCTGGCAGCCGTTCCTGATGATCGCCTATATCTGCGTCGTCGGGCACACCGCCATCGGCTTCGTCATCGACACCGACCATTGGCGGCACGCCTACCTGCAGATCGGCATCGTGTGGGGTTGCCTGGCGCTGGAGCGCCGCCATAACCGGCGAACCCTGGAACCATCATGACCGACACGCCCGACAAGGTTCAACGCCCGCTCCGCCTGATGCAGGTGCTGGAGCCGAGCGGCGGCGGCTCGGGCCGCCATTTCGTCGACCTGTGCCGGGGCCTGCAGGCGCGCGGCCATGTCGTGCATGCGGTCTATTCGCCGCTGCGCGCGGAAGAGCGCTTCATCGCCGAATTGCAGGGGCTCGGCCTTCCCGGCGTCCATGCCGTGGCCATGACGCGCTCGCCCGGTCCCGCCGATTTTTCCGCCTGGCGGGCCCTGCGGGGCCTCATTCGGCAGACAGGCCCCTTCGACATCGTCCACGGCCACAGCTCGAAGGCCGGCGCGCTCACCCGTCTTCGCCTTCCCGGCCGGCATGTGCCGCGGGTCTATACGCCGCACGCCTTCCGCACCATGGACCCCGAGCTCGGCTCTCTCGGTCGCAAGGTCTACGGCACGATCGAGACGCTGCTGGCGCACGGTTTTACCGACCGGCTGATCTGCGTTTCGGCGGACGAATATGCCCATGCGCGGGCGTTGGGCATGCCGCGCCGCAAGCTCGCCATCGTCGTCAACGGGGTGGAGACCCCGCCGGCCGATTCCCGCGCGGGCGTGCGCGATGCGCTCGGCATTCCCGCCGGCGCCCTCACCTTCGGCTTCGTCGGCCGCCTCTGCCACCAGAAGGCACCGGAACGGCTCGTCGCCGCCTTCGACCTTGCCGCGCGCGACCTGCCGGAAGCCCGCCTGCTGATGATCGGCACGGGCGAGAGCGAGGCCGATGTGCGCCGGCGGATCGCGGCCTCGCCCCATGCCGGCCGCATCCACCTGACGACGGCGTTCACCGGCCCCGAGGCGATGGCCGCCATCGACGCGCTCGTCATGTCGAGCCGCTACGAGGCGATGTCCTATGTGATGCTGGAAGCGGCGGCCGCCGGCAAGCCGATGGTCCTCACGAATGTCGGCGGCGCCTCCACGGTGCTGAAGAACGACGAGAACGGCGAGATCGTGGAAAACGGCGACGATCCGCGCCCGCTGGCCGAGGCCATGCTGCGCCTTGGCGAGCCCGGCCGCCTCGCCCGCAAGACCGCTGCCGCACAGGCCCGCAGCCGGGACTACGGGCTGGAGCGCATGGTCTGCGACACCGAGGCGATCTACCGCAGCCTCATCGCATGAAGGTCGCCTTCCCCGCGGAAAGCGACCCCCGTATTCGCGATCAGCGCCGTATCGCCCGCCCGATCGCGATGAGGATGCAGGCGCCGATGAAGCCGGCGACGAGGTAGCCGAGCCAGCCGCCGAGCGAGACGCCGATCAGCCCCAGGAGAATATTGGCCACGGCCGCGCCGATGATACCGAGAACGATGTTCATCAGCACGCCCATGTTGCTCTTCATGAACATTTCGGCGAGCCAGCCGGCAAAGCCCCCGATGATGATGGCTGCGATCCAGCCGATACCTGCGTCTTCCATTACCGTCTCCCTACGTTCGCAATCCGGCGCATCGCCGGCGGCAGGAAAACGCAAAAGCCGCCCGAAAGTTCCATGCGGAACCGGGCTGCGTTTCTGGCGATGTGGGGAAGATGGAAATGGTCGGAATGGCGGGATTCGAACCCACGACCCCTTGACCCCCAGTCAAGTGCGCTACCGGGCTGCGCTACATTCCGGACCGCGCAAACCTCTATATTCTCGGGTATTTGGATGCAAGCCCAAAATCGACATGCCAAACGAAAATCGGGGGCTTTCGCCCCGGTGAGAAATGCGCCGCCTACCGCACCTGGTCGAGCAGGCGCTTGCATTCCAAAAGGTCGTAGAGGGCTTCCTGCAGGAGCGCGCGGTCTTCCTTGCCCACGCTCGTCTTGCCGAGCGAGATTTCGGGCGCGTCGTCGGCATTGCCGACGAAGGAGAAGAAACGGCGGCTGGCGGGGGCCTTGGCGCGGCCGACGATCTGGTCCTCGTCGCTGCCGGCCTTCGGCGGCGGCGGCTCCTCGTGGCTGGCGGCGGCCAGCGCCTCGACGGTGGCGAGATCGCCGCTGGCGATGGCGGCGACGAACTTGTTGCCGTTGACCTTGAGAAGCTTCTGCACGCCCTTGATCGTATAGCCGTGGTCGTAGAGGAGATGGCGGATGCCCTTGAGCAGGTCCACGTCCTCGGGCCGGTAGTAGCGCCGGCCGCCGCCGCGCTTCATCGGCTTGATCTGCGTGAAGCGCGTCTCCCAGAAGCGCAGCACATGCTGCGGCAGGTCGAGATCGTCTGCGACCTCGCTGATGGTGCGGAACGCGTCCGGGCTCTTGTCCATTCTATCCTCGATGAAACCATGGCGGCGGCATTCTGTCACGAATGCCGTCGAATCGCATTCATTTCAGCGGGTTGGCGAACAGGTTTCAAGTATCGAATCGCCGGTCGCGGCAAGGTTCAGGCTGCAGGGGATGCCGGCTTCTGCTTGGCCTTGCGCGAAAGATGAGCCTTCAGCACCCGCTGCTTGAGCACGTTCGACGCCTTGAAGGTCATGACGCGGCGGGGCGAGATCGGTACTTCCTCGCCGGTCTTGGGATTGCGGCCGATGCGCTCGTTCTTGTCGCGCACCTGGAACGTGGCGAAGGAGGAGAGCTTCACGCTCTCGCCGCGCACGATGGCGTTGCAGATCTCGTCGATCACGGTTTCGACGAGCTCCGCCGATTCGGTCCTGGAAAGGCCGACCTTCCGGAAAACCGATTCGGCCAGATCTGCGCGTGTCACCGTTTTGCCGCTCATCGTTCCTCACCGATTTCTTATTGAAAGCGCATGGTTAAGTGGCGGAAGAGTATTGTCCTTGCCCCCGCCGGTCAAGCGCCCTGCCGTAAGGTCCGCCGCTACCAGCGCAGCAGCACCGCCCCCCAGGTGAAACCGCCGCCCATGGCCTCCAGGAGCACGAGGTCGCCTTCCTTGATGCGGCCGTCGCCCGCCGCCGTGGCAAGCGCCAGCGGGATCGATGCGGCGGACGTGTTGCCATGCAGGTCGACGGTGACGACGACCTTCTCCAGCGGGATGCCGAGCTTCCTGGCAGACCCGTCGATGATGCGCTTGTTGGCCTGGTGGGGCACCAGCCAGTCGATGTCGTCGGCGGTGAAGCCGGTGGCGTCGAAGGCCGAGACGATGACGTCGGTGATCATGCCGACGGCATGCTTGAAGACCTCGCGGCCTTCCATGCGCAGGTGCCCGACGGTGCCTGTGGTAGACGGGCCGCCGTCGACATAGAGTTTTTCGCGGTGCGCGCCGTCGGAGCGGAGCTGCGCGGTCAGCACGCCGCGGTCGGCCGTGGTGCCCTTGCCGTCCTGCGCCTCCAGCACGATGGCGCCGGCGCCGTCGCCGAAGAGCACGCAGGTCGTGCGGTCCGTCCAGTCGAGGATGCGCGAGAAGGTTTCCGCGCCGATGACGAGGACGCGTCTTGCAAGGCCGCCGCGGATATAGGCGTCCGCCGTCGCCACCGCATAGACGAAGCCTGAACAGACGGCCTGCACGTCGAAGGCGAAGCCGTGATGCATGCCGAGGCGGTTCTGGATATTGACGGCGGTGGCCGGGAAGGTGTTGTCGGGCGTGGAGGTGGCGACGATGATGAGGTCGATATCGGCGGCGGTGAGGCCGGCCCTGTCGAGCGCGGCGCGCGCGGCGGCCTCGCCGAGCGAAGCGGTCGTCTCGCCCTCGCCGGCGATGTAGCGCTGGCGGATGCCGGTGCGCTGCACGATCCATTCGTCGGACGTGTCGACCATGCTTTCCAGCTCGGCATTGGTGAGCACCCGCTTCGGAAGCGCCGTTCCGAAACCGCGGACCACTGAACGAATCATTCTGTCTATACCTCGTCGTTCACGCCCTGGACGCCTTCGACAGGCCGGCCAGCGTGATACTTCTGCAAATCGCTTTCGATCTTGTCCTTGAGACCGTTGCGGACCATGTCGTAGCCGACATCCACCGCTGCGGCAAAACCCTCGGCATCCGTGCCGCCATGGCTCTTGATGACGATGCCGTTGAGGCCGAGGAAGACGCCGCCGTTGACCTTGCGCGGGTCCATCTTCTCGCGCACGCTGTCGAAGGCGCTCTTGGCGAGGACATAGCCGAGCTTGGCGAGCCAGGTGCGCGACATGGCCGCGCGCAGGTATTCGGCGATCTGCCGCGCCGTTCCCTCCGCCGCCTTCAGCGCAATGTTGCCGGCAAAGCCTTCCGTGACCACCACGTCCACCGTGCCGCGACCGATATCGTCGCCCTCGACGAAACCGTAATACGAGATCGTGTCGAAATTGGCCTCGCGGATGAGCTGGCCGGCCGCCTTGACCTCTTCCTGGCCCTTGATCTCCTCGACGCCGACGTTGAGAAGGCCGAGCGTCGGCCTGTCGATCTCGAAGAGGGCGCGCGCCATGGCGCCGCCCATCAGGGCGAAATCGAAGAGCTGGCCGGCGTCCGCGCCGATCGTCGCGCCGATATCGAGCACGATGCTTTCCCCCTTGAGGGTCGGCCAGATGCCGGCGATGGCCGGGCGCTCGATATTGGCCATCATGCGCAGGCAGAACTTCGACATGGCCATCAGCGCGCCGGTATTGCCGGCCGAGACGGCGACATCCGCCTCGCCCTTGGCCACGGCGTCGATCGCCAGCCACATGGAGGACTTTCCGCGCCCGCGGCGCAACGCCTGGCTGGGCTTCTCGTCCATGCCGACGGCGACTTCACAGTGATGGAAGGTGCTGGCGGCCTTCAGCCTGGGGTGCTGCGCCAGCAGCGGCTCGCATTCGGCGGCATCGCCGTAGAGCGCGAAGCGGATTTCGGGGTGACGCTCGAGAGCCTTGGCTGCGCCGGGAATGGCGACCTTCGGGCCGAAATCGCCACCCATGACATCGACGGAAATTCTGACCACGCGTGCTTTGCCTTAGTTCTTGTTTCCAACGGCAGAAGAGCCGCCGCGGCGGAATTGCGCCAAAATAGCGCTTTTCGCCGGGGGCACAACTGAATTATCGGACGCCTTGCGGGCCGTTCAGTCTTTTTTCCAGTCCTTCAGGACGGCGAAGGGCGAAGGTTTGCGGTCGTCCGCGTCGGTGCTTTCGATATGGCCGGAAAAGGCGACGTCGGCCCTGCGCGGATAGGGATCGATGGCGAGCGCCACATGCTCGGCGGCGACCGCGCCGGCGTCGATCGTGTCGCCGGTGAAGATTTCCGGTGCGTCCGGGCCGTCCGGGTCGAGCAGCATCTCGCCGGTCTCGTTCGTCACCGGCATGCGGGCGAGCTTGGAGCCTTCCGGCACGAAGACGGCCTCGACCGGCTCGTCGATATGGGATTCCACGGGATCGAGCGTGACGACGCAGGCCTGCACGATATCCGCCGTCACGCGGCCCTTGAGGCGCACGCCGTCGCGCTTCCAGCGGCGGATCTCGAAGGTCGCCGAAAGCGCCTTGACCTCCAGCACCGACCAGAGCTCGGCGAGCCCCGCGCGCTCCTCGGCATCGGCGCTGATCGTCACCTCGACCGGATTGGCCGAAATGTGCCCTACCTTGACCGGGTAGGAAAACGGCGTGTCGTCGTCTTGTTTCATCTTTCGCCTTCCGCCGCCTCAGGCGGCCTGTTCTGCCGGGCCGGGCCGGGCGACGTCGAGCGCGCCGGTCGCCACCGCGTCCTCGCCGACCTCCGCCATCGCCTTTTCGGCGGCGAAGAGATAGTCGGCAAGCCCCGCCATGGAGGGAGCCTCCTCGCCCACCTCGGGGTGGATGTTGCGCCGCAATGCCCCGGCAAGCCCGTCGCGGTCGCCGCTATCGAGCGCGGCCGCGTAGGATTCCAGCCGGCCGTAGAACATGGCGGCGAATTTCTTCATGCGCTTGGGCACGCCGACATCGCCGACGCCGAGCTCGCGAATCGAGTGGTCGACGTCCTCGAAGAAGGCGTCGATGATCTCCTGGGCGATCTCCTGGCCCGACGTGGCGCTTTTACGCGTGCGGCGGAAGTAGAGGATCAGCACGGCCGAAAGCATCTCGAAGCGCCCCATCACCGTGTCAGGAACATCAAGCGCTTCATAGAGATAGGGATGGCGCGCGGCCTTTGTAAGCGTCGCGTACTGCTTTTCGACGATGCGCCGGTTGCCGTTTTTTTTGCCGAACAGGCCGAAAATCATCATAAAGCCTAGTTTTGCCCGATTCAAACCATGGAGCCATTGCAAGTCATGTTGCATGACGCTCGAAGCTGGTTTACCGAAGCAGGCACGAATTGCAATGGCTGCGCAGCCATCATCGTCCCGGGGATATTGTGAAGAGAGATGCCGTGAATATGAAGCTGTTGCGTAATGCCGCCGTTGCCGTCACCCTCTCCGCATCGGTGCTCGCAGCCTGCCAGGGCCCCAGCGAAGTGCTCTACCAGGGCTATGTCGTCGACCAGGAAACGCTGGCGCTGGCCCCCGTCGGCTCCTCGCGCGAGCAGGTGCTGCTCTCGCTCGGCACGCCGTCCTCGACCGCGACCTTCGACAACGAAGTGTTCTACTACATCTCGCAGAAGCGCAAGCGCCCCGTCGCCTTCATGAAGCCGAAGCTGGTGGAGCAGAGCATTCTCGCCGTCTATTTCGACAAGGACGGCAACGTGGAGCGCCTCGCCCACTACACGCTGCAGGACGGCAAGGTCTTCGACATGATCTCGCGCGTCACGCCGACGGGCGGCGCCGAAACCACCTTCCTCGGCCAGCTGCTGCGCGGCGGCGCGAACCCCGGCTCGGTCATCAAGAACGTCTTCAACAACAACTGATCGCTGCCTTCGCAAGAAGGCAAAAGGAAACCGCGGGGATCGCTCCCCGCGGTTTTTGTTTGCACCGTATGGATCGGATCAGGCGAGGACCGCGAGCAGCAGCAAGGCCACGATGTTGGTGATCTTGATCGCCGGGTTCACCGCCGGGCCCGCCGTGTCCTTGTAGGGGTCGCCGACCGTATCGCCGGTGACGGAGGCCTTGTGGGCTTCCGAACCCTTCATGTGGCGCTGGCCGTCCTTGTCGACGAAGCCGTCCTCGAAGCTCTTCTTGGCATTGTCCCATGCGCCCCCGCCGGAGGTCATGGAGATGGCGACGAAGAGGCCGTTGACGATGACGCCGAGGAGCGAGGCGCCGAGCGCGGCGAAGGCCGAGGCCTTGGAGCCGGAAATGGCGAGCACGCCGAAATAGACGACGAGCGGGGCCAGCACCGGCAGCAGCGAGGGGATGATCATCTCGCGGATGGCGGCCTTGGTCAGGATGTCCACCGCGCGGCCGTAGTCGGGCCGTTCGGTACCGGCCATGATGCCGGCCTTCTCGCGGAACTGCCTGCGCACCTCCTCGACGATCGAACCCGCCGCACGGCCAACGGACGTCATCGCGATGCCGCCGAAGAGATACGGGATGAGGCCGCCGAAGATGAGGCCGGCCACCACATAGGGGTTGGAGAGATCGAAAGAGATCGTGCCGATATCCGCGAAATACGGGTACTTGTCGCCGTTCGCCGCGAAGTAGGCAAGGTCGTTCGAATAGGCGGCGAAAAGCACCAGCGCGCCGAGACCGGCCGAGCCGATGGCATAGCCCTTGGTGACGGCCTTGGTCGTGTTGCCGACGGCGTCGAGCGCGTCGGTCGACTTGCGCACTTCCGGGTCGAGGCCGGACATCTCGGCGATGCCGCCGGCATTGTCCGTGACGGGGCCGAAGGCGTCGAGCGCCACGATCATGCCGGCGATGCCGAGCATGCCGGTGACGGCGATGCCGGTGCCGAAGAGGCCGGCGAGCTGGTAGGTGGCGATGATGCCGCCGACGATGACGATCGCCGGCAGCGCGGTCGATTCCAGCGAGACGGCAAGGCCCTGGATGACGTTCGTGCCGTGGCCGGTGACGGAGGCCTGGGCGATGGAGTTCACCGGGCGCTTGTTGGTGCCGGTATAGTATTCGGTGATCACCACGATGAGCGCCGTCACCACAAGGCCGACGAGGCCGCAGATGAAGAGGTTCGTGCCGGTGATCTCCTTGCCGGCGACCGTGCCGAGGGCACCCCAGCCGACCGTCAGCGACGTCGCCGCGCCGAGGCCGACGATGGACAGCACGCCCGTGACGATGAGGCCCTTGTAGAGCGCGCCCATGATCGAGCCGTTCGCGCCGAGCTTGACGAAGAACGTGCCGACGATCGAGGTGATGATGCAGGCGCCGCAAATGGCCAGCGGATAGATCATCGCGCTTGCAAGGGTCGGCGTGCCGGCGAAGAAGATCGCCGCGAGCACCATGGTGGCAACGACCGTCACCGCATAGGTCTCGAAGAGGTCGGCGGCCATGCCGGCGCAGTCGCCGACATTGTCGCCCACGTTGTCGGCGATGGTCGCGGGGTTGCGCGGATCGTCTTCAGGAATGCCGGCCTCGACCTTGCCGACGAGGTCGCCGCCGACGTCGGCGCCCTTGGTGAAGATGCCGCCGCCGAGACGGGCGAAGATGGAAATCAGCGAAGCGCCGAAGCCGAGCGCGACGAGGGAATCGATGACCTCGCGGGAGGCCGGCTCGTGGCCGAGAGGACCGGTGAGGACCCAGTAGTAGATCGACACGCCGAGAAGGGCGAGGCCCGCCACCAGCATGCCGGTGATGGCGCCCGACTTGAAGGCGATGTCGAGGCCGGAGGACAGGCTGACGGACGCGGCCTGCGCCGTGCGCACGTTGGCGCGGACGGACACATGCATGCCGATGAAGCCGGCAACGCCCGACAGCACGGCGCCGATCAGGAAGCCGATGGCGGCCGTAGCGGAAAGCAGAAGCCAGGCGCCGATGAAGACGACGACCCCGACGATGGCAATGGTTCTGTACTGGCGGGTGAGGTAGGCCTGCGCCCCTTCCCGGATATAACCTGCAATTTCCTGCATGCGGGCATTCCCCTGGTCGGCGGCAAGCACCGACCGCGTCGCCCAGATGGCATAGACCACCGAGAGCAACCCGCATGCGACAACGCCAAACAATATGGTCATTTCGCTCTGTCCTCCTTGAAGCCACGGCGCTTCTGCCCGCGGCCGAAACACGTCCGCTCCCGTTTGCCTCCTCACAAGCCGGGTGCCGGCGCGCGGCCAGAGTGCGATTGCGAATCGGTTGCGTCAAGCCCGCTGCACCGCGGCAAGCGCTTCTGGAAACGGGATTTTCTCAGGCCGCGGCGCGGCGGGAGCGCAGGAGCAGCAAAAGGACGAGGACGAGGCTGACGCCGGTGATCGGCCAGAACGCCAGGTTGATGGTCTGCCAGCCATAGGCGTTGAACACCTTGCCGGAGGAAAAGGACGCCAGCGCCACGGCCCCGAAGAGTACGATGTCGTGGAAGCCCTGCACCTTGTCAGCCTCGTGCGGGCGGTAGCTGGAGGCGACGATGGCGGTGGCGCCGATGAAGCCGAAGTTCCAGCCGATGCCGAGCAGGATGAGCGCGCCCCAGAAATTCCAGAGCGCGATGCCGGCATGGGCGACCGTCGCGCAGCCCATGAGGATGAGGAGGCCGGCGGCCACCACCTTCTCCGTGCCGAAGCGCTGGATCAGCATGCCGGTGAAGAAGCTGGGCGCGAACATGGCCAACACATGCCACTGGATGCCGAGCGTCGCCATTTCCGGCGAGAAGCCGCAGCCGATGACCATGGCGAGCGGCGCGCCCGTCATCATGAAGGTCATCAGCGCATAGGAGGAGATGCCGCAGACCATGCCGGTAAGGAAGCGCTGCGTCAGCACGATCTCGCGAAGCGGCCGCGCAGCCTCTCCGCCCGCCATCCCCGCCGCCTTGTGGTCGGGCAGGCGCAGGAACAGGAAGAGGCCGATGGCGGCAAGGCAGAGCGGGGCGAGCGCCACGAAAGCGCCGGCGAACAGGACCGGCTCGAAGAGGTCCTTGGTGGCGATCACCACCTGCGGGCCGAGCACCGCCGAAATGACGCCGCCGGCCAGGATCCACGAAATGGCGCGGGGCTTGTAGAAGGACGGCGAGGCATCGGCCGCGGCAAAACGGATCTTCTGCGCGAAGCCGCTGGAAATGCCGATCAGCACGAAGCCGGCGGCGAAGAGCCAGAAATCGCCGCGAAAGAGCGCGATGGCGGCAAGCAGGCCGCCCCCTGCCCCGACGAGCGCGCCGACGATGAAGCCGTGGGTCCGCCCGAGCATGCGCGCGGCGACGGCCACGAGCACGGCGCCGAGCGCCACGCCGATGTTGAAGCCGGTGAGCGGGGCGGTGGCGAGCGACTTGTCGGTCCCGAGAAGGTCGTAGCCGGCAAGGGCGCCGATGGAAAAGGCGATGGGGCCGGAAGAGCCGAGCAGCGCCTGCGCGAACATCAAAAGGAAGACGTTGCGGCGCGCGGCCAACAGTTCCCGTTCAAGTCCCGCGACCGTTCCCGTGCTCATCGCGCCTACCGTTTACTTGCGGGTGTCGGGCCGGACCTGCTTGGCGATGCGGTCGAGCACCGCGTTCACCAGCTTCGGCTCCTCGTCCTCGAAGAACGCCTTGGCGATCTCGACATATTCCGTGACGATGACGGCGACCGGCACGTCCTTGCGCTCGCGCAGCTCGAAGGTGCCGGCGCGCAGGATGGCGCGCACGGTGGAATCGAGCCGGGACAGCGCCCAGTCGTCCTGCAGCGCCGAACCGATCATCGGGTCGAGCAGGCGCTGGTCGCGCACGACGCCCGAGACGATCGAGCGGAACCAGGAGGGGTCCGCCTTCAGATAGGTGTCGCCGTCGAGTTCCTGTCCGAGGCGGTGCGCCTCGTATTCGGCGACGATCTCGAGCACGCCTGCGCCGCCGATGTCCATCTGGTAGAGCGCCTGCACGGCGGCAAGCCGCGCCGCGCCGCGCTGGTTGGCCGGCTTGACCGGCTGCGGGTTCTTCTCGTCGGTCACTGTTCGCCGCCCAGTTTCTTCTTCAGCCCGATCATGGTGAGGGCCGCGCGCGCGGCAAAGCCGCCCTTGTCGCCTTCCGAGCGGCGGGCGCGCGCCCAGCCCTGCTCGTCGTTCTCGACCGTCAGGATGCCGTTGCCGATCGGCAGGGCCTCGCTGACGGAAAGGTCCATCAGCGCGCGGCTCGATTCGTTGGCGACGATGTCGAAATGATAGGTCTCTCCGCGGATGACCATGCCGAGCGCGACGAAGCCGTCATACCAGGTGCCGCCGTTTTCCATGCCGTCGAGCGCCATGGAGATGGCGGCGGGGATTTCCAGCGCGCCCATGACGGTCACGATGTCGTAGGTGGCGCCGGCGGCATCGAGCGCGTGCTTGGCGCCGTCGAGCATCGCATCGGCCATGTCGTCGTAGAAGCGGGCTTCCACGATGAGGAGATGGGGATTGTCGGTGTTGGCCATGAATCACCTGAAAATTGGAGGTGTGCCGCCTTCATGCGGGATAAGGCGGCGGTCAAACCACGACGGGCGAAACTTGGCAAGCCTTTTCCACCGGACGGGGTGATTTCCGGCCCCGGAGGCGGCTTTCTCAGGCGGCGAGCGAAACGCGGTTGCGGCCGTTGCGCTTGGAGAGATAAAGCGCGTTGTCCGCATTGCTGAGCAGGCAATCGAAGCTCGCGCCCTCGGCGCTGCCGAAGGCGATGCCGGCGCTCACCGTGCAGCCGATCGACCGGCGGCCGACGGGAATGAGCTTTGCCGCGAAATCCTCCCGGATGCGTTCGGCGATGCGCTGGGCGCGATCCGGCAGGGTGCGGTGGAGCACGGCGACGAACTCCTCCCCGCCGAGGCGCGCCACGCAGGCCGTATTGCCGCAGGCATCGCGCAGGACATCGGCGAACACCTTCAGCACGGCATCGCCGGCCGCATGGCCGTAGCGGTCGTTGACCGACTTGAAGGCATCCAGGTCGAAGGCGATGGCCGCCATCTGGTCGCTCATCGCCTGTTCGCCGTAGCGGTCGAACAGGGCGCGGCGGTTGAGCAGGCCCGTCAGCGCATCCGTATTGGCGGCGCGCTGGTGGCTGGCGGCGACACGCCACTGGTTGAGCGCCAGCGACATGGCGCCGATGCCGGTGATGCCGATGATCGCCATGACGAGGTTGAGCGTTTCCGCCCAGTTGCGCGGCGGATGGGCAAGCACCGGCTGGCCGTCATGGATGAGCACGGCCGCGCAGAGCACGAAGGACAGGGCCGTCAGCAGGTAGAGGATGACGATGCCGGTGAGCGGCAGCGGCGCTTCCGCGCGGCCGCGCCAGTATTCGCCGGCCGTCATGACCAGCGTGGCGGCAATCAGGAGGTTCAGCACGATGAAGCCGATGCCGTCGTAGCCGGCCGCCAGCCAGGGCGCGGAAAGGGCCGCGCATGCCGTGAAGACGAAGGCGATGCGCCGGCGGCCGCTCTGCCCGGTGCGGAACCGATAGGCCGCGCCGTAGATGAAGGCAAAGCCCAGGAATTGCAGCAGGAAGGCAAGGCAGCCGAGGCGGAAATCGGGGTTTTCGAAATAGAGGCTGTAGGCGACGACGGCCGGCACGATGCAGCCGATGCCGAGCGACCATGACAGAAGGAAGCGCTCGACGCGGGCGGAAACCCACGAGGCGAACAGTGTCGCCGAAAGGCAGAAACCGGACAACCCTATTGCCAGAAGCAGGGTGTTGTAGTCAGGCGACATGCTGGGCGCTCTCCAATCATCGGATGCGCCAACCGTAGAGACCCAGAAGTATCGATATCGTTACCATCAGGCAGGTCCCCGGCCCGGCACCTGTGCCGATACAGGGCGTTATCACCTGCCTGTCACGCCGCCGTCACGCTTTCGGCGCGGGGAACTCCGCCAGCCGCGCGGCATAGCGCGCCATGGTGTCGACTTCGAAGTTGACGAAATCGCCCGCCTTGCGCTCGCCCCAGGTGGTGACCTCCAGCGTATGGCGGATGAGAAGCACGTCGAAGACCGCGCCGTCGACCGCGTTGACGGTCAGCGACGTGCCGTCGAGCGCGACGGAGCCTTTCGGCGCGACGAAGCGCTCCAGCCCCTCCGGCGCGCGGATGCGGAAGCGCGTGGCATCGCCCTCCGCTTCGACGGAGAGGATTTCCGCCTTGCCGTCGACATGGCCGGAGACGATGTGGCCGCCGAGCTCGTCGCCGATCTTCAGCGAGCGCTCGAGGTTGATCCGCGTGCCGGGGCGCCATGTGCCGATCGTCGTCAGCCGCAAGGCTTCCTCCCACGCCTCCACCTCGAACCAGCGGGCATTGGCCCCCTCCTCCGGCAGCGCCGTGACGGTGAGGCAGGTGCCGGAATGGGCGATGGAGGCGCCCATGTCGATGGTGGCCGGATCATAGGCCGTGCGCACGCGCAGGCGAACGCCCTCGTTCATGGGCTCGACCTTCTCGACCGTTCCGATATCCGTGACAATGCCGGTGAACATCAATCGTCTCTTTCGTAGTCTTCGAAAATATCCGCGCCGTAGCGCGCCGTGTGGCGAAGGGCAAAGCCGCGCGGCATTCGCCCGGACACACATGGGGATGCGACCCCGTCCTTGCCAATGGGGTCTGGGCCCGTGAACAGCATTATGCGATCGACGAGGCCGGCATCGAGGAAGGACCGCGCCGTCCGCGCACCGCCCTCGACCAGCAGCGAGGAAATGCCGCGCGTCGCCAGCGCCGAAAGAAGATCGCCGAGCCGGCGCGGATCGCAGATCAGCACCTCGACGCCCAAAGCTTCCAGCGCGGCGGCACGGACACGCCAGTCATTGGGCGAGGCGGCAGGAATACCCCCCTCTGGCCTGCCGGCCATCTCCCCCTCAAGGGGGGAGATGGGCTGGGAGCCTGCGTTTCCCACAGCCGCGACGCCTGAGTTCGGGGAAACCATCCCTCCATCGATCTCCCCCCCTGAGGGGGAGATGGCCGGCAGGCCAGAGGGGGGTATCGCGAGCGCATCGTCCGCTTCTTCCCCAAGCGCAGCCACCACGATCACCGGCACGTCCCGCGCCGTGCGCGCCAGCCGCGATGCGGGGGGCAGCTCCACCCGCGGATCGAGCACGATGCGCACCGGGGAGCGGCCTTCCAAACCCGGCAGGCGGCAGGTGAGGTCCGGGTCGTCGGCGAGCGCCGTGCCGATGCCGACGAGGATCGCATCCGTCTCGGCGCGCGTGACATGCACCTGCCCGCGCGAGACGGGCCCGGTGATCGCCACCTGCCCGGCGCCCAGCCGGCCGAGCATGCCGTCGCTCGAAACGGCAAGCTTGAGAGTCACATGGGGCCGTTTTTTCGTCTGGCGCGTCAGGTAGGCGGCAAGCGCCGCACGGCCCTCCCGCTCCAGCACGCCGGTCTCGACCGCGATGCCGGCATCACGCAGCATGGCAAGCCCCCTGCCCGCCACGCGCGCATCGGGATCGACGACCGAGACGACGACACGCGCGACGCCGGAGGCGATCAGCGCATCGGCGCAGGGCGGCGTCTTGCCGTGGTGCGAGCAGGGTTCGAGGGTGACATAGGCGGTCGCCCCGCGCGCCGCCTCGCCGGCCATGGCCAGCGCCTGCGTTTCCGCATGCGGCCGGCCGCCGGGCGCGGTGACGGCCGAGCCGACGACCACGCCGTCCCTGACGATCAGGCAGGCGACGGAGGGGTTGGTGGCGGTGAGGCCGAGATTGCGGCGGCTGAGGCGGATCGCCGCCGCCATGAAGCGTTCGTCGTCGGCCACGACGGTGGACATCTAGCCGTCCGCGCCCGGATCGCGGGCGATCTTGGCGGCGACTTCGGCAAGGATCTTCTCGAAATCGTCGACATGCGAGAAGTCGCGGTAGACCGAGGCGTAGCGCACGAAGCCGACGTCATCGAGCGCCTTCAACGCCTCCAGCACCTGGAGGCCGATCTCCTCGGAGGAGATTTCCGTCTCGCCGGAGCTTTCGAGCCGGCGGACGATCCCTGAGACCGCGCGTTCGATGCGGTCCCGGTCGACGGGCCGCTTGCGAAGCGCGATCTCGAAGGATTTCAGGAGCTTGTCGCGGTCGAAGGGGGCCTTGCGGCCCGTCTTCTTGACGACCATCAGCTCGCGCAGCTGCACCCGTTCGAAGGTCGTGAACCGCCCCCCGCAATCCGGGCAGATGCGCCGGCGGCGAATGGCGGCCCCGTCCTCTGCCGGACGGGAATCCTTCACCTGCGTATCTTCCGAACCGCAATAGGGGCAGCGCATCAGTCTTCCTTAGAGGTAGGGGTACATCGGGAAGCGGCCCGTCAGCGCGACGACCTTTTCCCGCACGCCCGCTTCCACGGCCGCATTGCCTTCGTCGGAATTGGCGACCTTGAGGCCGTCGAGAACTTCCACGATCAGGTTGCCGATTTCCTTGAACTCGGCTTCCTTGAAGCCGCGGGTCGTGCCGGCCGGCGTGCCGAGGCGGACGCCGGAGGTGACGAAGGGCTTTTCGGGGTCGAACGGGATGCCGTTCTTGTTGCAGGTGACGTAGGCACGGCCGAGGGCGGCTTCCGCGCGCTTGCCGGTCGCGTTCTTCTTGCGAAGGTCGACGAGCATCAGGTGGTTGTCCGTGCCGCCCGAAACGATGTCGAGGCCGCCGGCCTTCAGCGTCTCGGCGAGCGCCTTGGCGTTCTTGACGATCTGCGCGGCGTAGTCCTTGAATTCCGGCTGCAGCGCCTCGCCGAAGGCGACGGCCTTGGCGGCGATGATGTGCATCAGCGGGCCGCCCTGCAGGCCCGGGAAGACGGCCGAGTTGATCTTCTTGGCGATATCCTCGTCGTTCGTCAGCACGACGCCGCCGCGCGGGCCGCGCAGCGACTTGTGCGTGGTGGTGGTCGCGACGTGGCAATGCGGGAACGGCGACGGGTGCTGGCCACCGGCGACGAGGCCGGCGATATGGGCCATGTCGACCATGAGATAGGCGCCGACTTCATCGGCGATCTCGCGGAAGCGCTTCCAGTCCCAGATGCGCGAATAGGCGGTGCCGCCGGCGATGATGAGCTTCGGCTTGTTCTTGCGGGCCTTCTCGGCGACATCGTCCATGTCGAGCAGGTGATCGCCTTCGCGAACGCCGTAGGAAACGACGTTGAACCATTTGCCGGACATGTTGACCGGCGAGCCGTGCGTCAGGTGGCCGCCCGAGTTGAGGTCGAGGCCCATGAAGGTGTCGCCCGGCTGCAGCAGCGCGAGGAAGACGGCCTGGTTCATCTGCGAGCCCGAATTCGGCTGCACGTTGGCGAAGTTGACGCCGAACAGCTTCTTGGCGCGCTCGATGGCGAGTTCTTCCGCGATGTCGACGAACTGGCAGCCGCCATAGTAGCGCTTGCCCGGATAGCCTTCGGCATACTTGTTCGTCATGATCGAGCCCTGGGCCTCGAGCACGGCGCGCGAGACGATGTTCTCCGAGGCGATCAGTTCGATCTCATGGCGCTGACGGCCGAGCTCCTTCTGGATCGAGCCGAAAATCTCCGGATCGGTATCGGCAAGGGAACGCGTGAAGAAAACGTCGGTGGCGGAAGGCTGGCTCATCCTCGAGGCTCCTTAGGGGTGGTGGCACGGTGTTTATCGTCCTCGCATGGCAAGGGCAATATCCGCTCCACGGTTTGCGCCATTTCCCCCTGCCTTCTGAGATAAAAACGACATGGGCCTCAGCACGGAAACGCCAAAACAAAGGCCGCGCCCTCGTTGCCGAAGGCGCGGCCTTTGGAAGCCGTGGCATGCTGCCTTATTGCGGCAGCAGGTCCTCGTCCGGGGAGCCGGCGGGCTTTTCCATGCCGTAGCCGGTCTGGAGCGCGAGCTCCGTCGCGCCGTCCATGCCGTAAATGTCGTCGCGGAACTGGACGATGCGGTCGTTGGCCGACCAGGCGGAGATGTAGACGAAATAGACCGGGACCTCGACGGCCAGCTTGATCGGCGTGTTGACGCGCTCGCCGATGACCTTCTCGATCTGCTGGCGCGACCAGCCGGGCGTGTCCCTGAGAAGCCAGGTCACGAGGTCGCGCACGTTCTGCACGCGCACGCAGCCGGACGATTCGAAGCGCATCAGCTTGTTGAACAGGCCCTGCTGGGGCGTGTCGTGCATGTATTCGTTGTTCTGGTTGTAGAAGTTGATCTTCGTGGAGGCCATGGCGTTGATCTTGCCGGGGTCCTGGCGGAACATCAGGTTCGGCGCCTTGTCGGCGAACCAGTCCACGGTCTCCGGCGCCACTTCCTGGCCGTTGCCGTCGAGAAGACGGATATTGTTGCGCGTGAGATAGGTCGGGTCCTTGCGCATCAGCGGCACGATGTCCTTCTCGACGATCGAGCGCGGCGCAGTCCAGTAGGGGTTGAGGATGACCTCGTAGATCTTGGAATTGAGGATATGCGTCGGGCGGCTGGCGCGGCCGACGACGGCGACATGGCGCAGCGCCACGCGCCCCTCCTCCACCGCCTCGACGGAGGCGGCCGGAATGTTCACCATCACGTAGCGCTGGCCGAGATCGCCGGACATGGTCTGCAGGCGCACCAAATTGGTGTTGAGCTGGCTGAGGCGCGTGGTGGCGGGCACGTTCATGGCCTTCAGCGTGTATTCGCCGAGCACGCCGTCCTGCGGCAGGCCGTGGCGGGCCTGGAAGCGCTTCACGGCGCCGTCGACGTAGGAATCGAAGGAATCGGAAATACCGGCCGAACGCGCAAGGTCGCCGGAGATCATCAGGCGCTGGCGCAGCGCCTGCACGCCCGGATCGACCACGCCGATGCGCAGCTTCTGCTCGGAGCCGACCTGCGGCCAGCCGCCGGCGGAGACGATCTGCTGGTAGTCGGCGATCGCTTCCTGGATGTTCGGAACGGCGCCGGCACCGAGGGTGGGATTGTTGGAGGCAACGGCGGCTGCGGCGCGCGAGGCCTTGGCGTCGAACTGATCGTCCCAGTTGCCGCGGCGCGGAGCGTTGAGAATGTCGTCGAGTGTCGACTGCGCGAAGGCCTGCCCGGCCACGGCGGCAGCGCCGAAAGTTGCGGCAGAGCGCAGGAACGCGCGGCGCGAGAACACATCAATTCCGGTTTTGCGAGACATCTATCCTACCATCTCCTGAACGCCGCTATGGCGGCGCGGTGCATGCAGCACGGCGACCAAGGGGTCCTTACCCGATGCAGCTATCACGAACAGGGTTAATAAACGCAAACCGGCCCCGCCGCCCGCGCATACCTTAAGCCCATGGTCCGGGTGTCACAGCAATATGGCCAATTCGCGGCCATCGGGGAGCATCCAACGCCGAAAACCGGACGCGCAGGGAGCGCGGCCGGCGCGCGAAATCATCGAATCCGCGCTGGTTATCGCGGCCGAAGGTCGAAAGGCGACATCGCAAAACCCATGAAAGGCTTGGGGTCTGGCGTGATGGAAATCGCCCTGCCCTACCGCTCTGACGCATATCGGGTCGTCTACGCGGTTCGGATTGGTGACGCTATCTGGGTGGTTCATGCCTTCCAGAAGAAATCTACCAAGGGAATAGCCACACCTCAAAAAGAGGTCGAGTTAATCAAGGCCCGTTTGAAACGAATAAAGGAGATGATGCCGTGAGTGACGATGATTTTGAAATCGTTCGGGGCGGCGGCAATATCTTTGCCGCCTTTGGCGACCCCGACGCCGAAACCAAGCTGATGAAGGCCAAACTTGCGGCTGAAATTATCGGCGTGCTGGACGACCGCAAAATAAGCGTGCGGGAAGCCGAGAGGATTACAGGAGTGGTCGCTGCGGACATTTCCCGCGTGCGGAACGCTGATCTGGCCAAATTCACCCTCGACCGGCTGCTTCGCATCTTGCACCGGCTGGCTCCGGCCATTGAGGTCAACATGACCTTCTCGACGCGGAAAACCAGCGATCAGCAGGCTTTAGCATACTAAACGATGAGGCGGGTAAATCCCGCCTCTTTTTGTCTACAACGCAACAGAACTTCCCGTCACCTTATCCGTTACTATCACTCACTGGCGCGGGCAGAACTTTTCGCGGAAGTAGGAAAAGGTCTTGAGAAGGGTTGCCCCATCGGCGGCGGTCGCCATTGCACTGTTCGCCAGTGCCTCACATGGGCGCTCGCCGTTCTCGCGGGGCGTGCAGCCCAACCCGACGATTTGGCTCTTCAACGGCGGCTCGGTTCCTTGCTCAACCAATGCTTGGTTTATTTGAACGACCGATGTGCGGACGACCTTGGAGAAATCCAAATCGAACATCGCCTTTGTGGGCGGTAATCCTACGACAACACCGCGACCATATCGGTAGAATTGGTATTGAATGGTGTAGTTGCAGTCGTCACGTTTCTGCACCGAAATAATTTCGGTCGGGCCATCCGCATAGTTTATCTCGAACCCGGAAGGCTCACTGACCCGCCAAACCTTTCCATTGTCCTCAGGAAAAGGAAGGTTACCGCCGTTCTCTACGCCGTAGACGATATACGCGACGGCATCGGTGGCTTTCAGCGTCCCGCTTGCGATGGCATCGGCAACATCACCCGCATGCCCCTGCGAGGCCAATAGGCATGCCAGCGCAAACGTCGAAGCGAAAATGTGCTTTCGCATAATCTTTTCCTTGAAATGAGAGACCAGAGAGAATGGCCGCCACCGGAGGGTGGAGAGTTGCATCACGGCTTTGAAATTGGGCGGGGCATTAAGAAGTGCACGGCAAGACCGGCAGCAAAACCAACCGCAATCGCAATCAGCATATGGATGCCCACCGCCTGGACGGCCTCATTGGCTTGCCCTTGTGTGAGAAAGACACTGCTTTCCGTGTAGGGCCGCGTGTTGTAGCCAACTGCCAGACCTGCTGCACCACCGAAGATGGCAAGCACTGCACCACGAACGAAATTCATATTCATACCCCTACCTATGTGGAATCCGGGCCACAGGCCACGATTCACGCCCCAAGAGGTATGCAAAATTCACGAATTTTGAGGATTGGCGATAATAGGAGGGAAAATATCCCCGCAATACGTTCTCAAGCCACAATATACGTCTCAAAACGTCTCCAAGAACCATCTGGTTCTCTGTGGAGGTGGAGAAAATGTATTTGCAAAATTCGTGAGTTTTGAAAAACGATGAAGACAATAGACAGCAAGAGCCGTTTGATCGGCTACGCCCGCGTCAGTACATCCGGGCAGGATCTGGACTATCAGTTCGGCAGGCTTCGCGGGGCCGGGTGCGTTACCGTCTTCCATGAGAAGCGCAGCGGCAAAAGCATCAGCGAGCGCACCGAGCTGCGGCGAATGCTGGCTTCTCTTCGATCCGGCGACGTGGTTCTGGCGACGGCCACGGACAGGATCGCCCGCGATCCGCTCGACCTCCTCAATGTCATGAACGCCGTGAAGGCTTCCGGTGCTGGCCTGCGGCTTCTGGACGAGCCGTTCATCGACACGACCTCGGAAATGTCCGACCTCGTCATGTTCATCGTCGGCTGGGCGGGGCGTTGGCACCGCAAGCGCATTCTGGAGAACACGTCCCAAGGCCGAGAGCTGGCGAAGTGCAGGGGCGTGCGGTTCGGCCGCAAACCCAAGCTGACGAAGGAGCAATGCGCCGACATAGTGCGGCTGCGGCGCCTGGGCGTGACCGGCACCACCCTCGCCGGCCGCTACCATGTCAGCCCAAGCACGATCTCCCGTGTCTCGACGGCCGTTTGAAACGCCCTCGGGGCGCCGCGCGGGCGACCTGCCCGCATGCGACACCCCGATGAGGAGGCTTCCACCGCTGCCGCTTCACGACTGGAGGAAATGAAGCGTAGCCTGCATATGCCCGGTTTACAGGCGGTAGAGGATCGAGTCGTTCCAGAAGCGGTCGAGGCGCTGGAGCAGCTTGTTCATCTGGTTGAACTCGCCCTCGCCGATGCCGCCGACCTTCTGGATCGAGCCGATATGGCGCTCGTAGAGGCCTGCGACCGTCTCGGCGACTTCCTGGCCGCTTTCCGTGAGCGAGATGCGCACGGAGCGGCGGTCGATGCGCGAGCGCTGGTGGTTGATGAAGCCGAGGTCGACCAGCTTCTTGACGTTGTAGGAGACGTTCGAGCCGAGATAGTAGCCGCGCGAGCGCAGTTCCCCTGCCGTCAGTTCCGAATTGCCGATGTTGAAGAGCAGGAGCGCCTGGACGGCGTTGACGTCGGAGCGGCCGGCGCGGTCGAACTCGTCCTTGATGACGTCGAGCAGGCGGCGGTGCAGGCGTTCGACGAGGTGGAGGGATTCGAGGTACAGGTTGCGGATCGCGTCTTCCTGCGGATCGATGGCGGGAGCCGGCTGCGGCTTGATCTTGGTGTTCATGTTACTGCCTCACTGTTTCGTTTGGCGGTGTTGGTTTGTTTCCCGCCTTGAGTGAGAACCTAGCGAATGCATCTAAAATTCTACTTAAACCGCAGCCTTAACAGCGCCTTACCGGAAGGCGACCCTGTCTCAGGGTGAATCAGTTCTTACCGTGCGGGCCTGCCGGCGGCGCTGGAGGAAGAGCGCGAGGCGGAAAAGGACGAAGACGGCGGCGACCGCGATATGGGTGAAGACCAGCAGCCGGTTGATGCCGAAGATCGAGGGATAGACCTCGTGCATGGCGATCTCGGTGGCGGCCGCCAGCAGCCAGATCACCGGCCCCCAGGAGACGAGGAGCCACAGGCCCACCGCTGCGACGGGAAAGAGCACGGCCAGCACCGTGGAGACCGCCTTCCAGGCCGGCGGCAGGAGGTCGAACCGCCCGCGCCCCTCGAAGGAGAAGCCGGTGAGCATCGCCCAGTATTGCAGGGCGAACCACAGGGACGCCACCGCCACCAGCCGCAGGAACAGCGCGAACAGCGTTTCGGTCAGGCTTGGTCTCGGGCCCTTGGCAGAATCAGCAACCATCCGGGGACAGTAAGGGCAAGGCCGGCGCGCATAAAGCCTCCAAAGCGCGTCATGCACGGCCATATGCCGCAGCTTCCCCTCCCCCCGCGCGATTTGATTGGCCGGCCCGGCATGGTAAGGAGGCGAAAAACGCATCCATGCAAGGAAACGGCATCATGAACATCGTCGACGAGATCACCGGCCATCGCCGCATGCGGCGCAACCGGAAGGCCGACTGGACGCGCCGGCTGGTGCAGGAGAACCGCCTGACGGTGGACGACCTCATCTGGCCGGTCTTCGTGGTGCCGGGTGAAAACATCGTCGATCCGGTCGCCGCCATGCCGGGCGTCGACCGCATGAGCGTCGACAGGCTGGTGGAAGCGGCGAAGGAAGCGGCCGATCTCGGCATCCCGGCCATCGCCACCTTCCCCAATATCGACATGAGCCTGCGCGACGAGACCGGCTCCAACAGCCTTGCGGCCGACAACCTCATCAATGCGGCGACGCGGGCGATCAAGAAGGCCGTGCCGAATATCGGCGTCATCACCGACGTCGCGCTCGACCCCTTCACCAGCCACGGCCATGACGGCGTGCTGCGCGGCGACGTCATCGTCAACGACGAGACGGTCGAGCTGGTGGCGAAGGCCGCCGTCCTCCAGGCCGATGCCGGCTCGGACATCATCGCCCCGTCCGAGATGATGGACGGGCGCATCGGCGCGATCCGCCATGCGCTGGACGCCGCCGGGCACCAGGACGTCGGCATCATGTCCTATGCCACGAAATTCGCCTCCGCCTTCTACGGCCCCTATCGCGACGCCATCGGCACCGGCGGGCTGCTCAAGGGCGACAAGAAGACCTATTACATCGATCCCGCCAACGGCACCGAGGCGATGCGCGACGCCGCGCTCGACGTCGAGGAAGGCGCCGACATGCTGATGGTCAAGCCCGGCCTTCCCTATCTGGACATCTGCTGGCGCATGAAGGAGGCCTTCGGCCTGCCGGTCTTCGCCTATCAGGTCTCGGGCGAATACAGCCAGATCAGGGCCGCCGCCCTCAACGGCTGGATCGACGGCGAGCGCGTCATGCTGGAAACCCTTCTCTCCTTCAAGCGCGCCGGCTGCGACGGCATCCTCACCTATTTCGCGATGGACGTGGCGCGGCTGCTGGCGAAGAAGGGGTGAGCAGAGGGGCCTACCTCTCTCGATCCGGTCCCAGGCTCTTCTCCCTCCTCCTCCGTCATGCCGGACTTGATCCGGCATCCAGCCACCGCGCGTCCGCGCGGTGAGGAAGCTGTTGTATTATAGGGAAGTGTCTCTTGCGCTCACAGACGTGAGCGCGCTGGATGCCGGATCAAGTCCGGCATGACGGAGGGAGTGCGCGGGGGCGCCCCCTCACCCGTTGTTTTCCCCCAAAATATCCCCATATGTCCTCCATGTTCCATTCGGGAGACAACGAGATGAGCGCAGACTTCAACGAGACGCGGGTTCCGACGACGGACTGGCAGGCCTATCGCGGCGTGCTGTCGCGCCGGATCTTCGCCTTCCTGATCGACTACGCCATCATCGCGCTCCTGTGGATTCCGGCCGCCGTGGTGGTGTTCTTCCTCGGCATCCTGACCTTCGGCCTCGGCTTCTTCCTCTATCCGGCGCTCTTCGCCATCGTCGCCATGCTCTATTTCGGCCTGACGATGGGGGGCCCAAGCCAGGCGAGCGCCGGCATGAACGTCATGGGCCTTGCCCTTGCACGCGTCGACGGCCGGCCGGTCGACTTCCTGACGGCCATCGTCCACCTCGTGCTGTTCTGGATCGGCAATGCGCTGCTGACGCCGTTCATCGTGCTCGTCGGCCTCTTCACGGATCGCGGCCGCCTGCTGCACGACCTGCTGCTCGGCACGGTGATGGTTCGCCGCGACCGTTATTGAGGACCGTCAAGAGCCGCGGGCGAAATCCTCCAGTTGACCTTTTGCCGAACTGCGCCATGGTATTGGCAGAGAAACGTCACACAGCGACGGAGTCGCCCCACGGCCGATGAACACGCAGGCAACATCCTCTCCCCAGTTCTATCTCACCGCGCCTGCGGCATGTCCCTACCTGCCGCAGGAGATGGAGAGGAAGGTCTTCACCCATCTCGTGGGTGAGCGCGCCCCGGAACTGAACGACCTCCTGACGCAGGGCGGTTTCCGCCGCTCGCAGAACATCGCCTACCGCCCGGCCTGCGAGACCTGCCGGGCCTGCATCTCCGTGCGCATCCTCGTCAACGAGTTCACGCCGCGCCGGACCATGCGCCGCGTATGGGCGGCCAATGCCGACCTCGTCTCGCGCGAATACCCGGCCGAGCCCTCCAGCGAGCAATATTCGCTGTTCCGCCACTATCTCGACGCCCGCCACCAGAAGGGCGGCATGTCGGACATGTCCGTGCTCGACTATGCGATGATGGTGGAGGACACGCATGTCCACACCAAGATCATCGAATACCGCCTGCGCGAGGAAGGCTCCGGCCTTCAGGAGCGCCCGCAGGGCGAGCTCATGGCCGTGGCGCTGACCGACCGGATGGGCGACGGCCTGTCGATGGTCTATTCCTTCTACAATCCCGAGCTCGACCACCGCTCGCTCGGCACCTTCATGATCCTCGACCATATCCGCCGGGCCAGGGCGCTCGGCCTGCCGCACGTCTACCTCGGCTATTGGGTCAAGGGATCGCGCAAGATGGACTATAAAACAAAGTTTTTGCCGCAGGAGCACCTGATGCCGCGTGGCTGGGAGCGCTATGACGGGGAAACGCCAGAAACCCAGCCCTAGAATCGGTCCCTTCCTTGTCCCAGACGAACGATCCCGCCCTGCACCGCAAGGGCCTGCTCATCACCGCCATGGGCGGCCTTGCCCTCTCCTTCGACATTCCGCTGATCCGCTCCGCCGCGGGCGAGGTGTGGTCGGTGCTGGCGACCCGCAGCATCGCCACCTTCGTGACGGCCATCGTCGCCTGGTCGATCCTGCGCTTCGTGCTCGGCAAGCGCAGGGCGTTGATCCCCGGCCCCATGGGCCTCCTGATCGGCATCTTCTACGGCATCAACTCGCTGACCTTCATGCTGGCGGTGTTCAACACGACGACGGCCAACGTCGTCTTCATCCTCGCCTTCACGTCGATGTTCGCGGCGATCCTCTCCTGGGTCTTCCTCGGCGAGCGGCCCGCCAACGCCACGCTCCTCACCATGGCGGCGATGGTCGCGGGCGTGGCGCTGATCGTCCATGACGGCCTTGCGAGCGGCAACCTCTTCGGCGATGCCATGGCGGCCTGTTCGGCCTTCCTGCTCGCCTCCGCCATCACCCTGAGCCGCCGCAGCGGCCTCGACATGGGCTTCGTGCCCCTCGTCACCGCCCTCGTGCCCGGCATCGCCGCGCTGTTTCTCTTGCCCGATACCGGGTTCGAGATCGCCCATCCCGGTTTCATCCTGTTCAACGGGCTCATCATGATCCCGTTCGCCTTCTTCTGCCTGGCGACGGGCCCGCGCTACCTCTCCGCGCCGGAAGTCGGCATGTTCTACCTGCTCGAAACGGTGCTCGCCCCGATCTGGGTGTGGATCGTCTTTGCCGAGACGCCCACCACGCAGACCCTCATCGGTGGTTCCATCCTCATCCTCGCCCTCCTCGCCCACTCCCTCTGGCAGATGCGCTCGAAAGCCCGCGCAGCACGGGAAAGCGACGCGGCGGCGGAGTTTCCGTTCACGGGGTGAGGAGACGAGTTCTGTTTAGCTTTTGCGTGAACGCGCAAAACGCTGACGCCATACGCGACGTCAGCGCCCCCTATTCCGGCTGATCAGCCGCTGAACTTGCCGCTTCTCGGAAAACCCTTCGGTACGGTGCGGCCGGCGCTGGCGCGGTCGGCGAGCCATTCGGCGAGCTCGTCCTTCGTGCGCACGAAGGTGCGGCCAGCGCTGTCGTCCCAGGAAAGGCCCTCGGCCAGCGTGAAGCAGCGGATGTCGGAGACGCCGCCGTCCTTGTAGCGCTGCAGGCGCACACCCTTGCCGCGCGACATTTCCGGCAGTTGCGCGAGCGGGAAGATCAGCATCTTGCGATTCTCGCCGACGACGGCGACGTGATCGCCGCGCACCGGCACGACCAGTTTCGCCTCGTCCGGCATGCCGACATTCATCACCTGCTTGCCCTTGCGGGTATTGGCGACCATCTCGCTCTCGGCCACCACGAAGCCGTTGCCGGCCTGCGAGGCGACGATGACCTTGAGGGCGGGATCGTGGACGAAGGCCGTCAGCACATCCTGGTCGTTCTCCATGTCGACCATGATGCGCAGCGGCTCGCCGTGGCCGCGCCCGCCCGGCAGCTTGTCGGCGCCGAGCGTATAGACCTTGCCGCCCGTCGTCATGACGAGCACCTTGTCCGTCGTCTGCGCCGGGAAGGCCACCTTCAGCGCGTCGCCTTCCTTGAACTGGAGGCCGGACGTGTCGGCGATATGCCCCTTCAGCGCGCGGATCCAGCCCTTTTCCGAGATGACGACCGTGATCGGCTCCTTCTCGATCATCGCCTGCTGGATGGCCTCGACGTCGGCCTCGGGGGCGCTCGCGAACTGCGTGCGGCGGCGGCCGAGTTCGGTCGCCTTGGCGAAGGTCTTGCGGACCTCGCCGATCTCCCAGGCGACGGTCTGCCACTGCTTCTCGTCGGAGGAAAGCAGCGCCTCGATCTCCGCCTTCTCCTTCGACAGGTTGTCGAATTCGGTGCGGATCTCGAATTCCTCGAGCTTGCGGAGAGACCGCAGGCGCATGTTGAGGATGGCTTCGGCCTGCACGTCGGTGAGCGAGAAGGTCTCCATCAGGACGGCCTTGGGCTCGTCCTCCTCGCGGATGATGCGGATCACCTCGTCGAGGTTGAGATAGGCGATGAGATAGCCGCCGAGGATTTCGAGGCGCCGGTCGATGGCGGCGAGCCGGTGGCGCGAGCGGCGCTGGAGCACTTCGCGCCGGTGGGCGAGCCATTCGACGAGAACGTCCTTGAGGCCCATGACCTGCGGCACGCGCCCCATCGACAGCACGTTCATGTTGAGCGGGATGCGGCTTTCGAGCTCGGAGAGCTTGAAGAGCGATTCCATCAGGATCGTCGGATCGACCGTGCGGCTCTTCGGCACGAGCACGATGCGCACGTCCTCGGCCGATTCGTCGCGGATGTCCTCCAAGAGCGGCAGCTTGCGGGCGATCAACAGCTCGGCGATCTTCTCGATCAGGCGCGACTTCTGCACCTGGTAGGGAATCTCGGTGACGACGATCTGGTAGCCGCCGCGGCCAAGGTCCTCGGTCTGCCATTTGGCGCGCACGCGAAAACCGCCGCGACCCGTCTTGTAGGCCTCGATGATGCTCTCGCGGCTGTCGATGATGATGCCGCCGGTCGGCAGGTCCGGGCCCTGCACGAACTCGACGAGCTTTTCGACATCGGCCTCCGGATGGCGGATGAGATGCAGCGCCGCGTCGCACAGTTCATGGGCGTTGTGCGAGGGAATGGAGGTCGCCATGCCGACGGCGATGCCGGACGAACCGTTCGCGAGCAGGTTCGGGAAGGCCCCCGGCAGGACGACGGGCTCCTCGTCCTCCTCGTTGTAGGTCGGGCGGAAATCGACGGCGTCCTCGCCGATGCCTTCCAAAAGCAGCGAGGCAACTTCCGTCATGCGCGCTTCGGTGTATCGGTAGGCGGCCGCATTGTCGCCGTCGATATTGCCGAAATTGCCCTGCCCGTCGACGATGGGATAGCGCTGCGAGAAATCCTGCGCGAGGCGCACCAGCGCGTCGTAGACCGACTGGTCGCCGTGCGGGTGGAACTTGCCGATCACGTCGCCGACGATGCGCGCGCATTTCTTGAAGGAGGAATTGGACCTGAGGCCCATTTCGCTCATGGCGTGGATGATGCGGCGATGGACCGGCTTCAGGCCGTCGCGCACGTCCGGCAGGGCGCGCTGGGTAATGGTCGACAGCGCATAGGCAAGGTAGCGCTCTTCCAGCGCCGCCTTGAGGTCGACGGGTTGAATGTGATCGTCTCCGCCATCCGGCGGCAAAGTGTTTTGTCCCATGGGTCTTGACTTAGCCCGCCAGCCGATTCGCGGCAAGGAATCCGGGCGATCGGCCTGTGGATAGCAGTTTGTAAAGGCTGTTTGAAATCTGGCGCGGACGGCGGAGAATCCCGTGGAAAGTCCGTGCGGCATGAATATATTTGCCGCACCGCCCGTCTAGGAGCGGTAACGGCAAGGCAGCCGTCCAGAAAATCCAGAAAGAGAGCCTATCCATGATGCGCACCTTCCACTTCCGCACCCTTCTTGCGGGCGCCGCGTTCGCCGCCATGGCGAGCCCCGCCTTCGCTCTCGACGGCGCGGACCTGCTGGCCAAGCTGAATGCGGCCTATGCCACGAGCGGCGTCACGGTCAGCTCCTCGAACGTCGCCGTCGACGGCTCGACCGTCACGCTGGAAGGCGCGGAACTGAAGGCCGCAGGCTCCGACAAGCCGATCAATCTCGGCACCGTCACCATGGACGGCGTGGAGGAAACCGGCGACGGCGGCTACACGATCGAGACAGTCTCCTTCGAGGACGTCGACGTCAGCGAACCCGACACCACGGTCACGGCCAAGGACCTCGCCATCAGCGGCGTTTCTATCCCGGGCAAGATCGTTCCGGGCACGCTCGATTCGCTGATGATGTACGAATCGGTCACCACCGGCCCGATCAACGTCACCGCCAAGGGCAAGGAGGTCTTCTCCATGTCGGGCGCGGAGGCGAACCTTTCGCGCATGGACGACGATGCGGGCCTGGAATTCGACGCGACGCTCTCGGACCTCAAGGCCGACCTCTCTTCCGTCGAGGACCCCAAGACGAAGGATGCGCTGAATGCGCTCGGCATCCAGTCGCTGGACGGCGAAGTCACCATGTCCGGCAGCTGGGAACTGGCGAGCGGCAAGCTCTCCGTCGATGAATATGCCTTCGACTTCAAGGATATCGGTCGCCTGAACCTGAGCCTCGCCTTCTCCGGCTATACGCTCGACTTCCTGAAGAACATGCAGGAAGCCATGAAGACCGCCGAGGCCAACCCGAACAAGGAAGAGGCGAATGCCGCCATGGGCATGGCCATGATGGGCCTCGTCCAGCAGCTCACCTTCAACAAGGCTTCCGTCACCTTCGAGGACGCGTCCATCACCAAGCGGCTGCTCGACTATGCCGGCAAGGAACAGGGCGTGACGGGCGACCAGCTCGCCCAGTCGCTGAAGGGCATGGTGCCGCTGATGATCGCGCAGCTCAACATGCCCGACCTGCAGAACCAGATCTCGGCCGCCGTGAACACCTATCTCGACGATCCGAAGAGCCTGACGATCAGCGCCCAGCCGAAGGACCCGGTGCCCTTCCCGATGATCATGGGCGCCGCCATGGGTGCGCCGCAGACCATCCCGCAGGTCCTCGGCGTCTCCGTCACGGCCAACGCCGAATAAGGCGCCCCGCCATCGCCAAAAAGGAAAGCCCGGAGCCTTGCCGCTCCGGGCTTTTTCGTTGCGGGGGGCCGCCGGACGCAAAAAGGGCGGAGGTTTCCCCCGGCCCTTTCGCAATGCCGTTCGCGGCGGCTCAGTCCTTCTTGGAAGGCACCACGCGGAGCGCGAGCTCGCGAAGCTGTGTCGGCGTTGCCGGCGACGGGGCGTTCATCAGGAGGTCCTGCGCCTGCTGGTTCATCGGGAAGAGCGAGATCTCGCGGAGATTCTTCGCGCCGACGAGCAGCATGACCACGCGGTCGATGCCGAAGGCGCAGCCGCCGTGCGGCGGGGCGCCGTACTGGAAGGCGCGGTAGAGGCCGCCGAAGCGCTCTTCGACGTCGGCCTGCGAAAGGCCGACCTTCTCGAAGGCCTTGACCATCAGTTCCGGCGACTGGTTACGGATCGAGCCCGAGGCGATCTCGAAGCCGTTGCAGACCGCGTCGTACTGGTAGGCCTTCAGCTCCAGCGGTTCCTTGCTGTCGAAGGCTTCAAGGCCCCCCTGCGGCATGGAGAAGGGGTTGTGCGCGAAGTCGATCTTCTTCTCGTCCTCGTTCCATTCGTAGAACGGGAAATCGACGATCCAGCACATTTCGAAGCGGTCGCGGTCGACGAGGTTCAGTTCCTCGCCGGCGCGGGTGCGCGCTTCGCCCGCGAACTTGTAGAACTTGGCCGGATCGCCGGCGACGAAGAAGCAGGCGTCGCCGTCGTCGAGGCCGAGCTGGGTGCGGATCGCCTCCGTGCGCTCCTCGCCGATGTTCTTGGCGAGGGGGCCTGCGCCTTCCAGCTTCTCGCCTTCCTTGCGCCAGAAGATGTAGCCGAGGCCGGGCTGGCCGGTCGACTGCGCCCAGGCGTTCATGCGGTCGCAGAAGGCGCGGCTGCCGCCGGTCTTGGCCGGGATCGCCCAGACTTCCACCTTGGGATTGGACGCGATCATGTTCGCGAAGACCTTGAAGCCGGAGCCGGCGAAATGCTCGGTGACGGCCTGCATGACGATGGGGTTTCTGAGGTCCGGCTTGTCGGAACCGTACTTGCGGATCGCCTCGTCATAGGGAATGCGCGGCCATTTCTTCGTGACCGGCTTGCCTTCGGCGAACTCCTCGAACACCGCCGTCATCATCGGCTCCATCGTTTCCCAGACGTCTTCCTGGGTGACGAAGCTCATCTCGACGTCGAGCTGGTAGAACTCGCCCGGCAGGCGGTCGGCGCGCGGATCCTCGTCGCGGAAGCACGGCGCGATCTGGAAATAACGGTCGAAGCCGGCGACCATGAGGAGCTGCTTGTACTGCTGCGGGGCCTGCGGCAGGGCGAAGAACTTGCCCTCGTGGATGCGGGACGGCACGAGGAAGTCGCGCGCGCCTTCCGGCGAGGAGGCGGTCAGGATCGGCGTCGTGTATTCGGCAAAGCCGGCCTCTCCCATGCCGCGGCGCATGGCCGAGATGATCTGCGTGCGCTTGACGATGTTCCGGTGCAGCGTCTCGCGGCGGAGGTCAATGAAACGGTACTTCAGGCGAACGTCTTCCGGATAATCCGGCTCGCCGAAGACCGGCAGCGGCAGTTCCTTGGCGGCCGAGAGCACCTCGATCTCGTGCGCGTAAAGCTCGATCTCGCCGGTCGGCATACCCTTGTTGACCGTGTCCTCGGTGCGCGCCTTGACGAGGCCGTCGATGCGGATGACCCATTCGCCGCGCACGGCCTCGGCCAGCTTGAAGGCCTTCGAATCGGGGTCGGCAACGACCTGGGTGATGCCGTAATGGTCGCGCAGGTCGATGAAGAGCACGCCGCCATGGTCGCGGACGCGGTGGACCCAGCCGGAAAGGCGAACGGTTTCACCGACATCGGACTTGCGGAGGGCGGCGCAGGTGTGGCTGCGGTAACGGTGCATCGTGGTATCCTGAAATGCTGACGGGCCGCGCGGGAGGAACCCGGCGCAGCTACCCAAGAAAATCGCGCGGAAAAGCGCATGGCCGGGCCGATTTGTCAAGGCTTGAGGGGTATTCGCCTGCGGAAGCAAAGCGCGTCGTCGCGGATTTACCCCCCTCTGCCCTGCCGGGCATCTCCCCCACAAGGAGGGAGATCGGCTGGAAGCGAAGACGGCAATCAATAGCAATGCCGAAGTCGGGCGAAGCGCTGCCCCATCCAATCTCCCCCCTTGTGGGGGAGATGGCCGGCAGGCCAGAGGGGGGTGCCACACCCGGCGCTCAGCCCGCAAACTCCCGGTTGAGCATCAGCCATTGCAGCATCATGATCGTCTTGGCGTCGACGATGCCGCCGGAAGCGATCAGGCCGCAGGCCTCGTCGATCGGCATCTCGACGATCTCGATATCCTCCCCCTCGCCGTCGACGCCGCCGCCCCTGCCCTCGCGCTTCGCGCTGTCGATATGCGCGGCGAAGCACGAGACGCGCTCGGTGAGCGTGCCGGGGCTCGCATAGGTGTCGAAGAGATGGGTGAGGTCCGACACCGCATAGCCGGTCTCCTCCATCGCCTCGCGGGCGATGGCGTCCTCGGGGCTGTCGTCGTCGAGAAGGCCGGCCGGCACTTCGAGCAGGAAGCCGTCCGGATGGCCGCCGAAGAAGGCACCGGGACGGAACTGGCGCACGAGGACGACCGAGCGGCGCACGGGATCGACCAGCAGGATCGCCGCGGCGGAGCCGTGGTCGTGCACCTCGCGGTCGAGCCATTCGACCCGGCCGTCCTTGCGGGTCTGTTCGAGAACGATCGTGCGCAGGTGGATGAAGCGCTTCCACACCGTGTTCTGCTCGACGATGCGGATGGGCGAAACGGTTTCGGCCGGCATGAAAACTCCTCAGGCCTTGCGCAGCCAGACGCGGTTGTCGTGGAAGGCGGCGCCGCCATAGGGCGCGATGGGATCAGACCCGGTCAGCACGTTGATGCCCTCGCCGTCGAGATGGGCGGAATTGGGCCAGATGCCCTCGGCGATCAGCACGCCCGGCTTGGCCTCGCCCGTGATGCGGGCATGCAGGCGGATATCGCCGCGCGTGTTGCCGAGGCGGACGACCGCGCCGTCCTCGATACCGTTCGCCGCCGCATCCTCGGGATGGATCATCACCTCCGGCCGCCCCTCACGCTCGCGCGATCCCTTCGTCTCGCTGAAGGTCGAATTGAGGAAGGAGCGGTTGGGCGAGGTGGCGAGGCGGAAGGGATGGTCGGCGTCCACCGCCTCGATCACCTCGACATAATCCGGGAAGGCCGGCAGCGCCGCGTGCGGACCGAAGGCGCCGAGCACCTTCGGCGGCTTGTTGGGCGCGGGCGTTCCCGTCCAGTCGGGACGGAAGCGGAATTTTCCGTCCGGGAAGCCGAAGCCCTTCAGGAAATGCGAGGTCTCGAAATCCGGCTGGCAGTCGATCCACCTCTGTTCCTTCAGCCCGTCGAAGTCCGTTTCGTAATAGGGCAGCATGCGCGTGATGTGCTCGCGCTCGGAAAGGCCGAAGCCCGGCATGTCCGAAACGCCGAGGCGTCTTGCCAGTTCCTCGATGACGAAGAGGTTGGTGCGCACCGTCGCGGGCGGCTCGACGAGCTTGGGCCCGAGCAGGATATGCTGGTGCCCGCCGCCGCGATAGATGTCGTCATGCTCGACGAACATGGTGGCGGGCAGCACGATATCGGCGAGTTTCGCCGTATCGGTCATGAACTGCTCGTGCACGGCGAGGAAAAGGTCGTCGCGCAGGAAGCCCTGCTTCACGAGGCGCTGCTCGGGCGCGACATTGGCGGGATTGGTGTTCTGGATGAGCATCGCCGTCACCGGCCCGCGCCCGCGCAACGCGACGGGATCGCCCGTCAGGATGGAGCCGATCTGCGACTGGTCGAGCATGCGGATATCCGGATCGACGAGCCGGAGGCCCATCACCTCGGAACGGCGCAGGTGGTAGATGGCCGAATTGCTCTGGAAGGCCCCGCCGCCCTCGTATTGCCAGGAGCCGAGCACGGTGGCGATGGAAAGCGCCGCATGCATGGAGACCGCGCCGTTGCGCCCGCGCGAAAAGCCGTAGCCGAGGCGGAAGAAGCTGCGCCTGGTGCGCCCCACCAATGCGGCGAAGGCCTCGATCTCCTCCACCGAAAGGCCGGTGATCGCCGCCGCCCAGACGGGATCGCGGCTTGCAAGATGCGCTTCGAGGCCGGCCGGATCGTCGGCGAACTTTGCCATATAGGCGCGGTCGGCATGGCCGTCGCGGAAGGCGACGTGCATGACGGCGCAGGCGAGCGCCGCGTCCGTGCCTGGGCGCAGCTTCAGCGCGAGGTCGGCCTGCTTCATCGTCGGATTGTCATAGACGTCGACGACGACGATCTTCGCACCCCGCTCCTTGCGGGCCTTCACGGCATGGGTCATCACGTTGACCTGCGTGGAGACGGCGTTCGTGCCCCAGATCACCACGCAATCGGACTTCGCCATTTCGCGCGGATCGGGCCCGCGCAGCGTGCCGGCGCCCATGATGAAGCCGGTCCAGGCCGGATTGGTGCAGATGGAATCGAAGAAACCGGAATAGCGCTTGGCATGGCGCAGGCGCTCGATGGAATCGCGCTGCACGAGGCCCATCGTGCCGGCATAGAAATACGGCCAGACGGCCTCGCTGCCGTGCGCCTGCTCGGCCTTGACGAAGTTCTCGGCGATGGCGTCGAGCGCGGCTTCCCAGGAGATGTCGGCCCAGTCGCCGCCGCCCTTCTCGCCCCTGCGCACCTTGGGCTTCATCAGCCGGTCGGGATGATAGAGGCGCTCGGCGTAGCGGGCGACCTTGGCGCAGACGACGCCGGCGGTGTAGCTGTTGTCGGCGCTGCCCTTGATGCGCCCCATGCGCCCGTCCGCGCTTATCTCGACATCGAGCGCGCAGGTGGAGGGACAGTCGTGCGGACAGGCCGAATGGCCGATGCGCGGTTTTCCAAGATTGGGGGTCGCAACGTTCATGGCTTTTCTATAGGACAGAGCCGGAACGGCCAAAAGGCAAAACGTTCGGCCATCGCAACAATTCATCGTCGCATCAGGGCGCGTTATCCCGCATGAACTACCGCCACATCTACCATGCCGGCAATTTCGCGGATGTGCTGAAACATGCCGTCCTCGCCCGCCTCGTCCTCTACATGCAGGGCAAGGACAAAGCCTTCCGCGTGCTCGACACCCATGCCGGCATCGGCCTCTACGACCTTTCCAGCGAGGAGGCGCAGAAGACCGGCGAATGGCAGGACGGCATCGGCCGGCTGCTTCACGGCGACATGCCGGCGGAAGCGGCGGCGATCCTTGCACCATACCTTGAAGCCGTTCGCACATTGAATCCGCAAGGCGGCCTAACCCTTTATCCCGGCTCGCCGAAACTTTCCCGTATGCTCTTCCGCCCGCAGGACCGGCTGTCCGCCATGGAACTGCACCCGGACGACTACGAGACGCTGCACCGGCTCTTCGACGGCGATTTCCAGAGCCGCATCACGCATCTCGACGGCTGGCTCTCGCTCGGCGCACACCTGCCGCCGAAGGAAAAGCGCGGCATCGTTCTGGTCGATCCGCCCTTCGAGATCGAAGGCGAGTACGAGCGGCTGGTGGATGGGCTCGAAAAGGCCGTGCGCCGCTTTGCCGGCGGCGTCTATTGCCTGTGGTATCCGCTGAAGAAGGGTGCGCCCATCGCCGCCTTCCACAAGGCGCTGAAGGAGACGGGCATCCCCAAGATGCTCTGCGCCGAGCTCGTCGTGAGGAGCGACCGCGAGACGACGGGCCTCACCGGCTCCGGCCTCATCGTCGTCAATCCGCCCTATACGCTGAAGCAGGAGCTCGACGGGCTGCTGCCGTTCCTCAAGGAGCGGCTGGCGCAGGACCGTTTCGCCTCGGCCCGCAGCTTCTGGATCGCCGGCGAGGCGAAGGCCTCTTGACCTTTGCCCGGCGGCGGCAACAATCGCCCGCCGAACCGGAGACCTCGACAATGCCCCTTTCCGCCCGCCTCTTCTGCCTGCTCGCCGCCGGCCTTGCCGCGCTGGCCGCCTGCAGCGAGGAGAAGCCGGCGGAAAAGCCGAAGACGGAGACGAGCCGCACGGAGCCGCTGGCAAAGGCGGCGGTTCCGCGCGGAAAGGGCTTCGACTTCTACGTCCTCTCGCTCTCCTGGTCGCCGACCTGGTGTGCGGAGAACGATGCCGGCGGCCGCACGCAGCAATGCCGGCGCGGCGAGGACCACGGCTTCATCCTGCACGGGCTGTGGCCGCAGAACGACCGCGGCTACCCGGAATATTGCGCCACGCGCGAGCCGGACCGCGTGCCCGACAGCCTCGGCCGCACGCTTCTCGACATCATTCCCTCGATGGGCCTGATCGGCCACGAATGGCGCAAGCACGGCAGTTGCTCGGGCCTGTCGCAGAAGGATTACTTCGCGGTCGCCCGTGCTGCCTTCGAGCGCATCCGCGTTCCGGCGGACCTCAACGCGGGACGGAAAGCCGCGCGCCTTTCGCCCGATGCGGTGGAAAAGGCCTTCGCCGCCGCCAATCCCGGCCTTGCGCGCAACGGCATCGCCGTCACCTGTGCGGGCGGGCAGCTGGAGGAGGTGCGCATCTGCCTGACGAGCGACCTTTCCTTCCATCCCTGCCCCGCCGTCGATCGCGCCGGCTGCCGCGCCGGGTCCATCCAGCAGCCGCCCATCCGCTAGCCGCCTCTTTCAGGAGCCAGACCATGAAGATCTACTATTCCGACGCCTCGCCCTATTCCACCAAGGTGCGCATGGCCGCGCTTTATGCGGGGCTTCCCGCCGAGGCCGTCGCGGTCGAGACGGCGACGACCCCGCCGGAACTCGCCGCCGTCAATCCGCTCGGCAAGATCCCGGTCCTCGTCACCGACGAGGGCCTTTCGGTCTACGACAGCCGGGCGATCATGAATTATATCGACCGCCAGACGCGCGGCGCGCTCTATCCGCGCAATGCCGCAAAGCGCACGGAGGTGGACGTGCTGGAGGCGACGGCCGACGGCGTGTGCGACTGCCTGCTTTCCATCGTCTACGAGCGGCGCATGCGCCCCGAGGAGAAAATCCACCAGGGCTGGATCGACCGGCAATGGCAGAAGGTGGAACGGGCGCTCGATCATCTGGAGGCCAACATGCCGCGCCTCGGCAAGAAGCCGAACGGCGGCCATTTCGCCCTCGCCGCCATGCTGCGCTATATCGAGATGCGCTTTGCCGGCCAGTGGCAGCGCGGCCGGCCGAAGCTGAAGCGCTACCTCTCGCGCTTCGAGGCCGTCTTCCCCGACTATGCGAAGTTCAAGGACTGAGCCCAAACGAAAAGGCCCTCCGCAAGGAGGGCCTTTCCGCATTTCCGGAACCGTACGGCTTAGAACTTCACGCCGAGACCGACGCGGACGCTGTGGTCTTCCGCGGCGGCGCGGACATTGGTGCCGCCGAGGTTGTAGTTCTTCTTCTGGTAATCGCTGTAGCGATATTCGACACGCGCCGTGATGTTGTTGGTCACGAAGGCTTCGGCACCGACACCGGCCGTCCAACCGAGGGCGGTGTGGTCGTCCTTGGCGCCGGCATTGTTCTTCATTTCCAGGTTGGCGGCGGCAACGCCGGCCGTGCCGTAGAGAAGAACCGGGTTCAGGTCGATACCGACGCGGCCGCGCAGCGAGCCGTTGAGACCCTGCTGGGTGCTGACGCCGGCGCTGGAGTTGTGGGTGTCGACGCCCGAATAGTTCAGGTCGGTTTCACCGCCGTAGACCATCTGGCCGTTCTGCATGTTGTAGCCGCCGTAGACGCCGCCGCCGATGGCATTGCCCTTGGCGCCGCCCATTTTCGCACGCTGCCAGCTGGTCGTGCCGCCGACATAGGCGCCGGCCCAGTTGCCGCTTGCGACCGGCTCGGAATAGTCGGCGGCCGGAGCCTGCGGAACTTCGTCGATGGCGTCGGCTGCCTGGGCAACCTGGAAGGCAGCCAGGGAAACGGTCGAAGCGATGAGGGTTGCGATGAGTGTACGCATGATATTCTCCTTTACTAAACGACGCCCTCTTCTGGGAGGCTTTCGGGCGCCGTCATTCCAATTCAGTCCCGCCCGGTTGAGGTGGAAATTGAATAAAGATTGAGGAAATGGAAGAGCCAAATTGTGATATGATTGTGGCAGCGACGCGGCGCAAATTGGATGTGACTTTTGCACAACATGGAATTCGTTAACCATGATTTCAATATTGAACAAGACTTCCGGAATATACTTGAATTTACTCATTCCCCTCAACTGCCGTTAAATTTTCCGAAACCTTTTGTCCGGGGGAGTTTAAGCCCCCCCCCGCGAATGTCTATATCTTCGGCTGGTCAACCAGATGAATCGGCAGGACGGACTTTTCTTGAAGCAGCCCTTGAAGACGGCCCTTGTGACGGGCGGCGCGAAACGGATCGGCAAGGCCATCGTGGAGGACCTCGCGGCGCGCGGCTTTTCGCTCGCCATCCACGCCAACAGTTCGATTGCGGAGGCGGAGGCCCTTGCCCGCGCGCTGCGCGAGCGCGGCCTGAGGGCCGCCGCCCTTTGCTGCGACCTTTCGGATGACGCGGCGACCGCCCGGCTCATCGACGCTGCCGTGGACGCCGTGGGGCCGCTCGGCCTTCTCGTCAACAATGCCTCCCTCTTCAAGCCCGACACGGTGGAGACCTTCGACGCGGCCCTCCTCGACCGGCATATGGCGGTGCATGTGAAGGCGCCCTCGGTGCTGACGCGCGATTTCGTGCGGCAATTGCCGCCGGGCGCGGCAGGCTCGGTCGTCAACGTCATCGACCAGCGCGTCTGGAACCCGACGCCGCGCTACTATTCCTATACGCTCTCCAAGGCCGCGCTCTGGATGGCGACCCGCACCATGGCGCAGAGCTTCGCCCCGCGCGTGCGCGTCAACGCCATCGGCCCCGGCCCGTCGCTGCCGAACGAACGGCAGGACGATGCCGATTTCCAGGCCCAGCTCGACGGGCTGATCCTGCGTCGCGGGCCCGATCTTGCGGAATTCGGCCGCACAGTTCGCTTTTTGTTCGACACGCCGTCCATTACGGGGCAAATGATAGCGCTCGACGGCGGGCAGCATCTCGCCTGGGAAACCCCCGACGTCGCGGAGATTACGGAATGAACAGCCGGAAGGTGGAGGATGGCGGCATCCTCTACGACGAGAACGAGACGGACGACGAGGACGAGCTTGCCGAAAGCCCGTCCGAAAGCACCGCCGCGCCCGGCATCGACTGGAACGAGGGCGGCGACGTGCCGGAGGGTCTCGTCGGGGCCGAGCTGATCCAGGCCTTCGTCAAGCGCCTGCCGAACAGCCCCGGCGTCTACCGCATGTTCAATGCGGACGGCGACGTGCTCTACGTCGGCAAGGCGCGCAGCCTCAAGAAGCGCGTGACGAACTACGCGCAGGGCCGCGGCCACTCCAACCGCATCACGCAGATGATCCGCCTGACGGCGAACATGGAGTTCGTCACCACGCGCACGGAGACCGAGGCGCTGCTGCTGGAGGCGAACCTGATCAAGCGCCTTCGCCCGCGCTTCAACGTGCTTTTGCGCGACGACAAGTCGTTTCCCTATATCCTCGTGACGGGCGACAGCCGCGCACCGGCGATCTTCAAGCATCGCGGCGCGCGCAGCCGCAAGGGCGACTATTTCGGCCCGTTCGCCTCGGCGGGCGCGGTCGGGCGCACGATCAACTCGCTGCAGCGCGCCTTCCTGCTGCGCACCTGCACGGACAGCGTCTTCGAGACGCGCACGCGCCCGTGCCTGCTCTACCAGATCAAGCGCTGTTCGGCCCCCTGCACGCACGAGATCAGCGACGCCGACTATGCCGATCTGGTGCAGGAGGCGAAGGACTTCCTGTCCGGCAAGAGCCAGAAGGTGAAGGCGCAGATGGCCGAGGCCATGAATGCCGCTGCCGAGGATCTCGATTTCGAGCGCGCCGCCGTCTATCGCGACCGGCTGGCCGCGCTCTCCCATGTCCAGAGCCACCAGGGCATCAATCCGGCGGGCGTGGAGGAGGCCGACGTCTTCGCCATCCATCACGAGGGCGGCATTTCCTGCATCCAGGTCTTCTTCTTCCGCACCGGGCAGAACTGGGGCAACCGCGCCTATTTCCCCAAGGCCGACCCGCAGCTCACCGGCGCCGAGGTGCTCAACGCCTTCCTCGCCCAGTTCTATGACGACAAGCCCTGTCCGCGGCAGATCCTCCTGTCCGAGACGGTCGAGGAGATCGACCTGCTCTCGCAGGCGCTTTCCGAGCGCTCCGGCCACAAGGTCGCGATCGCCGTACCGCAGCGCGGCGAGAAGAAGGACCTCGTCGACCATGTGGTGGCCAATGCCCGCGAGGCGCACGGCCGCAAGCTGGCCGAGACGGCCTCGCAGTCGCGCCTGCTGGAAGGCTTCGCCGCGACCTTCAAGCTGCCCCATGTGCCGCGCCGCATCGAGATCTACGACAACTCGCACATCATGGGCACCAATGCCGTGGGCGGCATGGTGGTGGCGGGGCCGGACGGCTTCGTGAAGGGCCAGTACCGCAAGTTCAATATCAAATCGACCGAGATCACCCCCGGCGACGACTTCGGCATGATGAAGGAAGTGATGACCCGGCGCTTCTCGCGCCTCATCAAGGAAGAGGGCCTGCCGGACCGCAACGCCGACCCCGGCGCGGATGCGGCGGACCTGCCCTTCCCCGCCTGGCCGGACGTCATCCTCATCGACGGCGGCCAGGGGCAGATGACGGCGGTGCGCGCCATCCTCGAGGAGCTCGGCATCACCGACCAGGTGATCGCCATCGGCGTCGCCAAGGGCGCCGACCGCGAAGCCGGGCGCGAGCGTTTCTTCATGAAGGGCATCGCCGACTTCTCGCTGCCGCCGCGCGATCCGGTGCTCTATTTCGTGCAGCGCCTGCGCGACGAGGCGCACCGCTTCGCCATCGGCTCGCACCGGGCGCGGCGCAAGAAGGAGATGGTCAGGAACCCGCTCGACGAGATCGCCGGCATCGGCCCGACGCGCAAGCGCGCCCTGCTCCAGCATTTCGGCACGGCAAAGGCGGTTTCACGCGCCGCGATGGCCGACCTGATGGCCGTCGCCGGCATTTCCGAGAGCGTCGCCCGCCTCGTCTACAACCATTTCCACGAGGATGCGGCGGGATAGCTGGCCGAGGCGCGGGACGGATGCTAGCATGGCCGCAGACGTCTTTACCGGGAGAAGCCTATGACCGTCCGCACCGGCCCATATGCCCTCGCCGCCGGCCTCCTCCTGCTGGCATCCCCCGCCCTTGCGCAGACCAAGGTGGGCGACGCGCAGATGGTGAGCGTGACCGGCCGTTGCGACAAGCTCGTCGTCGGCGGAAAGGCGATGACCGAGACCTGCTCGGGAAAGCTCCTCAACGTCACCTATCCCGACGGCCGCACCGGCTTCTACTTCGTGCTGGCGGACGGGCGCATCGTCACCTTCAGCGGCATGGACGGCGCTAACCCGACGCCGGACACGGACGTGGTCGATCTCGACAAGGTGATCATGACCCGCAAGGACACGCCGGACAAGCCGGACGTCCTTTCCGCAACCGGCACCTGCCGCTTCGGCAACCCCATGAAGGGGCCGATGACCATTTCGTGCGAGGGCAGGCTTTCCAAGGGCGGCGCCTTTTCCGCCAGCTTCACCACCGACGGCAAGCCGCCGGCCTGACCCGGACACCCCGTTTCGGACAAAAGACGGCGGGAAACCGCGACAATACGCGCGGCTCCGTAAATTCGCCAAGAATTGCCGGAAACAAAGGTTGACGGCACAGTGACAAAGCCCTCATCTATCCGCAAATGTAGAGACTGAAGATTCCATGGCTTCCCGCGCATACAGCATCCCGAACCTCCTCACCTACGGCCGGATCGTCGCCGTCCCGCTGATCGTTCTGTGCTTCTTCATCGAGGGGCGGCTGGAATCGTCCGACTTCGCCCGCTGGACGGCCTTCTGGCTCTTCGTCGCCGCCTCGGTGACGGACTATCTCGACGGCTATCTCGCCCGCATCTGGAACCAGACGTCGAACATCGGCCGCATGCTCGACCCGATCGCCGACAAGCTGCTGGTCGCCTCGGTGCTGCTGCTGATGGCCGCCGACGGCACCATTGCCGGCTGGTCGATCTGGGCGGCGATCATCATCCTGTGCCGCGAGATCCTCGTCTCGGGCCTGCGCGAATATCTCGCCGACCTCAAGGTCTCCGTGCCGGTGACGCGCATCGCCAAGTGGAAGACGACGATCCAGATGGTCGCCATCGGCCTGCTGCTCGTCGGCCCCGCCATCGACAACATCCAGCCGCAGGCCGATACGATCGGCATCGTCACGGGCATCGGCATCGCCCTGCTGTGGGCGGCCGCGCTCATCACCATGTATACGGGCTACGACTATTTCCGCGCCGGCCTGAAGCATATCGTGGACGAGTGAGATGACGCGCCTCGTCTATTTCGCCTGGGTCCGCGAGCGCATCGGCAAGGGCGAGGAGGAGATCGATCTTCCCGAGACCGTCAAGACCGGTGCGGACCTCCTGCGCTACCTCAAGGCGCGCGGCGAGGACTATGCCCATGCGCTGGAGCACGAGAAGGTCATCCGCATCGCCGTCAACCAGGAACATGTCGAGCACGACGAGGCGATAACCGGCGCGCGCGAGATCGCCCTCTTCCCGCCGATGACGGGGGGCTGACCATGGCCGGCGGCGTTCCGGTTCCGGTCGTCGTGCGCGTCCAGCGGGAGGATTTCGATGCCGCCGCCGAGACCGCGCGGCTGACGGCCGCAGGCGCGGCCGCCGGTGCCGTCGTCACCTTCACCGGCCTTTGCCGCGACGAGGGAGGACGGCTTGCCGCGCTGGAGCTCGAGCACTATCCCGGCATGGCCGAGGCGGAGATCGGCCGTATCTGCCATGAGGCCGCGGAGCGCTTCTCGCTCCTCGGCATAACCGCCATCCACAGGGTCGGGAAGATTGCGCCGGGCGGGAACATCGTCCTCGTCGTCGCCGCCGCGCCCCACCGCCATGCCGCCTTCGACGGCGCGTCCTTCGTCATGGATTACCTGAAGACCTCCGCCCCCTTCTGGAAGAAGGAGCATTTTACCGACGGCTCCGAAGGCGGCTGGGTCGACGCCAAGGACAGCGACGACCGGGCGCGGGAGAAATGGGCTTAGGCGGACGGCTGCGGCGCGCCTACGGCACCGGCCGCTCCCGCCGGAAGATCACCAGCAGCAGCACCAGCGCGGAAAAGATCACGAGGTCCCGCCAGAGGAAATCGCCGTAGGCGCTCCAGAGCGTTTCGGCAAGGCCCATCGCCGCGCCGCCGAGGGCCGACAGGAGCGGCGCCCCCGCCCCGCCGAGGGCGGCGATGAACAGCACCTTCACGCCGAAGACGAGGCCCGCGCCGAAATCCATGTTGCCGTAGTAGGAGACGGCGAGGATGCCGGTGAGGCTGGCAACGAATGCGGCGAAGACATAGGCGGACAGATAGACGCCCGCGGCATCGATGCCGCACAGTTCGGCCGCCTGCCTGTCTTGCGATACGGCACGCCAGCGCCGCCCCCAGGCGGAGCGGACGAGGAAGAGGTGCCCGGCGGCGACCAGCACGACCATCGCCGCCGTGTTGAGAAGCTGCAGCACCGTCAGCACGACCGGAAAGGCCGGATCGTCCCACAGCATCACCGGCGTGCCGAGCAGCGGCGGCAGCCAGAGGCTGCGCGTCCCGGAGGCAAGCCGCGCCGTCTCCATCAGCACCAGGACCACGCCGAGCGCGGCGACCACGACCGTATTGTCCGAGGAGAAGGCGAGCGGGCGCATGACGTGGCGCCCGATGACGAGGCCGGCCCCAAGGCCGTAGACGAGCGCCATCGCCGCGCCGAGGACGAGCGCGGCCGGCAGCACCAGCCACAGCCTGTTCCAGCCGTAGCCGGCAAAGAGCACGAACATCTGCGCGGCGAAGGCGAAGAGCGCGCCATAGGCGACATCGGCCCTGCGCGTCACGGCAAAGGCGATCGAATAGCCGAAGGCGAGCGCCGCATAGAGCGCGGCGACCGGCAGGGCATTGGCGATCTGCTGGAGAAAATAGGCCATGGCGCTCCCGGCGGCGTTGCGTATATGAAATTATAACTGGCAAAATTGCTTTTACCAGTTAGAATATCGCATGACCTTCTCCTGGACCCCGCATCGTTTCTCCGGTGGCGCACTGGCGCTGGATGTCGCCAATTCCGTCGTGCTGCGCGCCGATCCCGAACGCCGGATCGACCGCTTCGCCGACCCGGCGGCGCTCGACGCCTTTCCCGCGGGCGCTGTCCGGCACGGCGGGGAACGCGACCTGTTCGCAAGCCTGGAGCCCGTGCGGGCCGAGGCGCGCACGGGCTTCCTGGCGCTGCGCGAGGCCATCGACCGGCATTTTCGCGCGGAAGTCCTCGGCGCGGGCAAACCTGCCCTTATCGCCGACCTGCTCGATGCGGTCTCGGCGACGCTGCGGCGTTCCGGCGAACGGCCGCAGGCGCTGGACACGGCGACGGCCCGCTCCGCCCTCCTGCTCCTGTCCCGGCCGGAGCCGGAACGGCTGAAGATCTGCCCCAATTGCCACTGGCTCTTCCTCGACCGCAGCCGCAACCGCTCGCGCGCCTGGTGCGACATGGCCGTCTGCGGCAACCGGGCAAAGGCCAGCCGCCATTATCGCCGCGCCAAGGAGGAGCCCCGGCCATGAAGCGCACCCTGCTGTCGATCCTGCTGCCGCTCACTCTTGTGCTTGCCGCCTGCCAGCGCGAGGCGGGGCCGGACCCGCTGAAGCTGACGGGCCGCATGTTCGTCTTCAACTACCGCCTCGCCTACGCCACCTACATCGTCACGCTGGACAAGGTCCTGCCCCTGCCGGAAGGCTCCGTCGTGAAGGCGGAATTCGAGAACCCGGCGGGCGGCGCGCCGCTGGTGCTGGAACGCAGGATCTTCGCGAACCAGGCGCGCGTCGTGCTGGAAAGCCCGGACATAACCTGCGTGAAGAAGGACCGGCCCTATTCCGTCGCCATCGCCGTGATCGGCCCGGACGGCGAGCGCCTGCAAGCGCTGGAGACGAAGGTGACCTCAAACGCCGACCAGGACATCCTGCCGGCAAAGCCGCTGATCGTCGGGCCGGGCTACGACAAGAACCCGGAGGTCTTCAAGGACGGCAAGGCGCCGGCCCATTTCGAAACGGCGAAATGCCCGGTCTGACCGGAAAAGAAAACGGGGCCTTGCGGCCCCGTTTCCCTGCATCCGTCAAAAGTCGGCGATCAGCCGACGATCTCGGTGTCGGAGAACCAGTACTTGATTTCCTGGGCAGCCGTTTCCGGGGCGTCGGAGCCGTGAACCGAGTTCTCGCCGATCGACAGGGCGTGCGTCTTGCGGATGGTGCCCTCGTCGGCGTTCGCCGGGTTGGTGGCGCCCATGACTTCGCGGTTCTTCAGGATGGCGTTCTCGCCTTCGAGGACCTGAACGACCGTCGGGCCGGAGGTCATGCCTTCGACCAGCTCGCCGAAGAAGGGACGTTCCTTGTGCACGGCGTAGAAGCCTTCGGCTTCGCGGCGGCTCATCCAGACGCGCTTGGAAGCAACGACGCGCAGGCCCGCGTCTTCCAGCATCTTGGTGATGGCGCCGGTCAGGTTGCGCTTCGTCGCGTCCGGCTTGATCATCGAAAAGGTGCGTTCAATCGCCATTTTCCCGTTTCCCTTGGTTTTCCGGTGAAAGTGGCGGTTCCATAGCCGCCAACGCCCGGCAAAACAAGGGGGTGGCGGCGTTTGGCGATGTCAGCGGCGAAGTTTCATGCCGCCGCCACATGGTGGCCGATGCCGCCGTGAAGGTCGAGGCAGCGGGCGAACCAGCCGGCGACCGGATCGTCCTCCGCCAGCACCTTCGTGCCCGCCGTCGTGCGCAGCCATTGCAGCGCGCCGAAGACGATATAATCCGGGAAGAGCGGGCCTTCGCCGCCGATGAAGGGCTGCACCTTCAGCATGTTGCGCAGCGGCTGGAGCCTCCTGGCGAAGCCCTCGACCTCCGCCCGCCCGGCCGCCGCGATCTCCTCCAGCGTGGCGCCGAGGCGCTCCTCCCGGCTGCGGCGAAAATAGGCCCGGTCCTTCGGCGCGAGCATGTCGTGGATATCGAGGATGGCGATGCGGGTGACGGCCATGTGCAGCGTCGACTGCGACCAGTTCTCGATGAAGCGGGCCATGGCCCTGCCGCCCTCCCCGCCGAACAGCGAGGGTCGGTCGGGGTAGGCCTCGTCGAGATAGAGCGCGATGTCGAAGCTGTCGCGCACCAGCCGGTCTCCGTCGCGCAGGAGCGGCACCGTCGCCGTACAGCCGCCCTCGATGGCCGGGATATCCGTGAAGGGGACCGGTACCGTCTCGTAGTCGAGCCCCTTGTGGGCAAGCGACATCACCGTCTTCCAGACATGGGGCGAGAACTGGCGCGCCGGATCGGCGGCGCAAAGGGCATAGAGCAGTCGCGTCATGAAAACCTCGTTTTCCGATACGCCGCATTGGACCGCAGCATGGCGCGCGAGGCAAATCAGATAATTTCATGGATCGCATTCACGCCGGTGACGAAGCCTCATTCTATAGTCCGGGCGAATCAGGAGGCCACGATGCTCGACCACTATCGCATGTTCACCGCTTACAACGCCTGGGCCAACGACGCGCTCTACGAGGCGGCCGGCGCCCTTTCCGACGAGGCCCGCCGCAAGGACCTCGGCGCCTTCTTCGGCTCGCTGCACGGCACGCTGAACCATCTGCTGACGACGGACCGCATCTGGATGAAGCGCTTCACGGGCACAGGGGATGCGCCGACGCGCCTCGACGCCATCCTCTTCGAGGATTTCGCCGGCCTTCGGGACGCGCGGCAGGCGGAAGACGCGCGCCTTGCCGCTTTCGTCGATTCGCTGACCGAGGAGAAGATCGCGGCCGACCTCACCTATAGCCCGATCTCCAATCCGGGAAGCATCGCCCATCCGCTCGGGCCGGCGCTGACGCACCTTTTCAACCACCAGACCCATCACCGCGGCCAGTGCCATGCCATGCTGACGGCCCTCGGGGGTCCGAGCCTTGCGCTCGACCTCCTCTTTTTCCTGCGCAACGAGAGGCCCGATTTCCTGACGATTTACAGGTGACAGCTTCGTTTCCTGCAATAGCGGTGATACACTCGTCCGATAGGGGAATATCGGACGCTTCCGCCTGTCACCCAGGTAACAGGCGGGGCGGGCAGACAATGGGACAGTCGTGCCATCGGACCGGGGCCGCAAGAGCGCCCGGCCTGCCGGAGAGAGGAAGAACAATGGCAAGAACGACCGAGGAATGGGCCGCCCTGCTCGGCAGCACGCTTTGCAAGATGGCGCGCGTCTATGGCACCGACGCTCCCGATGCCTACCTGCCGGAAGAATGCTATCCGGTCATCGAGAAGACCTTCGACGTGGCATTGGCCGAGGCGCGTGCCGAGGGCTATGCCGCCGCGATGCGCGACCTGCAGCACGCCCGGCCGGCCCGAAAGGAACCGGCCTTCCGGCTGGCGGTGATCGGGCAAGTGGTGCGCGCAATCCCGCTCACCCGGCGCCCGGCCTGACGCGCGCAGGCCTGCCTATCGTCAATTCAGCCCGAATCTTTCTTCAGCACACGTAAAATTAACCGCGCAATCCGATAGTTACGCCAATCGATCCTCCCCCGCGCAGGCGTTCGCCGCCGCGCTCATCCAATGGCGTTTCATGAGCAGCAAGGCCACCCCCACCCCCAGGGACGTACAACCGGCGGTTCCGCCGATCATGGCGCGCATCGCCCATGCCATGGCGAACCTCGGCATCGCCGCGCTGCCGCGCAACTACGAGCTCCTGTTCGAGGCGATGAACGGCAATGCCGGCGTCGCGCGGGAGATCGCCGCGCTCGGCAAGACGCCGGACCAGGCATCGCTCGATTCCATCGCGCTTCGCTATTCCCTGCCCAGCCACAACGTGCTGGCGGCCGGGCAGGCCGCGGGCGAAGCCGTGCGCGTGCTTTCCGAAATCACCCGCACGGCGGAGGAAACCCGGCGCCAGCGCGCCGCGACGGTGCAGGAACTGGAGGAGATCGCCGGGCGGATGAAGAATGACCCGGTGCTCGGCATTTCCGACTTCGCGACCGATACGGCCCGCCTGCTGTCGCTCGTGCGCGAAATCCTCGGCGCGGACCGGGCAGCCGCGGCGAAGATGGACGACCTGCACGCCCATCTCGACGGCCTGCGCTCCGGCCTTTCCGTCAGCCGGGAGGCCCTGACGCACGACCCGGTCACCGGCCTTGCCAACCACGCCGCGCTGCTCGGCCGCCTCAAGCGCTATTTCCAGGAGGAGGCCGAGGGCAACACCGCCGCGCTCCTTCTCTTCCGCGTCGAGCAGCTCAAGGATTTCGCCGAGACGCATCCCGCGGGCGCGGCGGAAAAGACGCTGAAGCGCCTTGCCGCGATCTTCCGCCAGTCGGTCAAGAAGAACGATTTCGTCGCGCGCACCGGGCCGGACCTCTTCTGCCTGCTGCTGTGCGACGTCAACCGCGAGATCGCCGTCACCATCGCGCGGCGCATTGCCGGGCGCGTGGCCGAAAAGCCCTTCCCCTTCCTGGAGCGCGAACTGCCGGCCGGTTTCCTGACGCTGACGGCCGGCGTCTCGCTGACCGATTCGGCCGAAACGCCGGCGGCGCTCTACGAGCAGGCCGACCGGGCGCTGGCCCATGCGGCGGATGCGGGCATCGCGCTGCGCATCTATTCGGCGGAGGTCGCCGAGAAGGCGGGCCGGCTCTACCGCTCGGGCAACGCGGCCTGACCGCATCCGGCGCACAACCGCTTCGCACTTCCGCTGGAATTGCCCCATCTTCGCCCGGCGCAATTCCGGACGCAAAACCGCTTCGCACTTCTGCTGGAATTGCTCTATAGAGCCGGCATGATCACGATTTCCGGCCTTACCGCCCGCATTGCCGGGCGCCTTCTCATCGACAACGCCTCCATTTCGCTGCCGGCCGGCGCGAAGGCGGGCCTCGTCGGGCGCAACGGCACCGGCAAGTCCACGCTGTTCCGCGTCATCACCGGCGACCTTGCACCCGAAGCCGGCACGATCGCGCTGCCGAAAAACGCGCGTATCGGCCAGGTGGCGCAGGAAGCGCCGGGCACGGACGATCCCCTCATCGAGATCGTGCTTGCCGCCGACAAGGAGCGCGCCGCCCTCATCAGGGAAGCCGAGACGGCGCACGACCCGCACCGCATCGCCGAGATCCAGACGCGCCTCACCGATATCGGCGCCCATTCGGCCGAAGCGCGCGCGGCGAGCATCCTTGCCGGCCTCGGCTTCGACCACGAGGCGCAGCAGCGGCCGGCGAAGAGCTTTTCCGGCGGCTGGCGCATGCGCGTGGCGCTTGCCGCCGTGCTCTTCTCCGAGCCGGACCTCCTGCTCCTCGACGAGCCGACCAACTATCTCGACCTCGAAGGCACGCTCTGGCTGGAAGACTATGTGCGGCGCTATCCGCACACCGTCATCGTCATCAGCCACGACCGCGACCTGCTCAACACCGCCGTCAATTCGATCATCCATCTCGACCAGCAGAAGCTGACCTTCTACCGCGGCCCCTACGACCAGTTCGAGCGCCAGAAGGCCGAGGCCGACGAATTGCAGATGAAGGCGAAAGCCAAGAACGACGCCGCGCGAAAACATCTCCAGAGCTTCATCGACCGTTTTCGCGCCAAGGCGACGAAGGCACGCCAGGCGCAGAGCCGCATCAAGGCGCTGGAGCGCATGGGCACGGTGGCCGCCGTCGTGGAAAGCCATGTGCAGCCGATCACCTTCCCCGAGCCGGAAAAGCAGCCCGCCTCGCCCATCGTCGCCATCGAGGGCGGCGCGGTCGGCTATGTGCCCGGCAAGCCGATCCTCAAGCAGATCAACCTCAGGATCGACAACGACGACCGCATCGCCCTGCTCGGCTCGAACGGCAACGGCAAGTCGACCTTCGCGAAATTCGTCTCCGGCCGGCTGGAGGCGGAGGCGGGCGCCGTCAAGCGCGCGCCGGGCCTCAAGATCGGCTTCTTCGCGCAGCACCAGCTCGACGATCTCGTTCCCGACCAGTCGCCCGTCGAGCATGTGCGCCGGCTGATGCCCGAGGCCCCCGAAGCCAAGGTGCGCGCCCGCGTCGCGCAGATGGGCCTTGCGACGGAGAAGATGTCGACGGCCGCCAAGGACCTGTCCGGCGGCGAGAAGGCACGCCTCCTCATGGGTCTTGCCGCCTTCGATGCGCCGAACCTGCTCATCCTCGACGAACCGACGAACCACCTCGACATCGACAGCCGCCGCGCGCTGATCGAGGCGCTGAACGACTACGAGGGCGCCGTCATCCTCATCTCGCACGACCGCCACCTCATCGAGGCGACCGTCGACCGGCTGTGGCTGGTGGGCAACGGCACGGTGAAGAGCTTCGACGGCGACATGGAGGAATACCGTAGCCTCATCGTGCAGTCCGCCCGCAGGGACGACAGGGACAAGCCGGCCGCTTCCGGCGGCGAGGCCAGCAAGGCGGACCTGCGCAAGGCGAATGCCGACCGGCGCGCCCAGCTCGCCCCGCTGAAGAAAAAGATCAACGAAATCGAATCGCTGACGGGAAAACTGCACAAGCAGATCGAGCTTCTTGATGCGGAGCTTGCAGACCCAACCCTCTACGAGAAGAGCCCCGCCAAGGCCGCCGAGAAGGCGAAGCTGCGGGCGGCGGCGGCCGGAAAGCTCGGCGAGGCCGAAGAAGAATGGCTGGAACTTTCGGCCCGGTATGAGGAGGCGATGGCCGGCTGACCGGCCCCCGCCACTTCGGCATTCCGTAAGAATCGCTCAAAAAACAGGCAGATAGCGAAAACCCGCCTTCTACAACGAAAGTCGTAGAAGGCCCTTTCGGGGATATGTCCTTCCCGGCTTGAAAGCCCCCTCCCGACATGGTTAGGTTTCCGCGATGATACCAGGACGGGCAAGCCGTCCGCCATTGGGAGGAAAAATATGGATCGTCGTTTATTCATCAAGAAGGCCGGTGTCGCCGGCGTCGGCGGTGCGGCCGCCACGGTGCTCGCCGCTCCGGCGCTCGCCCAGAGCAACCCGAAGATCAACTGGCGCCTCGCCTCCTCGTTCCCCAAGTCGCTCGACACGATCTACGGCGGCGCCGAGGTGCTGTCGAAATACGTGTCCGAAGCCACCGACGGCAATTTCCAGATCCAGGTCTTCGCGGCCGGTGAGCTGGTTCCGGGCCTCCAGGCCGCCGACGCCGCCGCGGCCGGCACCGTGGAAGCCGCCCATACGGTTTCCTATTACTACTGGGGCAAGGACCCGGTCTGGGCGCTCGGCGCGGCCGTGCCCTTCGCGCTCAACGCGCGCGGCATGAACGCCTGGCAGTATCACGGCGGCGGCATCGACCTCTTCAACGAATTCCTCGCCACCCAGGGCCTCGTCGGCTTCCCCGGCGGCAATACCGGCGTGCAGATGGGCGGCTGGTTCCGCAAGGAGATCAAGACCGTCGCCGACATGTCGGGCCTGAAGATGCGCATCGGCGGCTTTGCCGGCAAGGTCGTCGAGAAGCTCGGCGTCGTGCCGCAGCAGATCGCCGGCGGCGACATCTATCCCTCGCTCGAAAAGGGCACGATCGACGCGGCCGAATGGGTCGGCCCCTATGACGACGAGAAGCTCGGCTTCTACAAGGTCGCGCCCTACTACTACTATCCCGGCTGGTGGGAAGGTGGCCCGACGGTCCACGCCATGTTCAACAAGGCGGCCTATGACGGCCTGCCGAAGGCCTACCAGTCGCTGCTGCGCACGGCCTGCCAGGCGACCGACGCCGACATGCTGCAGAAGTACGACTACCTGAACCCCTCGGCCATCAAGCGCCTCGTCGCGGCCGGCGCGAAGCTCAGCCCCTTCAGCCAGGAAATCCTGTCTGCCTGCTTCGACGCCTCCAACGAGGTCTATGCCGAGATGGAAGCCACCAACCCGACCTTCAAGAAGATCTGGGACTCCATCAAGGCCTTCCGCGGCGAGTTCTACCTCAATGCGCAGATCGCCGAATACAACTACGACACCTTCATGATGATCCAGCAGCGCAGCAACAAGCTGTAAGCGCCGGGCAGAGACGGAAACGGAAAACCCCGGGGCGGCGACGCCCCGGGGTTTTTGCTTTCGTATCGCTTCCTTACGTTTACGGGCGATACATCGCCACGGCCTCCTTCTCCCCGCCTGCGGGGAGAAGGTCGAGGCAGCGGGATGAGGAGCAAGCCGATACCCGCCGCCGCTCCTCAGTTGAACGACGGCGGTGCGGACAGGTCCGTCGCCGGCTTTTCCCCGCCGCCTTCGGCAGGCTTCTCGCCGCCGCTGCCGTCCAGCGGGTTGCCGGCGGGCAGCTGCAGGCCGCCGGGAAGGCCGAGGCCGCCGCCGAAGCCGGGGACCTCGATCTTGATGGTCGCCGGGTCGATGCCCGTTCCCGTTCCCTTGTAGTGCATGACCATGCTCGGAAAGAGGATGGTGATCGCCACCATGAGGATCTGGATGCCGACGAAGGGCACGGCGCCCCAGTAGATCTGCCCCGTCGTCACCGGCTGGGTCATCTTGCCCGTCACGCGGTCGAGATAGGGCACCTTGGCCGCGACCGAGCGCAGGTAGAAGAGCGCGAAGCCGAAGGGCGGATGCATGAAGCTCGTCTGCATGTTGATGCCGAGCAGCACGCCGAACCAGATGAGGTCGATGCCGAGCTTGTCGGCAGCGGGCGCAAGCAGCGGCACGATGATGAAGGCCAGCTCGAAGAAATCGAGGAAGAAGGCCAGGAAGAAGACGAGCAGGTTCACCACGATCAGGAAGCCCACCTCCCCGCCCGGCAGCGAGACCAGCAGGTGCTCGACCCACAGGTGGCCGTTCACACCATAGAAGGTGAGCGAGAAGACGCGGGCACCGACGAGGATGAACAGAACGAAGGACGAAAGCCGCGTGGTGGCGGTGAGCGCGGACCGCACCACGTCCATGGTGAGCCGGCCCTTGGCGAGCGCCATGGCGAGCGCGCCGACCGCGCCCATGGCGCCGCCTTCCGTCGGCGTGGCGATGCCGAGGAAGATCGTGCCGAGCACGAGGAAGATCAGCGCCAGCGGCGGGATGAGCACGATGATGACCTGCTGGGCAAGCCGCGACATCATGTTGATGTTCAGCCCCTTGTCCGCCAGCGCCACGATGTAGATGAAGATGACGCCGACCGTCGCGCCGAGGATATCGGCGTTCTCGCCATGGGTCGGGGCGAGGTAGACGTGGGCGGCATAGGCGATGCCGGCGGCGGCGGCGAGCGCGATGAACAGCGACGTCACGCCCGAGCCGAGCGAGCGCGCCTCCAGCGGCAGCGCCGGCATGGCGTTGGGCCGGATGATCGACATGACCAGCACGTAGCCCATGTAGAGGGCGGTGAGCACGAGGCCCGGAATGAGCGCGCCGGCATACATGTCGCCGACCGAACGGCCGAGCTGGTCGGCGAGCACGATCAGCACGAGCGAGGGCGGGATGATCTGGGCGAGCGTGCCGGAGGCGGCGATGACGCCCGAGGCGATCGACCGGTCATAGCCGTAGCGCAGCATGATCGGCAGCGAGATGAGGCCCATGGCGATGACCGAGGCCGCGACGACGCCGGTGGTGGCCGCCAGCAGCGCGCCGACGAAGATGACCGCATAGGCAAGGCCGCCGCGGATCGGCCCGAAGAGCTGGCCGATCGTGTCGAGCAGGTCCTCGGCCATGCCGGAGCGCTCCAGCACGATCCCCATGAAGGTGAAGAACGGAATGGCCAGCAGGGTGTCGTTCGACATCACCCCCCAGAGCCGTTCGGGCATGGCGTTGAGCAGCGGCCAGGACAGGTTGATCGAATCGGAGAGCGGCGCGAGCTCCACGCCGACGACGAAGAAGAGCAGGCCGTTCGCCGCGAGCGCGAATGCCACCGGATAGCCCAGCAGCAGGAACACGATCAGCGATGCGAACATGATCGGCGCAAGGTTCTGTGCGATGAACTCGATCATGCGCCCTTCTCCTCGGCAACGACTTCATCGAGCGGGGCATGGGTCGGCACGTAGGGTGTCGGGTCCTCCATGTCGCCGCGCATGATGGCGATCTTCTTGATGATCTCGGAGACGCCCTGGAAGGCGAGCAGCACGAAGCCGGCGAGCAGGATCGCCTTGGCCGGCCAGACGATGAGGCCGCCGGCGCTGGAGGACATTTCCTTCGAATGGAAGGACATGATGACGTAGGGCACGAGGTAGTAGACCATCAGCAGCACGAAGGGCATCAGGAAGAGGCAATGGCCGAACAGGTCGATCCAGTGCTGCACCCGGCGCGAGAACTTGCCGTAGACGATATCGATCCGGATATGCTCGTTCTGCGCCAGCGTATAGGCGGCGGCGAGCATGAAGGCGCCGCCGAACAGATACCATTGCGCCTCGAGCCAGGCATTGGACGATGTGTTGAAAACCTTGCGAACGATGGCATTGCCGGCACTGACGAGAACGGCCACGAGGATCAGCCAGCCGACGGCCTTCCCGATATTTTCCGTGATCGCGTCAATGAGCCGGCTGAGAACCAGCAGCATTTTCATGAAAGCTCCTCCCCGCGTGGCGTGTTATTGGTTTGTTGCCAAGCACAGGCAGAGTGCCGATTTCAAGGGCCGTTTCAACCCCGCCGCCCGGTTTTCCCGGTCTGAGAGCCGGCATTAGACGAAAGGCGAATGCGCAGCCCGCCCCCCTTGCACAAAGGATAGGCAGGCTTCGGCGAAATGCGGCCCTTGCCGCTGACGAATGTTCTGCTACAACAGCGCGCAATCATCATACAAATGAGGACGGAGCCATGTCCCCGATCAATCTCGCAGTCGTCGGCGTCGGCAAAATCGTGCGCGACCAGCATCTTCCGGCTATCGCAAAGAATGCAGATTACCGGCTGATCGCCGCAGCGAGCCGCCACGGCACGGTGGACGGCATCGACAATTTCAAGTCCATCGACGAGATGCTGGCTGCCGTCCCCGCCATCGACGCCGTCTCGCTCTGTATGCCGCCGCAATACCGCTACCAAGCCGCCGAGAAGGCGCTGGCCGCCGGCAAGCACGTCTTCCTGGAAAAGCCGCCGGGCGCGACGCTCTCGGAGGTCGCGGACCTGGAGGCGCTCGCCGCCGCCAAGGGCGTTTCGCTCTTTGCAAGCTGGCACTCGCGCTATGCGCCCGCCGTGGAAGCGGCAAAGGCCTTCCTCGCCGGCACGACGATCCGCTCCATGCGGGTGATCTGGAAGGAAGACGTGCGCCACTGGCATCCGAACCAGGAATGGATCTGGCAGGCCGGCGGCCTCGGCGTCTTCGATCCCGGCATCAATGCGCTGTCCATCGTCACGCACATCCTGCCGCGCCCGGCCTTCATCACCGCCGCGACGCTCGAATTCCCGGAGAACCGCGACGCGCCCATCGCCGCGACCATGACCTTCTCGGATGCGGCGGGCCTCGATCTTGCCGCCGAATTCGACTGGCGCCAGACCGGCAAGCAGAGCTGGGACATCGTCGCGGAGACGGATGCCGGCGAGATGGTGCTGTCGGAGGGCGGCGCAAAGCTCTCCATTAACGGCAAGCTCGTGCACGAGGAGCCGGAGCAGGAATATCCGATGCTCTACAGGCGCTTCGCCGAGATCGTGAAAGCGGGCAAATCCGACGTCGACCTCGCGCCGCTGCGCCACGTCGCGGACGCCTTCATGCTGGGACGCCGCAAGATCGTCGAGGCGTTTTACGACTGAGGCCGATGGGAAGCGCTCCTCATCCGGCCAGCCTGCCACCGTCTCCCCGCAAGCGGGGCGAAGGGATATGCCGCGTCCTCTTTCCCGGCCAAGACCCGCAAGCGGGGCAAGTCCCCTCGCCCCGCTTGCGGTAAGAGGGTCAGGGTGAGGGACAATCCGTTACCTGCCTTGGCTCAAGCCTTCTTCATCCAGCGACCGTCGTTGTTCTGCTGCCAGTAGGTGAGCTGGTGTCCCTCGCCTTTCAGGCGCTTCCAGTGGCCGCGGGCCGTCTCCACTTCCGCCTGGTCGTAGCCGTCGAACAGGAAGATCACCCGATCATAGGCGTCGAGCGGCGGCGGCTCTGCTCCGGCGACGAGGAAGCGCACGGTCGCGGCGTTGGCATTGTCGGGCGCGGTCGTCAGCAGCACCGGCTGCTCGGCGGCAAAGGCCTGCTCGTCGGTGCCGTGCGGCAGGAAGCTGTCCTCGCGGAAGGTCCACAGATGCGTGTCGAGCGCATCGCGCCGGGCCTCGTCGCCCGCCTGGACGACGACGCGCCAGCCGCGCTCGAGGCTCTTGTCGAGGAGCGGCGGCAGCGCATCCTCCAGCTTCGATTCGGTCAGGTGGTAGAAGAGGACCTCGCTCACCCGTCCCTCACCCTTCGTAGCTCGCGCGCACCAGCTCGTCGAGCAGGCGCACGCCGAAGCCGGAGGCCCAGGACTGGTTGATCTCGTCGGTCGGCGAGCCCATGGCCGTGCCGGCGATGTCGAGATGCGCCCACGGCGTATCCTTGACGAAGCGGTGCAGGAACTGCGCGGCGGTGATCGAGCCGGCATAGCGCCCGCCGGTGTTCTTCATGTCGGCGAACCGGCTGTCGATCATCTTGTCGTATTCGCGGCCGAGCGGCATGCGCCACAGGCGCTCGTTGGTGGCAAGGCCTGCGGCCGTCAGGCGCGCTGCCAGCGTGTCGTCGTTGGAGAAGAGGCCCGCATGGTGGCTGCCGAGCGCCACCATGATCGCCCCGGTCAGCGTCGCGAGGTTCACCATGAACTGCGGCTTGAAGGTCTCGTTGCAATACCAGAGCGCATCGCACAGCACGAGGCGGCCTTCGGCATCGGTGTTGATCACCTCGATCGTCTGGCCCGACATGGATTTCACGATGTCGCCCGGGCGCTGGGCGTTGCCGTCCGGCATGTTCTCGACGAGGCCGAGGATGCCGACGACATTGGCCTTCGCCTTGCGGGCGGCCAGCGTGTGCATGAGGCCGATGACGGCCGCCGCCCCGCCCATGTCGCCCTTCATGTCCTCCATGCCGGCGGCCGGCTTGATGGAGATGCCGCCGGTGTCGAAGACGACGCCCTTGCCGATGAAGGCGATCGGGCGGTCCTTGTCCTTGCCGCCCTTCCACTGCATGACCGCAAGGCGCGGCGGGCGCACGGAGCCCTGCGCGACGCCGAGGAGCGCCGCCATGCCGAGGCGCTTCATCTCCCGCTCGGTGAGGATATCGACCTCGACGCCGAGCTTTTCCAGCGCCTTGGCCTTTTCGGCGAATTCGACGGGACCGAGCACGTTGGCCGGCTCGTTGACGAGGTTGCGGGCAAGGATGACGCCCGCGGCGACGGCGTCGGAAACGTCGTTGGCCTTTTTCGCGGCGGCCGCGTTGGCGGTGACGATCATTACCTTGACGGTCCTGGCGGCCTTCGCCTCGTCGTCCTCGTCCTTCTTCGTCTTGTAGGTGTCGAAGCTGTAGGCGCCGAGCTGCATGCCGAGCGCGAAATCGGCGGCATTCTTCGCCGTCACCTCGGCGCCGGGCGCGTCGATATGGATGGCGACCTTCCCGGCGCCGCCGATCTTCGCCGCGGCCGCCCCGCCGGCCTTCAGCCAGTCATGGGCGACCAGCTTGTCGGCCTCGCCGAGGCCGAGAACGCGGATGCGGTCCACCGGCGCGCCGTGCGGCGCCAGAACGTCGAGGCTTTTCAGCGCCTTGCCCGTGAACTTCGCCACCTCCGCGGCCCGCGCCACGGTGCCTTCCGGGTCGACCTCGCCGAGCCCCGCCGCCGGCTGGCCGGCAACCTGAAGGAGGATCGCAAGGCCGCCCGAAGCGCGCGCCGTCTTTGCGAAACCGATGTCGAACGTGGAAGCCATGATGTACCCCGATGCCTGCCCTGCGGCCTTCAATTCGGCCGGAAAGGCCACTAGTGGCATCAATTCCTTGTCGCTTTTGCGGCGCTTGGCAAGATGCGGCCCCTCGTTTAGAGATCGTTAACCATGCTTGTTCGCCATAAATTTTCCATCCGCGCACAGACTCTGCGCTATGGCGTCAGCCTGAAGAAAGTTTATATGCCCATTGGAGTTCCCATGGGCCGGGCAGGCTCACGAGCAGAACCGCTTGTCGGACGTGCGGACGGAAGAAGATGAAGCTGATCGAGCGCTATATCCTGCGGCGGGCGTCGCTCATGTTCGTCGCCACGCTCCTGCCGCTGCTCGGCATCGTCTGGGTGACGCAGGCGCTCAGCAGCATCAACCTCGTCACCGACAGCGGCCAGTCGATCTTCGCCTTCCTGAAGCTCGCCACCCTCATCCTGCCCTCCGTCATCCCGATCATCCTGCCCTTCGCCCTGGTCATCGGCGTGTCGCAGACGCTGACCGTGATGAACGGCGATTCGGAGCTGACGGTGCTCGCCTCGGCGGGCAGCTCGCGCACGACGATCATCCGGCCGATCATGATCCTCGCCGTGGCGATGAGCTTCACCTCCTTTGCCGTCGACAACTTCGTCGAGCCCTATTCCCGCATGGCCGTGCGCAAGATGATCGCGACGGCCCATGCCGACATGCTGTCCTCCGTCGTGCAGGAAAACACCTTCCGCAAGGTGACGGACGGGCTTTACGTGCAGGTCGCCGAGCGGCGCAACGGCGGCGTGCTGGAGGGCCTGTTCGTGGCCGACACGCGCGACCCGCGCTTCGAGATGGTCTATTACGCCCGCGAAGGCGCCGTGGACGAGAACAGTTCCGCCCTCGTGATGAAGGACGGCGAGGTGCACCGCAAGCTGCCGGACGGCAACGTCTCCATCATCAAGTTCGATTCCTACGCCTTCGACCTTGCCGACCTCACCCGGAGCGAAGGCGGCTCGAATATCCGCGCCAAGGACCGCGACCTGCCCTTCCTGATCAATCCCGACCCGGACGATCCGTACTACAAGAGCAATCCCGGCTCCTTCACTGCGGAACTGCACCGCCGCTTTTCCGAATGGCTCTTTCCGGCCGTCTTCGGCCTGATCGCGCTCGTCGTCAGCGGCGACGCGCGCTCGCACCGCGAGGCGCGCATGCACCCGATGATCACCGCGCTCCTGACGGCGCTCTTCGTGCGCTGGCTCAGCTTCTACGCGTCCAACAGCGCGGAGGAATCGGCCTACTTCATTCCGGTCATGTATCTCATCCCCCTGCTCACCAGTGCGCTCGCCATCCGCTACCTGGCACGCAACAAGAGCCTGGACCTTCCCGTGACGTTCGGCGAACGCCTCGGCGAGGTCCGCGACCGGCTGCTGTCGCGGCTGACCCGGCGCGGCGCGACGACGGACGGCACGCCATGATCCGTACCCTCGGCCTCTATTTCTTCCGCCGCTACGTCGTCACCACCATCTGGTTCCTGCTCGGCATCTTCTCGCTGATCTTCATCATCGATTTCAGCGAGATGTCCAACCGCGTTGGCGGCCTGCCCGGCTATACGATCACCACCGGGCTGGCGGTGACGGCGCTGCGCATCCCGATGATCCTCATGCAGACCGTGCCCTTCGTCGCGCTCTTTTCCGGCATGGCGGCGCTCATCTCGCTCAACCGGCGCTACGAGCTTGTCGTGACGCGCGCGGCGGGCATCTCCGTCTGGCAGTTCCTGCGGCCCTTCGTCGTCGGCGCCTTCCTGTTCGGCCTTCTCGCGGTCCTGACGCTCAACCCGCTCGCGGCCTGGGGCAGCAAGAAGGCGCAGGAGGTCGAGGCCTCCTGGGGCGCGACCAATGCGGCGCGCGCCGAGACCGCGGTTCCGTGGCTGCGCCAGATCTACGGAAAGGAAGAGTCGATCATCGGCGCCAAGGCCGTTCTCGACAACGGAACGCGGCTCCTCAACGTCTCGATCATCCACTTCGACGCCGACAATCGAATCTCGTTCCGGCAGGATGCCGACTCGGCCACATTGAAAGATGGTTACTGGCTTCTTAAGAACGTGCGCGAAACGCGCACCGGCGAATTGCCGGTTCATCTCGACGAGGCACAGCTTCGCACCAATCTGAAACAGGAATTCGTGCAGGAGAGCCTGGAAAAGCCTGAAAGCATTGCCTTTTTCGAGCTCGGCCGGAAAATCGCGGCGGCGAAATCCTTCGGCTTCCCGACGAATGCGATGGAAACCCAGTTCCATTCCATGCTGGCGCTTCCGCTGCTGCTCGTCGCCATGACTCTGATCGCGGCCTGCGTCTCGCTAAAATTTAGCCGGTTTAACCAATCGCGTGCGGTGATTCTGGGTGGAATCCTTTCAGGCTTCATGCTTTATGTCGTCACCGTGCTTGTGAAGGCATTCGGAAGCAGCGGTGTTGTTCCTCCGTTCGTTGCGGCTTGGCTCCCAGTGGTCGTCGCGATGTCTCTGGGAGCGACGATTCTTCTGCATCAGGAGGACGGCTAGTGGCGGCAGGCGACCGCAAAACGTACAGGTGGTTGAAAGCCGCCCTGCTTGCAGGTGCGGCCATGTGCGCCCTCGCGCCTGCCCTTCCCGTCAGTGCCCAGATGTCGGATGTCGCTTCCTCGGACCCGAAGGTGCCCGAGGACAGCAAGCTGCTGCTTGCCTCCAACGAGCTCATCTATAACAAGGACAACGACACGGTGACCGCGCGCGGCGCCGTGCAGATCAATTACGGCGGCTACAAGCTCGTCGCCCGCGAGGTCGAGTACGACCAGAAGACGGGCCGGCTGAAGGCGCGCGGCAACATCGAGCTGATCGAGCCCACCGGCAACCGCGTCTACGGCGACGAGATGGACCTGTCGGACGACTTCGCCGACGGCTTCATCAACGCGCTGCGCATCGAGACCACCGACCTGACGAAGCTCGCGGCGACCAGCGGCGAGCGCGTCAACTCGGAGGAAATGGTCCTCAACCATGCCGTCTACACGGCCTGTACGCCCTGCGCGACGGACCCGACCCATCGCGGCCTGTGGGAGGTCAAGGCCGAGCGCATCGTGCAGAACGGGCGCACCAAGACCATCCGCCTCGAGCACGCCCGCTTCGAGCTGTTCGGCAGGCCGGTCGCCTATATCCCGGTGCTCGAGGTGCCGGACCAGACGGTCAAGCGCAAGACGGGCTTCCTGTTCCCGCAGTTCCGCTACACCCAGAAGCTCGGCTTCGGCGTGACGACGCCCTACTATATCGCGATCGCGCCGGACATGGACGCGACGCTCTCGCCCACGGCCCTGACCAACCAGGGCTTCCTGATGGAAGGGGAGTTCCGCAAGCGCTTCCACAACGGGCAGATCACGCTGCGGGCCGCCGGCATCAACCAGATGAACGCCGATGCCTTCACGGCCAATACGAGCGACTGGAAGGAAGACGGCTTCCGCGGCATGGTCGCCTCCACGGGCCACTTCACGATCAATCCCCGCTGGGCGTTCGGCTGGAACGTCATGGCGCAGAGCGACAACAACTTCTCGCGCACCTACGAAATCCAGGGCTACAAGGAAAGCACGGTCACGAACCAGGGCTACCTGACGGGCTTCAGCCGCCGGAACAGCTTCGACCTGCGCGCCTTCTACTTCGACGTGCAGGACGCCGATTCGACCGACAAGGCGGAGCGCCAGCAGGCCGTCGCCCAGGTGCTCGACCACAAGTACTTCATGCCCGAATCCGTCTTCGGCGGCGAGCTCTCGATCACCACGAACATCACCAATCTCGAGCGTGACCTTGCCGACACCTACACGGTGAACGGCAAGGATCGCTTCCGGGGCCTTGCCGGCGGCATGACGCGCCTGACGAGCGAAGTGGAATGGAGGCGGCAGATCGTCGTGCCGGGCGGCCTCCTGCTGACGCCGCTTCTGGCCGCGCGGGGCGATGCCTACCGCCTCGACATGCGCCCGCCGGGCGCCACCTATGCCGGCTCCTACACGTCCGACGACAGCGCGACCCGCGCGATGCTGACGGCGGGCCTGGAAGCGCGCTACCCGATCCTGGCGACGACGGACAACAGCACGCACCTTTTCGAGCCCATCGCGCAGATCTATGCGCGCACCGACGAGGACCTTGCCGGCGGGCTGCCGAACGAGGACGCCCAGAGCTTCGTCTTCGACGCCACCAACCTCTTCGAGCGCGACAAGTTCTCCGGCTACGACCGGGTCGAAGGCGGCACGCGCGCCAATGTCGGCATGCGCTATACCGGCACCTTCGACAACGGCGTGACGCTGCGCAGCATCATCGGCCAGTCCTTCCAGCTCGGCGGCCTCAATTCCTTCGCCACGCCCGACCTCGTAAATGCGGGTGCCAATTCCGGCCTGGAAACGGACCGTTCCGACTATGTCGGCATGGCGGGCATCGACCTGCCGAGCGGCATCGCCTTCTCGACCAGCGCGCGGCTCGACAAGGACGACCTGTCCCTGCGCCGCTCGGACACGTCGCTGCGCTTCAACGGCCTGCACTGGACGACCGACTTCACCTATACGCGCATCGCCGCGCAGCCCGACTACGGCCTGACGGCGTCGGCAAGCGAAATCCAGGCCGCGGGCGCCTTCCGGTTCCAGGACTACTGGTCGGTCTTCGGGTCCGTGACCTACGATATCGGCAACCATATCGTCTCGCGCAACGGCATCGGCCTGTCCTACGACGACCGCGACACGATCTTCTCGATCGTCTACGAGCAGACGCGCGACAAGTCCTCGAGCGCGGCCAACGACTGGTCGATCGGCGCGCGGCTGATGTTCCGCACGATCGGCGACATCCGGGTCGGCGACACGGCCTTCACCGGCCTCGAATAGGCCGCGTGGCGGCTCTTGTCATCGTTTGGCCGCATGTATTATGCACATCCGGGACGCTTGGGATGAGGCTTCCCGGTGCCTTGCGGCACCCGGGCAGGCTTGGAACGGATTTGGGAAAGGGACTGGCATGATGGGCAGACAATCTCTGGTGCGCTCCATGATGATGGGCGTCGCGCTGGCCGCGGCGGTGACGCTTGCCGTGCCCGCCGGCACGGCCGAGGCCGCAAGCACGGTGGTCGCCGTCGTCAACAACACGGCCATCACCTCCGGCGATATCGAGCGCCGTGTCGCCTTCCTGCGCCTGCAGCGCGCCAAGGGCAACCTGCGCAGCATGGCGCGCGAGCAGTTGATCGACGAGGCGCTGAAGCGCGAGGAAATCCTGCGCGCGCACGCCTCCGTCAGCACGAGCGAGGTAGATGCCGCCTATGCGCGCTTTGCCTCTTCCAACAAGATGAATGTCGACCAGCTCGGCCATATCCTCAATCAGGCCGGCGTCGGCGCGGATCACTTCAAGCAGTTCATCGCTCTCCAGATGAGCTGGCCGCGCGTGGTCAATGCCCGCTTCGGCAAGCAGAACGGAAAGACGCTCGCCCAGCGCATGCAGGAAAACGGCGGCAAGAAGCCCGTCACCACCGAATATTTCCTCAAGCAGGTGATCTTCGTCGTGCCGGAAAAGCGCCGCAACGCCATTCTCGGCAAGCGCAAGGCCGAGGCCGAGGCCTCCCGCTCGAAGTTCCCCGGCTGCGACCAGGCGAAGGCTTTCGCCGCGACCATGCACGACGTTTCCATCCGCGATCTCGGCCGCGTCCTCGCCCCGGAAATGCCGGAGGACTGGAAGCCCCTCGTGGAGAAGGCCAAGGGCCAGACGACCGGCACGCGCGTCACCGAGCGGGGCGTCGAATATCTCGCGATCTGCAAGCAGCGCGAGGTGAACGACGACATGGCCGCCGAAATGGTCTTCCGCGCCGAGGACCTCACCAAGGCCAAGGACGGCGAAAGCGACGAGAACAGCAAGAAATACATCGCCGAGCTTCGCAAGAAGGCGACGATCACCGAGCGCTGATGCCGCGCCCCGCTGCCGGGGCGCTCCTTTCTCGAATTGTGACGGGGCCGCATGACCACGACGACGCTTCCTCCGCTGGCGCTCACCATGGGCGATCCGGCGGGGATCGGCCCTGATATCACGCTTGCCCTCTGGTCGGCCCGCGAGGCCCTTTCGCTGCCCGCCTTCCTCTTCGTCGGCGACGGCGACGTCCTCCTGCAACGGGCAAGGCTGCTCGGCCTCGACGTGCCGGTGGCCGCCGCCGGACCCGAAACGGCAAGCGCCCTGTTTGCCGATGCCATTCCCGTGCTCGCCGGCGATTGCCGGGCGCCCGTCGTGCCGGGCGCACCGGATTCCCGCAACGCCGCCGCCGTGACCGGCGCCATCGAGACGGCCGTGGCGCTGACGCTGGCCGGCCGCACATCCGCCGTCGTGACGAACCCCATCGCCAAGGCCGTGCTCTACGAGGCCGGGTTCGGCTTTCCCGGCCACACGGAATTCCTCGCCGCGCTTTCGGCGGAAGCGTCGGGCGGCAAGCCTCCCCTCCCCGTCATGCTGCTTGCCGGGCCGAAGCTGCGCGCCGTGCCGGTGACGATCCACATTCCGCTGAAGGATGTGCCGGCGGCGCTGACGGAAGAGCTGATCGTCGAGACGGCCATCGTCACCGAGCGGGACCTGCGCCTTCGCTTCGGCATCGCCCGTCCGCGCCTCGCGCTTGCCGGCCTCAACCCGCATGCCGGCGAAGGCGGTGCGCTGGGCCTTGAGGACGACGCGGTCGTGCGGCCCGCCGTCGAGCGCCTGAAGGCCGCCGGCATCGACGCCTTCGGCCCGCTTCCCGCCGACACGATGTTCCACGAGGCCGCGCGCGCGACCTATGACGTGGCGCTCTGCATGTACCACGACCAGGCGCTGATCCCTGCCAAGGCGCTCGGCTTCGACGATTCGGTCAATGCCACGCTCGGCCTTCCCTTCATCCGCACCTCGCCGGACCACGGAACGGCCTTCACGCTGGCCGGCAATGGTATCGCGCGGCCGGACAGCCTGCTTGCGGCCCTGCGGCTGGCCGAAGAACTGGCCCGCAACGAACAGGCCGCGAAGGAGACCCGCTGATGGCCGCACTCGACGGACTCCCGCCGCTACGCGACGTCATCCAGCGCCACGGGCTCGATGCGAAGAAGGCGCTCGGCCAGAACTTCCTGCTCGACCTCAACCTCACGCAGAAGATCGCCCGCACCGCCGGCCCCGTCGAGGACCATACGGTGATCGAGGTCGGCCCCGGCCCCGGCGGCCTGACGCGCGCCATCCTGGCGCTCGGCGCAAAACGCGTGATCGCCATCGAGCGCGACGCGCGCTGCCTGCCGGCGCTCGCCGAGATCTCCGCGCATTATCCCGGCCGGCTGACGGTCATCGAGGGCGACGCGCTGAAGACGGATTTCGAGGCGCTGGCGCCCGGCGAGCCGGTGCGCGTCATCGCCAACCTGCCCTACAATGTCGGCACGCAGCTTCTCGTCAACTGGCTACTGCCGAAGGCCTGGCCGCCGTTCTGGCAATCGCTGACGCTGATGTTCCAGCGCGAGGTGGGCCTGCGGATCGTGGCGGAGGAGAACGACGACCACTACGGCCGGCTCGGCGTGCTCTGCGGCTGGCGCACGCATGCCCGCATGGCCTTCGACGTGCCGCCGCAGGCCTTCACGCCGCCGCCGAAGGTGACCTCCTCCGTCGTGCATCTGGAGCCGATAGCCAACCCGCTTGCCTGCGATGCCGGCGCGCTGGAGCGCGTCACCCACGCCGCCTTCGGCCAGCGCCGCAAGATGCTGCGCCAGAGCGTCAAGTCGCTGGGCGGCGAAGCGCTGCTGGCCCGGGCCGAGATCGATCCGCAGCGGCGGGCGGAAACGCTGAGCGTGGAAGAGTTCGTGCGGCTGGCGAACGCGCTTTGAGACGCAGCACTCCCTTTCTTCCGTCATCCAGGACTTGATCCGGGATGACGAAGGGGACGTTGGGAGACCTGACGTTAAAGATAGAGGGAGCGCCGTCTAAAGCGCCGGCTTTTCCGTCACCAGTCCCGTCACGAACTCGAACAGGCCGTGCCGGCGGTCGCGGCGCAGGCGCTCGGCCTTGACGATGCTCTGCACCGCGTCGAAGGCGACCGACAGGTCGTCGTTGAGGATGACGTAGTCGTATTCCCGCCAGTGCTCGATCTCGGCGCGGGAATTGGCAAGGCGGGTCTGGATGACCTCTTCCGTATCCTCCGCGCGGCGGTGCAGGCGCGATTGCAGCTCGGTCATCGAGGGCGGCAGGATGAAGATGGAGACGACGTCGGCCGGCATCTTCTCCTGAAGCTGCTGGGCGCCCTGCCAGTCGATGTCGAACAGCATGTCCCGGCCCTCGGACATCGCCTCCTCCACCGGCTCGCGCGGCGTGCCGTAGAAATTGCCGTGCACCTCGGCCCATTCCAGGAGGGCGCCGGAATCGCGCCGCGCCTCGAAATCGCGCTGGGTGATGAAGTGGTAATGGCGGCCGGCGATCTCGCTCGGCCGGCGCTGGCGCGTCGTGACGCTGACCGACAGGCTGAGACCCGGATCGGCCTCCAGCAGGTTGCGCGCGATGGTGGACTTTCCCGCGCCGGACGGCGAGGAGATGACGAGCATCAGCCCGCGGCGTTCGATGTGGATCTGCTTTCCCGGCTGCTCGGCCATGGCCTACTCCAGATTCTGGACCTGTTCCCTGAACTGGTCGATGACGACCTTCAATTCGATACCTGCAGCCGTTACAGCAGCCGCGTTCGACTTGGAACAGATGGTATTCGATTCCCGGTTAAATTCCTGTGCGAGGAAATCCAGCTTGCGGCCGATGGGCCCGCCCGCGGCGATCAGTTCGCGCGCGGCGGCGACATGCGCCGCCAGCCGGTCGATCTCCTCGCGCAGGTCCGCCTTGGTGGCCAGCAGCGCCGCCTCCTGGTGCAGCCGGTCGCGGTCGAGCGCAGAGGCGCCCTGCAGGAGTGCGGCGACCTGTGCGGAAAGACGCTCGGCAATCGCCGCGACGCTGCGCGAAGGGTCCGCCTCCACGATCGCGGCCAGCGCCTCGATGCGCGCCACCTGGCCGAGCAGGACGTCCGCGAGCGCCGATCCCTCCTTGCGGCGCATGTCGGCAAGACAGCGCACGGCCTCGGCAAAGCCGGCGCGGATGTCGTTGTCGCGCGCCGCACGCTCCGCCTCGCTCTCCTCCGCCTCGCGGAAATCCACGATGCCGCGCACGGACAGCAGGGTGTCGAGCCTCAGCGGCGCGGGATCGATCACGCCGGAAAGCCGGTCGCGCAGCCCCAGCACGGCAGCCAGCGCCCGCTGGTTCACCACCGGCTCGACCTCCGCCTCGCTGATGCTGGCGGCAAGGCCGGCCTGGATATTGCCGCGCGAGAACGCCTCGCCCGCAAGCCGCCGCACATCCCCTTCCAGCGCCTCGAAGCCGGGCGGCAGGCGCAGGCGCAGGTCGAGCCCCTTGCCGTTGACCGAGCGCAGCTCCCAAGCCCAGCGGGTGCGCCCGCTGGTTCCCTCGACCCGCGCGAAGCCGGTCATCGATTGCAATGTCATGTCAGCCTCCATTGGCGGCCGCAGGACGCGGGCCGCCGGTGCGCGCATTGCGCACGAAATCGTCCGCCTCAAAGTGGAACAGTTCGGCAGCCTTTGGAACCGGCAAGGGCGCAGAGCGGCCGGCGATCCACATCTAAGGTGACGAAACGAAAAGGCCCCGGCGAAGCCGGGGCCATGTCACCGTGCGGGAGCCGGTCAGTCGGCGCCGGCCGCGCCGGCTTCCTTGGCCGCTTCCGCCGCCTTTTCCGCCTCCAGCTTGCGCCAGCGGCGGACGTTCTGGTTGTGCTCGTCCAGCGTCTCGGCGAAAACGTGGCCGCCCGTGCCGTCGGCGACGAAATAGAGGTCCGAGGTGCGGGACGGGTTGGCGACCGCCTCCAGTGCCGCACGGCCCGGATTGGCGATCGGCGTCGGCGGCAGGCCCTTGATGATATAGGTGTTGTAGGGCGTCTGCTTTTCGAGGTCCGACTGGAAGATCGGGCGATCCGAGGGCTTTCCGTCGCCGCCGAAGAGGCCGTAGACGATGGTGGGGTCGGACTGGAGGCGCATGCCCTTCTCCAGCCGGTTGAGGAAGACCGAGGCGACGCGCGAACGTTCGTCGGCCTTGCCCGTCTCCTTCTCGACGATGGAGGCGAGGGTCACGAACTCCTCGCGCGAGGTGATCGGCAGGTCGGCGTCGCGCCGCTCCCATATCTGGTCGATGAGGTTCTTCTGGGCGGCGGCCATCTGCTGGACGATGTCGGCGCGCTTGGTGCCGCGCGAGAACTTGTAGGTATCGGGCATCAGCGAGCCCTCGGCGGGAAGCTCCACCGGCAGGTCGCCCTCCAGCACCGGATCGTCGGAAAGGCGCCTGAAGACCTGCTTGACCGTCAGCCCTTCCGGCACGGAGACGCTGTAGAGGATCGACTTGCCCGACTTCAGCAGCTCGATGATCTCGCGCATGGAGGCGCCGGCCTTGATCTCGTATTCGCCGGCCTTCAGCGTCTCGCCGTCGAGATAGACGCGCGAGAGCAGGCGGAAGACGCGGCTGTCGGAAACGATGCCGTTGCGCTCGAGGTTTGCCGCGATCTCCTTCACGCCTAAGCCGCTCTTCACGATGAAATTGGTATTGGCCGTAAGCGGGCCCGGCTCCTCATAGCTCTTCACGCCGTAATAGAAGATGCCGATGCCGACGAGCGTGGCGAAGACGATCACCGTCATCACGAAATTCAGGAAGATGACGACCTGGCTGCGGGCCTTGCGCGAGCGGCGGCGGCTCGGCGGCTCAGGCACCTGCTCGGGCCGCAGCGCCTCGCTTGCGGACTTGGGGATGATGCGCGGCTGGCCGGATGCCTCGCCACGGCCGAACTGCGTCTCGCCGGAATCGTTCGTGTCGCTCACGGACTGTCCTCATGGTTCTGGTATTGCCCGACGTGTTCACCAGAGCAATACGGCAAAAGCGGGATGAAACCTGCGGCATCCCCGTTGATACCGAGAGCGGAGCCAGGCTCCCTCGTCCGCCCCTTTCGAGCCACCTTCTCCCGGCGCGGAAGAAGGAGAGCGGATGCGGCGTCTCGATTTTTCCCGTCTCCCCGCGGGGAAACGGCGCCGACAGGCGGATGAGAGGCCTGCCGGCGGATGGTCGGTCAAGCCTCGTAGCGCTTGAGAACCAGCGACGCGTTCGTCCCGCCGAAGCCGAACGAATTGGAGAGCGCCACGTTGATCTCGCGCTTGCGGGCCTTGTGCGGCACGAGGTCGATCGCCGTCGCGATATCGGGATTGTCGAGGTTCAGCGTCGGCGGCGCGATGTTGTCGCGGATCGCCAGCGTGGCGAAGATCGCCTCCACCGCGCCGGCCGCGCCGAGCAGGTGGCCGATCGCCGACTTGGTCGACGACATGGAGATGCGGGGCGCCGCATCGCCGACGAGCCGCTCGACCGCGCCGAGCTCGATGGTGTCGGCCATGGTGGAGGTGCCGTGCGCGTTGATGTAGTCCACGTCGCTCGCCGCAATGCCGGCGCGCTTCAGCGCCATCGTCATGCAGCGATAGGCGCCGTCGCCGTCCTCGGAGGGCGCGGTGATGTGGAAGGCGTCGCCAGAAAGGCCGTAGCCGACGACTTCGGCGTAGATCTTCGCGCCGCGCGCCTTGGCGTGCTCCAGCTCTTCCAGAACCACGATGCCGGCGCCCTCGCCCATGACGAAGCCGTCGCGGTCACGGTCATAGGGACGGGAAGCGGCGGTCGGGTCGTCGTTGCGGGCGGTCGACAGGGCCTTGCAGGCGGCAAAGCCGGCGAGCGCGATGCGGCAGATCGGGGATTCGGCCCCGCCCGCCACCATGACGTCGGCATCGCCGAGCGCGATCAGGCGGCTGGCATCGCCGATGGCGTGCGCGCCCGTCGAGCAGGCCGTGACGACCGAATGGTTCGGGCCGCGCAGCTTGTGCTTGATCGAGACATGGCCGGAGGCAAGGTTGATCAGGCGGCCGGGAATGAAGAAGGGCGAGATGCGGCGGGGGCCCTTGTCGCGCAGCGTATAGCCGCCCTCGACGATGCCTTCGAGGCCGCCGATGCCCGAGCCGATGAGCACGCCGGTCGCGGTCTGGTCCTCGTCGGTCTTGGGATGCCAGCCGGCGTCGGCAAGCGCCATGTCGGCGGCGGCGACCGCATAGACGATGAAGGGATCGACCTTGCGCTGTTCCTTCGGCTCCATCCACTGGTCGGCATTGTAGGTGCCGTCGGAGCCGTCGCCGAGGGGAATGGAGCAGGCGATCTTGGCGGGAAGGTCCTCGACCTCGAAGGCCGTCACCCTCGCAGCGCCGCTGCGGCCTTCCAGAAGCCGGCTCCAGGTGATTTCGGTGCCACAGCCAAGCGGGGATACCATGCCGGTACCCGTGATAACGACACGCCTCATCGTCCGTGATCCACCCTAGTAGAATTCTGTTTTCGTTGCCTCGAAATGAGGGGCGCGGCCTCCCGGACGGAGACCGGGACGAGCCGCCGTGTCGGCGGCTCGCCGGAAGTCGATGCGGATCAGGCTTGGGCCTTCTCGATGAACTTGACGGCGTCGCCGACCGTCAGGATCGAGTCGGCGGCATCGTCCGGGATCTCGACGCCGAACTCTTCTTCGAAGGCCATGACCAGTTCGACGGTGTCGAGCGAGTCCGCGCCAAGATCATCGATGAAGCTTGCGCCTTCGCTGACCTTTTCGGCGTCGACGCCCAGATGATCAATGACAATTTTCTTTACGCGTTCTGCGATATCGCTCATGTCGGATTCCTCGACCTTTGTTTTTGATCGGCGCCTCACGGCGCCGGGCACTCAACACGCCCGATGTGCCTCAAGAACACATCCGGCAATCCCTGCAACCGGCAAGAGGGCATCGGCGATACTGCTCTGCACCGCCCGATCGCTCAGGCTTTTACCGGTCGACTGCTGGCAGTCATGGCCCGATTAACACGGTTTAAGTCTGCCGCAAAGTCCGAAAATGCCCGGCGCGCCGGCGGTCAACATGCATTTTATGCTGCATCGCCGGGCATTTGGGGCCCTTGCCGGACCGTCGTTCAGATCATCGCCATGCCGCCGTTCACATGCAGCGTCTGGCCCGTCATGTAGGAGGCTTCCGAGGAGGCGAGGTAAGCGACCGCGGACGCGACCTCCGCGCCGGTGCCCATGCGCTTCATGGGGATGGCGCCCATGATGGCTTCCTTCTGCTTGTCGTTCAGCTTGCCGGTCATGGCGCTCTCGATGAAGCCGGGGGCGACGCAGTTGACGGTGACGTTGCGCGTGGCGATCTCCTGGGCGAGCGACTTGGTGAAGCCGATCATGCCGGCCTTGGCGGCGCAGTAGTTCGCCTGGCCCGGATTGCCGGTGACACCGACGACGGAGGTGATGTTGATGATGCGGCCGTAGCGGCGGCGCATCATCGGGTGCGTCAGCTCGCGCGTCAGGCGGAAGACGGCGGTGAGATTCACTTCGAGGACGGCATCCCAGTCCTCGTCGCTCATGCGCACGAAGAGGCCGTCCTTGGTGATGCCGGCATTGTTGACGAGGATGTCGACGCCGCCGAGCCCGGCTTCGGCCTTCTCGCCGAGCGCCTTGACCTCGGCACGGTCGGAAAGGTTCGCCGGGAAGATGTGAACACGCTCGCCGAGATCGTTCGCCAGCGTCTCCAGCTTCTCGACGCGCGTGCCGTGCAGGCCGACGACGGCCCCCTGGGCGTGGAGGATGCGGGCGATCTCCTCGCCGATGCCGCCGGATGCGCCGGTGACGAGAGCCTTGCGGCCGGAAAGATCAAACATGGTCGGTTCCTTTGAAGACAGCTCAGCCGATGAGGGTGGCGAGCGCGTTGTCGATATCGGCGGGGGTGTTGATGGCGATGCCGGTGACGGACTTGTCGATGCGGCGGGCAAGGCCCGTCAGCACCTTACCGGAGCCGACCTCGTAGAGCGTGGCGACGCCGTTGGCGCCGAACCATTCCACCGTCTCGCGCCAGCGAACCTGGCCCGTGACCTGCTCGACGAGGAGGCGGACGATCTCCTGCGGATCGCTCACCGGCGCGGCGCGGACATTGGCGATGAGCGGCACGACTGGGGCCTTCGCCGCAACGCCGGCAAGCGCCTCGCACATGGCGTCGGCCGCCGGGGCCATCAGCGCGGAATGGAAGGGGGCGGAGACGGAGAGCATCAGCGCGCGCTTGGCGCCCTTGTCCGTCGCGAGCCGCGCGGCGACCTCGACGGCCGGCCTGGAGCCGGAGATGACGAGCTGGCCGCCGCCGTTGTCGTTGGCGATCTGACAGGAGCCGCCGGTGGAGGCTTCCTTGCAGATGGCTTCGACATCGGCCTGTTCGAGGCCGATGATGGCGGCCATGGCGCCCTCGCCCACCGGCACGGCCGACTGCATGGCATTGCCGCGGATGCGCAGGAGCCGCGCCGTATCGGCCAGCGAGAAGGTGCCGGCGGCACAGAGCGCGGAATATTCGCCGAGCGAATGGCCGGCGACATGGGAGACCTTGTCCTTCAGCGTCAGGCCGCGCGCTTCCAGCACGCGCATGACGGCGATGGAGACAGCCATCAGCGCCGGCTGGGCGTTCGCCGTCAGCGTCAGCGTTTCCTCCGGCCCGTCGAACATGACGGCCGAGAGCTTCTGGCCGAGGGCATCGTCGACTTCGGCGAAAACGGCGCGCGCCTCCGGGAAGGCTTCCGCCAGGTCCTTGCCCATGCCAACGGCCTGGCTGCCCTGTCCGGGGAAGGTGAATGCTACGCTCATAGGGGTTTCTCCCGTCTTCCGTTTTTCTTTCCATTCACATTCCGCCCCCGCAAGTCAAGGCGTGCGGCCGGCCCCGTCCCTCGCGACAGCCTCCTTTCCGGGCGCTTCGCACAGGGAAATGCGGCCTGCGTCTTGCACTTCGCGGCCGGCGGCTTACATTCGCGCCGTTTCCCACCCAAAGGATTTTCCCCTCCCATGAAATACAATCCGCTCGGCCGGACCGGCATAAGCGTGTCGGAAATCTGCCTCGGCACGATGACGTGGGGCTCGCAGAACAGCGAGCAGGACGCCCACGACCAACTGGACTATGCCCTCTCCCGGGGCGTCAACTTTATCGATACCGCCGAACTCTACCCCACCACGCCGCTCTCGCCGGACACCTACGGCGACACCGAGCGCTTCATCGGCAACTGGTTGAAGGCGCGCGGCAACCGCGACAAGGTCGTGCTCGCCAGCAAGGTCGCCGGTGCCGGTCGCTCCTATATACGCGGCGGCGCGCCGATGAGCCGTGCGGGCATCGTCGAAGCCATCGACAACAGCCTTTCGCGCCTGAAGACCGACTATGTCGATCTTTACCAGCTCCACTGGCCGAACCGCGGGCACTACCATTTCCGCAACGCCTGGAACTACGATCCGTCGAAGCAGGACCGGGCGAAGGTCGCGGCCGAGCTTGCGGAAATCCTCGAAACGGTCGGCGATCTCGTCAAGGCCGGCAAGGTGCGTGCGCTCGGCCTTTCCAACGACACGGCCTGGGGCGTCATGCAAATGCTCAAGCTCTCGGAGGAAAAGGGCCTGCCGCGCGTCGCCTCGATCCAGAACGAGTACAATCTTCTCTACCGGCCCTACGACCTAGACCTTGCCGAGGTCTCGCATCACGAGGAGGTGGGCCTGCTTGCCTATTCGCCGCTCGCCGCGGGCCTTCTCACCGGCAAGTATCTCGACGGGGCCAGGCCCGACGGCTCGCGCCTGACGACGAACGCCGACCTCGGCGGCCGCTACCAGCCGCACCAGGAGCCGGCCGTGCGCGCCTATGTCGAGCTTGCCCGGGAAAACGGCATGGACCCCGCCCAGATGGCCCTCGCCTTCTGCCTGACACGGCCCTTCATGGCCTCGGTCATCATCGGCGCGACGTCGATGGAGCAGTTGAAGACGGACATCGCGGCCAAGGACCTTGCGCTTTCCGCCGACGTGGTGAACGGCATCCGCCGCATCCACCGGCTCTATCCGGCGCCGATGTAAGAGCAAGCCGTTCCCATACAAAAACCCGCCGTTGCCGGCGGGTTTTTATTTTGCCCCATGCGGGCGATCTTACTGCGCGGGGGTCGCGCCGCCACCTTCGGCAGGCTGGCTGCCGCCCGGCTGGATATCCAGCGGCTGGGTGCCGGCCGCACCGCCCGTCTGGCCGTCCGTCGCCGTGCCGCCGGCCGGCGCGCTGTCCTGCGTGATGGCCGAGGTGTTGGCGTTGGTGTCGACGCCGTCGCCCGGCGTTCCGCTGCCGACGAAATAGAAGATGCCCACCGCGACGAGGACGGCGAGGATCACGGCCACCGCCCAGCCGCCCGTACCGCCGTTGCGGGCGTTGACGACGGTGGGGCCGCGGTCTTCCACGGGACGGTCGTAGCGGTCTTCGGGGGGACGATTGACAATGTCGGGGTCTTGCATGTCGGTCACTCCATGTGGTTGGCCATATGATTGGTTCGCCGGAACAACGCGATATTTCCGCTTTGGTTCCCGCACCGTCCCGAAGCGGGACAGCCGATTTGCCCCGCGGGCCTTGCGTTCTGCGGAAAAATCCGTATAAGCGCGCTGTTCAAAACACCCGGGTCACCGGCTGGTGGCTGAACGGAGGGCCGGCCGATCTTCGGATCTGCCGTTTGGGGCCAAGGGCTCCGGCCTCCCGTGTCTCCGCTCTCGACCGTCTGGATTAACGCTTTTCTTGCTTCGGGCTTTACGCCCCTGGGAACTGTCGTTGAGGCTTGGCGCCGGTTTCGGGTGATGGATCAAACGCAAGAAAGGCAAAGCCACATGGCTCTCTACGAACATGTATTCCTGGCCCGTCAGGACGTGTCCGCCCAGCAGGTCGACGCTCTCGTCGAACAGTACAAGGGCGTGATCGAATCCTTCGGCGGCAAGGTCGGCCGGGTCGAGAACTGGGGCCTCAAGTCCCTGACCTACCGCATCAAGAAGAACCGCAAGGCGCATTACGCGCTGATGGACATCGACGCTCCGGCCCCCGCCATCCACGAGATGGAACGCCAGATGCGCATCAACGAAGACATTCTTCGCTACATGACCATCGCCGTCGAAGCCCACGAAGAAGGCCCGTCCGCGATGATGCAGAAGCGCGACCGCGACGACCGCCCGCGCCGTGACGGCGACGACCGCGGCCCGCGCCGCGATTTCGGCGACCGCCCGCGCCGCGACTTCGGCGACCGCCCGCCGCGCCGCGACGGCGACCGTCCGGCCCGCGAAGCGTAATCGAAGCAGAAGGAGACTAAGACAATGGCTGATATTTCTTCCGCTCCGGCACGCCGCCCGTTCCACCGCCGCCGCAAGACCTGCCCCTTCTCGGGCGCCAACGCTCCGAAGATCGACTACAAGGATGTCCGTCTTCTGTCGCGTTACATCTCCGAGCGCGGCAAGATCGTTCCGTCCCGCATCACGGCCGTTTCCCAGAAGAAGCAGCGCGAACTCGCCAAGGCGATCAAGCGCGCCCGCTTCCTTGGCCTGCTGCCCTACGTCGTCGCGTAAGGACGTCGCTCCACGGCCTGACTCGACGTCGGGCCGCGGCACATGACTCAAGGGGAAGACGGCTTGCCGCCTTCCCCGTTTCCCTTCCGCGGTGGGCGCGGATCGGAGCCGCCGGCCTTGCAAAGCCAAAATCCCATGTTGGGGAGACGGTCCTGAATCGGATTATCAGGAAACTCCTCTAACTGTCTCATCGGACAGGACAGCGAAACGTGAAGACCCTGACGCCGACCTCGATTGCGACCGGCCTGATCGCAGGCCTGACCGCCGCTCTGCTTTCGCTGAGCGCGAACGCGCAGTCGTCGCTCGCCATCGTGCTTTACGCAGCGTCCGCGCTCCCCATCCTGATCGCCGGCCTCGGCTGGGGCAATGCCAGCGCCTTCATCGCGGTTCTGGCCGGCGGCGCCATCGCCTCCGTGCTGGTCTCGTCCTATTTCGCCGCGCTCATCGTCATCATCACGCTGATCCCGGCCGGCTGGCTGAGCAACCTCGCCAACCTCGCCCGCCCCGCCTCCGAGCTCGGCGGGCCGGAAGACGCGCTCGCCTGGTATCCGCTGTCCTCGATCCTCGTGCACCTCGCCGTCATGGTCACGCTCGGCATGATCGCGGTCGGCGCCATCGTCGGCTACGACAGCGCCATGGCCGGCAAGCTCGTCGACATCGTCATCGAGACGCTGAAGGCGCAGGAGCCGCTCTACAATCCCGATGCCGCCACCGTCGCGCAGCTCAAGGCGATCTTCGCTCTGGCGCTGCCGCTCGTGCAGGGCGCGCTCTGGGTGTTCCTGCTGTTCGCCGCCTATTACATCGCCACCTTCATCGTGCGCGTTTCGGGCAAGGGCCTTCGCCCGCGCGAGGACATGCCCTCCGCGCTGCGCATGCCCCGCAATGCGATCTTTTTCTTTCTCGCCGGTCTCGTGCTCGCCTTCCTCGGCGGCGTGCCGGCGATCGTCGGCGCGCTCGCGTGCGGCACCTTCGGGGCCGGTTTCGTGCTCGCCGGCTTCGCGAGCCTGCATTTCAGGACGCGCGGCAAGCCGTGGCGGCTCGTCGCCCTGTGGTTCGCCTATGCCTCGGTACTGATCTTCACCTTACCGATCTTCGCCATCCTCGTCCTTGGCCTCGTGGACACGCGGCGCACCATCGCGCTCACGCCCGCCGGCCCGGCCGGGAAAGACAACCCGAATACCTGAACTCTAGAAAGGAACTCGAAATGGACGTCATCCTCCTCGAACGCATCGCCAAGCTCGGCCAGATGGGCGAAACCGTAAAGGTTCGCGACGGCTTCGCCCGTAACTACCTGCTGCCGCTCGGCAAGGCGCTGCGCGCCAACGAAGCCAACAAGAAGCGCTTCGAATCCGAGCGCGCGACGCTCGAAGCGCGCAACCTCGAGCGCAAGTCGGAAGCCCAGAAGGTCGCCGAGCAGCTCGACGGCAAGTCCTTCGTCATCGTCCGCTCCGCCGGCGAAACCGGCCAGCTCTACGGCTCGGTCGCTGCCCGCGACATCATCGAGGCGCTGGCTGGCGAAGGCTTCAACGTCGGCCGCAACCAGATCGAGCTCAACACGCCGATCAAGGCGATCGGCCTGCACAAGGTCGTCCTGCACCTGCATTCGGAAGTCGAGATCTCGATCGAAGTCAACGTCGCCCGCTCCGCCGACGAAGCGGAACGCCAGGCCAAGGGCGAAAGCCTGACCTCGGCCGACGCCATCTACGGCGTCGACGAAGACGCCCTGACGGCTGCCGACTTCTTCGATCCGGAAGCCGACCTCGACGGCGAAGACGAAGCCTGAGACTGACAATGAGCCGGCTTTGCCGGCTCATTCGTTTTCAGGGACAGATTCTCCACGGGCCGGCCCTGCCGGCCCGTCTGCTTTTGTCAAAGGCCAAAAAACACGGGTTGAAATCCGGGCCGCTGCTTTAATATCTATACATTGTTAAGACTGGATTGGCGGTCGGGCCGCTTCTACAGGCCGGTTTCCGACCAGACCCGTTCCGCCAGGTTTTTAAGCGTGACGGAGTTTCCCGAATGAAATTCATTGTGCAAACGCTCGTTTCCCGCCTTGTCGAGACCGGAAACCTGAAGGTTACCTACCCGGACGGCACCAGCCAGACCTATGGCGACGGCACCGGCAATCCCGTCCACATGCGCCTCAACACCCGCAAGGCTCTCTGGGGCCTTGCCTTCGATCCGGCCTATTATCTCGGCCATTACTACGGCACCGGCGATATCGACATCGTCGAGGGCGACATGTACGGCCTGTTGAAGGCCGTCTTCACCGGCAATCCCGACTTCAAGTACTACGACACCGGCTGGAACCGCGCGCTGGAGCGCGTTCGTTACCTCTTCCGCTGGATACGCCAGAAGAACAGCGTCGTGCGCTCGCGCCGCAACGTCCAGCATCACTACGACCTGACCGGCGCGCTCTACGACCTTTTCCTCGACGAGGACCGGCAATATTCCTGCGCCTATTTCGAGCGGCCGGACCTGTCGCTGGACGATGCGCAGATCGCCAAGAAACGGCACATCGCCGCCAAGCTCAACATCAACCGGCCGGGGCAGAGCGTGCTCGACATCGGCTGCGGCTGGGGCGGCATGGCGCTCTACCTCGCCCGCCAGCTCGGCGCGAAGGTGACGGGCGTGACGCTCTCCGACGAGCAGCACGCGCTCGCCGTCAAGCGGGCGAGCGATGCCGGGCTCTCGGACGAGGTGAAGTTCCTCCTGCAGGACTACCGCAACACGGAAGGCCCGTTCGACCGCATCGTCTCCGTCGGCATGTTCGAGCATGTCGGCCGGCCGAACTACCTCACCTATTTCAAGAAGAGCGCCGCGCTGATGAAGCGCGACGGGGTGATGCTGCTGCACACGATCGGCCGCACCGACCGGCCGACGGCCAACAACCCGTTCATCGAGAAGTACATCTTCCCGGGCGGCTACATCCCCGCCCTGTCGGAGGTGATGCAGGCGGTGGAAAAGAGCGGGCTCGCCATCACCGACATAGAAATCCTGCGGCTCCACTATGCCGAGACGCTGCGCCACTGGCGCGAGCGCTTCATGGCGCGGCGCGAGGTGGCGAAGGCCCTCTACGACGAAAAATTCTGCCGCATCTGGGAGTTCTACCTCGCCGCCTCGGAAAGCGCCTTCCGCTGGCAGAACCTCGTGGTCTTCCAGATCCAGCTCGTGCACGACCAGCAGGCCGTGCCGCTGACGCGCGACTATATCGGGCGCGGCGAGGACTGCCTGCGCGCCCACGAGGGCGACGCGAAGGGCGCCCAGCGCGGCGCGCGGCAGTTCCCGAAGGAGGCCTCGCTCTGAGATTCGGGGCCTGTCAACAGCGGATGGGCAGGCGCGGGAAAATCCGCGCTTGCCGCATCCCCGTTGCCTGTGGAAAAGTCTAACAGCGGGCCTAAAGCCCCGGCCGGGCCGGAAGCGCTTGACCCCCGGCCCGAAAGACCGGAAACCACCGGCCTTCGCAAACAGCAACGGGGAGATTCGCAGCGATGAACGACGCGGTGCGCAAGCTGAACCAGGCCGGCCGGGAGCCGGCGGAAGCCCATCATCGCGAGGCGCCGAACAACGTCGAGGCCGAACAGGCGCTCCTCGGCGCCATCCTCGTCAACAACGACGCCTATTATCGCGTCTCGGATTTCCTCAAGCCCATCCATTTCTACGAGCCGCTGCACCGCAAGATCTACGAGCTTGCCGGCGACACGATCCGCATGGGCAAGATCGCAACGACCATCACGCTGAAGACCCACCTGCCGGCCGACGGCAAGGTCGGCGACCTGACGATCCCGCAGTATCTCGCGCGCCTCGCCGCCGAGGCCGTGACGATCATCAACGCGGAAGACTACGGCCGGGCGATCTACGACCTGGCGCTGCGCCGCTCGCTGATCACCATCGGCGAGGACATGGTCAACATCGCCTATGACGCACCGCTCGACATGCCGCCGCAGAACCAGATCGAGGACGCCGAACGCCGCCTCTTCGAGCTGGCCGAGACCGGCCGCTACGATGGCGGCTTCCAGTCGTTCAACGATGCGGTGGCGCAGGCGATCGACATGGCGGGCGCCGCCTTCGAGCGCGACGGCTCGCTTTCGGGCATTTCCACCGGCATCCACTCGCTCGATGCCCGCATGGGCGGCCTGCAGCGCTCGGACCTTATCGTGCTCGCCGGACGTCCCGGCATGGGCAAGACCTCGCTTGCCACCAACATCGCCTACAACATCGCCGCCTCCTACGAGCCCGAAGTGCAGGCGGACGGCTCGTTCAAGGCGCGCAACGGCGGCGTCGTCGGCTTCTACTCGCTCGAAATGTCCTCCGAACAGCTCGCCACCCGTATCATCTCCGAGCAGACGGAAGTGTCGTCGTCCAAAATCCGCCGCGGCGACATTTCCGAGGCCGATTTCGAAAAGCTCGTCGCCTGCTCGCAGATGATGCAGAAGGTGCCGCTCTATATCGACCAGACCGGCGGCATCTCCATCGCACAGCTTTCCGCCCGCGCGCGGCGCCTGAAGCGCCAGCGCGGCCTCGATTGCCTGGTGGTGGACTATATCCAGCTGATGACCGGCTCGGGAAAATCGAGCGACAACCGCGTGCAGGAGATCACCCAGATCACCACGGGCCTGAAGGCGCTCGGCAAGGAGCTGAACGTGCCGATCATCGCGCTTTCCCAGCTTTCCCGTCAGGTGGAAAGCCGCGAGGACAAGCGCCCGCAGCTCTCCGACCTTCGCGAATCGGGCTCGATCGAGCAGGACGCCGACGTCGTGCTCTTCGTGTTCCGCGAGGAATATTACGTGAAGAACCTCGAGCCGCGCGACGAGTTCGATCCGAAATACGAAGAATGGAAGATGCAGTTCGAGAAGGTGAAGGGCACGGCGGACGTCATCATCGCCAAGCAGCGCCACGGGCCCACCGGCACGGTGAAGCTCGCCTTCCAGTCGGAATACACCCGCTTCACCGACCTCGCGGACCCGTCGTTCACGCAGTACGAGCATTGAGGAGAGGCCGGAGGGCGCGCGCCGGACGGGCATCCGGCCCCGGTTCCGCCCGCCCCTCCTCCTCCTTTCACCTCTTCCGGAAGGCCGGTGCCTTGCAGAAGTTCGCGATGACGGCGAGCGCGCGGCGGCCGCGGGCCTTCTGCTCAGCGTCCGTCATCGGCAGGTCGAGGCGGTCGGAGCAGGTCTCGTCGGTGCCCGCCTCGCCCGACAGCGACATGCGGCTGGAGCAGTAGAGCCCCTCGCCCGACAGCACGACCTGCACGGCCCGCGGCGAATCGAGCGCGACGGGATTGGTCCCGGCGATCATGTCCTCCACCGAGGCATAGGCGGTGACGGAGGAAACGCGGGTCAGATCGACGAGGCCGAGCGTCACGCTCGCCCATTTGTCCGGGAATTGCAGGGCGGAGATCGTGCGGGCGCGGCAGGGCGCGCCGGCAACCTCGAGGCGCGTCGCCAGCCGCGGCGCGGCGGGGTTTTCCACGACGGCATAGTAGACGTCCCCGCCCTTGTCGCGCGCGGGCGCCGCGCCTTCCTGCGCCAGGCCGAGCAGCACGGCATGCACCTCGCGCATTTCGGCGTCGCCGGGCCCGTCCTGCGCGGCCGCCGGCATCCGCCAGGCAAGCGCGGCGGCCATCAACCAGAACATCGTCTTTACCGTGCGCTGCATGGTTCCCCCGTTCGGCCGGCACCATAGAGGCGGCCCTTGCCTGCGGCAATGCGGCGTGCCGGCATATTGCCGCCATGGTCCACAGGCTGTATTCAGGGCCATGAGCACACAGCACGCATCCGCCCGTCCCAGCCTTCCCGTCGCCGGCGAGGACCACGCACGCCTCACCGTCGACCTTTCCGCGCTCGCCGACAACTGGCGCGCCATGGCCCACCGCTCCGGCGCCGCGCGCACGGCCGCGGTCCTCAAGGCGGATGCCTACGGCACCGGCCTGGAGCCGGCGGCAAGGACCTTCCACCAGGCGGGCGCCCGCGACTTCTTCGTCGCCACCCCCGCGGAAGGCGCGGCGCTGCGGGCCATCCTGCCCGACGTGCGCATCTACGTGCTGTCAGGCATGTGGGCGGGCTCGGAACGGCTGTTCTTCGAATTCGACCTCGTGCCGGTCATTGCCTCGCAGGAACAACTCGTCGTGTTCATGGCGGCGATCGCGGAAAGCGGCGAGCTGCCCTGCGTGCTGCATGTCGACACGGGCATGAGCCGCCTCGGCCTGAGGGTCGAGGACGCGCTGGCGCTGGCGGACGATCCGGCGCGGCCGGCAAGCTTCTCGCCGATCATGCTGCTCAGCCATCTCGCCTGCGCCGACGATCCCGCACATCCGCTCAACCGCCTGCAATTGCAGCGCTTCCGCAGCGTCGTCTCGGCTTTCGACGATATCGACGCGAGCCTTGCCAACTCCGCCGGCATCTTCCTCGGCGAGGACTATCACTTCACCCTCACCCGGCCGGGCATTTCGCTCTACGGCGGGGCCGCCGTCAACAATGTCGCCAACCCCATGAAGCCGGTCGTCACCGCCGAGGCGCGCATCCTGCAGGTGCGCGAGGCGAAGGCCGGCGAGAGCGTCAGCTACGGCGCCTGCGCCGTCCTTTCGCGCGACACGCGCATCGCCGTCGCCGCCGTCGGTTATGCAGACGGCTACATGCGCAGCCTTTCGGGCTCCGGCGTGCCGGTGCGGCAGGCGAACATTGCGGGCGCGCAGGGCGTCGTGCACGGCCATGCCGTGCCGGTCATCGGCCGCGTCACCATGGACCTTACCCATTTCGACGTGACGGACCTGCCGGCCGGAAGCGTGCGGGCCGGCGACTTCGTCGAGCTCTTCGGCCGCACCATGCCGATCAGCGACGTCGCGCGGGCCGGCGGCACCATCGACTACGAACTGCTGACGAGCCTCGGCCGCCGCTATGAGCGGCGCTACGAGCTGGCGAAAAAATAGGACATGTTCCCGTTTTGTGCTAATGGCTTCCGAAGCGATTCCCGCGACGCTCCGGAAAGCGAGACCTGATGGCGAAAGCCCGCACCCAATTCGTCTGCCAGAACTGCGGCACCGTGCATTCCCGCTGGGTCGGGAAATGCGAGGGCTGCGGCGAATGGAACACCGTGGTCGAGGAAGACCCGATGGGCGGCATCGGCGCCGGCCCTGGCAAGGTGCCGAAGAAGGGCCGGCCCGTCGCGCTCACCACGCTTTCCGGCGAAACGGAGGAGGCCCCGCGCATCCACACCGGCATCGCCGAGCTCGACAGGGCGACCGGCGGCGGCTTCGTGCGCGGCTCGGCGGTGCTGATCGGCGGCGATCCCGGCATCGGCAAGTCAACGCTGCTCATGCAGTCCGCCGCCGCGCTCTCCCGCCGCGGTCACCGCATCATCTACGTCTCGGGCGAGGAGGCGGTGGCGCAGGTGCGCCTTCGCGCCCAGCGCCTCGGCGCGCACGAGACCGACGTGCTGCTCGCCGCCGAAACCAATGTCGAGGATATCCTCGCCACCATCGGCGAAGGCAGGCGGCCGGACCTCGTGATCATCGATTCGATCCAGACGCTGTGGAGCGACACGGCCGAGGCCGCGCCGGGCACGGTCACGCAGGTGCGCACCGGCGTGCAGGCGATGATCCGCTTCGCCAAGCAGACGGGCGCGGCCATGGTGCTGGTCGGCCACGTCACCAAGGAAGGCCAGATCGCCGGCCCGCGCGTCGTCGAGCACATGGTCGACGCCGTCCTCTATTTCGAGGGCGACCGCGGCCACCATTACCGGATTCTCCGCACCGTCAAGAACCGCTTCGGCCCGACGGACGAGATCGGCGTCTTCGAAATGTCCGACATGGGCCTGCGCGAGGTCTCCAACCCGTCCGAGCTCTTCCTCGGCGAGCGCAATGCGAAAGCGCCGGGTGCGGCGGTCTTCGCCGGCATGGAGGGCACGCGCCCGGTGCTGGTCGAGGTGCAGGCGCTGGTCGCTCCCACCTCGCTCGGCACGCCGCGCCGCGCGGTCGTCGGCTGGGACTCGGCGCGGCTCTCGATGATCCTCGCGGTGCTGGAGGCCCATTGCGGCGTCAGGCTCGGCCAGCACGACGTCTACCTCAACGTGGCGGGCGGCTACCGCATCTCGGAGCCGGCGGCGGACCTTGCCGTCGCCTCCGCGCTCGTTTCCTCGCTTGCCGGTCTTGCCCTTCCGGCCGATTGCGTCTATTTCGGCGAAGTCAGCCTGTCGGGTGCCGTTCGCCCGGTGGCGCACACCGCCCAGCGCCTCAAGGAGGCGGAAAAACTGGGCTTTTCGCAGGCCGTTCTGCCCGCCGGTTCCGCCGATCTGCCCAAGGGCACGGGCGGGCGCTGGAGCGAGATCGAGGGCCTGCCGGATCTGGTGGCGCGCATTGCCGGTTCGAAGAACGCCCTGACACGGCAAGACGAGGACGTCTGACGCCCTCCGGCAGCGCAAGCCCCTGTGGGAAACGCGTGCCGAACTGAGACGGCGAAGGCGCCTTCCGCTAATGTGCGCTCCGCACGGGTTTGGAGTTAGGACGAACATGCCCATCACAATTCTCGACGGTATCGTCATCGGCGTCGCGCTGTTTTCCGCCGTTCTGGCGATGGTGCGCGGCTTCTCGCGCGAGGTGCTCTCCGTCGCAAGCTGGGTGGGTGCCGCGGCAGCCGCCTATTTCCTCTATCCGGTGCTGCTTCCCTATGCGAAGGACTATACGACCAGCGACACGGTCGCGATGGTCGGCTCGGCCGGCGCCGTCTTCCTCCTCGCGCTCATCGTGATCTCCTTCATCACCATGCGCATCGCCGACTTCATCATCGACAGCCGCATCGGCGCGCTGGACCGCACGCTCGGCTTCCTGTTCGGCGCGGCCCGCGGTATCCTGCTCGTCGTCGTCGCCATGCTGTTCTTCAACTGGCTGGTCAGCCCGCAGCAGCAGCCGACCTGGGTGACGACCGCGAAATCCAAGCCGCTGCTCGACAATCTCGGCTCGCGCCTCGTGGCGCTGCTGCCGGAGGATGCGGACGCCACGATCCTCGACCGCCTGCGCGGCAAGCCGGCCGAGGGCGAAGGCACCACTGAAGACCCGGACGCGGCAACCGGCAGCACGAACCAGGCGCCCGCCGAGGAAACGCCCGCCACGAACGGATGATCGATCAGGGGAGCCGCCGCAGCCAGAAATGACGAAGGCAGGCTCCCCGATTTTTTGGTAGGATGAGACATCGCCACTGACGCTCCCGGGCCTCGGTGGCAAATGCTTTCGGCGATCCCCATATGGGCATGGCCGAGGACGACGAAGACCCCGCGCAACCTCTTAAGGTCCCGAGCAAAGGCTTGCAGCAATGAGCGATTTCCTGTTCCCCGGCCGCCACGACGACGATCTCGACGGCGACACGCTTCATGAAGAGTGCGGCGTCTTCGGCATTCTCGGCCATCCGGACGCCGCGACCCTGACGGCGCTCGGCCTGCACGCGCTCCAGCATCGCGGCCAGGAGGCGGCGGGCATCGTCTCCTTCGACGGCAAGCAGTTCCATACCGAAAAGCACATGGGCCTCGTCGGCGACCACTACACGAACCCGGCGACGCTGGCGAAACTGCCCGGCAACATGGCGATCGGCCACACGCGCTATTCCACCACCGGGGAAGTGGCGCTGCGCAACGTGCAGCCGCTCTTCGCCGAGCTGGAAGTCGGCGGCATCGCCGTCGCGCACAACGGCAACTTCACCAACGGCCTGACGCTGCGCCGCCAGCTCATCGCCGGCGGGGCGATCTGTCAGTCGACCTCCGACACGGAAGTCGTGCTCCATCTCATCGCCCGCTCGCGCTACACCAACACCACCGACCGCTTCATCGACGCCATCCGCCAGATGGAAGGCGGCTATTCGATGCTCGGCATCACCCGCACCAAGCTCATCGCCGCGCGCGATCCCACGGGTATCCGCCCGCTCGTCATGGGCGAGCTCGACGGCAAGCCGATCTTCGCGTCGGAAACCTGCGCGCTCGACATCATCGGCGCGAAGTTCGTCCGCGACGTGGAGAACGGCGAGATCATCGTCTGCGAGATCCAGCCGGACGGCTCGATCACCATCGAGGCGAAGAAATCCGGCAATGCGCAGCCCGAGCGCCTCTGCCTCTTCGAATATGTCTATTTCGCCCGCCCGGATTCGGTCGTCGGCGGCCGCAGCGTCTATGTGGCGCGCAAGAACATGGGCATCAACCTTGCCAGGGAGCATCCGGTCGAGGGCGACGTCGTCGTGCCCGTGCCGGACGGCGGCACACCCGCCGCGCTCGGCTATGCGCAGGAAAGCGGCATCCCGTTCGAATACGGCATCATCCGCAACCACTATGTCGGGCGCACCTTCATCGAGCCGACGCAGCAGATCCGCGCCTTCGGCGTGAAGCTGAAGCATTCGGCCAACCGCGCGATGATCGACGGCAAGCGCGTCATCCTCGTCGACGATTCCATCGTGCGCGGCACGACGTCGCTGAAGATCGTGCAGATGATCCGCGATGCCGGCGCCAGGGAAGTGCATATCCGCGTCGCGAGCCCGATGATCTTCTACCCGGACTTCTACGGCATCGACACGCCGGACCGCGACAAGCTGCTCGCCAACCAGTACAACGACGTCAAGGCGATGGCGAAGTATATCGGCGCGGATTCGCTGGAGTTCATCTCCATCGACGGCCTCTACCGCGCCGTCGGCGGCGAGGACCGCAACCCTGCCCGTCCGCAGTTCACCGACCACTACTTCACCGGCGACTATCCGACGCGCCTGCTTGACAAGGAAGGCGAAGCGATGGGACGGAAGATCTCGGTTCTGGCAAGCAACGGATAATTGAAGACATCATGAGCATCGACCTGAAAGGCCGCCTCGCGCTGGTCACCGGCGCGTCGCGCGGCATCGGCTATTTCACCGCCCTCGAACTGGCGAAGGCCGGCGCGCATGTCATCGCCTGCGCCCGCACCGTCGGGGGGCTGGAAGAACTCGACGATGCGATCAAGGAACTGGGCGGCAGCGCGACGCTCGTGCCCTTCGACCTTGCCGACATGGCGGCCATCGACAAGCTCGGCGGCTCGATCTTCGAGCGCTGGGGCAAGCTCGACATCCTCGTGGCGAATGCCGGCGTGCTCGGCACGATCTCGCCGATCGACCATGTCGAGGCGAAGGTCTTCGAGAAGGTCATGACCATCAACGTCACGGCGACGTGGCGGCTCATCCGCTCCCTCGCGCCGCTTCTCCTGAAATCGGATGCCGGCCGCGCCGTCCTTCTCTCCTCCAGCGCCGCGCACAAGTGCAAGCCCTTCTGGGGCCCCTACTCCGCCTCCAAGGCTGCCGTGGAAGCCCTTGCCCGCACCTGGGCCGGCGAGACGCAGCGCACGGCGCTGCGCATCACCTCGCTCGACCCGGGCGCCACCCGCACCGCCATGCGCGCGCAGGCCGTGCCCGGCGAGGACCCGGCGACGGTGCAGCATCCCTCCGAGGTGGCCAAGGCCATCCTGCCGCTGGTCTCGCCGGACTATGCCGAGACGGGCAAGCTCTTCGACATGCGCCAGGGGCGTCTGGTGGAGTATCGCCTGCCGGAGTGAGGCGGCAGCGCAAAAGGCGAGGCACCCCCCTCTGCCCTGCCGGGCATCTCCCCCACAAGGGGGGAGATCGGCAAGAGGTGAGACCTTTGCTCGATCAGCGACGCCGGAGGTAACCGGATCGGTGCTCCATCCAATCTCCCCCCTTGTGGGGGAGATGCCCGGCAGGGCAGAGGGGGGTGGCGTCCGCGAGCTCGTCCCTCACTACTCCACCACCGTCCGCACCTCCACCGAAAGTCCCGGCGCAAGGTACTTCGCAAGGTCCTGCCCCTCGTCGATGGTGATGCGCACGGGAATGCGCTGGGCGATCTTGGTGAAGTTGCCGGTCGCGTTGTCCGGCCGGATGACGCTGAATTCCGAGCCGGCGGCGGGGGAGAAGCGCTCGACATGGCCCTTCAGCACGGCGTGCTTGAAGGCGTCCACCGTCAGCTCCACCGCCTGCCCGGGCCGGATATAGGCAAGCTGCGTCTCCTTGAAATTGGCGATCACCCAGGTATCGCGCGGCACGACGGCCATGAGCTGCGTGCCGGCGGCGACGTACTGGCCGAGCTTGACGCCCACCTCGCCCACAGCGCCGTCGCGCGGGGCCGTGATGACGGTGTTGGAGAGGTCGATCTTCGCAAGCTCCACGGAGGCCTCCGCGCCCGCGACGGCCGCACGCAGGGAATCGCGGCCGACGATGATCGTCTGGAGATCCTGCTTCGTGACTTCGAGGTTGGCTGCGGCCTGCGAGACGGCGGCTTCCGCCTGGTCGAAGGCGGTGCGGCTCTGCTCGCGGTCGCTCTCGGTGGCGATGCCCTTGCTGGAGAGCTCCTCGATGCGGTTGCGGTTCTCCTCGGCCCGGCGCTTGGCGTAGCTGGCGCTGGCAAGCGCCGCCTCGCTCGCGCCGATGCGCGCATTGGCGGCCTTTTCCTGCTGTTCGGAATTGGCGAGCGCCGCCTTCTGGCTGGCGAGCGTGGCGTTCGCCTGCTCCACCTTCTGGCGATAAATGCGGTCGTCGAGCCGGGCGAGCACCTGGCCGGCCTTCACGGTCTCGTAGTCCTTCACCGCCACCTCCGTGACATAGCCGGCAAGCTGCGGGCTGATCAGGGTGACGTAGCCGCGCACATAGGCATTGTCCGTCGTCTGCACGTCGCTGGAAAAGGGCGGCAGCTGCCAGGCGTAGAGCACGGCGCCGATACCGGCGAGGCCGAGCACGAGGGCAAGCGCGGTGGCAGTGTTGCGGATGTAGTTCTTCATGGCGTTCAACCTTCTGCGGCGGCCGGAGCGACAAGCCGGGCGTCCCGGATGCGGACGTAGAGGATATGGATGGCGAGCGCGGCGGCGGCGCAGACCGCCAGCAGCGCGATGACGAGGAAGGCGTCGTTATGGGCGAGCACGTTGGCCTCGCGCGTCACCTGCTGGCCGAGCAGCGCCACGCCCTCGGCCTTGAGAACGGCGGGGTCGGTGATCGTGCGGCCATAGGCGGCGGAAAGCTGCGAGACGCGGGCGGCCACCAGCGGATCGGCGAGCGTCATCGACTGGGCGAGCATGTTGGAATGGAATTTCTCGCGCAGCGTGATGAAGGAGCCGAAGAGCGCCGAACCGGCAAGCCCCCCGAGGCTCTGCGTCATCAGGAAGACGACGATGAAGCTGAGGATGTATTGCGGCCCCTTCTTCAGCGCCATGGTGAAGCCGGCGGCGATGGCCGGCGGCAGGAACAGGCTGCCGCCGGCCGCGATCAACCCCTGGCTCAGATACATCTCGGCCGGCCGCGTGAGGTTCGTCGCGCGGCTGTCGAGGAAGGCGCCGGCGCCGATCAGCAGCAGCGCGATCATGTGGAGAGCGGGCTCTCGTCCCGGCTTGAGGGTCGCCGCGCAGGCGAACCCGGCGGCCGCCGTCGCCAGCGCCACGATGGCATAGAGATGCATGAGCTGGCCGTTCTGCAGGCCGATCACCTGGAAGAAATTGCCGGCAACGGCCGTCTGCTCGGCGAGCATCAGGCGGAAGAGCACCAGCACCGTGCCAAAATGCACCATCTCGCGGCTGACGAGCCAGCGCAGGTCGATCAGCGGCTTTTCGCGGTTGAGCTCGATGACGGCGGCCGCCGTCAGAGCGGCGATCATGACCACCAGCAGTTCGCCGATCCAGCGCGCCTCCAGCCACCAGTAGGTGCGCCCCGTCAGGAGGATGACCGCGCCGGAACCGAAGCCGACCGCGATGAGGAGATAGCTGACGATGTCGAGCTTCTCGATGACCTTCGCCCGCGGGATCGGCGTCAGCGGCAGAAGATAGATCGCCGAGAAGGACAGCATGGCGAGCGCCAGTTCCACGCGCAGCAGGGCCCGGATATTGCCGATGTCGATCAGCAGCGGCGAGATAAGCCGGGTCAGCGGCGCGGCAAGGCCGATATTGGTGAGCGCCAGCGAGATGCCGATCGTCAGCTTGCGCGCCGGCGTGAAGGCCTCCAGCATGTAGAGGAAGCCGAGCGAGGAAAGGGGAGCGGCGGCAATGCCCGCGAAAAAGCGCAGAACCAGCGCGGAACGAAGGTCCGTGATGAAGATGTGCAGCACCGCGACGACGAGGAAGACGGCGATGCCGAGTTCGGCGAAGTGGCGCAGGCCGTACTGGTTGCGGATCTTGATGAGGGCGATCGACAGCGAGGCATTGGGCGCCATGTAGGCGGCCATCAGCCAGACGGCCTCCGTGCTCGTCGCACCGAGCGGGCCCTGCATCTGCGGGATGTTGGCCGCGACGAGGTTCATGCCGAAGCCCTGCGTCATCGCAAGCAGCGTCGAGGCGGCGATGCAGGCGGCGGCGCGGGAGCGCGCTATCGGCACGGGCGCCGGTGGAACGGCCCCCTGCCCCGCCGGTCGTGCCGGCTCGTCCTCCGGACCGTTCGCATCGGTGGCGGGAACGGCGCTCATGCCTCCACGCTCTCCCGGCAGCTCTTGGCGATGTTGCCGGCCATGGCGGCGAAGACCCTGACGGTCGTGGACATGTCGGCGGCGGAAATGCTCTCCAGCACGTCGGCGCGCAGCGAGCGCGCAAGGTCGAGCACCTCGTCGGCCACCCTGGCGCCGTGCGGCGTCATGACGATCTGCTTGGCGCGTCGGTCGCCCTCCACCGAATGGCGCTCGATGAAGCCCTGCTTCTCCATGCCGTCGAGCAGGCGCACGAGCGTCGGCGTCTCGATGTCCAGCTCGTCGGCAAGCTCGCGCTGGTTGAGCTGGGCGCCGCGGCCGAGGATCAGCAGCGCGCGGGCGCGCGGCAGCGTCAGCCCCCGCTCCTTGACGCGTGCATCGAACAGGGCGCGCATCTTGCGCTGCACGCGGGAAAGGTCGTCGAGGATACGGTCGCGCGGATCGGTAGCGGTCATCTTGGTAGTCCAAATACTATTAGCTTGCTATCTATTTGCCCGCTAGTTAGTCGACCTGCAACAAAAAAGCAAGCCCTGCCGGGTGTCGCCGGCAGGGCTTTTGCAAGTCTCACGCGGACGTGACCGACGAGCGGCGCGCGGCGCGCCGTCAGTGGCCGTCGGATTCCTCGGGAAATTCGGTCGCGCCATGCACCTGCGGCGCGCTCCAGCCGCCGTATTTGCGCTGCCAGGAGCGCGCGCCGAACGGCAGGCTGGCAAGATAGGCCACCACCGTCACCACCATGGTCTCCCAGGTGAAGCTCATGAGCGTGGCGACATAGATGACGACGAGAAGGATGGCCGGAAGCACGAGGTCGCGGCGGATGCGGCTGCCCTCCGACTTGCCGGACCAGACCGGCAGGCGGCAGACCAGCAGGAAGCCGATCAGCACCGTGTAGCCGGAAGAAAGGAAGCCGAAGAGCGGGCTCGGCGCGACGCCGAGGAAGCCGATATAGACCGGCAGCAGCACCAGCATGGCGCCGGCCGGCGCCGGCACGCCGACGAAATATTCCGACTGCCATTGCGCCTTGGTCTCGCGCTCGGCCATGACGTTGAAGCGGGCAAGGCGAAGGCCCGCCGCGATCGTGTAGATCAGCGCCGCGATCCAGCCGAAGGAGCGTGCCTGGTCGAGGATGAAGACATAGAGCACCAGCGCCGGCGCCACGCCGAAATTGACGATGTCGGCAAGCGAATCCATCTGCCCGCCGAATTTCGACGTCGCCTTGAGGAGCCGCGCGACGCGCCCGTCGATGCCGTCGAGGAAGGCGGCGAGCAGCACCATGCCGACGGCGAGCTCGTAGCGGTTCTCGAAGGCGAGGCGGATGCCCGTCAGGCCCGCGCAGATGGCGAGAACGGTGATGACGTTCGGAATGATGATGCGCAGCGGGATTTCGCGCAGGCGCGGGCCGCGGGCCTCGTCGTTCGGGCCATTGGGTTCATAGGGCGGAAACGGCGTGTCCATGTCGGGGTCCTAACCGCGCCGGCTGATGACCGGCCCCTTGGCGGAACCGAATTCGGCCAGCACCGTCTCGCCGGCAATCGCCGTCTGGCCGAGGCTGACGCGCGGCTCGGCGCCAGCCGGCAGGAAGACGTCAAGGCGCGAGCCGAAGCGGATAAGGCCGAAGCGCTCGCCCGTTTCCAGGCTGTCGTTCATCTGGGTCCAGCAGAGGATGCGGCGGGCGACGAGGCCGGCGATCTGCACCACGCCGATGGGCCCGTGCGCGCTCTCGATGACGAGGCCGTTGCGCTCGTTCTCCTGGCTCGCCTTGTCGAGGTCGGCATTGAGGAATTTTCCCGCGCGATAGGCGACGCGCGAGACGCGGCCGCGCATCGGCGCGCGGTTCACATGGCAGTTGAAGACGTTCATGAAGACGGAGATGCGCAGCATCGGCCGGTCGCCGAGTTCCAGTTCGGCCGGCGGCGTCACCTGGGCGATGGCCGAGACGCGGCCGTCCGCCGGGCTGATGACGAGGTCGTCGTCCTGCGGCGTCATGCGCTCGGGATCGCGGAAGAAATAGGCGCACCAGGCCGTCAGCACGAAGCCGATCCACATCAGCGGCGACCAGAGCGCGCCGAGGACGAGCGAGACGACGAAGAAGCCGGCAACGAACTTCCAGCCTTCCCGATGGATCGGCACCAGGGTGCTGCGTATCGTATCGACCAAACTCATATCCCGACATCTCCTGATGATTTCACGCCATCGAACTAGCCTGAAATGGCGATGGGGGCAATGCGGCGCGGCGATTAGCCCACTGGTGGCGGCGACTTCGGCAAGGCGTGCCGGTCCACGATCCCCCGCCCCGAGACCGGGAGCAATCGCATATGAAGGCCCTCTCTGCCTGCCGGCATCTCCCCCACAAGGGGGGAGAAAGGCTGGCAGCTTGCCTTTCCTTCAATCTTGGGCACCGAGAGTGCCGCAATGTAAGTCCCTCCCCCTTGTGGGGAGGGATTTAGGGAGGGGTCTTCAGACCACAGGCGATTGCCTTGTTCCCCGCTCGGTCACTCCGCCGCCGGTGCGCCGCGCAGGACGATGCCGAGGTCGTCGCTCTCGCGCACCTGCTTCAGCCGTTCCTCGGCCTGCACGGCCTCGCGCTGGCGGTTCCACATGGAGGCGTAGAGGCCATCCTCGCGGTCCATCAATTCGCCATGCGTGCCGCGCTCGGCGATCACGCCGTCCTTCAGCACGATGATCTCGTCGGCCGAGATGACGGTGGACAGGCGGTGGGCGATGACGAGCGTGGTGCGGTTCTTCGAGACCACGTCGAGCGCGGCCTGGATTTCCTGCTCCGTGCGCGTGTCGAGAGCCGAGGTCGCCTCGTCGAGGATAAGGATCGGCGGGCTCTTGAGGATCGTGCGGGCGATGGCGACGCGCTGCTTCTCGCCGCCGGAGAGTTTCAGCCCGCGTTCGCCCACCATCGCCTTGAAGCCTTCCGGCAGGTGGCGGATGAAGGGGCCGATCTGCGCGGCCTCGGCGGCAGCGGCCACCTCCTCGTCGGTCGCGCCCGGGCGGCCGTAGCGGATGTTGTAGGCGATGGTGTCGTTGAAGAGCACGGTATCCTGCGGCACCATGCCGATGACCTTGCGCAGGCTCTTCTGCGTGACGTCGCGCACGTCCTGCCCGTCGATGGTGATCGTCCCCTCCTGCACGTCGTAGAAGCGGTAGAGCAGGCGCGAGAGCGTCGACTTGCCGGCCCCGGACGGGCCGACGACGGCGACGGTCTTGCCGGCCGGCACGTCGAAGGTGATGCCTTTCAGGATCGGCCGGGCCGGATCGTAGGCGAAATGCACGTCCTTGAAGGAGATCGCGCCGTCGGCGACGACGAGTTCGGCCGCGCCCGGCCTGTCCTGCACCTCCTCCTCCACTTCGAGGAGGTCGAACATCTGTTCGATATCGGTGAGGCCCTGGCGGATTTCGCGGTAGACGAAGCCGATGAAGTTGAGCGGGATGGCGAGCTGGATCAGCATCGCGTTGATGAAGACGAAGTCGCCGACCGACTGCTCGCCGCGCTGCACGGCCATCGCCGACATCGCCATCATCACGGCCATGCCGAGGCCGAAGATCAGCGCCTGTCCGAAGTTCAGCCAGCCGAGCGAGGTCCACACCTGCGTGGCCGCCTTCTCGTAGCGCGCCATCGACTGGTCGAAGCGGCGGGCCTCCATCTCCTCGTTGCCGAAATACTTCACGGTCTCGAAGTTGAGCAGCGAATCGATGGCCTTGGTGTTCGCCTCGGTGTCGCTGTCGTTCATCGTGCGGCGGATGGAGATGCGCCAGTCGCTCGCCTTGACGGTGAACCAGATGTAGAGCCAGACGGTGGCGGCCGTCACAAGGAGATATTGCAGGCCGTAGCCGCGCCAGAAGACAACGGCGGTCAGCAGGAACTCGATGAAGGTCGGCACGGAATTGAGGATCGTGAAGCGCACGATCGTCTCGATGCCCTTGGTGCCGCGCTCGATGACGCGCGAAAGCCCGCCCGTGCGCCGCTCCAGATGGAAGCGCAGCGACAGGCGGTGCAGGTGCACGAAGGTGCGGTAGGCGAGCTGGCGCACGGCATATTGCCCGACGCTGGCAAAGAGCGCGTCGCGCAGCTGGTTGAGCCCCGCCTGCACGATGCGCGCGCCGTTATAGGCGAAGACCAGCATGACCGCGCCGAGGAGGAAGGCCGGCAGCAGGCTGACGGCATCCGGCTTGTCGTTCAGCGCATCGGTCGCCCATTTGAAGAAATAGGGCACGAGCAGCAGCACGATCTTGGAGGCGAGCAGGAAGACGGAGGCCCAGACGACCCGCATCTTCAGGTCCGGCCGGTCGGAAGGCCACATATAGGGCCAGAGGTTCACCAGGGTGTGGAACGGATTGCTGCTGTCGGCCGAAATCGTCTTCTTTGTCGTCGTCGCCACGCTGGCCTCCACCGGACCCTGCCCGGCTCATGTCTGGTTGCCCGAATGAAAATGCGGCGCCCGACGGGCGCCGCAGGATGCAGATAGGACCTCGCCGGCCGCTTCGCAACGGCCGGCGGGAAATTGATGGGCGTCAATCGCCGTGGACGTGCTTGCGGTGCATCTCTTCCGCCTCGGCGTCGCTTTCCATCGTCTTGTCCGGAATGCCGAAGACCTGGCCGGGGATGATGCGGTCCGGATCGCTGATCTGGTCCTCGTTGGCGAGGTAGATCGTCGTGTAGCGCACGCCCTTGCCGTAGATGCGGCGGGAGATCTGCCACAGCGTATCGCCGCGGCGGATGATGACGGAGGTTTTGCTTTCCTTGAGCGGAGCCTGCTCGACGGTCTGCGGCTCGTCGGCGGCCTCGCTCTTGGCCTCGCCGGTTGCCGCGGCGCTTTCGCTGCCGGTCGTCACAACACCGCTTTCGGTCTTGGCCGAGCCGCTCTCGCCGGCAGCGGGCGCGGCCGCATCCTGCGTTGCCGTCGCCACGGCCTCGGCGGCGGCGGTCAGCGAGGGCATGCCTTCGAGGGCCGCGAGGGCCTGCTGGTAGGCTTCGTGCCCCGCACCGGCCGGAACGGCGGAAAGGCGGTCGAGGGCGGTCGAGGCCCATCCCTTCAACCCTTCGATGGCCGCTGCGACATCGCTTGCCGTACCGGCGGGCGGGGTGAAGCCGACGATACGCTTGAGAACGCCTTCGAGCGCCACGCGGGCCGTCTGGATTTCGCCGGACGTCGCATTGCGGCCGTCGGCGAAGAGCCCGGCGAACTGCTGGCGCAGCGCTGTCGCCCGGTCCGTCAGCGCTTCGATCGTGTCGTCGGCCGCCGCCGCGACATCGCCGGCGGCGACATGGGCCTTCTCGATGGCCGGCGCGAGCGCATCGGCCACAGCCGTCTCGATGGTGCCGAGGGCCGCGCCGACCGACGCGGCATCCGCCGGCAGCGCCTGCAGGCGGGCCAGCGCGTCGGCCGCGGCGGCGGACGCCTTGGCGGCCATCCGGCGGGCGGCGTCGCCCTCCTCCTCGCCCGGCCGGAACTCGGCGAGCGACTTCAGCGCGATTTCCGTCGCCGAGCGGGCCGCGGCCAGTTCCTCGGCCGTCGGCAGGCGGCCATCCGCATAAAGCCCCTTGAGCAGCGCGAGCGCCTTGTCGGCCTCGCCGCGCAGCTTGTCGAAGGTGCCGCCGCCGATGAGGCCGAGCGCCGGGCCGGCATCGGGCGTTGCGGCCTCGTCCTGCGCCACGACGGCGACCTGCTCGCCTTCCGGCCGGTCGAAGGGCACCGAGGCGCGGAAATCGACCTTGCTGCCGTCCGCATTCATCACGTCGGCGCGCACCGCGTGGCGGCCGACGGAAAGATCGATCCCGCCGTCGACGACGTAGCGGCCGGCCTCGTCGGCCTTCGCCTCGCCGACCAGCTTGTCATCGGCATAGATGCGCACGAGCGCGCCGGGCTTCGTCGTGCCCGCGACGAACATGTGGTCGCCTTCCAGCTCCACGGCCGAAACGCGGATCTGCGCCTTGGCGTCGCTTGCTGGCGCCGCGGCATCGCCGGCCGTCGCGGCAGCCTCCGGCGTCGCCGCCGCCGTCCCGGTGCCCGCGGTGTCCGCGCCGGCCTTCGTATCGGTCGCTTCCGCCAGCGCATCGCCGGTCGCCTTTGCCGCCTCGTCCGTCGCCTCCGCGACGTCGCCGGCAACCGACTTCACCGCCTCGGCGGCTTCGTCCGTGACGGACTTGGCGGCTTGCGCCGTCTCGGCAACGGCCGTCTTCGTCCCGGCATCGGGAACCGTGATCAGGCGGCTCGCCTCGCCGGGCTTCGACACCATGGCGAGCAGTTCGCCGCTGCCGTCCTTCGGCACGGAGATCGTCGCGACCTCCTCGGAGGTCTTGGAAGCGCCCTTGTCGTCCTTCGTGTTCAGGGTAAGCTGGTAGTCGCCCGCCGAAAGCGGCTGGTCGAAGACGGCCGCGAAATCGCCGCTGGGGCCGACATCGGCCGTGGCGACGACCGTATCGCCGTTGCGGATCTCCAGCTTCGTGTTCGGCTGGCCGCGGCCGGCAATCACGGTGGAGCCGTCCGGCTCGACGCGCAGCACGTCGAAGGCGGGCGTCACCCAGCCGGCCGTCGGATCCGCAGGGGCCGCTTCCGCCGTCTCCGTTTTCGTTTCCGCCTTTGCCGTTTCGGCGGTCGCGCTTTCCGCGCCCGCCGCGTTGTCAGCCGGCTTTTCCTGCGTGGCGCTCGCCTCGGTGTCCGTCGCGGCCTCGCCCGTGCTGCGGGCCTGCTTGCCGCCCGCGGTCGTCGTCTCGCCGCCGGTCCCGGCGGGCACGTCGGTCAGGGTCGAGACGGGCGTTTGCGCCGGCTTGTCCTTGTTCAGGTTGGGCAGCACGAAGAAAACCATGAGCAGCGTCGCCGCCGCCAGCACGATCAGGGCCACGAGGCCAGTCCTGTTCTTCATCATCAACTCTCTATCTATCCCGGTTTTCCGGGGAGTCCCTGCCGAAATTGCTATCGATTTCCAGTGTCTTGCACAAGGTTGCCCGGGCGTTCCGCACGCCCTGCCGCCGCTTTTCCCGTCATTATCCTTGACGGGTTGCCGGCCGGCTGGCTGAATCCGGCCATGAGCGACAAGTCCCTACCGATTCGATCCGTCTGCGTTTACTGCGGCTCCCAGCCGGGCCGCGAATCCGCCTATGTCGATGCCGGCCGGCGCCTCGGCAAGGCGATGGCCGAAAACCACCTGCGCCTGGTCTACGGCGGCGGCACGAAGGGCCTGATGGGCGCGGTCGCCAGCGGCGTGCTTTCCCACGGCGGGCGCGTCACCGGCATCATACCGCAATTCCTCATGGAGAAGGAGGCCACACGTCATTCGCTCGGCCAGCTCAGCGAATTGATCGTCACGCCCGACATGCATGAGCGCAAGCACAAGATGTTCGACCGCGCCGATGCCTTCATCGCGCTTCCGGGCGGCATCGGCACGCTGGAGGAGATCGTCGAGGTGATGACCTGGGCGCAGCTCGGCCGCCACCGCAAGCCGATGGTCTTCGCCAATGTCAACGGCTTCTGGGACCCGATGCTCAAGCTCATCCGCCACATGGCCGACGAGGGCTTCATCCACACCGCCCACCTCGTCCAGCCGATGGTGATCGACGAGCCGGAAGAGATCGTCTCCGCCCTCCTCGATCACTGGGCAAGCCAGGTCGACCGCGAGGGCGAAGCCGACATCATCGCGCGGCTCTAGGCGCTCTCTTCCCCGCCTTACTCCGCCGGCGCGAGGCGCCTTGCCCGCGCCATGCGCAGCATCGATCCCGAATAGAGGAACAGCGCCGCCCAGATGAAGGCGAAGGCGACGAGCTTGGTGGTTCCGAAGGGTTCGCCGAAGGCGAAGACGGCGATGACGAAGATCATCGTCGGGGCGATGTACTGCATGATGCCGATGGTGGAGAGCTTCAGGAGCTTCGCGCCGTTGGCGTAGATCATCAGCGGCACGGCGGTGACGATGCCGCAGGCGAGCAGCCACAGGACGTCGGCCGTGCCCGTATCGCCGAAATGGCCCTGCCCCGTCGCTTCCAGCCACACGACATAGCCGAGCGCCGGAACGCTGAGCAGCAGCACCTCCAGGAAGAAGCCTTGGTTCGGCCCGATCGGCAGCGTCTTGCGGAAGAAGGCATAGAAGCCCCAGGAGAAGCAGAGGCCGAGCGACACCCACGGCAGGCCGCCGGCATCGAAGGCGAGGATCGCCACGGCGCAGGCCGCAAGGCCGATCGCCACCATCTGCGCCGGGCTCGGCTTCTCCTTCAAGAGGACCGCGCCGAGGAAGATGGAGAAGAGCGGGTTGATGTAATAGCCGAGCGCCGTCTCGATGGCCCTTCCCGCGCCGATCGCCCAGACATAGATACCCCAGTTGATGGTGATCAGCACCGCCGTCAGCGTGGCCATGGCCAGCATGCGCGGCGAGCGCAGCGCCGCCTTCAGCTCCGCCGTGCGGCCGAGCCAGACGAGCACGAGGCCGGCGAGCGGCACCGACCAGATGATGCGGTGCGCCACCACTTCGGGCGCGGGAATATGCGCGACCGCCTTCATGAAGAAGGGCAGGAAGCCCCAGAGCACATAGGCCACCAGCGCAAACATGAAACCACGCGGCGAATCGCCGGTCTGGGTGCTGCCGGAGGCGTTTTCATCGGCCATCGTGTCATTTCCCGTCAAAACATCGGATTCGCGACCGATACTCCAACGCTTGCGAATGCACCAATTCATTCCGGTGAAGCGAGGATGAACCGCGCTGAACCGTGGTTATTCGGCCGCAACCCGGCCCGCCTCGCCGCGGTTCTTCAGGAGCTTGTAGACGATCGAATCCATCAGGGCCTGGAAGGAGGCGTCGATGATGTTGTCGGAGACGCCGACCGTCCACCAGCGGGCGCCGGTGGCGTCGGCGGATTCGATGAGGACGCGGGTGATGGCCTCCGTGCCGCCGTTGAGGATACGGACCTTGTAGTCCGCAAGCTCGAGGTCGGCGATCTCGCCTTGGTATTTGCCGAGGTCCTTGCGCAGCGCAAGGTCGAGCGCGTTAACCGGGCCGTGGCCCTCGGCGACGGACATCATCGTCTCGCCGTCGACGATCAGCCGCACCACCGCCTCCGAGACGGTCTTGAGCTGGCCGTTGACGTCGTAGCGGCGCTCGACCATCACGCGAAAGCTCTCGACGTGGAAGAAATCCGGCACCGAGCCGAGCGTGCGGTAGGCGAGCAGCGCGAAGCTCGCATCCGCCCCCTCATAGGCATAGCCGGTCGCCTCGCGCTCCTTGACGATCTGGATGAGGCGGTCGAGCTTCGGGTCGTCCTTGGCGACGGCGATGCCGCGCAGCTTCAGCGCGTTGATGAAATTCGCCTTGCCGCCCTGGTCCGACACCATGACCTTGCGCAGGTTGCCGACGCTTTCCGGCGTCACATGCTCGTAGGTGCGCGGGTCCTTGAGGAGCGCCGAAGCGTGGATGCCGGCCTTCGTGGCGAAGGCGGAGGCACCGACATAGGGCGCCTGCTGCTCCGGCGAGCGGTTCAGCAATTCGTCGAAGGTGTGGGCGAGCTTGGTGAGGCCGGCGAGCTTTTCCGTGTCGATGCCGATCTCGAAGCGGCGGCTGTAGGCCTCCTTCAGCGCGAGCGTCGGGATCAGCGTCACGAGATTGGCATTGCCGCAGCGCTCGCCGATGCCGTTGAGCGTGCCCTGGATCTGGCGCACGCCGGCTTCGACGGCGGCGAGCGAATTGGCGACGGCCTGCCCGGTATCGTTATGGGCGTGGATGCCGAGGTTTTCGCCCGGCACGCCGGCTTCGATCACCGCCGTCACGATGTCGCGGATTTCGGACGGCTGCGTGCCGCCGTTGGTGTCGCACAGGACGACCCAGCGGGCGCCCGCGGCAAAGGCCGTCTTCGCGCAGGCGAGCGCATAGGCGGGGTTGGCCTTGTAGCCGTCGAAGAAATGCTCGCAGTCCACCATGGATTCGCGGCCGGAGGCGACGACGGCCTTGACGGATTCGGCGATGCTTTCGAGGTTCTCCTCGTTGGAACAGCCGAGCGCCACGCGCACATGATAGTCCCAGCTCTTGGCGACGAGACAGATGGCGTCGCTCTTCGAATCGAGGAGCGCGGCAAGGCCGGGGTCGTTGGAGGCGGAAACGCCGGCGCGCTTCGTCATGCCGAAGGCGACGAATTTCGCGCGCCCGGTGCGCTTCTTCGCAAAGAAGGCCGTATCCGTCGGGTTGGCGCCCGGATAGCCGCCCTCGACATAGTCCAGCCCGAATTCGTCCAGCATGGCGGCGATGGCGATCTTGTCCTCAACGGAAAAATCGATGCCCGGCGTCTGCTGGCCGTCGCGAAGCGTGGTGTCGAAGAGGTGGATACGGTCTTTTTTCATGGGTTCCCTCCCGGGAAACGTATTGCACTTCAATTTCGCCCCTCATCCGGCTACCGCCAACTTCTCCCCGCAGGCGGGCAGAAGCGTATGCCGAGCCGGTTTCCTCCTATCCTGCCGCCGCGTTTGGCAGGTCCCCTCTCCCCGCTTGCGGGGAGAGGGTTAGGGTGAGGGGCAGTCTTTCAAACTTTTCCCGCGAATTTGTCGGTCGCGTAGATCAGGCGGTCGAGGATGCCGGGTTCGGAATAGGCGTGCCCGGCGCCCTCGATGAGGTGGAATTCGGCGTCCGGCCAGGCCTTGTGCAACGCCCAGGCGTATTTCGCCGGACACGGCATGTCGTAGCGGCCATGCACGATGAGGCCGGGAATGCCGGCGAGCCGATGCGCCTCGCGCAGGAGCTGCCCCTCCTCCAGCCAGCCGGCATTGACGAAGAAATGGTTCTCGATGCGGGCGAAGGCGTGGGCATAGTCCTCCTCGGCGAAGGGGTCGCTCGTTGCCGGCTCCGGCAGCAGCGTGATCGTCTCGCCTTCCCACAGGCTCCAGGCCCTGGCGGCGGCAACGCGCGTCGCCCTGTCCTCGCTCGTCAGGCGCCGGTGGTAGGCCAGCATCATCTCGTGGCGCTCTTGCGGCGGGATGGGCGCGACGAACCGCTCCCACTTGTCCGGGAACATTTCCGAGACGCCGAACTGGTAGTACCAGTCGAGCTCGGCCTTCGTCAGCATGTAGATACCGCGCACGACGAGCTCGGACACACGTTCCGGATGTTTCTGCGCATAGGCGAGCGCCAGCGTCGAGCCCCAGGAACCGCCAAAGACCAGCCATTTCTCCGCGCCTGCCATCTCGCGCAGCCGCTCGATATCGGCAACCAGGTGCCAGGTCGTGTTGGCTTCGAGCCCGGCATGCGGCGTGGACTTGCCGCAGCCGCGCTGGTCGAACAGCGTCACGTCGTAGAGCTTCGGGTCGAACAGGCGGCGGTGGTTCGGCGAGATGGTGCCGCCGGGCCCGCCGTGCAGGAAGACGGCCGGCTTTGCGCCGGGCGTGCCGACGCGCTCCCAGTAGATGGTGTGCCCGTCGCCGACGTCGAGGTGGCCTGAGGCATAGGGTTCGATCTCGGGATAGAGGGTTCGCAGGGCTTTGCTCATAGCTTCAATCCGTGGGCCGGAATCCGTGGGCCGGCCAGTTTTCCGTCTCGTGGTCGGGGTGCTGGAAGGAGATGATCGTCTCCTGCCGGCTGTAGAAATCCGGATCGTCATGCACGGGCGCGGAGAAGATCGTCTCCACCCAGGGCAGGCGCGCGGAATAGTTCACCTGGATCTGCGGGGCGAGGTCGTCGCGCTCGTCGAAGGCGCCGATGGCGATCTCGATGCCGCCCGGGTGTCGGTAGGCCAGCGGCGTGCCGCAATGCCGGCAGAAGCCGCGGGCGATGTTGACCGAGGACTGGAAATAGCTCGGCTCCTCGCGCGTCCACTCCACCTCGCCCTTCGCGGTGACGAGCGGGCCGAAGAAGCCGCCGAACTGCTTCTGACACATGCGGCAATGGCAGATCGACGGGCGGCCGAGCCCGCCCCGGATGCGGAAGCGGACGGCGCCGCACTGGCAGCCTCCGGTACGGAATGCCTCGGTCATCTCTGGTCCTCCGGCGGCCATGTGTCGGTGTCGTGGTCGGGATGCTGATAGGAAACGAGGTCGGCGAGGAAGGCGGCGGCATCGGCATCCGCCATCGTCTCCTCGCCCGGCAGGGCGGCGATCGTGTCGACATAGGGCAGCTTCGCCTCGACGCCCCACTGGATGCGCGGGACGATCTTCGCCGGATCGTCGAAGGCGGCGATGGTGAGCGCCACGCCGTCCGGCGCCTCATAGGTCAGCGGCGTGCCGCAATCGGCGCAGAAGCCGCGATAGCCGTGGTTCGACGAGCGGAAGCGCCTCGGCTCGCCGCGTGTCCAGGCGAGCTTCGCGCCGCGCACAGAAACGAGCGGCAGATAAAAATTCCCGCCCGCCTTCTGGCACATGCGGCAATGGCAGACCGACGCATCCCCAAGCGCGCCCTCGACCCGAAAGCGCACCGCACCGCACTGGCATCCGCCGGTGTAGAAGGGTGTGGTCATGGTTGCGGCTCCCCGCAGGTTTCGATCGTTGCAAGGATATGGCGGCAAACGCCATCGATATCCTTCAGGACCTCGTCATTCCAGAAACGCAGGACGGTCCAGCCATCCTGCTCTAGGCGGGATGTCCTGTCGGCATCATAGTTCAGCGATGCATCCAGGGCATGCTGAGAACCGTCCAGTTCGACGACAAGGCGGCTTTCCGGGCACGCAAAGTCAACGATATAGCCCGCAATCGGCATCTGCCGCCGGAATCCAAGCCCCATCAGACGATGGGCGCGCAACTCATTCCACAAAGCAAGTTCGGCATCGGTCAACGTCTTGCGCATACGGCGCGCGCGAACACGACTAAGCTTCGAAACCTTCCCGTGCGGCAAGATACCCCCCTCTGTCACTTCGTGACATCTCCCCCACAAGGGGGGAGATTGGGAGCCAGCATAAACGTTCACCCCATACTCAACCAGTAATTGATTTCCATGAATCAGGCCGCGTGTCCCCGTTCTCCCCCCTTGTGGGGGAGATGTCACGAAGTGACAGAGGGGGGTGGCCCTGCTCACCGCTTGACCTCCCACGTCGTCACGCGCTCGCCGGTGGCGGGGTCCTTGCCGTCTTTCAGCTGGATGCCCTTTTCGGCGAGGTCGTTGCGGATCCGGTCGGCCTCGGTGAAGTTCTTGGCCTTCAGCATTTCGAGGCGGAGCTGGATGACGGCGTCGATGCTGTCTTCCAGCGCCTTGGAGACCTCGGCCTTCTTCGGCAGGACGCCGAGGAGGGCGGCGCTGGCGGCGAAGACGGGCAGCATCAGCGGGTCGGCGTTGGCGCATTGGGCGAGCGCATGCAGCGCCTGCACCGCACCGACGGTGTTGAGGTCGTCGAGAAGCGGGGCAAGGACCGTGCCGTCGACGCGGCCTTCCGCCGGGTTGCCGCCGGCCGGCCACCTGGCGATGAGGCGCTCGGCCTCCTCCAGCCGCTTGACGGAGAAGTCGATCGGCTCGCGGTAATGCGTCATCAGCATGGCGAGGCGCAGCACCTCGCCCGGCCATTTGCGCCCGCCGAACTTCTCCTCGTGCAGCAGTTCGTAAATGGTGACGAAATTGCCCTCAGACTTCGACATCTTGCGGCCTTCGACCTGCACGAAGCCGTTGTGCATCCAGACATTCGCCATGACCTTCGTGCCGTGCGCGCAGCGCGACTGGGCGATCTCGTTCTCGTGGTGCGGGAAGATGAGGTCGAGCCCGCCGCCATGGATGTCGAACGTCTCGCCGAGATAGGCCGCCGACATGGCGGAGCACTCGATATGCCAACCGGGACGGCCCCTACCCCAAGGAGATTGCCAGCCCGGCTCTTCCGGCGAGGAGAGCTTCCAGAGCACGAAGTCGCCCGGGTTCTTCTTGTGCACATCGACGGCGACGCGGGCGCCGGCCTGCTGCTCGTCGAGATTGCGTTTCGAAAGCTGGCCGTAATCGGCCATCGAGCCGGTGTCGAACAGCACTTCGCCATTGGTTTCATAGGCATGGCCGCGCGCGATGAGACGCTGAATCAGCGTAATCATGTCCGCCTTGCCGTCTTCGCGCGGCTGGACGAACTCGGTAGCGCGCGGCTCGTGCGTCGGGGCGATCGCGCCGAGCATCTCGATATCCGAATGGAACTGGTTCGCCGTCTTCTCCGTCACGCGGCGGATCGCCTCGTTCAGCGACAGCGAGCCGTCGGCGATCTGCGGGCCGAAATCGCGCAGCGCCCGCGCGTTGATCTTGTCGTCGACGTCGGTGATGTTGCGGGCATAGGTGACGTGGCTTTCGCCGTAGAGATGGCGCAGCAGCCGGAACAGGACGTCGAAGACGATGACCGGGCGGGCATTGCCGATATGGGCGAAGTCGTAGACCGTCGGGCCGCAGACATACATGCGCACATTGTCGGGATCGATCGGAGCGAAGGGCTCCTTCGACCGCGTGAGCGTGTTGTACAGCGTCAGGACCGGCTTTTCGGCCATAGGAATCTCCCAAAATGCGTAAACCCGGCTGGCCGGGTCGTTGTCATCCGGGGATTTTGGGGGACGAAAACGGCCGGGCCAGCGCGTGCGCTAGCGAATAATGCTCCGGCGAATGCAGAGTACCGTTTTCATGGCCTGCTTTATCGCGCCCTCCACGCGCCCGGTCAAGCGGGCGGGCGCGAAAATCCCCCAAGGCGGGCAGGTGCGGGAAACCAATGTTAGCCGCCGTCACAATTCTTGACCGCCAATTCCCGCCCTTTGCCGCAGAGCGATCAAGATTTGAGCAGAATTTGGCCGAATGGGCCGCATAATCACATCGCTCATCGAAGCAGCGCCTGGGGAATCAACGGCGCCTGCAGGATGAACCAGCATCAGGAGAGTGACATGTCGACCGCAAGGAAACCCGCCCAACCCGCCGCCAGCGAAACGCTGCAGGCACGCTACAAGCCGCTCGGCCTGCCGGCCGTCGTCGCGGCGACCCAGTGCAAGGCGAAGGTCAAGGCCAAGGACAAGCAGCGCACGCCGCGCGAAATCCCCGCCGTCCTCCAGCCGCTTTACGAATAGGCCGCTCAGAACAGCGAAAGCTGGTCGGGCGCCTTCCCGGCGCCAGGGGGCGCATCCGTGCCCTTCTTCGTTTCCGGCCCGGCGATCTCCTCGACCGGCTCCAGGATGTCCGGCCCCATGTTGGAGACCTTGCCCACCTTGTCCGACACCGGAATCGCCTCGAAGAAGCCCTCGTCGATGGGCTTCATCAGGTCTTCCACCTCGCGCGGCTCCTGCGTCCTGCAATCGAGCCAGCGGGAAAAATCCTCCGGGCGGATGACGACCGGCATGCGGTCGTGGATGCGGGCGATATCGGCATTGGCCGCCGTCGTCAGGATGGCGCCGGTATCGACCTCCGAACCGTCCGCGGACGACCAGGTCTCCATGAGGCCGGCGAAGGCGACGATCTCGCCCCTCTTCGGGCGGATGAAATAGGCCTGCGCCTTGGCGCCCTTGTCCGCCGGCCGGCGCCACTCGAAGAAGCCGGAGGCCGGCACGAGGATGCGGCGATGGCGCATGGCGGCGCGGAACGAGGCCTTGCCGATCGCCGTCTCGGCGCGCGCATTGATCAGCAGCGGAAAATCCTGCGGGTCCTTCACCCAGCCGGGCATGAAGCCCCAGCGCACGAGCAGCGCCCTGCGCTCCGGCAGGTTGCTGCCGGGCGCCTGCCGGTCACCGGCCACGACGACGAGGATCGGCTGCGTCGGGGCGATGTTGTAGCGCGCCGGCGTGTCCTCGAGGTTCACGAGGTCGAGGAACTCGCGCAGGAGATCGGCCTTGGCCAGCAATGCGAAGCGTCCACACATGGCGTCGTCATCGCACTTTGCCTATAAGGGGTCAACGACCCCACCGGACCGGACCCGCGATGAAGACGTCGAAAATGCCCCAGCCCGCCTCCTCCGCCATCGTCGAGCGCGACGGGCGCTATCTCCTCGTGCTGCGCACCAAGCCACCGTCGGACGCGATGTATGCCTTTCCGGGCGGGCGGGGCGAACCGGGCGAGAGCCCGGCCGAGACGGCGCTGCGCGAACTCTTCGAGGAAACGGGCCTGCGCGCCGAAAAGCCGGTGCTCTTCGCCACCTACGACCTGCCCGGCCGCGAGGACGGCCCCGGCAGCCCCTCCTTCTTCCTCTCCGTCTTCAAGGTGAAGGCGGACGAGAAGGCAGTCGCCGTCGCCGCGGACGACGCGGCGAGCGTCGGCTGGTACACGGCGGGGGAAATCGAGAAAATGCCGGCGCCAGACAGCGTGCGCGAATGCATCCGCCGCCTGGAAGCCGAGCGCGCGGAGCTTTCCGCATGAGGCTCGGCCCTACGCTCCTCCTTCTCCTCGCCCTTGCCGCTCCCGCCCTCGCCCAGCCGGCAAAGGGCGAGAAGGCCGCGCAAACGCCCGAGGCGACGGTGGAAAAGCCGGCGCCCTATGACGAGCGGCTGGAGCGGCTGTCGGAAATCCTCGGGGCGGTGCATTACCTGCGCAATCTCTGCACGGACAAGGCGGAGGACGACTGGCGCGCCTCCATGCAGCGCCTCATCGACCTCGAGGCGGCGGGCGAACCGAAGCGGCAGGAGCGGCTGACGGCGGCATTCAACCGTGGATACCGCTCCTTTGCGGCCATCTATACGGCTTGCACCGACTCGGCCGTTGTCGCAGAAGGAAGATACCGTGCCGAAGGAGCAACACTTGCCACGGAAATTACCGCAAGGTTCGGGAATTAGCGATTAATTAACCTGTTTTTCCAGCAGCCAGTGCCGTTTTGGGAAAAGGCTGCTAAGGTCGTTAACAGTCAAGTAAGAACTGAATGCCTCGCATGGACCGATCTATGGAACCTACTCTCAACGATATCGACGAGATGATCGTGCACGAGAAGATGCAGGCCGCTCTGGAATACCAGAACGAGGCCTGGGCCGACGGCATGGCGGACGGCATCGAGGCGGAGATCATCGCCGATGCGGCCGTGGCACTCGCCCTGCGCGAGACGATCCGCGTTCACGGCGAGCGCGGCGCGGAAGCCTTGCTCGATTCGCTGCGCGATCGGCTGCTCGCCGGAGAGTTCTCCCCCGAGCGCATCCTGCAATAGGCTGGAAAGACAGGTCATGCAGACGTTGGCTGACGGCAAGGGGCTGTTTCGCGGCGGCCTCGTCGCGCTTTCCGTGCTCTTGGGCACGACGGCGCTCACCCTTCCCCCGCGTCCCGCCTTCGCCCTCAGCGAACTGAGGCACGAACAGGGCGTGGCGCAGCATCAGCCCGCCGGCAACGAAAAGGCCGCCCCCGTCGAGACGGAACAGCGTGAAGAGGAAACGAGCCCTCTCGAACTGCCGCTTCCCGACCCGATCATCCGCAAGGACCAGTCCGTGACGGAACCCGCGGACGATGCGACCGGGGACGACGACGAGCCGCAGGCACCCGTCGAGGTACTCTACGACATCGACAAGGCGCCCGAGCCGGTGCGCCGCATGCGCCAGCTCATCGTCGAGGCCGCCGCTTCCGGCGACATCGAGCGCCTGCGCCCCCTGCTTGGCAAGGGCGTCACGCAGACGCAGGTTTCCATGGTCGAGAGCGAGGAAGGCCCGGTCGAGACGCTGAAGGGCCAGTCCGGCGATCCCGACGGCATCGAGGTCCTCGCCATCCTGCTCGACGTGCTGTCCACCGGCTTCGTCCATGTCGGCGCCGGCACGCCGGACGACCTGTATGTCTGGCCCTATTTCGCCGAAAAGCCGCTCGCCAGCCTGACGCCGCCGGAAAAGGTGGACCTGCTACGCCTCGTAACCGCCGGCGACTATGCCGACATGCAGGAATTCGGCAGCTACAATTTCTACCGCGTCGGCATCACGCCGGACGGCGAGTGGAAGTTCTTCGTCACCGGCGAGTAAGCCAGGTTTTCCTCTTCGTACGCCACGGCCCCATTTTCTCCCTGCGAAAAGCGTATCCGTCGCATCCGGAGCTTGCCCCTCACCCTAACCCTCTCCCCGCAAGCGGGGAGAGGGGACGTGCCTCACGAGCCGCCCTTGTTTGAGGAAACCGGCGCGGCGTATCCCCTTCGCCCCGCCTGCGGGGAGAAGGTGGCGGCAGCCGGATGAGGGGCCGCCTTTCTACACATAGCCGAACGGGAGAAGAAGGCACCGCACCTTGCGAAAGCAGCCTTGCCGTTCTACCTCTGTTTCAAAGGCGCAGCGGTGCGCCGCCAGCCGCCGGCCCCTGCCGGCGCGCGCAAAACTGGATCGACACATGCCTTCCGTCACGCTTTCCGGCCGCGCCTTTCTCCGCCTTTCCGGCAAGGATGCCGAGACCTTCCTGCAGGCCCTGATCACCACGGACCTGCCGTCACTGCCCGAAGGCGAGATCCGTCCCGGCGCGCTTCTGACGCCGCAGGGCAAGATCCTCTTCGATTTCCTCATCCGCCGCGACGGCGTGGACGCCTTCATGATCGAAACCGGCGCAGAGCAGCGCGACGGGCTGCTCAAGCGCCTCACCATGTACAAGCTGCGCGCCGCCGTGGACCTTGCCGCCGCCGGGGGCGACACGGTGACCGTGGCCTGGGACGCCCCCGAGGCGGACGCGCCGCGCGACGCCCGTTTCACCGCCGCTGGCCTTGCCGTCTCCCGCCGGCCGGGCGCGGGCGGCACCGACGATCCTGCCCTTTACGAGGCATTGCGCATCTCCGCAGGCCTGCCCGAATCCGGCCGCGACTACGCGCTCTCCGACGCCTTCCCGCACGACGTTCTCCTCGATCGCAACGGCGGGCTTTCCTTCCGCAAGGGCTGCTATGTCGGGCAGGAGGTCGTCTCCCGCATGCAGCATCGCGGCACCGCGCGCCGCCGCCCGGTCGTCGTCAAGGCCGGGGCCGACCTTCCCGCAACCGGCACGGAGCTTCTTGCCGGCGACAAGCCGATCGGCACGCTCGGCACCGTCACCGGCCCTCTCGGCCTTGCCATCGTGCGCCTCGACCGCGCAGCGGACGCCATGCGCGCGGGCACGCCGATTGCCGCCGGCGACGTGCCCGTGACGCTGGAGCTTCCCGCGTGGACCGGGCTCACCTTCCCCGAAGAGGCTGCCGAGGTGCCGGCGCAATGAGGGCAGTTTCGTTGCTGTCGTGGCGGGTGCCATACCCCCCTCTGCCCTGCCGGGCATCTCCCCCTCAAGGGGGGAGATCGGCAAGCAGCAAGCTCCTTGTTTCAACCGCGGCGTTTGCTATGGGCAAGGCGTCGCCCCATCCAATCTCCCCCCTTGAGGGGGAGATGCCCGGCAGGGCAGAGGGGGGTAAGTTCCGGGCACCAAGCGAAGAGGAGGCCGGCATTTCCGGCCACGCGCCCTAATGACGGCCCCCCGCACGAAAACCGAACCGCGCGCCTGGCAGCGCATGCTGTCCGGCCGCCGGCTCGATCTGCTCAATCCCTCGCCGCTCGACATAGAGCTTTCCGACATCGCGCACGGCCTTGCCCGCGTCGCGCGGTGGAACGGGCAGACCCATGGCGACCATGCCTTTTCCGTCGCGCAGCATTCCCTCATCGTGGAGGCGATCTTCCGCCGGCAGAACCGCTGCGATGCGGGCGAATGCCTGATGGCGCTGCTGCACGATGCGCCCGAATATGTGATCGGCGACATGATCTCGCCCTTCAAGGCGGTCGTCGGCGGTGGCTACAAGACGGTGGAGAAACGGCTGGAGGCGGCGGTGCACCTGCGCTTCGGCCTTCCGCCCGCAACGCCCGCCGCGCTGAAGGCGAAGATCAAGAAGGCCGACCAGGTCGCCGCCTTCTTCGAGGCGACGGAGCTGGCCGGCTTCTCCCATGCCGAGGCGACGAAATTCTTCGGCGCGCCGCGCGGCATCACCCGCAACATGCTCGACATCGTGCCCATGCCCGCAACGCAAGCGCAGGCGCGTTTCTGCGAACGCTTCTCGGCGCTGGAAGAGGAGCGCGGCCTTTCCGCCGCGGCGGTGTGAGGATGGACCGGATCGTCGTCGCACCCCTAGCGAAGATCGCCGAGCTCGCCGTCCGGCACGGCTGCCGTGAGATGGTGAGCCTCGTCGCGCCGCGGCAGGATTTTCACCGCCCCGCCGTGATTTCCGCCGGCCGGCACCTCATCCTCGGCGTCAACGATATCGCCTTTGCCGGCACCGGCAAGCTCGTCGCACCCGGCGAGGAGCATGTCGCGGCAATCCTCGCCTTCGCCCGCGGCTGGGACCGGCAGGCGCCGCTTCTCGTCCATTGCCAGATGGGCGTTTCCCGCTCGCCGGCCGCCGCCCTCCTCATCGCGCTCGCCGTTCAGCCGAACCAGGACGACCACGCGCTGGCGGCGCGCCTGCGGCAGGCCTCCGTGCAGGCGACGCCGAATGCGCGGCTCGTCGAGATCGGCGATCATGTTCTCGGGCGCGGCGGGCGGCTTGTCGCCGCCGTCCGGGCCATCGGGCGCGGCGCAGACTATGTCGGCGATAGTCCCTTCGTCTTTTCCGCCGCGCCGGAACGGGCCGGACCATGACGGACGCCCTCGCCCGCCCGCCCGTCGAAATCGGCCTCAACGCGGCGGTCGTCGCCATTTCCGGCCGCAGCCCGTCGATCCTCGCGGTCGCCGGCGAAGGCCCGGGCGCGCGCGACGCCCTGCCCTTCGGCCCCTTCGCCCCGCAGCAGCACCGCACCTTCGAGGCGAGCCTCAGGGCCAGCGTGGAGGCGCAGACGGCGCTGAAGCTCGGCTATATCGAGCAGCTCTATACGTTCGGCGACCGCGGCCGCCAGAAACTGCCCGACGAGGCCGGCACGCACATGGTCTCCGTCGGCTACCTGGCGCTCGCCCGCACGGACGACGAGGCGAACGAGCAGCTGGCCGAGGCGGGCGCGGCCTGGCGCGACTGGTACAGCTATCTTCCCTGGGAGGACTGGCGACAGGGCCGGCCGGCCATGCTCGACCAGGTCATCCTGCCGGCGCTGAAATGCTGGGCCGGCGACGTTTCACGCGAGGAGCGCGCTGCCGGCACGCCTCCACCGCTCACCCGCATCCGCCTCGCCTTCGGCCTCGACGATTTTCCCTGGGACGAGGAGCGCGTGCTGGAGCGCTACGAACTGCTCTACGAAGCAGGCCTTGCCGAGGAGGCGGTGACGGACGGGCGCGCCCGGCCCGGCCAGCCTTCGCCCGGCCTCGCGATGCGGCACGACCATCGCCGCATCCTCGCCACCGCCATGGCGCGGCTGCGCGGCAAGATCAAATACCGCCCGGTGATCTTCGAGCTGATGGCACCGGAATTCACCCTCACCGAACTGCAGGCGACCGTGGAGGCGATCTCCGGCCGGCACCTGCACAAGCAGAATTTCCGCCGCCTCGTCGAGGGCGCGGAACTGGTCGAGCCGACGGGCGGCTCCACCTCCGCCACCGGAGGCCGGCCGGCCGCCCTCTTCCGCTTCCGCCGCCGCATCCTGGAGGAGCGCCCGGCGCCCGGCCTCAAGGTCGGCACGCGCTGAGAACCGTTACTTGATCACCGCGCAGGCGATGCGCTCGCCCGCCCCGCCGGCCGGGTCCGTCCGGTAGTCGTCGGAACCGGCATGGACGACCAGCGCGCGGCCGCGGATGCCGCGCTCGGCATCGTCGAGGCGCACCATGCCGGAATGGATCTGCGCGCGCAGGACGCCGTCGTCGCCGACATACTGGTTCGGCAGGTCGCCGGCATGGGGGCCGTCGGCGGAGGCGATGCCGTGCTTGCGCTCGTCCGGGTTGAAATGGCCGCCCGCCGACTTGTAGCCGTCCGCACGGTCGCAGACGCCCTTTTCATGGATGTGCAGCGCCACCCATTTGCGCGGGGCAAGCCCCGAGACCTCCATCTCGAACAGCACGCCCTCGGGGCTCGCGGTCAGGTGCGCGCGGCCGGCCTCGGTACCGGAGCGGTCGGTGAAATTCGCTTCGGCGGTGTTCTTCGTCTGCTGGGCGAAGGCAGGTGCGGCGACAATTCCCATCGCAGCGGCAAGCGCGACGATCTTCGACATGATGCGTCCTCCGTTCTTGTGCTCAAGGAGCCGGAACGCATCGTGCGGGACGGTGTTCCGCTATCGCAGGACGACGTCGAGGCCGATATCGAGCGTCGGCGCGGCCATGGTGATCTTGGAGGTCGAGATGTAGTCGACGCCCGTTTCGGCGATGGCGCGGATGGTCGCGATGTTCACGTTGCCGGAGGCTTCCAGCTTCACGCGGCGCGGATCGGCCGCATAGGCAGCGTCCGACAGGCCGGCGCAGTCGCGGTTGATCTCGACGGCGCGGCGCAGGAGTTCCGGCCCCATATTGTCGAGGAGGATCACGTCCGGCTGCGCCTCCAGCGCCTCCTCCAGCTCCTCCAGCGTCGTCACCTCCACCTCCACCTTGACCAGATGGCCGGCAAAGGCCCGGGCGGCGCGAATGGCGCCGGCAACGCCGCCGGCAACGGCGATGTGGTTGTCCTTGATGAGGATCGCGTCGTCGAGGCCGTAGCGATGCGAGGAGCCGCCGCCCATGCGCACGGCATATTTTTCGAGTGCCCTGAGGCCGGGGATGGTCTTGCGCGTGCAGCAGACCTTGGCCTTCGTATGGGCGATCTCACCGGCGAAGCGCGCGGTATAGGTCGCGACGCCGCAAAGGTGCATGAGGAAGTTCAGCGCCACCCGCTCGGCCGAAAGCACCGCCCGCGCCGGGCCGGAGATCGCCGCGATCACCGCGCCGGGGGAAAGCCGGTCGCCGTCCTTCACGAAGGCCTCGAAGCGGATCGCCGGGTCCATCAGCAGGAAGGCGGCGCGCGCCAGATCGAGGCCGGCGACGACCCCTTCCTCCCGCGCATTCAGCTCCGCCGTCGCCGTCATTTCCGGCGCGATCGTCGCCTGGCTGGTGATATCGCCGGCCCGGCCGAGGTCCTCGGCCAGCGCCGCACGCACCTGGTCCTCCACCATCAGCGGAGAGAGGGCGGGGAGATGGGGGTGGGTCATGGCTGCTGGTCCTTTTCAGGGCTGTTGGCGTCGACGAGCCGCCGCAGCGGCTCCATGCGTTCGTGCAGGACACGCAGGACGACGAGGTCCTGCCAGCCCTCCAGGCGCGCGGCGAGGTGATAGTAGATGACATGCGCGGCCGCGTGGCGGCGTTCGGCAACGCGCGAAAGATGCATGGAGCGGACGCCGGGACGAAGCTCGTCGCGCATGCGCGATGCCGGCCGGTGCGGGTCCTCGGCAAGAAGCGCAAGGGCGCGCTCGAGCAGCCCGGCGTAGCGCATCGCCTGATCGGCGCCGAACGTCGCCACGGTGTAGCGCGCGATCTCGCTAAGGTCCCGCTCGGCCTCCCGCGTCAGCCGGACGATCATTTTTCGCGAACGGCTTCGGAGAAGATATCGCCGACGGAGCGCTCGGAGAACTCGCTACGCGCCGACTGTGCCAGTCCTGCATCGACGGCCTTGCGCAGCAGGGCGAGCTTCGCCGCCTCGCTCTCCTGCTCCTGGCGCATCATCCGCAGCGCATCGCGCACGACCTCGCTTGCCGAGACATAGTATCCGCTCGCCACGGCATCCTCGATGAAATCGGCAAATTCCGGTGTCAGGCTGACATTCAGTGTCGGCATGGCGCGATCCTTTCGCCCGATTCTAGCGCGGAGAGGAGGATTGTCAATTTTGCCAATCCTCACGCCGCCGCCGTTTCCGCGAGCTCGGCGACCACCTTCTCGGCGTCGGCGAGCGTGAGGAAGGTGCGGTGCTTCCAGGCGGTCTTCTGCTCGGGGAAATCGGAGCGGAAATGGCCGCCGCGGCTTTCCTCGCGCAGATAGGCTCCGACGGCGATCAGCTTGGCGGTCGTGACGATGTTGTGGAAGCGCATGCGGCTGTTCTCGCGCTCCAGCGCCGCGATCTCGCGGATGGCCGTCTTCAACCCCTCGCGCTCGCGGATGACGCCGACGCAATCGCTCATGGTGCGGCGCAGGCGCTTCAGCGCCGGGCTGTCCTCGACCGTCACGAGATCGTCGCTCTCCCCGGCGTTCTGGCCCCAGTCATTGGTCTGCGGCTCCGGCAGCATGCCCTTGATGTTCTCCGCGATGCGCGCGGAAAAGACGACGGCCTCGAGCAGCGAGTTGGAGGCAAGGCGGTTCGCGCCGTGCACGCCCGTCGAGGTCACCTCGCCGGCCGCCCACAGGCCGTCGATGGAGGTGCGGCCCTCCGCATCCGTCAGCACGCCGCCCATGTGGTAGTGCACGGCGGGCACGACGGGAATGGGTTGCGTCACCGGGTCGATGCCGGCCGCCTTGCAGGAGGCGTAGACGGTCGGGAACATATCCGGGAAATGCGCGCCGACGGCCCTGGTGCAATCGAGGAAGGCGCCGCGGCCGGCCTGCACCTCGGCATAGACGCCGCGCGAGACGATATCGCGCGGGGCGAGCTCGCCGTCCTCGTGGATATCCAGCATGAAGCGATGGCCGGCGGAATTGACGAGATGGGCGCCATCGCCGCGCAGCGCCTCGGTGGCGAGCGGCGCGGGATCGCGGCCGATATTGATGGCGGTCGGGTGGAACTGCACGAATTCCGGATCGGCGATGATGGCGCCGGCGCGCGCGGCCATGCCGACGCCCTGCCCGCAGGCCTGCCACGGATTTGTGGTGACGGCGAAGAGATGGCCGACGCCGCCCGAGCACAGAACCACGGCGCGCGCCGGGAAATGTACCCGCTTCTTCGACTGGCCGGCATCCGGCCGCGCCACGACGCCGGCGATGAAGCGGCCCTCGCGCACCAGTTCCTCGACCACATAGCCTTCCAGGATACGGATCGACGGCGTCTTGCGCACGGCGGCGATCAGCGCCTCCATGATGGCCTTGCCGGCCATGTCGCCCTTGACGCGCACGATGCGCCGCTCGGAATGGGCGGCCTCGCGGGAAAGCATCAGCTTGCCTTCGAGGTCGCGGTCGAAGGGCACGCCGTAGTCGAGGAGGTCGTGGATACGCGCGGGCCCTTCGGCCACCATGAAGCGCGCCATCTTCTCGTCGACGATGCCGGCGCCGGCTTCAAGCGTGTCGGCGACGTGCTTGTCGAACGTGTCGCCGGGGCTCATGGCCGCCGCGATGCCGCCCTGCGCCCAGGCCGAGGACGCCCCCTGCCCGATGGGCGCGGCGGCGAGGATGGTGACGGGGCGGGGCGCGAGTTTCAGCGCGCAAAACAATCCCGCAAGGCCGCCGCCCACGATGACGATATCGTCGATGCCGTTCCAGGATTGCGGACGGAAGCTGTCAATGGGCATGTCATTCTCCTCCAGCGCCTCGGCCCCGCCGGTTCGCCCCTCACCTGCCTGCCGGCATCCTCTCCCCGCAAGCGGGGAGAGGAGCGATGGGTTCACCGTTCTGCCCCTTCTCCCCGCCTGCGGGGAGAAGGTCCCGGCAGGGGGATGAGGGGCGGCTTCGAAGCGCGCTTCACTATTGTTTCAAGTTCACCATCCGCTCGACGGCGAGGCGGGCGCGGCCGGCGATTGCCGGGTCGACCAGAACCTCCTCCGTCATGGACACCAGGCTGTCGAGGATCTTCGGCAGCGTGATGCGCTTCATGTGCGGACAGAGGTTGCACGGCTTGACGAAATCGACGCCCGGCAGCTCGGCCTGGATGTTGGAGGCCATGGAGCATTCGGTGACGAGCAGCACGCGCGAGGGGCGATGGTCCTTCACATAGTTGATCATGCCCGAGGTCGAGCCGGCGAAATCGCACACCTCGATGACATCCGGATGGCATTCCGGATGGCCGATGATCTCGATGCCGGGATGGGCTTCCTTGTAGGAGAGCAGCTCGGCCGCGGTGAAGCGCTCGTGCACCTCGCAGTGCCCCTTCCAGGTGAGGATCTTCTTGTTCGTCTGGCGGGCGACGTTGAGGGCGAGATATTCGTCGGGAATGCACAGCACCGTATCGCTCTCAAGGCTCTCGACCACGGCGAGCACGTTGGAGGAGGTGCAGCAGATGTCCGTCTCCGCCTTCACGTCGGCCGAGGTGTTGACGTAGGTGACGACCGGCACGCCCGGATAGCGCTGCTTGAGGAGCCGCACGTCTTCGCCGGTGATCGAATCCGACAGCGAGCAGCCGGCGCGCGAATCCGGGATCAGCACGGTCTTTTCCGGGTTCAGCAGCTTGGAGGTCTCGGCCATGAAGTGCACGCCGCACTGGATGATGATCTCGGCGTCGACCTTGGTGGCGTCGCGGGCGAGCTGGAGCGAATCGCCGACGATATCGGCGACGCAATGGAAGATTTCCGGCGTCTGGTAGTTGTGCGCGAGGATGACGGCGCCGCGCTCCTTCTTCAGCCGGTTGATCGCGGCGACATAGGGCGCATAGACCGGCCATTCGAAGGCGGGGATGAATTGCTTGACCTTCTCGTAGAGATGCTCCGTCTCGCGGGCGATGTCCGGCGTGAAGGAAAGGTCCGGCTTCTCGACGACGCCGAAGCGCTCGGCGGCGGTCGGCGCGCGGAGCGTTTCGGCAGCGGCCGCATGCGGGGCGAGAACGGTCATGACACCCTCCATTTCCGCCGTTTCCGGCGGCATCTCCATTTTGCTCAATATGAGCATAATGGTGGTAAAAACAAAACCGACAAGGTCGGCAGGTCAGATTTAGAAAGTTTTGTGACGCTTTGCAAGCAGCGCCGCCGGAAATTGCCGGCGGCGCTATGCATTCTTCAGGCCATGGCCGGGCGGGCGATGCCCTTTTCCTCGATCGGCCAGTGGACGACGGCGGCGAAGACACCGAGCGCGACGCCGAGCCACCAGACCGGATCGTAGGTGCCGAAACGGTCGTAGAGATAGCCGCCCATCCACACGCCGAGGAACGAGCCGACCTGATGCGACAGGAAGACGACGCCGCCGAGAAGGCCGAGATGGCGCGTGCCGAACATGATGGCGACGAGGCCGTTGGTCGGCGGCACCGTGGACAGCCACAGGAGGCCCATGACGACGGCGAAGACGATGACCGAGATGGGCGACTTCGGCAGCAGGATGAAGGCCGACACGGCGACGGACCGGGCAAGATAGATATAGGCGAGAAAATAGGGCTTGGAGTAGCGCTGGCCGATGAAGCCCGCGGCGAGCGAGCCGATGATGTTGAAGAAGCCGATCAGCGCCAGCGAGATGACGGCATAGCGGGCATCGATGCCGATATCGCTGAGATAGGCCGGGAAATGCGCGGTGATGAAGGCGACCTGGTAGCCGCAGACGAAGAAGCCGGCGACGAGCAGCAGGTAGCTGCGGTAGCCGAGCGCCTCGCGCAGCGCCTCGCCGATGGTCTGCTTGTATTCGCTCGCCGCGGTGATGCCGGAGGAGGAATTGCCGCGCAGCGGAATGGCGATGAGCGGCACGGCGAGCATCATGATGCCGAGATAGACGAGGCTGTCCGACCAGCCGAAGGCGCTGATGAGGCCCTGCGAGAGCGGGGCGAAGAGGAACATGCCGGCCGAGCCCGCCGCCGTGCAGATGCCGAAGGCCATGGAGCGCTGCTCGGGCGTGACGTTGCGCGCGAAGGCGGAAAGCAGGATGCCGAAGGAGCCCGCCCCGACGCCGAGGCCGACCAGCACGCCCCCGCCGACATGCAGCCAGAGCGGCGAGGTGCCGAGCGACATGAGGAAGAGGCCGAGCGCATAGACGAGGCCGGAAATCAGAAGCACGCGCCAGGTGCCGAACTTGTCGGCGATGGCGCCGAAGAAGGGCTGGCTGACGCCCCAGGCAAGGTTCTGCAGCGCCATGGCAAGGCCGAAGGTCGTGCGGTCCCAGCCGGTGTCCTGAAGCATGGGAAGCTGGAAGAAGCCCATCGCCGAGCGCGGGCCGAAGGTGAGCACGGCGATGAGCGAGCCGGCGAGGATGATCAGCCAGGGCATGGGCCGGGCCGCGGCGCGGGCGGTTTCAGACGGGGAAGCGGGCATGGAACGGTCTCCAAAATCGGAGGCGCAACCTACGACCGGGCATCGATAAACAAAAGTGAATTTAATTGAGCCGGCAATCAGCCCGATTGATGGGACGAACCGGTCGGGCAAGCCTGCGGAGCGACTTGACGCGCAACCGATTTAGGCGCATTGCCACCCTCGGGCGTCACACGGCGCCAACCAAACCCGGATAGAAAAATGGACCCCGACAGTCGACGATCGAGAGCAATCGAGCGGCCGATCCGGTAGAGCCACGCGGCTTCCTCCGGACGGCGAGAATGCCCTCAGAGGAGTGAAGCATGCTGCAAATCTATGCCCGCAGGGCGGACCGCTTCTGCCTGCGCGAAATTTCCAACCCGGCCATCGAGCAGGCGGTCTCCCCTGCCCTCTGGTATGACCTGCTCGATCCCGCGCCCGAGGAGGTGCGGGAGGTCGAGGCCGCGCTCCACATCACCATCCCGAGCCGGGAGGAGATGGAGGACATCGAGCTTTCCGCCCGGCTCTACCAGGAGGACGGGGCGGAGTTCATGACCATGACGATGCTGACCAACCTCGACGGCGACGAGCCGGCCAAGACGCCGGCGACGTTCATCCTGCGCGGGGCGACGCTGGTGACGGTGCGCTACACCGACGCCAAACCCTTCGCCACCTTCTGCGCCCGGGCGCTGCGCGGCAACGGCCACAGCTACCAGTCGGGCGGCGACGTCATGCTCGGCATCATCGAATCGGTGATCGACCGCATGGCGGACGTGCTGGAACGGCTCGGCAACGAAATCGACGCGATCTCGCGCGAGGTCTTCCGCGGCAAGACGGGCGCCTCCTCCGGCAACAAGACGCGCGACCTCGAGGCGCTGATCGAGCAGCTCGGCCGCAAGGGCGATTTCCTCAGCGGCGTGCGCGAAAGCCTCGTCAGCACCTCGCGCCTCGTCGCCTTCCATGCGGCGATCGACAGTCCGGCACGCCGACCTTCCAAGGAAATCCGCCAGGTGATGAAGCTCGTGCAGCGCGACGCCTCCTCGCTCGGCGACCACGCGGCCTTTCTCTCGGGCAAGATCAACTTCCTGCTCGACGCGACGCTCGGCCTCATCAATCTGGAGCAGAACCAGATCATCAAGATCTTCACCGTCGCCTCGGTCGTCTTCCTGCCGCCGACGCTGGTGGCCTCGGTCTACGGCATGAACTTCGAGCTGATGCCGGAGCTGCAATGGCACTTCGGCTATCCCTATGCGGTCGCGGTGATGATCCTCTCCGCCCTCGTGCCCTTCCTCTACTTCCGCCGCCGCGGCTGGGTGTGAGAAGACGCTATCCCCGCACCTTCAGCGGCCAGCGTTCGGTGCGCGTCCTGACCACGCGCACCGGATCGCCGAGGCGGATTTCGCCGGCGGCGCGCGGCACCATGTTCCAGCCGAAGAGCACGCCGGGCACGCGGCGGTCGGCGGACATGCGCTTTTCGGCAAGGCCCTGGATCGGGTTGCCGCCGATGCGCTCGCCGGTCATCTGGTCCTGCGTGGTCATGATGCAGCGCGCGCAGGGCTTGACGAGGTCGAAGGAAATGCCGCCCACCTCGATCGTCTCCCAGAAGTCCTCCTCCCAGGGTTCGTCGTTCTCGACGAGGATATTGGTGCGGAAGCGGTCCATGCCGACCGGCTCCTGCCCCTTTTCCACGAGCGTGCGGTTGAGGTCGGCGAGCGATCCGGTCGTGGTGACGAGGGCGGGAAAGCCGTCGACAAAGCTGACGGGCGTGGGGCTGCCCGCCCATTCCTCGCCCTCGGCGCGGTGCGAGAGCGCATCCATGTAAACGAGTTTCACCGGCCGGGCGAACCAGTCCGACAGCACCTCGTTCACCGCCTCGTCGGCGACCGATGCGCTGACGGGGCTGTCCCAGACGACGACATCGAGGCGGTCTTCCGGCTCGAAGCTCGCGAAGAGCTGGCGGCCTTCCATTTCGAGATGCAGGCTCTCGCCCACCGCCGTCGCCTCCACACGGGCGAGCGCCTGCAACTCGCGCTGGGTGATGAAGCGGCCGTCCGGCTCGACGATCATGTAGCGCCGGTCGCCGACGAGGCCGTCGAGGCGGACGTCCACGCTTTCGAGCGGAATGGCCCGGGCGCTCTTCAGCGGGTGGATGTTGAGGCCCACGACCTTCATGGGGCGACCCTTTCCTGACATTTCGATTCAACGCGCTGGCGAACCGATTCAATCCGGCAGCACAAAAGCATGTTTTTCCTCAGATTTCATCCAGAAGCATGGCGCGGATATTCCTGAGACGCTCCGTGCGTTCCAGCGCCATGCGCGCGCCGGCCGCCGTCCGGAAACCATCTGCCAGCTTGAAGAGCTTCACCTCGAAATGGTCGATGGCGAAGGCCTTGTCGTCGAGGGGGCGGTTTTCGGCGAGCGGGTCGAGCGGATCGTAAAGGCCGCTTCCCATGCGCCCGGCAATGTAGAAGCAGCGCGCCGCGCCGACCATGCCGATGGCGTCGAGCCGGTCGGCATCCTGCACGATCTCCGCTTCCAGCGTCTGCGGGGCAAGGTTTGCCGAAAAGCTGTGGGTGAGGATCGCATGGGCGACGGCGGCGACGTCCTCTCCGCTCCAGCCCTCGGCGGCAAGCAGGCCTGAAGCCTTTTCCGCGGCAAGGCGCGAGGCCTCGGCCCGCAGCGGCGAATTCTTCTCCACCGCCACGCAATCGTGCAGCAGCACGGCGGCGGCAAGCAGGCGCAGGTCCCCGCCCTCCTGCGCCTGGATGCGCCGGGCGTTCTTCCAAACACGGATGAGGTGGGCAGCGTCGTGCGAGCCGTCGTCGGCGGCGAAAGCCTGCGGCAGCAGGCGTTCGGCAAGGCCGTCGAGCGGCGAGAAGGCGGCGGCGAGACAGGCGAAGGACATGGGCGTTCCTAGCCGGTCAGGCCTTCTCGTTCAATTCCGTCTTTTCGCCCGTCCCGGACTTTCCGGAGAGGATCTTCTGGTAGAACAGGCCGATGCCGATCAGCACCGCGCCCAGCCCGATGAAGGAGAGCGCGCGCAGGATGCCTTCCAGATTGGACATGTCGATGAGGAAGACCTTCACCACCGCGATCAGCACGAGGCCGGCCGAGGCAAGGCGGATCGCCTTGGAATCGGCCTTCGAGCCGACCGCCAGAAGCAGCACGCCGAGCAGCAGCCAGACGACGGAATAGGTATAGGTCTCCGGCTGGAGGAAGCCCTTCCAGTCGGCGATGCTCTCGCCGTGCCAGTAGCGGCGCACCGAGAGCGTGACCCAGGCGAAGACGAGCGCGACGCCGGTGAGCGCCAGCGCCATGACATAGGGCGCCGGCCGGCGGCCCCGCGCATAGACGGCAAGGCCGCCATAGGCGATGCCCGGCAACAGGTAGCCGACGAGGAGGAGGTCGAGCACCGGCCATTTCCCGAGCAGTTCGCCGGTGAAATAGGGATTAAGGCCGATGAAATGGGCGCTCAGCACCGAGAGCATCGAAAGGCCGCCGACGACCATCGAGCCGTAGCGGAAGACCGGGCTCGGCGATTTCAGGTCCAGCGACATCATGGTCGCCGAGGCGCCGATGACCAGCAGCGTGTAGATCGCCTGCTCGCCGAGCGTCGGCACGGAACTGTCGAGCACGCCGCCGTTCATGCCGTGGCGCACGAGGATCGCCGCCGTCAGCAGGAGGAAGAGGCTGGCGAGCGCCTGGAGGAGATTGCGGATGCGCTCCTCCGGCCAGCGGCGCAGCTCGAAGGCCGAGAGCGCCAGCAGCAGGGCGGGAATGCCGTAGCCGGCGAGAAGCTGGTTGAAGACCGGCGTTTTCGAGAGGTTCGCCGCGCCGACGATGGTGGGCTCGAAGGCGATGCGGCCGGCGACGACCGCCGCCGCGCCCGCCATCAGCCAGGGCAGCACCGGCCAGGGACGAAGGCGCGTCGCAAAGACCGCGGCCGCGCCGAGCAGCGCAACGCCGAGCGTCGTGGCAAGCCCGCTCGTCATGGCATGGAGCGCCAGGACGAGGAAGGCGAAGCCGCCGGCGGCAAGCGCCCATTGCGGAACGAAGAGGCCGTCCGCCTCCCGCCGTTCGCGCGAAAAGGCTTCCGCCGCCGCGAAGAAGACGAGGCCGAAGACCAGCGCGAAGAGGCCGTGCCTGAGGTCGAAGCCAAGATCGCCGAAGCAGGCGAAGCTGATGGCGGCGATGACGAAGGGAACGGCCGGCGCCAGGAGGCTCCAGACCGCCGCGAGCGCCTCCCCCTTGCGCAGCCGCACGCCGGCAAGGCCGATCGTGGCGAAAAGGGCTGCAAGGGAGAGGATCAGGTTGACCGGCACCGGCCCGGCAAACGAGGGGGCATTGTCGAATGTCGGCGCGGCAAGGGAGCCGACCGCCTCGATCAGCCCGTCCGGCAGCGCCGCCATCAGGGCGGTGCCGGCAACGGCGGCGACGGCCGAAAGCAGCGCCGGATAGAGCGCCCAGCCGCGCAGCGCGCCGAGGGCGGCCAGCAGGAGGACGGTGACGGCAAAGCCGTAGTCCGCGTGGGAAATCGACGACATGTCGCCGGCCAGCACCAGCGCCGGGAAGGCCATGGCGAGCGCGCCCGTCAGCGAGACGGCGACGGCCGGCGGGGCGAAGAGGCGGTCGAGCGGATCGGCGGCGGTCGCCCCGATCGGCGGCGGCACCTCCCCGGCGGTGACGTTGCCCGGCCAGACGAGGCCGTGGCCGAGGGCGAGCACCAGCATGGCCATCAGCACCGGCAGCGCATCCGGCGCGTCGGCCTGCGAAAGATAGGCCAGCGCCCAGAGCAGCATGCCGGCATTGGCGAGCGCCGGCACGACCTGCCAGCGGCGGATGCGCGCGGCGGCGAAGGTGGCAAGCCACGCGACGGAGAGGAAGCCGAAGAGGGTCCAGGCGCTCGGGCTGTCGGTGGCCACCAGGCCCGGCGTCACCATGGAGGCGAGCAGGCCGAGGCCGGCGAGCGCCTGCCCGTGCAGCAGCGACAGGCCGATGGTCGCGAAGGAAACGGCGGCAAGCAGCACGAAGGCGGCAAGCGGCCCGATATAGGCATAGATCCCATAGGCGACATAGGCGACGGCGAAGAGCGTGATGGCGCCCGCCGCCGTCAGCACGCCGGGGATCATGGCGTTGCGGAAGGCATTGGCGATAAGCGGCTGGGTGCGCCGGCGCACGGCTTCGCCGGCCGCCATCAGCACGAGGCCGAAGACGGCGGCGAGCGACAGGCGCACCGCCGGGCTCAAGAGCCCCGCCTCGATGGAATATTTCACCATGAAGATGCCGCCGAGCGCGAGCGCGATGCCGCCCACCCAGACGGCCCAGCGCGCGCCGATGCGGCTTTCGAAACTTTCCTTGGGCTGCGCCGCGGCGGCGGCGGCAACGGCATCTTCCGCCGCTGCGGCGGCCTCGACCGGACCGGCCGTTTCGCCACCGAAGATCGCCCGGCCTCTTTCCGCCTCGTCCACGGGGCTCGTCGTCCATGGACCGGCGGCCTCGGCCGGTTCTTCCGGCGCGGTTTCGGCCTCTTGCGCTACGGCTTCCGCCCCGATCGCCACGCCACCGGCCTTCAGGGCTTCCACCTCCTGCCGGAGGCGCATGACCTCCTCGCCGAGCTTGTGCGTGCCGCTGCGCGCGATGTTGAGGGCGTAGATGGCAAGGCCGAGGGCGACAAGAGGGAGGATTTCGAACATGAAGACTCCAACGCGGCACGATCGGCGCGCAGACTACCCGGTTTCGTCCAAACACCAAACCGGAGAACGTTTCAGGCCCGCGATCTCTTCGCGGTCAGCGTGTCAGGTTGTCGATGGGGAAGATGGCGCAGGTTTCCGTGCCGTGGGCGAGCAGCTTGCCGTTCGCATCGCGCAGCCACGCCTCCGAGGTGGCGATGGTGCGCCCGCGATGGACGATCTTCCCCTCGCAGAACACCGCGCCCATGCCGGGCAGGACCGGGCGCACGAGGTTCACCTTGAATTCGATGGTCGTATAGGCCTCGCCCGGCCTGATGACGGAGAAGACGGCGCAGCCGAGGGCCGAATCCATCACCGTCGCCGTCCAGCCGCCATGCACCGTGCCGAGCGGGTTGAGGTGATCGGCGGACGGCAGGCCGGCAAAAACGACGCGCCCCTCCTCCACCTCCGTCATGGTGAAGGCAAGGGTCTTCGCCATCGGCGGGGCGGGCAGCGTGCCGGCGAGCATGGCCTCAAGCACCTTCAGCCCGCCGTCGCGCTTCACCACGTCGAGCGGCAACGTGCCGATGCCGCCGACCGTCAGCCCCGGATAAATTTCCACCGTCATGCATGCGCCTTTCGCGATTGATCGTCGTGCGGCATGCCGAGCGCCTTCAGCGCCGCCTGCACGAAGCCCTCGCGGGCGCTGGCAAGCTCCAGTCCGCGCGGCTCGCAGACATGCCGGTTGAGGAAGAAGGCCGTCAGGCGGAACCCTTCGGCGAGCGCCGCCGCGTCGGCCGCGTGCCGGCTCTCGTCGCCGAGGAAGGCCGGCAGGGCCAGCATCTTGTCCGCCCAGGGCGCGCCCGCCCCGCGCGAGACGGCGCGGCCGGATTTCGGCGAGACGTAGCAGAGATCGTCCCGCGCGCCCGTCGCCGCGCATTCGAGAAGGTCGAGGCCGAAACCGAGGTCGTTGAGCACGGCAAGCTCGAAGCGGATGAAGAGCTCGCCCGCATCGGCCGGCTCGTGCAGGTGGTCGAGGATGACGGACAGCGCCTCGAAGAGGTGCGGATGCGGATCGCGCTCGGGCAGGAAGCGCAGGAGCGCGGCCATGGCCTGCACGCCGTAAACGGCCGTCGCCGTCTCCATCAGCCGGCCGGCGCGCAGCGCCATCGGCTCGATGCGGAATTCGCCGAGATGCTCGTCGAGCCGCGCGCGCCAGGTGACCTCCACGGAATTGCCCGGCTGGAGCACCGGCTGCATGGTCCGGGAGCGCCCGCCGCGCACCATGCCGAGATGGCGCCCGCGCCCGCGCGTCATCACCTCGGCGATCACCGACGTCTCGCCGTGGCGCCGCACGCCCAGCACGATGGCCTCGTCACTCCATTGCATGGCGCAAAGCCTTACGCCCTCGCCCGGCCGGGAGCAAGAGAAGCCCCCTACTTCCGCTTCATCGCCTCGGCCAGCGCCGCGCCGAAGGCGCCCTGCGAAGGCGGCGCCTCGCGCTTCGGGGCTGCCTGGCTGAACTTCGGCTTTGCTCCGGCATTGCGGTCATGGCGCGGTGCGCTGTCGGAGGCGGCGCCGTCCTTGCGCATGGAAAGGCCGATGCGCTTGCGCGGCACGTCCACCTCGGTCACGCGCACCTTCACCACGTCGCCGGCCTTGACCACCTCATGCGGGTCCTTGACGAAGCGGTCGGCAAGCTGGGAGACGTGCACGAGCCCGTCCTGATGCACGCCGATATCGACGAAGGCGCCGAAGGCGGCCACGTTCGTCACCGTCCCCTCCAGCAGCATGCCGGCCTTGAGGTCCTTGATGTCGTCGACGCCGTCGGCGAAGGTCGCGGTCCTGAACTCGGGGCGCGGGTCGCGGCCGGGCTTCTCCAGCTCGGCGAGAATGTCCTTCACGGTCGGCAGGCCGAAACGCTCGTCGACGAAGACCTTCGGATCGAGCGTCTTCAGCGCCGCGCTGTCGCCCATCAGGGAACGCACGTCCCGTCCGCAGGCCGCGACGATCTTCTTGGCGACGCCGTAGGCTTCCGGGTGGACGGAGGAGGCATCCAGCGGCTCCCTGCCGTTCGGGATGCGCAGGAAGCCGGCGCATTGCTCGAAGGTGCGCGCGCCGAGGCGGGCGACCTTCATCAGGTCCTTGCGGCTCTCGAACGGGCCGTTCGTGTCGCGATGGGCGACGATCGCCTCGGCAGAGGACTTGCCGAGGCCAGAGACGCGGGCAAGCAGCGGCGCGGACGCCGTGTTGAGGTCGACGCCGACGGCGTTCACCGCATCCTCCACCACCGCATCCAGCGAGCGGGAGAGCTTGCCCTGGTCGACGTCGTGCTGGTACTGGCCGACGCCGATGGACTTCGGCTCGATCTTGACGAGCTCGGCAAGCGGGTCCTGCAGCCGGCGGGCGATGGAGACGGCGCCGCGCAGCGAGACGTCGAGGTTCGGGAATTCGGCCGCCGCCGCCTCCGAGGCGGAATAGACTGAGGCGCCCGCCTCCGAGACGATGACCTTGGTGGGCTTGGGCGCGGGAAGCTCCGCCAGCATGTCGGCGACCAGCTTTTCCGTCTCGCGGCTGCCGGTGCCGTTGCCGATGGCGATCAGCTCGACCTTGTGCTTGCGCACGAGGCCGGCAAGCGCGGCCTGCGTGCCGCGCACGTCGTTCTTCGGCGGGAAGGGATACACCGTCGTCGTCTCGACCAGCTTGCCGGTATTGTCGACCACGGCGACCTTGACGCCCGTGCGGATGCCCGGGTCGAGGCCCATCGTGGCGCGCGTTCCGGCGGGGGCGGCGAGCAGCAGGTCCTTGAGGTTGCGGGCGAAGACGCGGATCGCCTCCTCTTCCGAGCGCTCGCGCATCTCGCGCATCAGGTCGAGCGAGAGCGACATGGAGAGTTTGACCCGCCAGGTCCAGCCGATCACCTCCGCAAGCCATTTGTCGCCCGGCTTCGTGCCCACGGCATAGAAGGAGGCGACGATGCGCTCGGCGGGCTTGACCGGCTCGGTCCTGTCCTGGTCGACGACGATGTCGACCGACAGGATTTCCTCGTTCCAGCCGCGCAGCATGGCGAGCGCCCGGTGGCCCGGCACGCTCGCCCAGCGTTCGGTATGGTCGAAATAGTCGGAGAACTTCGCCCCCGCCTCCTGCTTGCCCTCGACCACGCGGGAGCGCAGGAAGGCATTGTCCTTCATGTAGTCGCGCAGGCGCTTCAAAAGGTCGGCATTCTCCGTGATCTGCTCGGCGACGATGTCGCGCGCGCCTTCCAGCGCCGTCTTCACGTCCGGCACCTCGGCGGAGAGGAACCTTTCGGCAAGCCCGGCCGGCACCAGCGCGCGGTCGGCAAGGATCTCGTCGGCCAGCGGGCCGAGGCCGCGCTCGCGGGCAATCTCCGCCTTGGTGCGGCGCTTGGGCTTGTAGGGAAGATAGATATCCTCCAGCTCGGCCTTGGTCGCGACGGCGGCGATCCTGGCGGCGAGCTCGTCGGTCAGCTTGCCCTGCCCGGCGATGGTTTCGAGGATGGAGGCGCGGCGGGCCTCCAGCTCGCGCAGATAGGTCAGCCGCTCGGAGAGCACGCGAAGCTGCGTGTCGTCGAGGCCGCCGGTGACCTCCTTGCGGTAGCGGGCGATGAAGGGCACCGTCGCGCCCTCGTCGATGAGGCCGACGGCGGCGGAAACCTGCGCGGCGGTCGCCTTGATCTCGGCGGCGATGAGGTTCGCGATCTTGAGCGGGGTCGGGGCCATGTCGAAATCCTCCGGAACGGCGGCGGCACACGCCGCGCCTTGCTGGACCTGCTCATAACGCCCGCCCGGCGGCAGGCCAACCGCACGGCGGCGAATGCCGCCGACACGTCCACAATATATCACAGGACGCAAGGATAGGGCCGCATCACGGTTGAAGACGCGCGGCAAACGGCTTGCCGGTTGTAACGCTTCATAAATCCTTCGCTCCTATCCTGCCCGACGTAACGGCAACGAGGCCCTGGCATGCGCGGCGCACTTCTTGGAGCAGTCTCTCTGACGGCCTTCGCCGCGGCCGGGTCGGCGGGCGCGACGACGCTCAACCTCCTGATCTGGGAAGCCTATATCGACGAGCAGATCCTGGCCGATTTCACGGCCGAGACCGGCATCGAGGTTCACCAGACCTTCTACGACAGCGGCGATGCGCGCGACGAGATCCTGGCCGACCCGAACAGCAATGTCGACGTCGTCGTGACGAACGAGAACGGCGCCAAGCTCTACGGCAACCGCGGCATCATCCTGGCGCTGGACGGAACCAACGTGCCGGCCCTGAAGGACTATGCCGAAAGCTGGACGAAGCGCTGCGGGGGCTATGGCGTGCCCTATCTGTGGGGCACGATGGGCATTCTCTACCGCTCCGACAAAGTGACGACGAAGCCTGCCTCCTGGGCCGACATCATGAAGCCGGCCGAAAGCCTGCGCGGCCACATCGCCATGTACGACGACCATGCGGAGGCTTTCGTCGCGCCGCTCGTGCTGCTCGGCAAGTCGGTGAACGCCAACGACAACGAATCGCTGAAGGCCGCCTACGAGCTGATGAAGGCGCAAGCTCCCTATGTGCTGACCTACGACTACGTCATCACCTCCGTGCAGAGCCCGGACAAGGGGCCGAACATCTACATGGCGCTCGGCTACAGCGGCGACCAGTTCACGCTGAACGACAAGGTGGGCACGCCGGGCCTGTGGCGCTACGTCGTGCCGAAGGAAGGCACGCTCTCCTGGCTCGACTGCGTGGCCGTCAGCACACGATCGGGCCACAAGGACCTGTCGCTCAAGCTCGTCGACTATATCAGCAACGCGAAGAACGGCGCGCGCAACGCCCTCAAGCTCAACATGCCGACCGCAAACACCGCCGCCCTGGCGCTGCTGCCGCCGGACGTTCGATCCAATCCCGAAATCTATGCCGCACCGGAAATCCTGGCCAAGAGCCAGCTTCAGGAGGAACTGACCGTCCAATCGGTCCAGGCCCGCCGCCGCATCATCAGCAGTCTGGCCCAACACAGTGACGCTCGGTAAACGCGCTCTCGCCCTCATCTTTCCGGTCATCCTCTCAGGCTACGTGCTCGCGGCCTCGCTGATCTATTACGTGCAGAGCTCTTCGATCCTCGGGCTGGAACGCGCGCGGCTGTGGCAGCAGATGGGCCTGCTCATCGCCGTCTTCCAGAACGACGTAACGCAGAACCGCAGCTTCATCTACTCGCTGGTCGAAGGCGGCGCGGTGCGTCTCTTCGTCAGCGAGCCGGACCCGGCCTATCGCAGCACCGCGCTCGGCGTCAGGCTGCAGCAGTCGATCACCTCGCTCTCCGACGACCGCAAACGCTTCATCTCCGTCGCCATCATCCGCCCGCCGCTGACGGTCGACTACTATTTCGAGGACAGCGACGACCCGTTCGCGCAGATCACGCCGCAACAGCTGGATTACGCCCGGCAGGTCATCGCAAGCCCGCGGCTCTCGTCCTGGTCCTATCTCGACGAGCCCGGCCTCGATCCGCTCATCGTGCATTCCGAGTTCATCGATCCGCTGACCTTCAACCGGCCGGTCGCCAGCGCCAAGAGCGGCGCGATCCTCGTGCAGACCGCCGTGCGCCCCCGCGCCTTCCTCGACATGAAGCGCGGGCTGGAGAAGGAATACCGCACGACGATCGAGATCAGCCGGCACCAGTTCCTCGCGCAGGGCTCGCTCTCGGCGACGGCCACCCTCGGCCCGTCGCTTTTCGCGCGGCTGACGCCCGATCCCGTCTTCATGGAAAACCGGCTCGGCACGCTGAGAACGCTGCTCGCCGTCGGCGCCATCGCGCTCAGCCTGTGCACCATCGGCCTCGTTCTCCTGCTCGTGCGCCGCTACATCACCAATCCCATCGCCCGCCTCGACCGCCAGCTCACCGACGTCATGACCGGCAGCCGCAGCGCGCTGCCGGACATGCACGAGGTCGGCGAGATCGGCCGGCTTTCCGCCAACGTCAAGCGGCTGCACGATCACTCGATGCAGTCCTTCGACCTCGTGCAGAACGCCTCCTGGACCGATACGCTGACGGGCATTTCCAACCGCGAATATTTCAACATCCGCTCCACGCAGATCCTTGCGGAAGCGGAGGCCGAGAACCTCGGCTGCACGCTGCTCTTCATCGACGTCGACAACTTCAAGTTCGTCAACGACAAGCACGGCCACAAGATCGGTGACGAGCTCCTGAAGACGCTCGCCGCGCGCATTGCGGCCATCGTCAACGGCGTCACCCGCGGGCACGACCTGCCGGAAGGGCTTTTCGCGCGGCTTTCCGGCGACGAATTCGCCATCATGCTGCGCTGCCAGCCGGGCTGCGGCACGATCACCCAGGTCTCGGGCGATATCCTCTCGCTGTTCGCCGAAGGCTTCGAGGTGCTGGACAAGGCCTATCCGGTCACAGCCAGCATCGGCATCGCCGTCTATCCGGAGGATGCGCGCACCCTGCCCGAGCTCATCGCCAATGCGGATGCCGCCATGTACCAGGCGAAATCCCAGGGCAAGAACGGATCGGCCCGCTATTCGCGCTCGCTGCACGAGACGCGCAACCGCCAGCGCCGCATCGAGGAGGAACTGCGCGTCCTCAATCCCGACGAGGAATTCCACCTCGTCTACATGCCCATCGTCGACGGCCACGGCAAGGTGACGGGCTGCGAGGCGCTCCTGCGCTGGACCTCTCCCCTGCTCGGTCGCGTGACGCCGGACGAATTCATTCCCATCGCCGAGACGACCGGCCTCTTCAGCAAGATCGACTGGTGGGTGATCGACCGGGCGATGGCCGAATATAGCCATATCCGCAAGCTCTTCGGCGTCGGGACGATCCTGTGCATCAACATCTCGTCCGCCGAGCTCTACACCAAGTCGATCAGCGACCATTTCTGCGACTGCGCCGAGCGGCACGGCGTCGATACGCGCATGATCGAGATCGAGCTGACGGAGACCTTCGCGGTGAAGCTCGGCGAACAGTCTCGCCGCAACATCGAAATCCTCAGGAGCCGCGGCTTCCGCATTTCCATCGACGATTTCGGCGCCGGCTACACCTCCGTGCAGCAGATCATCGAATATCCCGCCGAGACCATCAAGCTCGACCGGGCGCTGGTCGAAAGCCTCACCCGCTCGGCGGCGCTGCCGACGCTGCGCGCGCTCGTGGCGCTCTGCCACGCGCAGGACATGTCGGTGATCGCAGAGGGCGTCGATACGACGGAGAAGATGGCCCTGCTCGCCGCCGCCGGCTGCGACCTCTATCAGGGCTACCTCATCAGCCGCCCCCTGACGCTGGAGGAAATCGGCGTCTGGGCCATGCAGCGCCTGATGGACAAGGCCCGCGAGACGATCAGCGCGGGACAGCGGGCGCGGGCCTGAGGCGTTGGCCAAGACCCCTCCCCAACCCCTCCCCACAAGGGGGAGGGACTTAACCTGCCGTGCCGCCTCAGGTTCTTTGCGTCGCTTCTGCTAGCAGCATCGTTGTGACGAAGGTGCATTGGGAGCGGCATCGTAAGTCCCTCCCCCTTGTGGGGAGGGGTTGGGGAGGGGTCTTGCGCCGATCACGACGTCGGGAAATCCAGTCCCATCTCGCGGAAGCGGGCGGGGTCGTCGCCCCAGTTCTCGCGCACCTTCACGAAGAGGAAGAGGTGCACGGGCTGCTCGAGGATGTCCGACAGCTCCTTGCGCGAGGCCATGGAGATGGCCTTGATCGCCTCGCCGTTCTTGCCGAGCGCGATCTTCTTCTGGCTGTCGCGCTCGACATAGATGACCTGCTCGATGCGCACGGAACCGTCCTTGCGCTCTTCCCACTTCTCCGTCTCGACGTGCGAGGAATAGGGAAGCTCCTGGTGCAGGCGCAGGAAGAGCTTTTCGCGGGTGATCTCAGCGGCGAGCTGGCGCATCGGCAGGTCGGAGATCTGGTCTTCGGGATAGTACCACGGGCCTTCCGGCAGGGCGGCGGCGAGGTAGTCCATCAGGTCCGTGCAGCCCGAGCCGGTGAGCGCGGAGACCATGAAGGTGCGCTCGAACTTGACCACCTCGTTCGCCGCTGCGGCAAGCTTCAGGAGGTCTTCGGGCCTGACCCGGTCGATCTTGTTGAGAACGAGGATCTTCGGCTGGTGGACCTCCTTCAGGCCCTCCAGGATCGTCTCGGCATCGCCCTTGAGGCCCCGCTCGCTGTCGATCAGCAGCATGATGACGTCGGCATCCTTCGCCCCGCCCCAGGCGGTCGTCACCATGGCGCGGTCCAGCCGCCGGCGCGGCTTGAAGATGCCGGGCGTATCCATGAAGACGATCTGGGCGTTGTCGTGGATCGCGATGCCGCGCACGATGGCGCGCGTCGTCTGCACCTTGTGGCTGACGATCGTTACCTTGGCGCCGACGAGGCGGTTGACCAGCGTGGACTTGCCGGCATTGGTCGCGCCGATGAGCGCCACAAAGCCCGAATGCGTGGGACCCGAGCGGGTGGAGGTTTGGTTTTCTTCGGTCATGGTGCCCGTCAGCCGCTCTTCGGCCAGACGCCTTCGCGTTCGAGAATCTTCGTCGCGGCCGCCTGCTCGGCGGCCCGTTTGGAGCGGTCGATGCCGGTTTCCGGCGCAACGCCCCTGATCTCCACCGTCACGGTGAAGCGCGGGTCGTGGTCCGGTCCCGAACGCTCGTCCACCCGATAGCTCGGCGTCACGCCGAAGCGGGCGTGGGCCCATTCCTGCAATTCGGTCTTGGCGTCGCGCCGCGCGCCCTCGGCGCGGGCCGCCCTGCCCTCCCAGTTGGAAAGGATGAAGCCGCGCGCCGCTTCCAGCCCGCCGTCGAGATAGATCGCTGCGATCAGCGACTCTACCACATCGGCCCGGACATTCAGCATGGCTTTTCCGGTGAGCTTCTTGACGTCCGCCCCGGTGCGGATGAAGCGGTGGAGGCCGAGATCGTCGGAGACGGCCGCGCAGCTTTCCGCGCTGACGAGCTGGTTGAGGCGGACGGAAAGCTCGCCCTCCTTCGCATCGCGGAAGGTGCGGAACAGCATCTCGGCGACGCAGAGCCCGAGCACGCGGTCGCCGAGGAATTCCAGCCGCTCGTAGTTCACGCCCTTGCCCGGGCGGGCGCTCGCATGGGTGATCGCCCGGTCGAGGCGTTCCTTGTCGGTGAAGACGTAGCCGATCAGCTCCTCGAGGGCCTTGCGGTTCACGTCGTTCAGCGGAATGGCGCCTTTCATTCAACGACCTTGAAGAGCCGGTCCCACCTGAGGTTCGTCGGCCACTTCCAGATTTCGCTGAAGGAGGTGTCGTGGCCGAGCGAGAAGAAGATCAGGCTCGCCCTGCCGATGAGGTTTTCCGCCGGGACGAAACCGACGTCGAAGCGGCTGTCGGCCGAGTTGTCGCGGTTGTCGCCCATCATGAAGTAGTGGCCTTCCGGCACGATGAATTCGCGCGTGTTGTCGCCGATCGTGCCGATACGCGAATCGAGCGTGTCGAAGCTGACGCCGTTGTCGAAGGTCTCGCGGAAGACGGGCACGTCCTCGCCGGTGTCGTACTGGTCGTCGGCGCGGAAGAAGCCGTCCTCCTTGCGCGGCACCGGCTGGCCGTTGATGTAGAGGATGCTGTCCTTGACCTGCACATGGTCGCCCGGCAGACCAACGAGACGCTTGATATAGTCGATCTCAGGATTCGGCGGGAAGCGGAAGACGACGATGTCGCCGCGCTTCGGCTCGCTGGCGAAGATGCGGCCGGAGAACAGGTTCGGCGAGAACGGCAGCGAATATTTCGAATAGCCGTAGGAGAACTTGTTGACGAAGAGATAGTCGCCGACGAGCAGCGTCGGCATCATCGAGCCCGAGGGGATCGTGAACGGCTGGAACAGCAGCGTGCGGATCACCACGGCGAGCAGAAGCGCCTGAATGATGACCTTGACGTTTTCCCACAGGCCGCCCTGGGCCTTCTCGGTCTTCTCTGCCACGGCGGACTTGTCCTTATTTGCAAACATGGGGCCCTCTATAGAGGAAAGGTCGTCTATTGGAAATCATGCCGGTCAAAAAGACGCGGCAGGACCGGCCGGCAGCGCCTCGATGATCACGAAGGCCTGTGCGAGCGGGAAATCGTCGGTGATGGTGATGTGGATGCGCGCCTCGTGGCCTTCCGGCAGGAGCTGCCTCAGCCGTTCGAGCGCGCCGCCCGTCAGCCGCATGGTCGGCTTGCCGCCCGGCAGGTTGACGACGCCCATGTCCTTCCAGAACACGCCCTCGGCGAGCCCCGTGCCGAGCGCCTTGGAACAGGCTTCCTTGGCGGCGAAGCGCTTGGCGTAGGAGGCCGCGCGGTTCTTGCGCCCGTCGGACTTCGCCCGCTCGATCTCGGTGAAGCAGCGCTCGGTGAAGCGCGTGCCGAACCGTTCCAGCGATTTCTCCACCCGGCGGATGTCGATGAGGTCGCTACCGATGCCGATGATCATGACGGTTCTCCGCGGAAGGGGACGGCCCGTGCGGCAAGGCGGGCCCTGCGCCGCGCCTTGAAGGAGCGGACGGCAAGCCGCGTGACCGCATAGGCAAGGAAGGCCGTGAGGCCGCCAAGCATGCCGGCCCCCGCGAGCATGGGCTTCAGCACCGGCTGCCAGAGCTCGGCGAGCTGCAGATGCTCCATGCGATGGAAGAGCTCCGACGCCGTGATCGCCTCGTTCGAGCGGATGCCGAGCATCGCCTCGCCGGAGCGGAACGTGGCAAGGGCGATCAGCGGGATGGTGAGGGGATTGGCGATGGTCGTCGCCAGCGCCGCGGCCAGCAGGTTGCCGGCGATCAGGTAGGAAAGCGCAAGCGCCAGGATGATGTGAAAGCCGAGCAGCGGCGTGAAGGCCGAGAAGGTCCCGGCCGCAACGCCGGCAGCCACCGCATGGGGCGAGGCCGAAAGGCGCAGGATGCGCTTGGCCAGATAGCGCGCGGGACGCGTAACACCCTTGCGCGGCCAGAGGAATTCGCGCACCCGCTCAGGCCAGGACGGCTTTTTTCGACGTCTGAACAACATGGCCCAGACATAGCCGATCCCTTGGTGGCATTTCAATGGCGCCGGGCGCCGGCGGGCGCCGTGGCGCAGCCCATCTGCGCCACCCGGCCCGTCGGTATCAGTAGGAACGGCGGAAGAGGCCGCGGTCGATCTGACGCTGGCGGTATTCCAGGTCGATCCGGTCGATTGCGCCGTTGAGATAGGCCATCTCGCGCTCTTCGGTGTTCGGGATGCGCAGGGCGCGGGTGAAATTCTTGATCTGCTTCAACATGGTAAACCTCGTTCGGTTACCTCCCGACGCAGAAGATAGGTGCGCGCGCCTTCCGGCACCAGCGACACTATTCCAACGCAGCCATGCGATATTCGCATGACGACTGGTCAAATCTTGGGCAAACCCGTCTTATTCAAGGCAGGGTGCCGCAATTTTGCATGGAAGCATCACGCGAAGACGCGGCTGATCGTCGAAACGCACTGCAATTCCTTCAACTGGCCGATCAGCTGGTTGAGCTGGCGCAGGTCCCAGACCTCCAGGTCGATATGCACCTCGGTGAAATCGGCCGCCACGCGGGCCATGGACATGGAGCGGATGTTGACGTCGCTGGTGGCGATGACCTGCGTGACCTCGGCGAGCGTGCCCGGCTCGTTCAGCGCGTTGATCATGATGCGCGCCATGAAGCGGGTGTTGTTGGCCTCGTCGAGGTCCCAGCGCACGTCGATCCAGCGCTCCGGCTCGTCGTCGAACTTCTGCAGCGCGGGCGACTGGATCGGGTAGATGGTGATGCCCTTGTCCTTCTCCATGATGCCGACGATGCGGTCGCCGGGCACGGCGCCGCCGGCGGAGAAGTGCACCTCCGCATTGCCGGAAAGGCCGCGGATCGGCAGCGCCTCGGGGCCCGTCTCGGCCTCGCCGCCTTCCAGCGCGGTCTTGGCCTTGCCGGGCAGCTTGAAGACCATGCCGGCGGCGCTGCGCATGTTGAACCAGCCCTCGTCGGAGCTCGGCTTCACCGTCACGCGCTCGTCCTGGTAGTCCGGGAAGACGGCGCGCAGCACGTCGAGCGAGGAAAGCTCCCCGCGGCCGACCGCGGCGATGGCGTCCTCCACGTCCTTCTGGCCGAGGCGGTGCAGGACGGGCTTCAGCCCGTCGCGCGAGAAGGACTTGCCGGCGCGGTCGAAGGTGCGCTCCAGGATGCGGTAGCCGAGGCCGGAATATTGCTTGCGCACGGCCGCGCGGGTCGCACGGCGGATGGCGGCGCGCGCCTTGCCGGTGACGACGATCTCCTCCCAGGCGGGCGGCGGCACCTGGATGCCCGAGCGGATGATCTCCACCTCGTCGCCGTTGTTGAGGCGGGTGACGAGCGGCATGATGCGGCCGTTGATCTTGGCGCCGACGCAGGTGTCGCCCACATTGGTGTGCACCGCATAGGCGAAGTCGATGGGCGTCGCCCCGCGCGGCAGGGTGATGAGCTGGCCCTTCGGCGTGAAGGTGAAGACCTGGTCCTGGAAGAGTTCGAGCTTGGTGTGCTCGAGGAATTCCTCCGCATTGTCGCCCTCGGCCAGCGCCTCGATCGTCCGGCGCAGCATGGCATAGGCGTTGGAGCGCGGCGACTGCACGACCTCGTCGTTCGCCGTTTCCCGGTCCTTGTAGAGCGAATGGGCGGCGATGCCGTATTCGGCGATCTCGTGCATGCGCTTGGTGCGGATCTGCAGTTCGATGCGCTGGCGGGACGGGCCGACGATGGTGGTGTGGATCGACTGGTAGTCGTTCTGCTTGGGCGTCGAGATATAGTCCTTGAAGCGCCCCGGCACGACGCGCCAGCGCGTGTGCACGATGCCGAGGGCGGCATAGCAGGCCGGAATGTCGTCGACGAGGATGCGGAAGGCGTAGACGTCGGAAAGCTGCTCGAAGGAGAGCGACTTCGACTGCATCTTGCGGAAGACGGAATAGGGCTTCTTCTGCCGGCCCTTGACGAGGGCGTCCGGCAGGCCGTTCGCCACCAGCAGCTCGCGCAGCTCGTCCTCGATCTTGCGGATCAGGCCCTCGTTGCGCTGGGAAAGCTCCTCCAGCTTGCGCGTGACGGTCTCATAGGCTTCCGGATTGATATAGCGGAAGGACAGGTCCTCCAGCTCCTCGCGCATGTCCTGCATGCCCATGCGGCCGGCGAGCGGCGCATAGATGTCCATCGTCTCTTCGGAGATGCGGGCGCGCTTTTCCGGCGACATGTGGTTAAGCGTGCGCATGTTGTGCAGCCGGTCGGCGAGCTTGACGAGCAGCACCCGCACGTCGTCGGAAATGGCCAGCAGCAGCTTGCGCAGGTTTTCCGCCTGCTTGGCCTTCTTGGAGACGAGGTCGAGCTTCTTGATCTTGGTGAGGCCCTCGACGAGCGCGCCGATGTCCTCGCCGAACAGCTCGTCGATCTCCGCGCGCGTCGCCGTCGTGTCCTCGATCGTGTCGTGCAGCAGCGCGACGGCGATGGTCGATTCGTCGAGGCGCATTTCGGTGAGGATGGCCGCGACTTCGAGGGGATGCGAGATATAGGGGTCGCCGCTCGCCCGCTTCTGCTGCCCGTGCTTCTGCATGGCATAGACATAGGCCTTGTTCAGCAAGGCTTCGTTGACGTCCGGCTTGTACTTCTGAACCCGTTCGACGAGTTCATATTGACGCATCATTCTCGATCGGCTCCTGCCGCTTCGCGGGGCAAAAAAAAGTGCGCCCCGAGCTTAAGAGGGGCGCACCGACATTCGCAATATCAAAGGTTTCGGTAAAGGACCGAAATCAGTAATCGTCGCTCTTTTCCGGCGGCACGAGGCCTTCGATGCCGGCGAGCAGCTCTTCTTCCGACATGCGGTCGAAGGTGATGGTCTCCGGCTGGTCGTCGTCCTCGTCGGCAGCGGCCGTGACGGCATCGTCGGCGATGAGGCTTGCCGGGTCGGGCTCGGGCTCGTCCACTTCCACATGCTTCTGCAGCGAGTGGATCAGGTCTTCCTTCAGGTCGTCGGGCGACAGCGTCTCGTCGGCGATCTCGCGCAGCGCCACGACGGGGTTCTTGTCGTTGTCGCGGTCGATGGTGATGGCGGCGCCCTGCGAGATGAGGCGGGCGCGATGGCTTGCAAGGAGAACCAGTTCAAAACGGTTGTCTACCTTGTCGATGCAATCTTCAACGGTGACACGGGCCATTGCCTGTCCTTTGTGATCGAGAATTTCAGGAGTTTGCATGCCCGATACAGGCATCGGGCGGCAAATTCAAGTTTTTCCTTCCTTTCGTCCGGGACGGAGGGTGTTGTGGTCCAATCCGCCAAACCCCTGATTGAGCCCTTCCCTTACGGGAGGAGGACGGCCGCAATATAGGGCAAACGGGGTAAGGCACGGGAACTATTTCTCTATTCCGAAGCTCTTGAATTTGCTGAAACGTTGCCGGCGGGAAAATTCGCTTCCGCAACCTAGGTTTGGTTGGAAACGGCGTGACCCTGCCCTAAATGAAGATTATATGAAAAAGAGTTAATTCAACCGGATAGTGCATCCGGCAAGACGCCACGCAACAAAACTCAACCCTTTATCTCCACTTCTATTTAAAAGGATTGCCTGCCATGTTCGACCCCCGCGAGAAAATCGCCCTCTTCATCGACGGTGCAAATCTCTATGCGGCTTCCCGGACACTCGGCTTCGACATCGACTACCGCAAGCTGCTCAAGGCCTTCCAGAAGCGCGGCTACCTGCTGCGCGCCTACTACTACACCGCCCTCATCGAGGACCAGGAATATTCCTCCATCCGCCCGCTGATCGACTGGCTCGACTACAACGGCTACAAGGTCGTCACCAAGCCGGCCAAGGAATTCACCGACTCGCTCGGCCGCCGCAAGATCAAGGGCAACATGGACATCGAGCTGGCCATCGACGCGATGGAACAGTCCGAGACCGTCGACCATCTCGTCATCTTCTCCGGCGACGGCGACTTCACGACGCTGGTGGAGGCGCTCCAGCGCCGCGGCCGCAAGGTCTCCGTCGTCTCCACCATGCAGACCCAACCGCCGATGATCGCCGACGACCTGCGCCGCCAGGCCGACTATTTCATCGACCTCGGCACACTGAAGGCCGAAATCGGCCGCGACCCCTCCGAGCGCCCGCAGCGCACCGTCGAGCCGGCGGAAAACGCCGCCGAGTGAGGCTGGGGGTGCCCAAACCCGCAGCCTCAAAGCTTCCATAAACCTTGAATCAAATCCGGTTTCCGGCCGTTAACGTTCCTCAAGACTCTGCTGATATTCCTGTTTCCTGAAATTCATCTCGCATCAGGATATCCGGAAAAATGGTGGACGCAGTCTCGCTCTCGGGCAACAGCTATCGGGCCGTATCGCGGGCGCTTGAAACGCGCGCGCCGGCCCCGTCCGCCGCAAGCGCGCTGGCGGCGCTTGCCGTGCCGCAGCCGGTCACCCGCGTTTCCACCCCGTCCGAGACGGCGGAGGAGAGCGGAGGCCTCGATTTCCTCTATACGCCCGCCGGGCTGCCGGGCTCCGCCGCCCTTCCCGCCTATGCCGTTCCCGCCACGCAGGCGACGGACCTCCAGGCGACGGGCGGCCGCAACGGATCTGCGCGGCTTGGCGTGGAAAGCGGCGAACTCAACAGCCTGCTGTCGTCGTTCCTGACGGCGCGCACGCCGGCCGCGAACCCGGCACCCTCGCCCGACGTTCCGGCCGAGGCGAACAGCGCGGAGCTTGCCCAGAACGCCCGCCAATCCGTGGTCACGCAGCTCTACGGCCAGTTCTAAAGGGGAAAAGCGCTCAGCCGCGCTCGCGCAGCAGGCGGCCCTTCTGGCGGTTCCAGTCGCGTTCCTTCTCGGTCTCGCGCTTGTCGTGCAGCTTCTTGCCCTTGGCGAGCGCCAGCTCGAGCTTGGCCCGGCCGCTGTCGTTGAAATAGACCTTCAGCGGCACGAGCGTCATGCCCTCGCGGTTGATCGCCACGCGCAGGCGGTGGATCTCGCGCTTGGAGAGCAGCAGCTTGCGCCGCCGGCGGGTCTCGTGGTTGAAGCGGTTCGCCTGAAGGTATTCCGGCAGGTAGGAATTGATCAGCCAGAGCTCGCCGTCCTCGTCCGAGGCATAGGATTCGGCGATGTTCGCCTTGCCTTCGCGCAGGGACTTGACCTCCGTGCCGGTCAGCACCAGGCCGGCCTCGTAGGTATCCACGATCTCGTAGTTGTAGCGGGCCTTGCGGTTCTCCGCCACGATCTTCTTGACCGTCGTGGGGCGTGCCTTGGTCGCCATCAGTTCAGAAGACCCGCATGGCGCAGCGCGGCGTCGATGGCCGCTTCCGTCGCCGGCTCCAGCGACGACATGAGCGGCGAGCGCACGAGACGGTTCAGGCCGCGGATGCGGTGCAGGGCATATTTCGCGCCGCAGACGCCGGGCTCCATGAAGATCGCCTTGTGCAGCGGCATCAGCCGGTCCTGGTATTCCAGCGCCCTGGCATAGTCGCCGGCCAGCGTCGCCTTCTGGAATTCGCTGCAAAGGCGCGGGGCCACATTCGCCGTGACGGAGATACAGCCGACGCCGCCATGGGCGTTGAAGCCGAGCGCCGTCGCATCCTCGCCGGAAAGCTGGACGAAATCCTTGCCGCAGGCGATGCGCTGCTCGGAGACGCGCTCGATCTTGCCGGTCGCATCCTTGACGCCCATGATCGAGGGATGCGCCTTGTGCAGCGCGCCCATCGTCTCCGGCGTCATGTCGATCACCGAGCGGCCGGGAATGTTGTAGATGACGATCGGCAGCTTCACCGCCTCGGCGATGGCCGAGAAATGCGTAAAGAGGCCCTTCTGCGTCGGCTTGTTGTAATAGGGCGTGACGACGAGGATCGCATCCGCCCCGGCCTTCTCGGCGTGGCGGGCGAGGTCGATCGCTTCCTTCGTATTGTTCGAGCCGGCGCCGGCGATCACCGGAACGCGGCGGGCGGCCACCTCGATGCACAGTTCCACGACCCGTTTGTGCTCGTCATGCGACAGCGTCGGCGACTCGCCGGTGGTGCCGACGGGCACCAGCCCGTGGCTGCCTTCGCTGATCGACCATTCGACATGCGCGGCGAAGGCCTTTTCATCGACCGTGCCGGCATCGGTGAACGGGGTGACGAGGGCGGGAATCGATCCCTGGAACATCGAGAACTCCTGAGGCCAGAGCCGCCCGGAGGGCTTACACGCTTTGGCCGTATTCCGTGGTTAAAAACGCCCGCACAATAATCATGTGACAGGCATGCGGCAAGCCGCGCGGCGGGCGTTTTTCACGCACGGACAAGGCGGAAGGGCCGAGGCGGGCGAATATCCGCCGCCCGCGATCCGTCGCAGGGAAAGAGGTGGCGTTCACGGCTTGGTGAGCGGCGCCGGTAAGGTTTCGTTAAGGCAACGAAGGGTTAATGAATGACAGGGAGCGGGCGGGACATGACGGTCGTGCGCGCCGCCCGGAAAGCCCCCGCGGGACGTGACATGATCTCGAGAAACAGTTTCGCCCTTTGCGCCCTGTTGCTGGCCGGTGCCGCCGGCCTTGCGCTGCGCTCCTCGCCCGTCGAGGCGGAGAGCGGCGTTGCGCCGGCCATCCGGCCGCTCGGCTTTGCCGCCGACATGCCCTCCCCCGACATCATCACCAGCGCGATCCCGCGCACCGGCGACATCGCGCCCGTGAACGCGGACCTGCGCGAGGGCCTCGACGCGCTTTCGAACCGCGATGCGGCCGCCGCCATCGCCGCGCGCGACCGCCTGCCCGCCGGCAGCCTCGACCGGCATATCCTCACCTGGTCCATCGCCGTTTCCGGCCAGAAGGGCGTGCCTTCCGCCGAGATCGCCGATGCCCAGCGCGAACTGAAGGGCTGGCCGGGGCTGAAGATGCTGCGCGCCCATTCCGAACGGGCGCTCGCCCGCGAGAACCCGCCGGCCGCCGACGTGCTTTCCGCCTTCGGCAGCACGCGGCCGGAAACGGCCGAGGGCGCCATGGTGCTTGCCCGCGCGCTGATTGCGACCGGCAAGAGCACCGAAGCCGGCGGGATCCTGCGTTCCTTCTGGCAGAAAGAGGCGCTCTCCACGGACCTCGAAGACCAGATTCTCGGCGAATTCGGCAGCCTGCTGACCGTCCCGGACCATTTCGCGCGCATGGAGATGCTGCTCTACCGCGACCGCGCCACGCAGGCCGAGCGCTTCGGCGATCTCGGCAAGGCGCAGTCGCTCTACCGCGCCTGGGCCGCCGTCATCCGCAAGGCCCGCAATGCCGGCGACCTCGTCAAGGCCGTGGACGCGCGCTGGCGCAAGGAGCCGGCCTACACCTATCTCGGCATCCGCAACCTGCGCAACAGGGAGGAATACCGCGCGGCGGCAAAGCTCTTCGCCGAGATGCCGGAGGACCCGGCACGCCTCGTCAATCCGGGCGCGTGGTGGAACGAGCAGCGCATCGTCAGCCGCGGCCTGGCCGACCTCGGCGATTACCGCGACGCCTACCGGGTCGCGGCACGCCACGGCGCGGACGACCCGGCCGATATCGTCGAGGCGGAATTCCACGCCGGCTGGTATGCGCTGCGCGACCTCGGCGATGCGAAGACGGCGGCAAAACACTTCCAGCGCATCCTGCAAGCGTCCGACCGGCCGCTTTCGCTCTCGCGCGCCTGGTATTGGCTGGGGCGGGCGGCCGAAAAGGGCGGGCCGGGCGATGCGAAGGCGTATTTCACCAAGGCGGCGAATTTCCCCGGCACCTTCTACGGCCAGCTTGCCGGCGCGCGGATCGGCCGCAAGACGCTGAACGTCGCCTATCCGAAGCCGACGGCGGAGGAGCGCGCCCGCTTCGAGCACCGCGAGGCCGTGCAGGCCATCGCCCGGCTGAAGGCCGCCGGCCACGGCTGGCGCGGCGACAGCCTCTACCGGGCGCTCGCCGGCGAGCTGGAAAACCCCGGCGAACTCGCCCTTCTTGCCGCGGACGCGGAGAAGGACGGCAACCACCAGCTTTCCCTGCAAATCGGCAAGATCGCCTTCGGGCGCGGCATCGACGTCGCGGCGCTCGCCTTTCCCATCGGCGTCATTCCGGACGGCGCGAATATTTCCGGCTCGGGCAAGGCGCTCGCCTATGCCATCGCGCGGCAGGAAAGCGCCTTCAACCCGGCCGCCGTCTCCCCGGCCAATGCGCAGGGGCTGCTGCAACTGATGCCGGGCACGGCCGAGGGCGTCGCCAAGCGCTACGGCATCGCCTATTCGCGCGAAAAACTCACCACCGACGCCGGCTACAACGCGACGCTCGGCGCGCATTATCTCGGCGAGCAGATCAGCGAGTTCGGCGGCTCCTACGTGCTGACCTTCATCGCCTACAATGCCGGCCCGCGCCGCGTGCCGCAGTGGATCGCCCGCTACGGCGACCCGCGCGGCAAGCCGGTCGACGACGTCGTGGACTGGGTCGAGCGCATTCCCTTCTCCGAGACGCGCAACTATGTGCAGCGCGTCATGGAGAACTATCAGGTCTACAAGGCCCGTCTCGGCCAGAAGACCGATATCGAACACGATCTCAGCATCGGGCGATAGGCTTTCCCCGGCACGCCGCCGCGTGCCTTCATGCTGAGGGCGATCGCATAAGAAGACCCTCTCTGCCTGCCGGCATCTCCCCCACAAGGGGCGGGCAATCGCCTATGGCTTGAAGACCCCTCCCTAAATCCCTCCCCACAAGGGGGAGGGACTTAATCCGCGGCACTCTCAGCATTCAAGATTCGAGGGAAAAGCATGCTGCCAGCCTTTCTCCCCCCTTGTGGGGGAGATGCCGGCAGGCAGAGAGGGTCTCGTGCCCTTCCCTTCATGCGGAAGACTCGGCTTGAACCGGCCCGCCGGCCTCTTTACGCTGGCTGGCGGACAACGCACGGAAGGCATTCTCCATGACCGAATTCGCCAGCCGCTTCTTCACCGCGCCGGACGGCCTGCGGCTTCATGCGCGCGACTATCCGGCGGCCGGCGGAAAGAATGGCCGCATGCCCCTCGTCTGCCTGCCGGGCCTCAGCCGCAACGCGCGCGATTTCCATCAGCTGGCCCTTCTTGTCGCCGGCAATGCCGATGCGCCGCGCCGGGTGATCGCGCTCGACTATCGCGGGCGCGGGCTTTCCGCATATGGCGATCCGGCGCACTACACCGTTCCCGTCGAATGCGGCGATGTCATCGCGGTCTGCGCGGCGCTCGGCCTTTCGCGCTGCCTTTTTGCGGGAACCTCGCGCGGCGGGCTCATCCTGCATGTGATGGCCGCCGTGCAGCCGGACCTCATCGCCGGCGCCGTCCTCAACGATATCGGCCCCGAGATCGAGGCCGCCGGCCTCATGGAAATCCGCGATTACCTTGCAAGGCGCAGCACGCCGGCGACGTTCGAAGCGGCGGCGGAGGGGCTAAGGCGCCTCCACGGGGCGGGCTTCCCGGCCCTTTCGCCCACCGACTGGCTGGAGATGGCCCATGCCCTCTATACGGACAGGGACGGCCCCATCGCAGCGGACTACGATCCGAAGCTCACGGATCAATTGCAGGCCATCGATTTCACCAAACCGCTGCCGACGCTGTGGCCGCAATTCGAGCGCCTTGCGGAAAAGCCGCTTCTCGTCGTGCGCGGCGAGCATTCCCGGCTCTTTTCGGCGCAAACGCTGGAGCGCATGCAGGCCGGCGGGAAAAACGTCGAAGCGATACTGGCCCGCGGCCAGGGCCATGCCCCGCTCCTGCACCTGCCGGACGTCTTTCCGGCCGTGAAGGCATTCCTCGCCCGCTTCTGAGGCCAGCGAGCGGAAACGCGGCGCCCGGCCAGAGGGGCCACCACGCCTGCGGCACACCCCCGAAACGAAAAAACCCGCAGCCTCGAAGAGGCTGCGGGCTTATTCTTCAGCAGAACTTCTGGATTAGAAGTTGCGCTGCAGACGAAGGAAGCCGGTCGTTGCGTCGGCGTGGCCGCCAGCGACGAGGTCCGTCTGGGTGTAGTTAACCGTACCGAGGAAGGCGAGGCCGTCGACGATCTGGTAACCAACGGTCAGGCCAACCTTCCAGGCGTCCGGCGAGCCGGCACCGTTGAAGTTGACGTCGCCGAAGTACTGAGCAGCCGGGGTGATCGTCAGCTTGTCGGAAGCCTTGAAGGAGTACGCAGCAGCGACGCTCCATTCGGAAGCCGACCAGTAAGCGTTGACGTCGGAAGCCCAGACGCCGAGAACCTGCAGGGTGCCCGGGCCGAGGTCGGCCGACAGGATAGCGCGGACTGCGCCTTCTTCTGCAGCGTTGTCGTAACCGCCGAGAACGTCAACGTTTACGCCGCCGAGCGAGAAGCCAACCGTGCCGGCAACGCCGAGGTTGTTGTGGCCGACGTTCTTGAGGAGCGCGCCGTTGGCAACACCCGTGTTTTCAAGTTCGTCGAGCGAGATACCAGCCCGCCAGGTGCCGCCGTCGTAGTTGTAGGCAATCGAGTTGAACTCGGTGATGTTGCCGTGAACGTCGGTTTCGCCGTTGATGCCGCTATCCCACCAGCTGTAGAAGAAACCAGCCTTCAGGCCGCCGAGCTCGATGTAAGCTTCGTCGATGTCGAAGCCGCTGTCGCCAGCGCCGGTTGCATCTTCGTCAGCAGCGTATTCGAGGTTCACGAACGAACGGAGCGTGCCGAGTTCGGTGTCGTTACGGGCGTCGAAGTTGATGTCGACGAGCGTGCCGGCATCCCAGTCAGAAGCGCCGCTCTGGTTCGGGCCGAACGACGTCTGGAAACGAACGAAGCCGCCGATCTTGAGGCAGGTTTCGGTGCCGGGGATGTAGAAGAAGCCGGTGCCGAAGGCGTCGCAGACGCGGACGTATTCCATGGGTTCCGGTTCGGCGGCGACGATTGCGTCGGCAGCCTGTGCGCCGGAGACTGCTGCGAAGGCAGCAGCGGAGCCGATGAGAAGGCTCTTGATGTTCATTTTCTGACCTCCAGTCAAAAAGTTTCAAACGGGTCTGGGTTTTTTGCTGAAGGACAGCGTTCCCTGCCCCATCCCCAAGTTCAGGAAGCGGACGAACAACCGCCCCTGCTTCCGAAGCCGAAAATACAAGACGCGACCGGGTAAGCAATCTCCAAACTGAAACGAGACGGGGTTTGTGCCAGCCTTCGCCCCGCGCTGTTGCGCAAAGGACACAAAATGGCGGGCCGGATCGGTAAAAGTTTAAAGATCATTAACAAAATGCCTTATGAAGCGGGCACTTAGCGAGCGCACATGCGGCGCATTCCCGGCCACAATGCCGGCGGGAACAGGGCGAAACCGGCCCAGCAAGGTGGCGGCGCGGTGCTTTTCCCATGGCGCCGCGACCTCCCGGGCACCGGAATCACGCAGGAAGGAAGGGCCGTTTTTCGCGTCTCCGCTCGAATCGGCATCGAATCGCAGCGCCCCGGTGCGGCGCATATTTTCCGGCGATGTTTCTTCCGGCGGGGCGGCCTCCCATCGGAATCGGCCGGTGCGGCTTTTGCCCTTCGCGGCCGGTTCCGCCCGCCGTTCGCGGCTCTCTATATACGGCTCTCTATATATAACGCGCCTGCCGGAAGTTGACCTCCGCCGGAAAACGCACGTCCCGGCCTTTCTGACTGGAGGTCAGAAAATGAACATCAAGAGCCTTCTCATCGGCTCCGCTGCTGCCTTCGCAGCAGTCTCCGGCGCACAGGCTGCCGACGCAATCGTCGCCGCCGAACCGGAACCCATGGAATACGTTCGCGTCTGCGACGCCTTCGGCACCGGCTTCTTCTACATCCCGGGCACCGAAACCTGCCTCAAGATCGGCGGCTACGTTCGCTTCCAGGCTGACTTCGGTGAGAAAGCATTCGGTCAATCCGACTGGGAGGCATGGAGCCGCGCTCGTCTCGAAATTCAGGCCAAGTCGGACACGGAACTCGGCACGCTCACGAGCTTCACCGCTCTGCAGATTGAAGCTGGCAACAATTCTGTTACTAGCGGTGCATCAGGCGCCGCCTACATCGACGAAGCCTATATCGAACTCGGCGGTTTCCGCATCGGTACCTTCCTGAACTGGTGGGATAGCGACATGGCCGGTGAGACTGAAGTGGCTTCCACCACAACCCGTTTCACCTCGGCTCGTTACGTCTATGATGGCGGCACCTTCCTCGCCGGTCTGTCTCTCGATGAGATTCCGGACAGCTGGGGCACGACTTTGCACAACGACTTCGGCGTTTCCGGCATGGTTAAGGCCACGCTCGGTGGCGTGACGTTCGAACTGCTCGGCGCATATGACGACGCCGCTGAAGAAGGCGCCGTCCGCGCTTGGCTGACTGCTGACGTCGGCCCGGGCAAGTTCGAGCTGATGGGCCTCTACGCAAGCGGCTTCAACAACTACTACGATGCTGCTGAATGGAGCGTTGCTGTCGATTATTCGTTCGCGGCTACCGAGAAGCTGTCCATCACCCCCGGCTTCCAGTACCTGAGCGACACCAACCTCGACCTTCCGGGCAAGCCGGACCAGTGGCGCGTTGGCGTAACCTTCGACTACCAGGTTGTCGACAACCTCAAAGTCAAGGCAACCGTCAACTACCGGGACGACGATCTCCGCGGCGATGCCGTTACGGGCTTCCTGCGCCTGGATCGCAGCTTCTAAGCCTTACAGGCTATTCACCTATCGGGAACCCGGCCTTCGTGCCGGGTTTTCGTGTAAATGTCGCTATTTTTAGGAGCTGGAACAACAGGGGCCATTAACCATTCGATGCAACCAAAGCGTGATTGAAACGGCGCAATAGGGTCAGCATGTGGCAGAATATCCAACTAAATGGCGTATATTCCCTGAACTATCAGCTTTCCGGCACGAACAATTGGACAACCCAGCATAGTCTCCGCTCTCTTCTCCAACGCTATGCGGATCTCCTATGGGAGCCGGGCTCGCACAAATACAACGTCTCCTCGTTCATCGGCGAGCTTGACGAGATTCTATTCGGCGCCGCGTTTTCCGAATTCACGGACGAGATGCTGGACCGCCTGATCGGCGCCCTGCGCAAACGGGGCAACAGCAATGCCACGATCAACCGGAAGCTGGCGGCGCTCAGCAAATTGCTGCGCAAGGCGCACAGGATGGGCGATATCCCCGCCCTGCCGGAATTCCAGCGCCTGAAGGAAAAGGCCGGGCGCATCCGCTTTCTGGAACCGGACGAGGAAACCCGGCTCTTTGCCGCCATCTTCGAGAAATCGGATCTCTACGGCCGCCTGTGCGTCTTCCTCATCGATACCGGCGCGCGGCTCGGCGAAGGCATCGGCCTGCACTGGCAGGATATCCGGCAGGACCGCGTCACCTTCTGGCTCACCAAGAACGGCAGGAGCCGCTCCGTTCCCCTGACCGAACGGGCGATTGCCGCGCTCCGGGCATCCGACCGCACGCGGCGCGGCCCCTTCACGAGCATCGTGCAGGCAAAATTCCGCGCGGCCTGGAACGAGGCGAAGCAGGAGGTCGGGCTCGGGGCGGACCCGGATATCGTTCCCCATATCCTGCGCCACACCTGCGCGTCCCGCCTGGTGCAGGGCGGCATCGACATCCGCCGCGTGCAGACCTGGCTCGGGCACCAGACATTGCAGATGACCATGCGCTATGCGCACCTTGCCTCCGGCGACCTCGACATATGCGTGCCGATCCTCGAGCGCGCGGCCTGCGGCGAGACGAAATAGCCCGCCCCGGACGGAAAACGCCGGCCATTGCGAAAGTCCATGGAATCCATTGACGTTTTCGCGCTTTATACCGCCGCCGAAATCAGCGGATCGGCCGCAAAATCTTCCGCATAAGGTCGAAAACCCCTTGCATTCCCTATCCATGCCGCATACTGAGACCGCGAGCGGAGAGGTGGCCGAGTGGTCGAAGGCGCTCCCCTGCTAAGGGAGTATACCGGAAACGGTATCGAGGGTTCGAATCCCTTCTTCTCCGCCATTTTCCTTCGCTGTTTCCATCCCGCTCCCGGCATTGACAATTCCGTTCCGCTGACGGTATTTGCCTTCTCAACGGTAATGGATTCTGCCGGGCGTCACGCCGAACCGCTTCCCCGACGAAGCTGATGACTCCTACTCAACGCGAACCACGCGAAGGAGTAGAGTCGTGCCTGCAATTTTATCGTCATCCCCTTTCTGCATCGTTTCGGCCCGCGAGGCGTCATGCGCATGACGCTCGCCTCGTTTCCCGGCCTTCGTCTCCAGCAATTCCGCAGCCTCGCGAAATGGGTCGCCGTCGTCGTTCCGATGGCCGTGGCGGTGGGTTCGCTCGTCGCCCTCTTCCTGTGGAGCCTCGACCGCTCGACGGAACTGCGCTTCGACTTTCCATGGCTGATCTACGCGATGCCGGCCGTCGGCTTCGCGATGGTCTGGGCCTACGGCAAATTCGGCAAGGCGGCCGAAGGCGGCAACAACCTCATCGTCGACCAGATCCACGAGCCGGGCGGCGGCGTGCCGCTGCGCATGGCCCCCTTCATCCTCGTCACCACCGTGCTCACGCATCTCGTCGGCGGGTCGGCGGGGCGCGAGGGCACGGCCGTGCAGCTCGGCGGCAGCCTTGCAAGCGCCTTCGCGCGCCTGTTCCGGCTGACGCCCGGCGATGTGCGCATCCTGCTGATGGCCGGCATCGCGGCCGGCTTCGGCGCCGTGTTCGGAACGCCGATCGCCGGCGCCATCTTCGCGCTCGAGGTGCTGACCATCGGGCGCATGCAATACGAGGCGCTGCTGCCCGCCCTGCTCGCCGCGGTCGTCGCCGACTGGACCTGCCATGCCTGGGGCATCGGCCATACCCAATACGCCATCGCCTATCTGGCCACGCTCGGCGAAGGGTCCGGCTTCCATCTCGACGCTTACCTGATGCTCAAGGTCGTCGTCGCCGGCATCGCCTTCGGGCTTGCCGCGCATGTCTTCGCCGAGCTTTCGCACATGGCCTCGTCGGCCTTCAAGACGATCCTGCCCTATGCGCCGCTGCGGCCGGTGCTGGCGAGCGCCATATTGCTCAGCCTCGTCCACCTGCTCGGCACGCGCGAATATCTCGGCCTCGGCGTCTGGTCGCCCGATCCGCAGGATGCCACCATCCTCGGCTTCTTCCGCCCGGACCATGTCGATCCCTGGAGCTGGGCCTGGAAGGGTCTCTTCACCATCGTCACCCTCAGCGCCGGGTTCAAGGGGGGCGAGGTGACGCCGCTGTTCTTCATCGGCGCGGCGCTCGGCAGCGCGCTGGCGGGCATCCTCGGCGCGCCGCCCGATCTTTTCGCCGGCCTCGGCTTCGTCGCCGTCTTCGCGGGGGCGACGAACACGCCGCTCGCCTGCATGGTCATGGGCATCGAGCTGTTCGGGGCCACGCACTCCGTCTATCTCGCGGTCGCCTGCTTCCTGGCCTATCTGTGCAGCGGCCATTCCAGCATCTATCTCTCGCAGCGCGTCGGCGTGCCGAAGACGGCGGCGGCCAACGACATTCCCCCCGACATCTCCGTGCGCCACATGCGCGCCATGAACGCCCAGGCGATGGGCGATGCCATGGGCCGCGTGCGGCTGCGCGCGATCCACACCACCGCAGACCTTCAGGAAAGGCCCTTCACCATGACCCAGAACATGCTTTCCTCCCGCGAGGTCGGGATGATCCGCATCTACATGAAGCCGCGCGAGAAAGCCGCCGGCAAGGGCGGCTGGTTCGCCGGCAGGCCGCTCTACCGCGAGCTCGTGATGCAGGCCAAGGCGGCGGGCATCATGAACGCCGTCGCCCACCACACCCATTTCGGCTATTCCAACCGCGGCAAGCTCCAGGACGAGGGGTTCGAAATCTCCAATCCCGACCTGACCATGTGCGTCGAGCTGATCGCCGAACGGCAGCAACTGGAGGCGTTCTGCAAGGCGCACGGCCCGCTGCTGAAGAACAAGATGATCGTCTACAAGCACATCGAGCACTGGGACGTGCTGGAGCAGGCGATCACCACCGAAGAGGCGCTGAAGCAAGCCGCAGTCTGATACGACGGCGAGCCCGCCGCTCGCAAGCGGCGGGCGAAGGCACGGAAAAGCCGCCGGAAACGGGTGTCTCCGGCGGCTTTCGCCTGCTTTTCGCCGCGCCTCAGGTGCGGGCGGCGAGACGGTCGATGGCGTTCTGCGTCGAGGCGCCGAAATCGCCGTCGATGGGGCCGTTGTAGTAGCCGCGGTCCTTCAGGATTTGCTGGAACTCCTTGCGGAACTGCGGCGTGAAGTTGGCGGGCGATCCCTTCAGCTCCTGCAGCTTGCCGGCATCGCCCCCCTCGACGCTGGCGGCGGCCCAGCGGGCGGCCTCCTTCGCATCGGCGCGGGTGCCCAGGCCCTGGTCGTAGAGCCGCGAGAGATTGCCCATGGCGTAGGTGTTGCCGCCATTGGCCGCCTTCGCGTACCAGTCGAGCGCCTTGGCATAGTCCTGCGTCACGCCGTTGCCGACGTCGTAGAGCCAGCCGAGCGAGGCCATCGAATAGTAGTCGTTGAAGGCGGCCGCCTTCTCGTACCATGTGCGGGCCTCCGCATAATCCACCGGCACGCCGAGCCCGGCCTGGTAGGCATAGCCGACCGAGGACATGGCGTTGACGTCGCCGCCTTCCGCGCCCTTCTTGTACCAGTCGAGCGAGGCGCTGTAGTCCTTCGCCGTGCCGAGCCCTTCGCGGTAGAACCAGCCCATCGTGGCCTCGGCGTTCGCATAGCCCTGCTCGGCGGCCTTGCGATACCACTTCATCGCCTCCTCGTAGTCCTTGCGCGTGCCGTTGTAGCCTTCGCGGTAGAGCCAGCCGAGGGAGGCCTGGGCATAGGGGTTGCCTGCATTCGAGGCCTGTTCGAACATGCGCGTGCCCTTGGCCATGTCGACCGGGCCGTCCGTGCCGTAGATCGAGTACCAGGCAAGGTTGGTCAGCGCGTAGAGGTTCCCCTCGTCGGCGGCCTTCTGGTAGTGCTCGCGGGCCTTCTGGTAGTTGCGCGCCGCGTCATGGGCGCGGCCCAGCATGTTGCGGACGGAATTGTCCGACGGGTTGGCGTTGAGCGCGGCCTCGCAGACCGGGATCGCCCGGCCGTAGTCGATCTGCGCGAAGAGCTTGCCGGCAAAGCCGGGGCGCAGGTTCGGCTCGCCCGCCAGCTCGTAGCACTGGTCGGTGTCCGAGCCGCCGAGCACCGCCGTCGACGTGTCCGTCGCGGTGGTCGTGTTGGTGTTGGAGAGCGTCGCATCGTTGCGGCCGGTCGCCAGCTTGTCGATGGCGGCAAGCGTTGCCGGGCCGAACTCGCCGTCCGAGCTGCCGCTGTAGTAGCCGCGCTCGCGCAGGAGGTCCTGCATGCCCTGGCGGAAGGCCACGGTGAAGTTGGCCGGGGTCTCCTTCAGCTCCTTCAGCTTGTTGGGATCGCCGCTCTCGACGGCGGCGGCGGCCCAGCGCACGGCTTCCTTGGCGTCCGCCGGCGTGCCGAGGCCCTGGTCGTAGAGGCGCGAAAGGTTGCCCATGGCATAGGCGCTGCCGGCATTGGCGGCCTTCTCGTACCAGTAGCGGGCCTCCACATAGTCCTGCTTCACGCCGTTGCCGACGTCATAGAGCCAGGCGAGCGAGGCCATCGAGTAGGAATCGCCGATATTGGCGGCCTTCTCGTACCAGACCTTGGCTTCCGCATAGTCCTGCGGCGTGCCGAGGCCGTTCTGGTAGGCCCAGCCGAGCGAGGACATGGCGTTGGCGTCGCCCGCATCGGCGGCCTTGCGATACCAGGCGAGCGACTGGACGTAATCCTGCGAGACGCCGAGGCCCTCGCGGTAGAACCAGCCCATCGTCGCCATGGCATTGGCATAGCCCTGGTTGGCGGACTGCTGATACCACTTCACCGCCTCGTTATAGTCCTGGCGCGTGCCGCCGTAGCCCTCGCGGTAGAGCCAGCCGAGCGAGGCCTGGGCGTAGGAATTGCCGGCGATCGAGGCCTTCTCGAACATCGAGAGGCCCTTGGCGACGTCGACCGGGCCGTCCGTGCCGTAGACCGAGAACCAGGCGAGGTTCGTCATGGCATACATGTTGCCGAGCTCGATCGCCTTCTCGTAGTTGCGCCGCGCCTCGACATAGTTGCGGTCGGCGTCGTGCGCACGGCCGAGCAGGTTGACGAGCATGCCGTCGGACGGGTTCTCGTTGACGGCCTGCGCGCAGGCGGCGAGCGCCCGCTTGGCGTCGATCTTCAGGAAGGCGACGCCCATGAAGCCGGGCAGCGACTGCGGCTCGCCGGCCAGCAGGTAGCAATCGCGCGAGGCGGCCGTTTCCGTGCCCGCGACATTGACGCTGAGGCCCTTCTTCGGCTCCAGCGCGGCGATCAGGTGCTCGGCGTCGGCGCGATGCTTGCTGTCGGGATAGCGCTCGATGAAGCGCTGGAGGGCGGCCGCGTCGGTCGATTCCTTCAGCGCCTCCCAGGCAATGCCCGCCGCATCCTGCCCCTCGTTCTCGGTGGCCTCCTTCAGGCTGGCGAGCTTCTTTTCCGCCAGCATCTTGTAGACCGGGTCCTTGCCGTGCTTGGCGAGGAAGGCGTTGAGCAGTTCCTCGTCGGCAAGGTCGCGGATGTTCTGCCAGTCGGCGGCAGCTTCCGACTGGCCGTTCGGCGAGACTTCCTGCGTGTTGCCGCTGTTGGTGACGTTGATGTTCACTTCCTTGATGTTCAGGAAGATCTGCGCGCCGCCGAGCGAGCCGTAGACGAAGGGCTCCTGCTCGCGGTTGGTGGCTTCCACCACCTCGTCGCGCACCTTGCCGAGCGCGATGCGCACGTCGAGGCCGGGTTCGGTGAGATATTTGGCGAGCGCCGTGGCGAAGGGGCTGTTCCTGCCCTCTCCGTCGAGCGCCACCGTGCCGGCCTTCGAGGCGAAGGCGATCAGCGTGTCGGCCGATTCGGGCTCGACGCGGGCAAGGCCCCGGGTGACGGCGCGCGTGCCGATGGAACGGCTCATCGAGGCGGCGAAGGGATTGTTGCGGCAGGCATCGAGAATGAAGAGCTTCAGCTTCTTGGCGCCTTCCAGCGAGCGCTGCACGCGGTCGATGGCGACGCTCTCGTCCTCCACGTCCCGGTCGCTCTTCAGCGCCGCATCGACGGGGATGAGGTAATTGACCCCGTTCATCTCCATGGCGTGGCCGGAATAATAGACCACGGCCATCTCGGCATCCACGGAATCGTCCTCGAATTCGCGCAGCGCCTTGACCATCGCCGCGCGATTGAGATCGAAGACGGTCTTGACGGAATCGAAGCCCGCACTCTCGAACGCCGAGCGCATCAGCTCCACGTCGTTGGCAGGGTTGTTGAGCGGGGCGGTCTGCTCGTATTTCTCATTGCCGATCAGCAGCGCAACGCGCTTGGCCTCGGCGGCCCCCGCATTGAACGCAAAGACAGCGATGGAAATCAAGAAAACCGGCGCCCAGCGGTTCGTCATTCGCCTGAACATGCCTTTCCCTCCGGCACTATTGCCGTGAGTATTACGTATGGCATTGGCCGTTTCAATGCGGCCGGAGGCGGATTTTTTTCGCAGGCCTCACGGATCGGACACGTCCACCCAGCGCGCCTCGCGGAAGGACTGCGCCATGGCGTGAACGGTCCTCTCGATGCGCAGGCCATGGTTGAAATCGATCGAATGGGTCGCCATCCCGGCGATGGCGGCGATCAGCTCGCGGCATTCGATGACCTTGAGGTCGTTGAAGCCGAGGCCGTGGCCGGGCGCGGGGATGAAGCGGTCGTAGGGCTTGTGATGCGGCGCCGTCAGGATCGTCGCGAAGCCCTGCTCGCTTGCCCTGCCCCCGGTCGTATAAAGCTGGAACTCGTTCATGCGCTCCTGGTCGTAGAGGATCGAGCCCTTCGACCCGTAGACCTGGAGGGCGATGCGGCCCTTGCGGCCCCAGGCGGAGCGGTTGGCCATCAGCACGCCGGAAACGCCGGCGGGAAGGCGCATGAGGACGCTGGCGATATCGTGATTCTCGACCGCGCGGCGCCCGCCTTCCTTCAGCGGCCGGTCGGCGTACGGCTTGGCCAGCGAGGCGATGACCGTCTCGACATGGCCGAACAGGCTCCACAGCAGGGAGAGCGGATGCACGGCGAAATCGTCGAGCGCGCCATAGCCGGAAGCGGCCTCGCTCTTCCAGTAGAAGGGCGCATCGGGATCGGCCATGAAGTCCTCGTCCATCTCGATGCGCACATGGTTGACCGTGCCGATGGCGCCCTCGTCGATGAGCGTGCGGATGTGCCGCACCACCGGGTTCTGGATATAGTTGTAGCCCATGACCGCGACCTTGCCGGAGGAGCGCTGGGCGGCGAGCATCCTTTCGGCGTCGGCAAGCGAGGTCGCCATCGGCTTCTCGCACCAGACATGCTTGCCGGCCTCGAGCGCGGCGATCGCCATCTCGGCATGGAACTGGTTCGGCGTGGTGATGGAAACGACGTCGACCGCCGGATCGGCCAGCAGCTCGCGCCAGTCGCCCGTCGAACGGGAAAAGCCGAACTCGCGGGCGCGCACGGCGGCAAGCGCCGCATTGGCCTCGGCGAGGAAAACGAGACGGGGGTGCTCGACATCGCCGAAAACAGCGGCGACATTGTTCCAGGCGAGTGCGTGGCACTTGCCCATATAGCCGGTGCCGATCAAGCCTACTCCGAGCGATTTCATGACGTCTCCTCCATCCCTTTGCCGGCCGGCCGGCGCTCTCTGCCTCATTCATAGAGGAAAGTTTTGGAACGAGAACTATTTTTCCAGCTCATATGGAATATTTATTTCATTCGTCGCAGAATGGCCGCACGTGAAAGGACGGACTCATGCATGAAAACGAAGCGGCTCTTGCGCAGGTGCCACGCGATTTCGACAACCTGCGCAGCGTCATCATAGAGCGGAAGGCGAGCATGCCCAAGCGGCTTGCGCAGGTCGCCGCCTATGCGCTCTCCAATCCCGACGACATGGCCTTCGGCACCGCCGCCAGCGTCGCGGCGGCGGCGGACGTGCAGCCCTCCACGCTGGTGCGCCTTGCCCATCACCTCGGCTACGAGGGGTTTTCCGACCTGCAGAACGTTTTTCGCGCGCGCCTGCGCGACCGCACGCTGTCCTACGAGGAGCGGCTCCTGTCGCTGGAGGCGGGCGCTTCGGCCGACAGCGACACGGAACTGCTCAACGGTTTCCTCAACGCGGCCAGCCAGTCCCTCTCGCGCCTTGCCGGCACCATCGACGGACGGACCTTCTCCCGCTCCGTCGACCTGCTCGCCCGCGCCGAGACGATCTATCTCGTGGCCAAGCGCCGCTCCTATCCGCTGACGGCGCATATCGCCTATGCCTTCGGCAAGCTCGGCATCCGCCACCAGACCATCGCCTCGCCCAACGGCATCGACGGGGAAATCGCCAGCTTCGCCACGGAGAAGGACGCCGTGATCGCCGCCAGCTTCGCGCCCTATGCCGCAGAAAGCCTGACGCAGGCGCAGGAACTGGGCGCCCGCGGCGTGCCGATCGTCGCCATCACCGATTCGGTCTTCTCGCCGCTCGCCGCCGCCGCCACCCATTGGCTGGAAGTGTCGGAGGCCGACTATGCCGGCTTCCGTTCCCTGTCCGCCTCGATGGCCCTCGCCATGGCGCTGCCCGTCGCCATCGCGGAGCGCCGGCGCAGCCTCAAGCGCACGGCGCCGCGAAATGCCACGGAATAGAAACGGAATATATGTTCCGAATTGACATAATAATGGAATTCATGTTTCATTTCCTCGTAGTGCCGAACGGCGCGCATGAGGCCGCAAGCCGGGGAGGAAGCCATGCCGAACATTGACCGGGAACAGGACAGGACGCTCGACGTCATCACCATCGGCCGCTCTTCCGTCGATCTTTACGGCCAGCAGCTCGGCACGCGCCTCGAAGACACCGCCTCCTTCGCCAAGTCCGTCGGCGGCTGCCCGGCCAATATCGCCATCGGCACCGCCCGGCTCGGCCTCAAATCCGCACTCGTCACGCGCGTCGGCGACGAGCAGATGGGCCGGTTCATCCGCGAGCAATGCGCCCGCGAGGGCGTCAATGTGGACGGCATCAGGACCGACAAGGCGCGGCTGACGGCGCTCGTGCTGCTCGCCATCGAGGCCGAAGGCGTCTCGCCGATGATCTTCGTGCGCACGGACTGCGCCGACATGGCGCTCGACGAGAACGACGTGGACGAAGCCTTCGTGCGCTCCTCGCGCGCCGTGCTCGTCTCCGGCACGCATTTCTCGCGGCCGAACACCGAGGCCGCGCAGCGCAAGGCGATCCGCATATCCAAGCAGTCGGGCGGCAGGGTCATCTTCGACATCGACTACCGGCCGAACCTCTGGGGGCTCGCCGGCCATGCGGAGGGCTTCGAGCGCTACGTGAAGTCGGACCGCGTCTCGGCCGTCCTGAAATCCGTCCTGCCCGACTGCGACCTCATCGTCGGCACGGAAGAGGAGATCATGATCGCCTCCGGCGCCGACGACGTGCTCTGCGCGCTGAAGGCGATCCGCGCCGTCTCGCCGGCCACCATCGTGCTCAAGCGCGGCGCCATGGGCTGTATCGTCTACGACGGGCCGATCTCGGACGACCTGGAGGACGGTATCGTCGGAAAGGGCTTCCTCATCGAGGTCTACAACGTGCTCGGCGCGGGCGATGCCTTCATGTCCGGGTTCCTGCGCGGCTGGCTCACCGGCGAAGACCATGCGACCTCCGCCACCTGGGCCAATGCCTGCGGCGCCTTCGCCGTCTCGCGCCTGCTCTGCTCGCCGGAATATCCGAGCTGGGAGGAGCTTTCCTTCTTCCTCGCGAACGGCAGCCGGCACCGGGCGCTCAGGAAGGACGCGGCGATCAACCACATCCACTGGGCGACGAACCGCAAGCAGCCGGATATCCCGCTGCTGATGGCGCTTGCCTGCGACCACCGCATGCAGCTCGTCGACATCGCCGACGAGCTCGGCGTGCCGCACGAGAGGATATCCGCCTTCAAGCGCCTCACCGTCGAGGCCGCCGCGCGCGTCGCCGAGGGCCGGCCGGGCTACGGCATGCTGATCGACGAGCGATTCGGGCGCGAGGCCTTCTTCGACGCGGCGACGAAGGATTTCACCTGGCTCGGCAGGCCCGTCGAGCTGCCGGGATCGAAACCTTTGCGTTTCGAGTTCAGCCAGGACATCGGCTCGCAGCTCGTCGAATGGCCGGTCGACCATTGCATCAAGTGCCTGTGCTTCTATCACCCGGAAGACCCGGCGGCGCTCAAGAGCGAGCAGCAGGAGAAGCTGCGCACGCTTTTCGAGGCGGCGCGGCGCGTCGGGCGCGAACTGTTGATCGAGATCATCGCCGGCAAGAACGGTCCGCTCAAGGATGACACGGTCTCGACGGCATTGCAGGAACTCTACGACCTCGGCATCCAGCCGGACTGGTGGAAGCTGGAGCCGCAGGCTTCCCCCGAGGCGTGGCGGAACATCGAGGCGGTGATCGCCAGGAACGACCCGTGGTGCCGCGGCATCGTGCTGCTCGGCCTCGAAGCGCCGGCCGAGGAACTGGTGAAGGCCTTCGAGGCGACGAAGGCGGCGCCCGCCGTCAAGGGCTTCGCCGTCGGCCGCACGATCTTCATCGAGGCCGCCCGCGGCTGGATGGCCGGCCGGATGGACGACGAGGCGGCGATTGCCGACATGGCCGGCCGCTTCCGCGCGCTGACCGACGCCTGGCTGAAGACGCGCGGGCTGTAAGACAGAGAATTTGGGAGGAACACGATGGGCAAGACGATCCGGCTGACGATGGCGCAGGCCGTCGCGCATTTCCTGAAGGCGCAGATGACCGTCGTGGACGGCAAGAAGGTGCCGATCTTCGCCGGTGTCTGGGCCATCTTCGGCCACGGCAACGTCGCGGGCATGGGCGAGGCGCTCTACCAGGTGCGCGAGGACCTGCCGACCTACCGCGCCCATAACGAGCAGGGCATGGCGCATGCGGCCGTCGCCTTCGCCAAGGCGAGCTTCCGCCAGCGCTTCATGGCCTGCACCACCTCCATCGGCCCCGGCGCGCTCAACATGGTGACGGCCGCCGGCGTCGCCCATGTCAACCGCCTGCCCGTCCTGTTCCTGCCCGGCGACGTCTTCGCCAACCGCATTCCCGACCCGGTGCTCCAGCAGATCGAGGATTTCGGCGACGGCACCGTCTCGGTGAACGACGCCTTCCGCTGCGTCTCGCGCTATTTCGACCGCATCACCCGGCCGGAACAGATCATCCCCGCGCTGAAGCGCGCCATGCAGGTGCTGACGGACCCGGTCGATTGCGGGCCGGTGACGCTCTCGCTCTGCCAGGACGTGCAGGCGGAAGCCTATGACTACCCGGCGAGCCTGTTTGCGGAAAAAGTCTGGACGCAGCGCCGCCCGCGACCCGACACGCAGGAGCTTGCCGCCGCCATCGCCGCGCTGCGCAAGGCGGAAAAGCCGCTGATCATCGCCGGCGGGGGCGTCCTCTATTCGCAGGCGACGGCCGAACTCAAGGCCTTTGCCGGCATGCACGGCATTCCCGTCGCCGTCACGCAGGCCGGCAAGTCGGCCATCCCCGACGACCATCCGCTCGCCATGGGCTCCATCGGCGTCACCGGCACCTCGGCGGCCAATGCCTTTGCCGAGGAGGCGGACGTCATCCTCGCCGTCGGCACGCGCCTGCAGGACTTCACCACCGGCTCCTGGGCGCTCTTCAAGAACGACGCGGTGAAAATGATCGGCCTCAACACCGCCGCCTTCGACGCCGCCAAGCATGACGGCCTGCCGCTCGTCGCCGATGCGCGCGAGGGGCTGACGCTGCTCTCCGAAGCGCTCGGCGGCTGGAAGGCGCCGGCCGCGGTGGAAGCCGCGGCCAAGGCCCGCAAGGACGAATGGATGGCCGCCGCGAACCGGGCGACCGCGCCCACCAATGCGGCCCTTCCTTCCGATGCGCAGGTGATCGGCGCGGTGCAGCGCACGATCGGCGGGGAAAATTCCGTCCTCGTCTGCGCGGCCGGCGGTCTTCCGGGCGAATTGCACAAGCTCTGGCAGGCGGTGAAGCCGGGCGGCTACCACATGGAATACGGCTTTTCCTGCATGGGCTACGAGATCGCAGGCGCCCTCGGCGTCAAGCTGGCGCGGCCGGAGGCGGACGTCGTCGTCATGGTCGGCGACGGCTCCTACATGATGCTCAATTCCGAGCTTTCCACCTCGATCATGCTCGGCAAGAAGCTCACCGTCGTCGTGCTCGACAACCGCGGCTACGGCTGCATCAACCGCCTGCAGATGGCGACCGGCGGGGCGAATTTCAACAACCTGCTCAAGGACGCGATGATCGAGGCCATGCCGGAGATCGACTTCAGGGCGCATGCCGAAAGCATGGGCGCGGTCGCCGTCAAGGTCGCCTCCATCGCCGACCTCGAAACGGCCATAGAGCAAAGCAAGGCGAGCGAGCGAACCTCCGTCATCGTCATCGACACCGACCCGCTGATCACCACGAAGGACGGCGGCCACTGGTGGGACGTCGCGGTGCCCGAGGTCAGCCCGCGCGGCGAGGTCAACGCGGCGCGCGAGGCCTATGTGAAGGCCCGCGCGGCGCAGAGCATCGGCTAGGACGGAGCACGGGCAACCGCCCCTCGCCTCTCCTCCATTGTTCTCGGGTCAAGCCCGAGGATGACGAGAAAGAGGGAGCGAGCAAGAAACAGTGACATCGGAAGGCCGACCGCCTTCCCCAAGGAGACCGCAGATGAAAGCCAAACTCGGCATGTCGCCCATCGCCTGGTGGAACGACGACCTTCCCGAACTCAGCGACGATGTCTCGCTGGAGGAATGCCTGCGGCAGTCCCGCAGCGCCGGCTTCACCGGCATGGAGCAGGGCCGCCGCTTCCCCTCGAGCCCCGGGGAGATGCTGCCGATCCTGCGCGCGGCCGACGTGACGCTGTGCGGCGGCTGGTTCTCCGGAACGCTGGTCGACGAGGAGCTTGCCGCCAACAAGGACCGCATCGCGCCGATGATCGCGCTCTTCAAGGCCGTCAATGCGCCCTGCATCGTCTATGGCGAGGTCGCCCGGTCCATCCAGGGCGACCGCGCCAGGCCGCTTTCCACCAAGCCGCGCCTTTCCGACGACGAGATGAAGGCCTATGCGCGCAAGGTCACCGAGTTCGGCGAATGGTGCGCCGGAGAGGGCATGCCGCTTTCCTACCACCACCACATGGCCGCCGTGGTCGAGACGGAGCCGGAACTCGACGCCTTCATGAAGCATTCCGGCGAAGGCATCCCGCTGCTGCTCGATGCCGGGCATCTTGCCTTTGCCGGCGGCGACGTGCTGCGCGCCATCGACAAGCACCACGCCCGCATCAACCACGTCCACGTCAAGGATATCCGCAAGGCGGTCGTCGACGGGCTCGACCGCAGCCGGCAATCCTTCCTCGATGCGGTGGCGCTCGGCGCCTTCACCGTGCCGGGCGACGGCTCGCTCGATTTCGGCGCCATCGTCCAGCGCCTCGCCGATCACGGCTACGAGGGCTGGTTCGTCGTGGAAGCCGAGCAGGACCCGCGTGAGGCGCCGCCGCAGAAGATGGCGGAGATCGGCCACAAGGAACTGATGCGCGTCATGACGGCCGCGGGCTATACCGTGGAGACGGAAGGTTTTCCGAAGGCATAAGGAGCACCCCATGCCCAATCTCATCGTCAAGCCCGAGGGCACGCACGGCCGCGTCAGCCATGTGACGCCGGAAAGCGCCGGCTGGACCTATGTGGGCTTCGACCTGCACCGCATGAAGCCGGGCGAGATCGTCGCAGCGGAAACGGGAAGCCGCGAGGTCTGCCTCGTGTGGGTTTCCGGCAAGGGCAAGGCGACCGCCTCGGGCGAGGATTTCGGCATCCTCGGCGAGCGCATGAGCCCGTTCGACGGCGCGCCGCACGCGCTCTACGTGCCGGCCGGCTCCAACTGGTCGGTGACGGCGGAGACCGATCTGGAGCTTGCCGTCTGCTCGGCGCCCGGCAGCAGTAACTACAGGGCCAGGGCCATCCCGCCCGGCACGCATCCGAAGCTGACGCGCGGCAAGGGCTCGAATGTCCGCCACGTCCACAACATCATGCCGGAGGACGACAATGCGGCCCATTCGCTGCTTGTCGTCGAGGTGATCACGCCGAACGGCAACACCTCCTCCTACCCCTCGCACAAGCACGACCGGGACGACCTGCCGAACGAGAGCCTCCTGGAGGAGACCTATTACCACCGCCTCAACCCGCCGCAGGGTTTTGCCTTCCAGCGCGTCTATACGGACGACCGCTCGCTCGACGAGGCGATGGCGGTGGAGGACGGCGACGTGACGCTGGTGCCCAAAGGCTACCACCCCTGCGCCACCATCCACGGCTACGACCTCTACTACCTCAACGTGATGGCCGGGCCGAAGCGGGTCTGGAAATTCCACAATGCGAAGGAGCATGAGTGGCTGCTGGGGTGAGCGGGCGCGGGCGCCTACGTCACCCCAAAGAGCAATCCGCCATGAAGACCCTCTCTGCCTGCCGGCATCTCCCCCACAAGGGGGGAGAAAGCAGGAGGCTTGCTCATCGTTCAAAATGGAACGCCAAGAGGGAGGCGCGTTAAGTCCCTCCCCCTTGTGGGGAGGGGTTGGGGAGGGGTCTTCGACCCGTATGTCCCCAGGCGCGCCCGGCGGCCCTACCGCTTCCACTTCCGCGTCAAACCCCATTCCTTCGCAATCTCCAGCGTCGAGGAGAACCCCGCTTCCAGCATGAACGACTCGGCGGAGACTGCGTAACCGCCGCCCTCGCCTGACAGCACCGGCGTGCCGTGGCCCATGCCGTCGATGGCGTGGAAGGTGACGAGGGGCTTGCCGTCCTTGTCCGGCCAGATGCGGGTGCGCCGGCCTTTCAGGCGCTTTTCCACGAAGGCTTCCTTCGGCAGGCGATAGAGATCGCGCCATTGCTCGACGAGGGCAAGGCCGTTGGAAAGGGAGACGGTCTCGTCCGCCGTGCCGTGCCAGATGGAGATGGCGGGCTTGCGGGCGATGCGCGGGGAAACCCTGCGCACGAGATCCGACCATTCGCGCGGGCTGCGCTCCGGAGCCCCGGCCATCGCATCGAAGGCGCGTGTCGCATCGCGCGCGGCGCCGAAAGGCAGGCCGGCAATGATCGCGCCGCCGGCAAAGACGTCCGGATAATTGGCGAGCATGGCGGCGGTCATCGCCCCGCCGGCGGAAAGGCCGGTGATGAAGATACGCCGCGGATCGCTGGCCGCCGCCTCGGCCGCATGGGCCACCATCTGGCGGATCGACATCGTCTCGCCCCGGTCGCGCGTCACCTCGCTCGGACGGAACCAGGTGAAACAGAGGCGCGGATTGTTGGCCTCGCGCTGCTGGGCATAGACGACGGCAAAGCCGCGCTCCTCGGCAAGCCGCGCCCAGCCGGCGGCCCGCTCGTAGCTTTCCGCATCCTGCTGGCAGCCGTGCAGCACGAGGACGAGCGGACGGCCGGCGGGCAGGCCGTCCGGAACATGCGCGAACATGCGCAAGGCCCCGGGATTGCTGCCGAAGCCGGCCACTTCCTCCAGCAGGGCGCCGGCCGTGCGCCGCCGGACGGCGGGGACCTTACGCTCCGGCGGGCGGGCGAAAGGCCAGAACAGGTCGCCGAGCCGCGCTTCGGCCGGCAACAGCCGCTCGACGGATCGCTTGAAGCGGTTCCGCATGGTGGCCCTCTCTTTCGTGGAATTGCTCATTGTCAGGCTACATGCCCACAGCGGACGGCGCAATCAAGGCGAAAAGGCGGGCATGGCTCATTCTTCGGATTCATGAGGGCATTCATAAATAGCCAAAGCATTGCGCCTGCGGTTTCGTTCCCGCCCTTTCGAAGAGGGACGAGCTGATGTAGCACTTTTGCAACGACGAACCGCAACGGGAGGACCCCATGAGCGAGCATCACAGCGCCACCCCGCAGCAGGCCCGCGCCAAAATGGCGGCCTTCGATTGGGCCGATCCCTTCCTGCTGGAAGACCAGCTCACCGACGAGGAGCGCATGATCCGCGATACGGCCGCGGCCTATTGCCAGGACAAGCTCGCCTCGCGCGTGACGGAGGCCAACCGCCACGAGGTCTTTCACCGCGAGATCATGAGCGAGATGGGCGAGCTCGGCCTGCTCGGCCCGACGATCCCCGAGGAATACGGCGGCGTCGGCGCGAACTACGTCTCCTACGGCCTCGTCGCCCGCGAGGTCGAGCGCGTCGATTCCGGCTACCGCTCGGCCATGTCCGTGCAGTCCTCGCTCGTCATGCACCCGATCTTCGCCTACGGCACGGAGGAGAGCCGCAAGAAGTACCTGCCGAAGCTCGCCTCCGGCGAGTGGGTCGGCTGCTTCGGCCTCACCGAGCCGGACCATGGCTCCGACCCCTCCTCCATGATCACCCGCGCGAAGAAGGTCGACGGCGGCTATCTCGTCTCCGGCGCCAAGAACTGGATCACCAATTCGCCCATCGCCGACGTCGCCGTCGTCTGGGCGAAGTCCGACGCGCATGACGGCAAGATCAAGGGCTTCATCCTGGAACGCGGCATGAAGGGCTTCGAGACACCGAAGATCGAGGGCAAGTTCTCGCTGCGCGCCTCCGTGACGGGCATGATCATGATGCAGGACGTCTTCGTTCCCGACGAGAACCTGCTGCCGGAAGTCGCCGGCCTTGCCGGTCCGTTCGGCTGCCTCAACCGCGCCCGCTACGGCATTGCCTGGGGCGCGATGGGCGCCGCCGAATTCTGCTGGCACGCCGCCCGCCAGTACACGCTCGACCGCAAGCAGTTCGGCAAGCCGCTCGCCGCCACCCAGCTCATCCAGAAGAAGCTCGCCGACATGCAGACCGAGATCGCGCTCGGCCTCCAGGGCGCGCTGCGCCTCGGCCGCCTGTTCGACGAGCACCGCGCGCCCGCCGAGCTCATCTCGCTGATGAAGCGCAACAATTGCGGCAAGGCGCTCGACATCGCCCGCGTCGCCCGCGACATGCACGGCGGCAACGGCGTCTCCGACGAATACGGCGTCATCCGCCACGTCATGAATCTCGAAGCCGTCAACACCTACGAGGGCACGCACGACATCCACGCGCTGATCCTCGGCCGCGCGCAGACGGGGCTTCAGGCGTTCCAGTAAGCATCGTCCGGAATTTCAACGACAGGGCGGCCGTTCGTTCAAATGCGAGCGGCCGTTTTCATGTTTTGTCCACCCCGTTTCGGTACAGTTCGGGTCCGGCAACAGAAGCGGGAGGGCGCCATGCCCCTCGAACAGGTCCACGAGCAGCTTCACCTGCGCCACCCCAAGCGCAGCTTCGTCCAGTATCGCCTCGACAGGCCCGGCTTCATCACCCCGATCGGCCACCATCTCAGCACGGCGATGCGCTACACCTGCCTCATCCGCAGCATCTCCAGCGCCGGCGCGGTGCTCTCGATCAACAGGACGCTGACCCTGCCGGAGAACTTCTACCTGGAGATCGACGGCGTGCACGACGAGATTCCTTGCACGGAATTCAAGCGGGACGGCGATGAGATGGCCGTGCATTTCAACATGTTCCTCGACACGGACTTCCTGAACCTGGTGCTCGGCCGGCGGCCCGCCGGGCAGGACGCCTGAGCGCCCCAGACGGCCGTTAAACTTTTAAGCATTTGTTTTAACGAAACAAAACACTCGCCTGCGACACTCCACCTCTCTTGGACATGATGTCCCTCCCTCAGGAGAGTGTGATAATGGCTATCGGTGCAGATTCCCGTTCCGTCGCAGGGCTTTACGAGCGCAAATGGGAGCGTTTCGCCGTCAACCGGCAGGGCATGCTGATGACGGTCGGGTTCGACCTTGCCGCACCGAAGATGCGAAGCTGCAAGCTGGTCGACATCTCGATCGGCGGCGCAAGCTTCACCGTCGGCACGAGCATCGGCCTGCCGCTGCATTACTACCTTTCGGTCGTCGGCGTCGCCTCGCGCATCGGCTGTGCGGAGGTCTACCGCAACGACAACCGCATCGGCGTGCAGTTCATCAAGGAAATCGACGAGGAACTGCTGCACATGATCGTGCGCTCGGACTATTTCACCGGCGGCGTGAACAACCGCACGCGGGGCGATGAGCGCCGCTACATGGTCGGCGTGGAGCGCGGCGGCATCGGCTCGGCCGTCATCTGATCGTTTCGCGCGCGCGGATTATTGGCTGGAGCGCCGTGCGTCCACATGGACGCGCAAAGGACGCTCCAGCACTTTGAATCTAGAGCTCTTATCTGCGATCAGGTGATTCCACCTGATCGCAGGATGCTCTAGGGTGCCGGAAGGTCGATTCCGGCCGGCTTTCCGTTTTCCCGATCCAGGCGCATCCATGTCCGCATTTTCCCGCTTCACCGCCCTCGCCCAGAGCCTTCCCTCCACCGTGCCCTTCGTCGGGCCGGAAGCCATCGAAAGAGGCCGCGGCCTTGCGGTGAAGGCGCGCATCGGCGCCAACGAGAGCGGCTTCGGCCCCGCCCCGTCCGTCCTCGACGCGATGCGCGCGGCGGCGCAAACGACCTGGATGTACAGCGACCCGGAGAATTTCGAGCTGCGCGAGGCGCTTGCCCTCCATCACGGCGTCTCGCGGGACAATATCGCCATCGGCGGCGGCATCGACGGACTGCTCGGCGAGATCGTGCGGCTCGTCGTCGGGCCCGGCACACCCGTCGTCACCTCGCTCGGCGGCTATCCGACCTTCAACTATCATGTGAACGGCTTCGGCGGCCGGCTCGTCACCGTGCCCTATGCGGGCGACCGGGAAGACCTCGACGGCCTTCTCGAGGCGGTGCGGCGGGAGAACGCGCCGCTCGTCTATTTCGCGAACCCCGACAATCCGATGGGAAGCTGGTGGGACGGCGACAGCGTCGTCTCCTTCGCCAGGGCCCTGCCGGAAACGAGCCTCCTCATCCTCGACGAAGCCTATGGCGAGACGGCGCCGGCCGGCACCATCCCGGCGATCGACGCGCTGATCGGCCAGCCGAACGTGCTGCGCATGCGCACCTTCTCGAAAGCCTACGGCCTTGCCGGCGCGCGGGTCGGCTATGCGATCGGCACGCTCGGCAATGCGCAGGCATTCGACAAGATCCGCAATCATTTCGGCATGGCCCGGGTTTCGGTAGCGGCCGCGCTGGCGGCGCTGCAGGACCAGGCTTATCTTTCGGACGTCCTTGCCCGTATCGCCGCATCGCGCGAGCGCATCGCAGGCATTACCCGGGCGAACGGCCTTCAGCCGCTCGCCTCCGCCACCAATTTCGTCACCGTCGATTGCGGCCGCGACGGCGCTTACGCCAAGGCCATCGTCGATGGCCTGATGGAGCACGGCGTCTTCATCCGCATGCCGGGCGTCGCTCCGCTCAACCGATGCATCCGCATCAGCGTCGGGCCGGAGGCGGACATGGCCCTGCTGGAAGAAGCCCTGCCGAAGGTCCTCGGCCGGTCTGGCAAATAGCGAACGAGACCCGGGCGCCGCTTCGGCGGTCTTGTCCCGGGCCTCACCGCAGCCGATCAGTGGAACGTCATCCATTCGCGGGCGGCGCGCAGCGCCGTTGCCAGGTCGGTCTTCGTCATCGTCGCGGCAAGGTCGGCGCGCAGCTCCGCGGCGCGTTCGCAACCCTTGATGGCGGCGATGTTGAGCCATTTGTGCGCCTGCACGAGGTCGATGTCGCAGCCGCGGCCGGTAGCATACATCAGGCCCATGTCGCAGAAGATTTCGGCGCGGTTCTCGCCGCCAACCATGGCGGCCGTTTCGATGGTCTGAAAGTCAAAGCGTGCCATTTTCGTCAGTCCCTGTCCAACTGGTTGTTGCCTGCATTATCCTGTTTTACCTGCCCTTTCGGGCCTCCTCGGGCGCCGGCCGTCTTGTGCGGCCTGGTTTCGCCCTTCGGAGTTTTGCCGGCGGGTTCGTCCCGCTCGTCTTATGGCCCCACTATGCCGGCGGGCTTTCAAAATGCGCTTAAAATGCATGCTTAATTTGAGACAAACGAAATCCAAACGCTTGGTAAAATTGGATTTTCGTTAAACATCGCACCCGCTGGAAACCGCGGCATTCGTCTCAAAATTTACCGATTGTTCAACCGGCGATTTCAACCTTTCGCTAACCACCGCGAACGAGGGCCTGCAAAACGTGCGCCCGGATTCCCAGCTTGCGGCATATTTACCTTTACGTGTGCGTAAGATATATTCCGCTCCGCATTCCGGAGGAGGAAGAGAATGAAACTGAGGACATGGATTGCCGCCGCCCTTATCGCCGCGCCGGGCTTTGCCCTTGCCGCCGAGCCGATCGAGGGCAACTGGAAGACGGCGAGCGGCGCCACCGCCGCCATCGCCAAATGCGGCGGCAGCTTCTGCATCACGCTGAAGACGGGCAAGCACGCCGGCAAGCAGATCGGCAAGCTGGACGGTTCGGGCGCCGACTATACGGGCTCGATCACCGACCCCGAGGCCGACAAGACCTACAGCGGCGCCGGCACCGTCAACGGCAATTCGCTGCGCATGAAGGGCTGCATGCTGGCGGTGCTGTGCAAATCGCAGACCTGGACGCGGCTTTAAGAAGCCGAGGAGGAGGCAGCCCCTCATCCGGCCTGCCGGCCACCTTCTCCCCGCAGGCGGGGCGAAGGGGATATGCCTCGTCGTTTTCCTCAAGTCTCCAACGTTGCCTGGGGCACGTCCCCTCTCCCTGCCTGCGGGGAGAGGGTCAGGCTTTCGGACCGAGCCGGTGTCCAGAATACCGGCCCTTTCTTTCGATAACTACCGCGCCCGCTGGCCGAAGAGGATCTTCTGGGCTTCCTTGTCCTCGGCAAGGCTTGCCTGGCGGGCGCGCTCCTCCTTGCCCACCTCGATGCCGCGCTGCACGGCGGGGCGGGCGAGCACGGCCTCGAACCAGCGCTTGAGGTTCGGGAAGTCGTCGAGGTCCTGGCCCTGGTTCTCGTAAGGGCGCACCCAGCCGATCGAGGCCATGTCGGCGATCGAATAGTCGCCGGCAAGATAGACGCGGTCGGCGAGGCGCCTGTTCATCACGCCGTAGAGGCGGTTCACCTCGTTGGTGTAGCGGTTGATGCCGTACTCGATCTTTTCCGGCGCGTACTGGCGGAAGTGGTGGGCCTGGCCGGCCATCGGGCCGAGACCACCCATCTGCCAGAACAGCCACTGGTCGACCTCGACGCGCTGGCGCTCGTCCGCCGGATAGAACTTTCCGTACTTGCGGCCGAGATACTGCAGGATCGCGCCGGATTCGAAGACGGAGATCGGCGCGCCGCCGGGGCCGTCCGGGTCGACGATGGCCGGCATGCGGTTGTTCGGCGAGATTTTCAGGAAATCGGGCTCGAACTGCTCGCCCCTGCCGATATTGACGTATTTCACCTCGTAGGGAACGCCGAGCTCCTCGAGCATGATGCTGATCTTGTGGCCGTTCGGCGTCGGCCAGTAATAGAGTTCGATGGGCGCGGTCATTCCCTGTCTCCCGGTTGCACAGGTCAAACAGGTAGAAGCCCGCCTCCCCTCCTTCAAGGCCCGATCACACCTTTCCTGAACGGGAGATGAACCGGCATGTCAGGGAGCGTTCAGTCCGGGAGTGCAAAAAAGGTTCCATCGAAACATCTGGAATGGAATGAGGGACACGACCATGGACATCCTCGCACGCCGCCTGACCATCATCACCCTGCTGATGGCCGTTTTCGCGATCATGCTGGCTGCCGCCGTCGAGACCGACTATCGCCGCAGCGCACACAGCAACAACGGCAAGCTGATCGCCTGCTCCACGCCGCACGGCTGCCGCGCCGCCCTCTGATTTCCAGCCTCCCCGGAAGACGCCCGATGACCGCCGCCCTCACTCATGCCTCCGCCACGCTGCTGCGCATCCTCGCCCTTTCGGCGATGCTGATGGCGCCGGTCGGCGCGCTCGCCTGGAGCAATGCGGGCGGCCTCGGCATCGAGAAGACCGGCGCGGGCCTCGTGCTCTTCGTCACCCTGCAGCGGCAGTCCATGAGCTGAGCGGGCTTTCCGGTCTTCCATTCCATGCTACATCCGGCAGCGTCTTCGCCCCAAGGAGCCCCGGATGAAATCCCTTCTCGTCTTTTCCGCCGCGGCCCTTGCCGAGATCGCCGGCTGCTTCGCCTTCTGGGCGTGGTGGCGGCTCGACAAGTCCATCCTCTGGCTCGTTCCCGGCATGGCCTCGCTCGCGCTCTTCGGCTGGCTGCTGACGCAGGCCGACAGCGCGTTCGCGGGCCGCGCCTATGCGGCCTATGGCGGGGTCTATATCGCCGCCTCGCTCCTCTGGCTGTGGCTTGCCGAGGGCCTGCGCCCCGACCGTTTCGACCTTGCCGGCGCGGGGCTCGCCCTTGCCGGCGCCGTCGTCGTTCTCGCCGCCCCGCGATAGGGCCTTGCGGGCGAGCCGAACTTGTCGTTTGCTTGTCAAAAGACAGCAACTATAGTGATTCATGAGCAAACGAATCTTTTCTCCCCGCCCCCTCTCCTTCGCCACGCCAGCCCCCTACGAGCCTCGCTCCTTCGACGATCCGGTCGAGGCGGTCGACGCGCTGGAGGCGCTCTACGAGCGCAACACGACATTCCTGACCGACGCCTTCGTCTCGCTCGGCCGGAACGGCACGCCGGACAAGCGCTTCCGCGCCTGCTACCCGCAGGTCAGCCTGGAGACGACCAGCTTCGGCCATGTCGATTCCCGCCTTTCCTACGGCTATGTCGCTTCGCCCGGGATCTACACGACCACCATCACCCGTCCAAAACTCTTCCGGCATTACCTCAAGGAACAGCTCGGTCTTTTGATCCGCAACCACGGCGTCCGCGTCACGGTCTCCGAATCGACGACGCCGATCCCCCTGCATTTCGCCTTCGGGGAAGGCGCCTATGTGGAGGCGGAGATCGCGGAAAACATCGAACTGCCGCTGCGCGACCTCTTCGACGCGCCGGACCTGACGAACACCGACGACGAGATCGCCAACGGCGCCTATGAGCCGGGCCCGGGCGAGCCCTCGCCGCTCGCCCCCTTCACCGCGCAGCGCATCGACTATTCGCTCGCCCGCCTCAGCCACTACACGGCGACCAGCGCCAACCATTTCCAGAACTTCGTGCTCTTCACGAACTACCAGTTCTATGTCGACGAGTTCTGCGCCTGGGCACGCCAGCAAATGGCCGAGGGCGGCAACGGCTATACGGCCTTCGTCGAGCCCGGCAACATCATCACGCCGGCCGGTGCGGACAAGCCGGAAACCGACCTGACGCTCGCCCGCCTGCCGCAGATGCCGGCCTACCACATCAAGAAGAAGGGCCATGGCGGCATCACCGTGGTCAATATCGGCGTCGGCCCTTCCAACGCCAAGACGATCACCGACCATATCGCCGTGCTGCGCCCGCACGCCTGGCTGATGCTCGGCCATTGCGCGGGCCTGAGGAACAGCCAGACGCTCGGCGACTACGTGCTGGCGCACGCCTATGTGCGCGAGGACCACGTCCTCGACGACGACCTGCCCGTCTGGGTGCCGATCCCGGCACTCGCGGAAATCCAGGTGGCGCTGGAAGACGCGGTCGAGGAGGTGACAGGCTTCGAAGGCTACGACCTCAAGCGCATCATGCGCACCGGCACCGTCGCCACCATCGACAACCGCAACTGGGAACTGCGCGACCAGCGCGGGCCGGTCAAGCGCCTCTCCCAGTCCCGCGCCATCGCGCTCGACATGGAATCGGCCACCATCGCCGCCAACGGCTTCCGCTTCCGCGTGCCCTACGGCACGCTGCTGTGCGTTTCCGACAAGCCGCTGCATGGCGAGCTGAAACTACCCGGCATGGCGACCGCCTTCTACCGCACGCAGGTGAACCAGCACCTCAGGATCGGCATCCGCGCCCTCGAAATCCTCGCCGGCATGCCCTCGGAGAAGCTGCATTCGCGCAAGCTGAGGAGCTTCTTCGAGACGGCGTTCCAGTGAGGTGCAAGCGAAGAGATAGCTGCCGGGATTGAAGCGCCCGGCGGCATCGACTACATTGGACTACAAAGCCATGGCGGTAGACAATGAGCACGGCAAACCATCCGACCTCCATCAGACTGTCGAAGGAAACGCTTGCGCTGCTCGATCAACGGGCGCGCGAGATCAGACGCTCGCGGTCGTTTCTCGTCGAGCAGGCTGTCCGAAGGCACCTTGGGACGGCAACGGAGCCCGCCGACATGGATGAAACCGCCCGGAAGATCGAACGCCTTCGTGCATTCAGGGGCGCGGGCACGAAGCTCTACGCACCGCTTTCGACGAAAGACGTAGACAACCTGCGCCGAGAATTCTCCGGCGATGACGAATAACGGCTGGCTCGATCAAACGACGCGGCTCTATCTCGATTCCAATATCGTCATCTACTATGTCCAGGGAGAAGAGAGCCTGCAAAAGCGGGTCGATGCTCTGCTGACGGACGCCCTGTCGCGCAACGTAGAACTCATCGCCAACGAGATCGTCGTTTGCGAATGCCTTTACGGTGCCTACCGCCTCGGCCGACCCGAGGTTGAAACCGCCTACCGGTCGCTCTTCTTCGATACTGGAATCATTACGGTGATCCCGGCGGACTTTCCCCTTTTGAACGCGGCAGCCCGCATCGGCGCGGCGAAGGGCCTGAAGCTGCTCGACGCCAGCCACTATTGCTCTGCCATCGACTCCGGTTGCGAATGCCTCATCACCAACGATAGGAAATTCGTTTCCGATGAGACACTTCGCATTCTTCAGCTCGGTGAATAGTCAGCCCGCCAGCACGGTCCACGCATGCTCCAGCCCCTTGCGCGTGATGTCGATCATCTCGTCGACCTCCGCATGGGTGATAACGAGCGGCGGGGAGAAAAGCATGCGGTCGCCGGTGGCGCGCAGCACGAGGCCGTTCGCAAGGCAATGGTTGCGGACGGTGACGCCGGCCGTTTCCTTGTCCTCGAAGCGCCTGCGGGTCGCCTTGTCCTCGGCGAGCTGGACGGCGGCCATCAGGCCGACCTGCTGCACCTCGCCGACGATGGGCAGGTCCTCCAGCGATTTGAGGCCCGCGGCAAGGTAGGGGCCGATATCGTCGTGGACGCGCTCGACGAGCCTTTCGTCCTCGATGATGCGCAGGTTCTCCAGCGCCGCGGCGGCGCAGACCGGGTGGCCGGAATAGGTGAAGCCATGGTTGAAGTCGCCGACCTCCTCGACCAGCACGTTGCCGACGCGGTCGGAGACCATGACGCCGCCGATGGGCAGGTAACCGGAGGACAGGCCCTTGGCGATGGGCGCAAGGTCCGGCTCGACGCCGAAATGCTGGTGGCCGAACCAGTGGCCGGTGCGCCCGAAGCCGCAGATCACCTCGTCGGCGACGAGCAGGATGTTGCGCGCCTTGCAGATGCGGGCGATCTCCGGCCAGTAGCTGTCCGGCGGCACGATGACGCCGCCCGCCCCCTGGATCGGCTCGGCGACGAAGGCGGCCACATTGTCCTCGCCGAGCTCGTCGATCTTCTCTTCGAGCTGGCGGGCCATCTTCAGGCCGAATTCGTCACGGGAGAGGTCGCCGCCCTCGCCGTACCAGTAGGGCTGGTCGATGTGGTGGACACCGGGTATCGGCAGGTCGCCCTGCTCGTGCATCCACTTCATGCCGCCGAGCGAAGCACCGGCGACGGTGGAGCCGTGATAGCCGTTCCTGCGGGCGATGATCGCCTTCTTGGTCGGCTTGCCCATGGCGCCCCAGTAGACGCGCGCCATGCGGAACCAGGTGTCGTTCGCCTCCGAACCGGAGCCGGTGAAGAAGACGCGGTTGATGTTCGGGCCGGCGTGCGACGTGATCTTCTGGGCGAGCAGCACGGCCGGCGGCGTCGTGGTGCCGAAGAAGGTGTTGTAGTAGGGCAATTCGTTCATCTGGCGGACGACGGCGTCGGCGATCTCCCTGCGGCCATAGCCGATGTTGACGCACCACAGGCCCGCGAAGCCGTCGAGATAGCGCTTGCCGTGATTGTCGAAGATGTAGCAGCCCTCGCCGCGCTCGATGATGCGCGTGCCGGCCGCGTTCAGCTTCTTCATGTCCGAAAAGGGATGAAGATGGTGGGCGGCATCGAGGGCTCCGAGGTTGGAAACGGCGGCTGCGCTGGTCTTCGACATCGGGATCATCCTTGAGGTAGGCCCCGCTTATTGAACGGCGGGACAGAATGGGTTACGAAAATGCCCATACAACAGGCATTTGGCAAGAGATCGAGCACACGCAAATCACCTTGTCCATGCCTCCCGCCAAACCAAAAGCAGGCACCATGACAAACGACAAGACGGCGGCCGGTTCGCTGCCCGCCAACGCCCCCGCCGATGCCCCGCCGCGGATCGAAATCCTCCTCGTCGGCATGAACGGGGACCTGCGCGGCAAGCAGGTCCCGCTGGAAGGCGAAAAGAAGATCTGGGACGGTTCGGTGCGCCTGCCCTCCTCCACCCAGTCGCTCGACATCTGGGGCGACGACAACGACGACATCACCGGCCTTTCGCTCTCCGTCGGCGATCCGGACGGCATGTGCCTTCCCGACAAGCGTTCGCTGACCGTCATGCCCTGGGCGCCGGAAGGCTCCCGGCAGGTGCTCGCCACCATGCACGAATTCGACGGCTCGCCCTCCTTCATGGATCCGCGCGCCATCCTCGCGCGCATGCTGGAGCGCTTTGCCGCGCGCGGCCTGACGCCGGTGGTCGCCACCGAACTCGAATTCTACGTGGTGGAGGGCGACTGGTACAGGACGGGCAAGCCTCGCCCGCCGCAGGCCCTCACCTGGCGCGGCCAGCCGAACGGCTTCCAGCTCTACGACATGAGCGCGACGGATGCGCTCGACGGCTATCTCCAGACCGTGCGCGCCTGGGCGAAGGCCATGGACCTGCCGGCGGATGCGACGACGGCGGAATTCGGTCCCGGCCAGTTCGAGATCAACCTCCTGCACCGGCCGGATGCGCTGGCCGCCGCCGACGACTGCATCTATCTCAAGCGCATCGCCGATCAGGCGGCACGCCGCTTCGGCCTGAAATCCACCTGCATGGCAAAACCCTATGCCGACCAGGCGGGCTCCGGCCTGCACGTCCATTGCAGCATTCTCGACAGGGACGGGAAGAACATCCTCGACGCGAAGGGCGGCGAGCCGGCGAAGCTGAAGTCCATCACCGCCGGCATGCTGCGGACGATGCGCGACGCCCAACTCGTCTTCGCACCCTTTGCCAACTCCTACCGCCGTTTCCAGCCGGGCTCCTTCGCGCCGGTGGACCTCACCTGGGGCTTCGGCCATCGCGGCACCGCCATCCGCATCCCGGACAAGGACGGGCCGGCGGCGCGCGTCGAGCATCGCGTGGCCGGCGCGGACGTGAACCCCTACCTGCTGCTGACCGCCATCCTCGGCGGCATCCTCCTCGGCCTCGACGAAGACCTCGATCCGGGTCCGGTGACGGAGCCGGGCAAGGACGTGCCGGGGGCGAAGCGCCTGACGCACGACTTCCTGACGGCCGTTGAGGAATTTTCGGCCTCGCCCTTCATCCGGGATGCCTTCGGGGCCGAGTACCAGGCGCTCTACGGCGACACCAAGCGCAAGGAGGCGATCACCTACCTGCGCACGGTCTCGGATTTCGACTACCAGACTTATCTGCCGCGGATTTAGCGGGGCCATTTCACCCCCCTCTGCCCTGCCGGGCATCTCCCCCTCAAGGGGGGAGATTGAATGGAGCACCGCTTCGCCCACCTTTGACGCTGCGATTTGAGCAAGGTTCCTGCATCTTGCCGATCTCCCCCCTTGAGGGGGAGATGCCCGGCAGGGCAGAGGGGGGTATCTCGGCCGCCTTCTACGCCGCCGCCGTCTCGGCCTTGGCCATGTTCCCGGCCTCCACCCTCGGCACCATCACCTTCAATTCTCCCGGATGCAGGCGGATCGAGACGTCGCGGTCCATGGGCAGCAATTCGCCGTCGATGACGCAGTTGATCGCCCTGTCGACCCTCGGGAAATGCAGCTCCACCTCCGCGCCGGTCATTTCGCAGACGTCGGCATTCTCGCGCAGCCGGCCACGCAGGATATCGAAGGCGAGCCTGGCGACGCCGGCCGGCTTCAGCGGCTTGGTCGTGTAGAAACCGAGATGGCCGCCGGTCAGGTCCTCCGCATAGAGCAGGCCGTTCTCGCCGAAACGGTTGTTGGAGACATTGATGGCGGAGACCTTGCGGTGCTCCTCCACGCCGTCCACGTTGAACTCCACCTCGAATTCCGGCGGATCGAAGATCACGCCGAGGGCGGCGCGGGTGTTGGCGGCGATCTTGCCGAGGCGCGAGCGATAGCTCATCGCGTTGCGCAGGCGCACCATGCGCGCATGGAGGCCGGCGGAGAACTGGTGCACGAAGGCCCGGTCGTCCGCCGTGCCGATATCGGCGGCGGCGATGTCGCCGTCGGCAAGCGCATCGATCGCCTGCCAGATATCGAGCGGGATCTTCAGCGAGCGGGCAAAGAGGTTCATCGTGCCGGCGGGCACCACGCCGAGCGGCATGCCGTTCTGCCAGGCAAGGCCGGCCGCGGCCGAGACCGTGCCGTCGCCGCCGCCGGCCAGCATCGCGTCCAGGTCCGTCCGGTCCGCACAGCGGCGCAGCGCCATCTCGATATCGGCACCTTCGACGATATCGCAGTCGAGATGATGGCCCGCCTCCGCAAAGACCTTTTCCGCATGGCGGGCATAGGCGTCCATGTCGGTGGTGCGAAACGTGCCGCCGTCCCTGTTGAAGATCGCCTGAACTCTCATTCGCATACTCCGCATCTCTGCCGAAACCGGCGGAAGGGGCTGGGCACCCATTAGATAAGGGAGAAAGCGGCGATTAACAGGCGAACACGAAACAGCGCGCAACAAATCGTGAGCGGATCAACTTCCGGTGAGGTGAAAAATCGCAGTAGGCGGGCCGGGGCAATTGATATATTACAGCTTGGTCGCCTGGTGTCGGGAGTGCGCCGGCGGCCGTATTTCATCGCCCATCAGGCCTTTTCGGCCGGAGCCGGACCGCATCGGCAGCCAGGAGGAGTGGCTGCCCCCATGCGAAGGCCCGATGCCGTCTTGCCGCGTGGGCCACACCTGCGGAGCCCCCCGTGTCCGAACATCCCCTGCCGCATGCCGCCCGCTCCTCCGGGCAGCCGCCGCTTGCCGCGCTCACCGTCACCCTGATCATCCTGGCGCTCGCCGTCGGCAGCTTCGGCATCGGCACCGGCGAATTCGCCATCATGGGCCTCCTGCCGGATGTCGCGAAGACCTTCGGCGTGACGACCGCCGAGGCGGGCTACGTCATCAGCGCCTATGCCTTCGGCGTCGTGGTGGGCGCGCCCGTCATCGCCGTCATCGGCGCGCGCTTCCGCCGGCGCGACCTCTTGCTCGCGCTGATGGGCATCTTCGCCGCCGGCAACCTCGCCAGCGCCGCGGCCCCCACCTTTCACAGCTTCATCCTCTTCCGCTTCCTGACGGGCCTGCCGCACGGGGCCTATTTCGGCGTGGCCGCGCTCGTCGCCGCCTCCATGGTGCCGGTCAACAAGCGCACGCAGGCGGTCGGCAAGGTCATGCTGGGCCTGACGGTGGCGACGCTGATCGGCACGCCGCTCGCCGCCTTTTTCGGCCAGCTGCTCGACTGGCAGTTCATGTTCGTCGCCGTCGGCATCACGGGGCTGCTGACGGTCGCGCTGATCGCGATCTTCCTGCCGCGCGACAAGGCGCCGAAGGGCATCAACGCCCTGACGGAGCTCGGCGCGCTGAAGCGCAGGCAGGTCTGGCTGACGCTCGGCATCGCCGCGACGGGCTTTTGCGGCATGTTCGCCGTCTTCACCTATATCTCGCCGATCGTCACGGAGGTCGCCGGCCTTCATGTCGGCATGGTGCCGGTCATGATGGCGATCTTCGGCGGCGGCATGATCGTCGGCAACATCTTCGGCGCCAAGCTCGCCGACATGTCGCTGATGCGCACCATCGGCTGGTCGCTGGTGCTCTATTTCTTCGTGCTCGTCAGCCTGTCGCTGACGGCGGCGAACCCGGTCCTGCTCGGCCTCTGCTGCTTCCTGATCGGCTGCTCCTTCGTCGTCGGCCCGGCACTGCAGACGCGGCTGATGGACGTGGCGGGCGACGCGCAGACGCTCGCCGCCGCCCTCAACCACTCGGCCTTCAACGTCGCCAACGCGCTCGGCGCGCTCTTCGGCGGCATGGCGATCACGGCCGGCTACGGCTACGGCTCGATGGGTTTCGTCGGCGCGGCAACGGCGGTCGTCGGCTTCGGCGTCTTCCTTCTCTCGCTGGCGCTCGACAAGGCCGACCGCAGCGCCGCCCCCGCCTGCCCGGCGGAGTGAACCGCCACGAAACGACCATTCAGGCGGCGCCCCTCGGGGCGCCGTTTTCGTTCAGGCGGACGGCAGTTTCAGCGGGCCGCCGGTCTTGATGCTGCGGATCGCGAAATTGGAACGGATGTCGGTGACGCCCGGCAGGGCGAGCAGCGTTTCGGTCAGCAGCGTCTCATAGGCCGCAAGGTCCTCGACCACCACTTCCGCCAGGAAGTCCGCATTGCCCGAAATCAGGAAGCAGGAAACGACCTCCGGAACGGCGAGCAGCGCCGCCTGCTGCGCGGCGGCATTTTCCCGGCTGTGCAGCCCCACCTTGATCTCCACGAAGACGGTGAGGCCGAGCCCCACCTCCTTGCGGTCGATATCCGCCCGGTAGCCGCGCAGCACGCCGGATTTTTCCAGGTTGCGGATACGGCGCAGGCAGGGCGACGGCGACAGGTTCACCCGCTCGGCGATCTCCACGTTCGTCGCCCGCGCATCCTCCTGCAGCACCTTGAGGATGGCGATATCGAATTTATCGAGATTTGGCATATCCACGAACTTCCTTGGCCCAATTTGGCATGATCGTGCGCATCGTACCTTCACGACGCCACAACTCGCAAGGACATGCCGCGGCCATCGGCGCTAGGGTCCGGCCATGACCTGACCCGCAGCGCAGAAAGGATGCCAGATGGCCATGACCTCGCTTTCCTCTTCCCGCACCGCCAGTCCGCTCGTCGCCGGCTATGCCGGCGCGGCGGTGACGGTGCTGATCTGGGCAACATGGGTGCTGGCGACACGCCACACGGCCGCAACCCCGCTCGGCACCGTCGATATCGGACTCATCCGCTACGGCGTACCGGCAGTCCTGCTTGCCCCCGTCTGGCTGCGCACGGGGCTGCTGCCGAAGGGCGTGCCGCTAAAAAGCGTCATCGTGATGGTGGCCGGCGCGGGCGCCCTCTTCTTCCAGGTGACGGCTGCGGCGCTGCATGTGACGCCCGCCGCGCCGGGCGGCATCCTGCTCGGCGGCTCCATGCCGCTGGCGACCGCCATCATCGGCATGGCACTGTTCGGCGAGCGGCCCGACCGCATGCGCCTTGCCGGCCTTGCCGCCATCGTCTCGGGCGTCGTCATCCTTCTGGCGGCGAGCCTCCAGAAGAGCGGCATGACGATGGCCGGCTTCGTGCTGCTGCCGCTCGGCGCGGTGCTCTGGGCAGGCTTCACCCATGCTTTCCGCCGCTCGGGCCTCAGCCCACTTCAGGGCGCCGCGCTCGTCGCCGCCTGGTCGTTCCTGATCCATCTGGGGCTGGCGGCGGTCTTCGGCACGCACCTTGCGGCAGCCTCCCTGCCCGACCTCGCGCTGCAGGTCACCAGCCAGGGCATCCTGTCCGGCCTCGTCGCCACCTTCGCCTACGGCACGGCCATTCGCACCCTCGGCGGCAGCCAGGCCGCCGCCTTCACCGCCATCACGCCGGTGCTGGCGACGCTCGGCGGCGCGATGTTCCTGGGCGAAGATTTCGGTGCGGCGGAGATGGCGGCCGCGCTCGTCGTCGGCACCGGCGTCGCGCTCTCGACGGGCGTTTTCCAGCCGAAGCGGTGAACTCCGGCCCGACAAAAGAAAAGGCGCCCGCGGCCTTTGCCCGGGCGCCTTTCGCATGTGCCGTCACGGCAGGATCAGCCGTGGATGATCTCGCGGTGCTTCTGCAGGCGCTTGCCGTAGGCCTGGCTGACGCGGTCGAAGATGATCGCGATGCCGACGATGGCGAGGCCGTTGAAGATGCCGAGGGTGAAGTACTGGTTGGAGATCGCCTTCAGCACCGGCTGGCCGAGGCCCTGCACGCCGATCATCGAGGCGATGACCACCATGGCGAGCGCCATCATGATCGTCTGGTTGATGCCGGCCATGATGGTGGGCAGCGCCAGCGGCATCTGCACGTTCTTCAGTTTCTGCCAGTTCGACGAGCCGAAGGCGTCGGCGGCCTCCAGCACGTCCTTGTCGACGAGGCGGATGCCGAGATTGGTGAGGCGGATCATCGGCGGGATGGCATAGATGACCACCGCGATGAGGCCCGGGACCTTGCCGATGCCGAGCAGCATGACGACCGGGATGAGGTAGACGAAGCTCGGCATGGTCTGCATGACGTCGAGGATCGGGTTGATGACGTTCTGCACCCGGTCGGACCGCGACATGAGGATGCCGATCGGTATGCCGATGACGATGGACAGCACGGTACAGACGAAGATCATCGAGACCGTCTTCATCGTGTCGTCCCACATGTCGAAATAGCCGATGATCAGCAGCGTGACCATCGAGCCGGCGACGATCTTCCAGTTGCGGCTGGCGAACCAGGCGACAAGGGCGATCAGGACGAGGATGATCGGCCAGGGCGTCTTCGTCATGAAGCGCTCGGACCAGATGAGAAAGTGTTGCAGCGGCGCGAAAAGGGATTCGATGCCGTCGCCATAGGCGCGGGTGAAGGCGCGGAAGCCCTCGTCGATCGCCTTCTTGAGGTCGCGCAACGAATTCGCGTCCATCGTCGGAAATTTCGTGAACCAGTCCATGTCGATCCCCTTTCGGCCGGGCCGGTCTTGTGCCAGCCTTCGCGCCTACCCTGAAAGATGCCGGCGCCATGCGCGCGCGGGATTTGCGCCAACGAGATGCATTGAACGAAGGCGGAGACGGCGCGCCGCGGGGCGCGCCGTCCGGTCTGCATCAGGCCTTAGAGGGCGGCCTTGATCTTCTCGGCGACTTCCGGCGAGACCCATGCCTTCCAGAGATCTTCGTTCTCTTCCAGGAAGTGCTTGGCGCCGTCGTCGCCGCTCGCCTGGTTGTCGGTCATCCAGGCCATCAGCTTGTTGACCGTGTCGTTCGTCCAGGCGCGCTTGTTGAGGTAGTCCATGACGTCCGTGCCGGCGCGTTCGGAGAACGGCTTGGTCACGAGCGTCTGGACGGTGTCCTTCGGCCAGTCGTTCTTCTTCGGGTCCGGGCAATCCGCAACGGTGTTGCAGCGCTTCCACTCGGCCGCGTCATAGGGAACGCCGTGCTCGAGCTTGACCATGTCGTACTTGCCGAGAAGCGCGGTCGGGGCCCAGTAGTAGCCGACCCAGCCTTCCTTGCGCTCGTAGGCCTTGGCGATCGAGCCGTCGAGGCCGGCCGCGGAACCCGTGTCGACGAGCGTGAAGTTCGCCGCTTCCCCGCCATAGGCCTTGTAGAGCTGGCTGGTCACGACCGTGCCGCCCCAGCCCTGCGGGCCGTTGTGCACGGCGCCCTTGCTGGCATCTTCCGGATCGGGGAACAGTTCGGGGTGCTTCAGCGCATCGTCGATCGTCTTGATGTCCGGATGGGCCTCGGCGACGTATTTCGGGATCCACCAGCCCTGGACGGCACCGTCGGAGAGCGCCACGGCAGCGCCGACCAGCTTGCCCTCGTCGATGCCGCGCTTGACGACGTCCGGCAGGAGGTCGACCCAGCCCTCGGGCGCCAGGTCCGGCTCGCCCTTCTCGATCATCGACGTGATGGTCGGGACGGTGTCGCCGACGATCACCTCGGCGTTGCAACCGTAGCCTTCGCTCAGGATGAACTTGTCGAGCGCTGCGAGAACCTCGGCGCTCTGCCAGTTCATGCTGGCGATGGTCACGTCGCCGCATTCGGCACGCGCCGCGCCCGTCATGGCCAGGAGGCCGGCGACGAGGCAGGTGGAAGCAAGAAGATGTTTCATATCCGTTCCCTCATTTGCGGCGGTGTCGTTATGCCATGGGGCCCCGCTGCACCGCCGCCGCCGGACCCCTGATCTTTTCGCGGATCGCGCCCAACAGGCCGGAAAGGCCTTGCAGGGATCACGATGCCGCATCCTCGACTTTTGCAGCTACAGGGTCGAATGCCGGTACGAATGCGTCTGCCATTGACCCCAATGCGTCATGGACGCATCAAATCCGCAAAGCCGCCCCGGCTTTCTTCCAGGCCCGGGCCGTTTCGGCAATGGTATGATACAATTCAGTTTTTTCAAACCGCAAAACGAAACGGCCGGCAAAGCCGGCCGCGTCCCGTTGCGACATCCACGAAAAATCAGGCCTCGCGCCGCCCCTGGACGACGAAGACGCGCGCGCCCGGCTCGACGCGGGCATAAAGATCGATCACGTCATGGTTGAGCATGCGCACGCAGCCGCTCGACATCGCCTCGCCGATGGACCAGGGCTGGTTGGTGCCGTGGATGCGGAACATCGTGTCGTGGCCGCCCTGGTAGAGATACATGGCGCGCGCGCCCAGCGGATTGGTGATGCCGCCCGGAAGGCCGCCGGCATATTTCAGGTTTCGCCTGTCGCGGCGCATCATCTTCGCCGTCGGCGTCCAGCTCGGCCATTCCGCCTTGCGGCCGACCGTTGCGTAGCCTGCCAGCGAATAACCCTGCCGGCCGACGCCGATGCCGTAGCGGATCGCCCGCCCCTCGCCGAGCACGTAGTAGAGCCGGCGCGCCGGCGTATCGACGACGATGGTGCCGGGCGCTTCCCTCGTCTCGTAGGCGACTTCCCGGCGGCGCAGCTCCGGCTTGATCTTGTCGAGCGGCATCGCCTTCAGCGGATGCTTCTCGTCGGGCCGTGCGCCGTAGTCGGCGCGCCCGCCCATGCCGTTCGTGGCGCAGCCGGCAAGCAGGGCGGAAGCGCCGAGCAGGAATCCGCGGCGGGAAATCGACATGGTTAACGCCCCTTGAATGATTTGTCCTCGGGGCTGAAAATTATGCAGTTATGGTTAACCGGGGGTTAAGGCGCGCGGTGCGGTTGTGGGCGGCGTTAAGGAGTGGGCCAACCGCGTATGGATTGAAGACCCCTCCCTAAATCCCTCCCCACAAGGGGGAGGGACTTAACCCGCGGCACCCTCGGCATTCAAGAATCGAGGGAAGAGCAGGCTGCCAGCCTTTCTCCCCCCTTGTGGGGGAGATGCCGGCAGGCAGAGAGGGCCTGAAGGGAGAGGCGACCGAAAGCAGGGGGGCCGGCGAGCAGGCCCTCCTCGCTCACATGTTCGGATAGACCGGCCCCTCACCGCCCTGCGGGGGCACCCAGTTGATGTTCTGGTTGGGGTCCTTGATGTCGCAGGTCTTGCAGTGCACGCAGTTCTGCGCGTTGATGACGTAGACGTCCTTGCCGTCCTTCTCCACCCATTCGTAGACGCCGGCCGGACAGTAGCGGGTCGACGGACCGGCATAGACGTCGAGCTCGGACGTCTTCTGCAGTTCCGGGTTCTTGAGCTGGAGATGGATCGGCTGGTCTTCCTCGTGGTTGGTGTTCGACAGGAACACCGAGGAGAGGCGGTCGAAGGTGAGCACGCCGTCCGGCTTCGGATAGTCGATCTTGTTGTGCTTGGCCGCCGGCTCCAGCGAGGCGGCATCGGTCTTGCCGTGCTTCAGCGTGCCGAAGAAGGAGAAGCCGAACAGCGTGTTCGTCCACATGTCGAGGCCGCCCAGCGCCACGCCCACGGCCGTGCCGAACTTCGACCACAGCGGCTTGACGTTGCGCACCTTCCTGAGGTCCGAGCCGATGGCGCTGTCGCGCCAGCCCTGCTCGATCTCGATCGGCTCGTCGTTGGCGCGGCCCGCCGCAATCGCATCCGCCAGCTTCTCCGCCGCGAGGATGCCGGACAGCACCGCATTGTGGCTGCCCTTGATGCGCGGCACGTTGACGAAGCCGGCCGAGCAGCCGATCAGCGCGCCGCCCGGGAAGGAGAGCTTCGGCACCGACTGGTAGCCGCCCTCGGTAATGGCGCGCGCGCCGTAGGAGAGCCGCTTGCCGCCCTCGAAGGTGCCCCTGATGGCGGGGTGCGTCTTGAAGCGCTGGAACTCCTCGAAGGGGAAGAGGTACGGGTTCTTGTAGTTGAGATGCACCACGAAGCCGACGGCGACGAGGTTGTCTTCCAGGTGATAGAGGAACGAGCCGCCGCCGGTCTTCATGCCGAGCGGCCAGCCGAAGGAGTGCTGCACGAGGCCGGGCCTGTGGTTCTCGGGCTTGACCTGCCAGAGTTCCTTGAGGCCGATGCCGAATTTCTGCGGCTCGCGGTCCTTCGAAAGATCGAATTTCTGGATGAGCTGCTTGGCGAGCGAGCCGCGCACGCCTTCGGAAATCAGCGTGTATTTTCCCAGCAGCGCCATGCCGCGGGTATAGTTCGGGCCGGGCTCGCCGCTCCGCTCGATGCCCATGTCGCCGGTGGCCACGCCGATCACCGCGCCCTCGTCGTTGTAGAGCACTTCGGTGGCGGCGAAGCCGGGATAGATCTCGACGCCGAGCTCTTCCGCCTTGGTCGCCAGCCAGCGACAGACATTGCCGAGCGAGACGATGTAATTGCCGTGGTTGTTCATCAGGGGCGGCATGAAGGCGTTCGGCAGGCGGACGGCGCCGGCCGGCCCGAGAAACAGGAAGTGGTCGTCCGTCACCTCGGTCTTGAAGGGATGGCTCCCGTCCTCGCGCCAGTCGGGCAGCAGGCGGTCGATGCCGATGGGATCGACGACGGCGCCGGAAAGGATATGCGCGCCGACTTCCGCGCCCTTCTCCAGCACGACGACGGAAAGCTCGGGGTTGACCTGCTTCAGCCGGATCGCCGCCGAAAGACCGGCCGGGCCGGCGCCGACGACCACCACGTCGAATTCCATCGACTCGCGCTCGGGGAGTTCCATTTCTTCGCTCATTCGTCTCTCCACCCCGCAACCCCTCGAAAGCCGCGGAAAATCCCTCTTGTCGGCCTGTCATGACAAATACGGCAAACCTTGTCGAGCCGTTCTGCGACAGACGATCCCCGCATTTGCGCATGACGTCATGATGCCGCCACCGTTTTATTGACTTTAACGTAAACGTCAACAGATTGCCGGTTGTGCCGCCTCTCCTCGCTTGATTCCGGCTGGCCGGGGGAATAGGCATCGTGCAGTTCCACCGGCAGAGGACCGCCGCCATGTCCGAGATTATCCGATCGCTTGCACGCGACCTGAACGATTTCGGCGACGACCTTCACCTTATCGGAGCGGACACGCTTGCCGGCCGGCACCCCGGCGAGCATCCGGACAATCTTGGCGCGGGTGCCATGGCCGCGCCCGCAACACCGGAAGCTGCGGCCGCCGTGGTGCGCTGGTGCCTTGGAAACGGCGTGCCGATCGTGCCGCAGGGCGGGCGCACCGGCCTCGTCGGCGGCGGCGCCAGCCGGCCGGGCGAACTCATCCTCTCCACCGCGCGGCTTGCCCGCATCGAGGCCATCGATCCCCTCGCCCGGACGGTGACGGTCGGCGCGGGCGTGACGTTGCAGGCCCTGCAGGAGGCGACCGCCGGATTCGGCCTCACGCCCGGCATCGACCTTGCCGCCCGCGGCAGCGCCACCATCGGCGGCATGATCGCCACCAATGCCGGCGGCATCCTCGCCTTCCGCAACGGCGTGATGCGCCATCAGGTGCTCGGCATCGAGGCCGTGCTGCCGGACGGCAGCCTCTTCAGCGACCTGACGCGCGTGCTGAAGGTCAGCGCCGGGCCGGATATCAAGCAGCTTCTCATCGGCTCGGAAGGCGCCTACGGCTTCGTCACCCGCGCGGTGCTGAAGCTGGACACCTTCAATCCGCTGCGCGCCACAGCGCTCGTCGGCGTGCCGGATGCAGCGGCGGCGCTCGCCGTCATCGCCCGTCTCCGCGCGCAGCCCGCCATGCAGCTCGAAGGGGCGGAGCTGATGTGGCGGCGCTATTTCCGCGACAGCGCCGGGGAACGCGGCTTCGATATCGACTGGCTGACGGAGGAAACGCCGGCCGTGCTGCTGCTGGAAATCTCCGCCGCAAGCGAGGCGGAGGCGCGCGCCGCGCTGGAAGACGGGCTTGCATCCCTCTGGGAAGAACAGGGGCTGACGAGCGGCATCGTCGCCGCCTCGCTGGAGCAGGCGCGGCGCTTCTGGGCGATCCGCGAGGAGAGCGACTTCATCTATCGCCTCCACCCCGCAGCGCCCTCCTTCGACGTCTCCGTGCCGCCGGGCGCGCTCGATGCCTATGTCGCGAGCCTCAAAGCGCGGCTGAAGATGGTCGATGCCGGCTTTGCGGCCTATGTCTACGGCCATGTCGCGGACGGCAACCTGCATATCTCCGTCTTCGGCGAGGGCGCGGCCGCGCCGGCGATGAAGGAACCGATCGAGGATGCGGTCTATGCGGGCGTCGCGGACCTCGGCGGCAGCTTTTCCGCCGAGCACGGCGTCGGCCTCGAAAAGCGGCGCGCCTTCCTCGCCTACGGCAACCCGGCCCGGCGCGCCGCGGCCGTGGCGATCAAGGCCGCGCTCGACCCGAAAAACCTCTTCAATCCGGGCAAGGTGCCCTTCGCCTGAGCCCCCTATGCAAGGATAGTGTCATGGATCTTGGAATTTCCGGCAAGCGCGCCCTCGTCCTCGCCTCCTCCCGCGGCCTCGGCAAGGGTATTGCCGTGGCGCTCGCCCGCGAGGGCGCGCATGTGCTGCTGTGCGGGCGCAGCGCCGAGACGCTCGAAGCCAATTGCGCGGCCATAAACGCGGAAGGCCCCGGTCGCGCCGACTGGGTGCAGGCGGACCTCGGCGACGACGGTTTCGTCGACACCGTCGTGAAGGCCGCCACCGAAAAGCTCGGCGGCGTCGATATCCTCGTCAACAATTCCGGCGGGCCGGTGCCCGGCTCCACCGAGGACATGAGCGAGGAAAAGCTCGCCGCCTACTTCAACTCCATGGTGCTGCGCATCATCACGCTCACCAACCGGCTCTTGCCCACCATGAAGGCTGAGGGTTGGGGCCGTATCCTCACCGTCGCCTCCTCCGGCGTGATCGAGCCGATCCCCGGCCTTGCGCTTTCCAACACGCTACGCCCGGCGCTTGCCGGCTGGTCGAAGACGCTGGCAACCGAAGTCGCGCAATACGGCGTCACCAGCAACCTGCTCCTGCCCGGCAGCATCTTCACCGACCGGCTGAAGAGCCTCGACGCCGCCGCGGCCGAGCGCAGCGGCCGGAGCGTCGAGGAGGTGAAGGCCGCCTCGGAAAAGGCGATTCCCGCGCGGCGCTACGGCACCGTCGAGGAATTCGCCGCCACCGCCGCCTTCCTGTGCAGCGCACCCGCAAGCTACGTCACCGGCAGCCTCATCCGCTGCGACGGCGGGGCGGCGCGGTCGGTGTAAAGACCCTCTCTGCCTGCCGGCATCTCCCCCACAAGGGGGGAGAAAGGCTGGCAGCTTGCTTTTCCCTCGATCCTTGAATGCCGAGAATGCCGCGCGGTAAGTCCCTCCCCCTTGTGGGGAGGGATTTAGGGAGGGGTTTTCACCACCCACCCCCGCCTCCCCTTGCCTTCCCGGCCGGCCTGTGCCATCTGGCGCGCTCTCCAATTCCCGGCGCGCCTGACGCGCCTTCACGCGGGGCCATCTGCTCCGGTTCAACACAATTCGGCATTCACAGGGGGCACGGCAATGGCGCGGGCACTCGGGCTCGATTTCGGCACGACGAACACGGTTCTGGCGCTGGCGACCGGCGGCAGCGAGACGCGGTCGTTGCATTTCGAAAGCAGCGTCGGCGTGACCGACACGATGCGCACGGCACTCTCCTTCATGAAGGATCCGCAGGTCGGCGCGCAGGCGCTGAAGGTCGAGGCGGGACAGGCGGCGATCCGCCAGTTCATCGACAATCCCGGCGATTGCCGCTTCCTGCAATCGATCAAGACGTTTGCGGCAAGCGCCCTCTTCCAGGGCACGCTGATCTTCGCACGCCGCCATGCCTTCGACGACCTGATGGAAATCTTCCTGCGCCGCCTCAAGGCCTATGCCGGCACGGACTGGCCGGCGGACGTCTCGCGGGTGGTAACGGGCCGGCCGGTGCAGTTCGCCGGCGCCAGCCCCGATCCGGCGCTGGCGCTGGAGCGCTACAACGCGGCGCTGACGCGGCTCGGCTTTCCGGAAATCCACTATGTCTACGAGCCCGTCGCGGCCGCCTACTATTTCGCCCAGACGCTGAAGAGCGACGCCACCGTGCTCGTCGCGGATTTCGGCGGCGGCACGACGGACTATTCGCTGATCCGCTTCGAGCGGCAGGCGGGCCGGCTTTCGGCGACGCCCATCGGCCATTCCGGCGTCGGCATCGCCGGCGACCATTTCGATTCGCGCATGATCGACCGTCTCGTCGCGCCGGAGATCGGCAAGGGCTCGCATTTCAAAAGCTTCGACAAGGTGCTGGAGGTACCCTCCGGCTACTACGCCAATTTCGCGCGCTGGAACCAGCTGTCGATCTTCAAGACGACGCGCGAGTTCACCGACCTCAAGTCGCTGGTGCGCTCGGCGCTGGAGCCGGAGAAGCTGGAGCTCTTCATCGACCTCGTCGAGCATGACGAGGGCTATCCGCTCTACCAGGCGATCTCCGCCACCAAGATGGCGCTCTCGGCCGACGAAGAGGCGGAATTCCACTTCCCGCCGCTCGGCAAGGCCGGGCATAAAGGCGTGAAGCGCGCCGATTTCGAAAGCTGGATCGCGCCGGACCTCGCCCGTATCGAGGGCGCGCTGGACGAGGTTCTGGAGAAAACGAACACCGCGGCGGGTGCCGTCGAGAAGGTGTTCCTGACGGGCGGCACCTCCTTCGTGCCGGCGGTGCGGGGCCTCTTTTCGCGCCGCTTCGATGCCGGGAAGATCGAGAGCGGCGGCGAGCTTCTTTCCATCGCCCACGGCCTCGCCCTCATCGGCGAAAGCGACGACGTGGCGGCCTGGGCGGCGTAAGCGGCTTTCCTCTCCGCTCCCGCTTCGATAATGTGCCCGCCATGAACGCCGCCAGAGACCTTCACCCCGAGCAGCTCCGTTCGCTCCTGCATTTTTATGCGGATGCGGGCGTGGAATGGCTGCTGGAAGAAGAAGCCGTCGACCGCATCGCCGAGTTCGAGGCGATGCGCGCGGCGCGCGGCATCGCACCCCAGCGGGAAGCGGCCCCCGCCCCGCAGCCGCCCGCCCGGCAGGCACCGGCGCGGCAGGAGCAGCCGCGCCCCGCCGCTCCGGCCCCCATGCCGAACGTGGCGATCCCCGACGGCCAGGCCGTTGCGGAAGCGGAGTTCGCCGCGAACAGCGCCCGCTCGCTGGAGGAGCTGCGCACGGCGATGGAGGCCTTCAACGGCTGCAACCTGAAGACCAGCGCGCGCTGCCTCGTCTTCGCGGAAGGCAATGCGAAGCCGTCCGTCATGGTGATCGGCGCCATGCCGAATGCCGAGGACGACCGCGACGGCCAGCCTTTTTCCGGCCGGCAGGGCGCGATGCTCGACCGCATGCTTTCCGGCATCGGCCTTGCCCGCGCCGAACTTCTCCTCACAAACGTCGTGCCGTGGCGCCCGCCGGGCAACCGCCCGCCCTCGCAGCGCGAGGCCGATATCTGCCGGCCGTTCATCGAGCGGCAGATCGCGCTCGCCGAGCCAGGCCATCTGCTCGTGCTCGGCAATTTCGCGGCGCGATTCCTGTTCCGCTCCAACGATACGATCCACCAGTTGCGCGGAGAATGGCGAACGGTGGAGATTTCCGGCCGCGCCGTCCCGGCTTTCGCCACGCTGCACCCGCAGGACCTCGTGACGGCGCCCGTCAGCAAGCGGCTCGCGTGGCAGGACCTGCTTGCTTTCCGCACAGGGCTGAAGGGCTAGCGAGAAAACCCTACCTCGTTTTTTCAAGGGCTTAGATGGGTCGCCTTGCGGGTCCGCATCGTGATTGCCGCGAATCTGCCGCAAGCATGAACAAAATGCTTCAGCAGTCATGCGAATTGCTCATACCAGCCGGGCAGAATATCGCATTGCAAAATTCATGCTGCAACGCAATATGGCGAAGTGGGAGGGACAGGATTTAAGGAATCGACCCATGACCGCCCGCTTTCGGCCCATCCATTCGAGCTTCGAGACGCTCCGCCATTCCGGTCTTCGTACCGGCCGCGGCTTCGGCGGCATCGCTGCCCCGGCCAACGAGCAGATGACGGCTGCCGGCTTCGCTCGCATCAATCGCCCCGCCCAACTCTTTGCCGAGTTCATCCAGCGCTGAGGAGCCCGCCATGGCCCGCATCCGCAAGCTGATGTCAGACATTGCCGACATCCGCGCCGCCGTGAACGCCGCACGCGAATATTCCGTGCTCGCCGCGCTGCCGCGCGATGCCGTCCAGCGGCGCGACCCGCTCAAGGCCTTCCTGCCGAACTGAGCCGCTTTGAAAAGCGGCGGGCGTCGTGGTATCGTCTTCGACGTGAGGAGGTGAGACGTCTTTTCTCCGGTGGGAACCGGGCCGAAGCCCGATCCCCGTTTTCTTAGCTGATCGTCAGGGTTAGGCGCCAACCTCGAAACCTGATAACCAACGTAAGCCGGATTTTCAAACGTCTCACCTCCTTTCGTTTGCCGGAATTCGGTCCGGCCACCCTTCATAGCACAACCCTTCCGGGAACCGCCAAGCCGATGGGAAAATCTTCCCGGATTACGCCAGCTGCTGTCGCTGTGGACAGCGCGCGGGCGCCGCAATAGAGCGACAGTCGCAAACCCGTCGCGCCATTCTGCGGAGCCTCCATGCTGGCGAGCCTCGTCTCCATCCTGAGCCTGATGCTGTCCACCCTCCTCATGATGGTGGCTTTCGGCCTCCAGAGCTATGTCGTGCCGGTGCGCGCCGTCGCGGAGGGCTGGTCGACGCAGACGATCTCGATGATCGCCACAGGCTATACGATCGGCTTCACGCTCTCCTGCGTCGTCACGCCGAAATTCGTGCTCCTCGTCGGCCATGTCCGCGTCTTCGTGGCGCTGATCACGCTGTTGGCCATCGCCATCCTGCTCTGCGCGCTCGCCGTCGACTGGCGCGCCTGGATGCTGTTCCGCGGCATTTCCGGCTTCGCCATCTCCGGCAGCTACCTCATCATCGAAAGCTGGCTGAACGAACGGGTGACCAACGAGAACCGCGGCTCAGTCTTCTCCATCTATCTCATCACGACGATGGTGGGCACGATCGGCGGGCAGTATCTCGTGCCGCTCGGCGATCCTTCGAACACCTCGCTCTTCATCCTGTGCGGCATCATCTTCTCCGTCGCGCTGCTACCGACGGCGCTCACCTCCTCGCCGCTGCCCGCCCCGCCGACACAGGCGCGCTTCAACGTGCCGGCGCTCTACCGCCGCTCGCCCGTCGCCGTCGTCGGCGCGTTCCTGGCCGGCGCGCTTTCCGGCGCATGGCTGAACCTCGGTGGCGTATTCACCCAGCGTACCGGCCTTTCCACCGCCGAGGGCGCGACGCTGCTCGCCTCGGTACTGATCGGCAGCGCCCTGTCGCAAATCCCCATCGGCCGGGCGTCCGACCGCATGGACCGGCGCCGCGTCATGGTCGCCTGCGGCGCGGTCGGCACGCTCTCCTGCGCGGTCATGGCGATGGTATCCGGCGGGCCGCCGGTCCTGCTCTATGTCGTCGCCGCCTTCGTCGGCTCGGTCATCTTCCCGATTTACGCGCTGAACGTCGCCCATGCCAACGACCGCGCCCAGCCGGACGAATATGTCGAGGTCTCCTCCGGCATGATGATCGTCTACGGCTTCGGCACGATCTCGGGGCCGCTGATGGTCGGCCCGATCATGGACCGTTTCGGGCCGGGATCGCTCTTTGCGGTGCTGGCGGTCTATTTCGCGCTCTACAGCGCCTATGCGGCCTGGCGCATCAGCCGGCGCGAGGAGAACGACGGCCTGGTCGTCAAGACGGACTTCCAGGCGATGGCCGTGCAGCCCCTCGGCGCGGATGCCGCAGCCGCCGCGCTCCAGCCGGATGCGCCCGCCGAGGAGGTGATGGAGGACACGACGACGCCGGAATGGCGTCAGCCCTGAGGCGTGATGTGCTTGCGGGCCGCGCGGCGCTGCAGGCCGAGGCGATGCTCGCGCAGGATGACGAAGATGCCGGCGATGACGACGATGACCGTGCCGACCAGCATGGCGCCCGTCGGCACGTCGCCGAACAGGAAATAGCCGATGACGAGGCCGAGCACGATCGAGGTATATTCGAACGGCGCGATGGTGGAGACATCGGCGTAGCGATAGCTCGCCGTCAGGAGAAGCTGGGCGATGCCGCCGCAGAAGCCGGCGAGCGCAAGGAGGATCAGCGCCTGCCAGCTCAATTCGTTCCAGCCGAAGGGCAGCGTCACCAGCGAGAAGACCGAGGCCGAGAGCGAGAAATAAAGGACGATCGTGTGGGTGCGCTCGGCCTGCACCAGCTTTCGCACCAGCACCATCGCGCAGGCCCCGAGCGTCGCGGAGGCGAGCACGGCAAGCGCGCCCATCGCCTCCACCGAGCCGACGCCGCCGTCGCGGAAGAGCGTAAGACGCGGCCAGGTGATGATGACGACGCCGGTAAGCCCCACGAGCACCGCCGACCAGCGGTAGATGCCGACCGTCTCCTTCAGGAACACCGCCGCGATGACGACGGCGATCAGCGGCATGGCGTAGCCGATGGCGATCGCCTCCGGCAGCGGCAGGCGGGTGAGGCCGTAGAAGCCGCAGCCCATGGCGAGGATGCCGACGAAGCCGCGCAGCAGATGCCCGGTGAGATCGCGGGTGCGGAACGCATCGAGAAGCTCGCCGCGACCGCCGAAATAGATGGCGATGGGCACGATGGCGAAGGCGGAGCGCAGGAAGGTGATCTGCCCCGCCGCCAGATCCTTGCCGGCCGCCTTGATGAGCGTGGACATGCACAGGAAGATCACCACCGAGGCGACCTTGAGCAAGATACCCCGCATGGGGTTCGGGTACGGCGCGTCCATGCAAAACTCGTCGCGCCCGGCAGTCCGCCGCATGGGCGGGCCGTGGCGTCAGGCATCGGAAGGAGCCGTCGAAGCGGCCCGCAGGATTTCAAGTCTAGCGGGATTGTCCGGCCGATGGCATCATTTCTGGTGATGTTTCGCGGATAATTTTGATCGGACGGCGCCATCAGGCGTTGAGCGCCGCCCATATCTTCTGCGGCGTCGCCGGCATGTCGATATGGGTGATGCCCTTCTCGCGGTGGAGCGCATCGACGACGGCGTTCATGACGGCGGGACAGGCGCCGATGGTGGCCGCCTCCCCCGCGCCCTTGATGCCGAGCGCATTGGTCGTCGAGGGCACGTTGCGCGTCTCGAAACGGAAGAACGGCAGGAGGTCGGCGCGCGGCATGCCGTAGTCCATGAAGCTCGCCGTCAGGAGCTGGCCGTCCGGCGAATAGACCGCCTCCTCGGTGAGGCACTGGCCGATGCCCTGCGCGATGCCGCCATGCACCTGCCCGAGCAGCAGGACGGGGTTCACCGTCAGGCCGAAATCGTCGACGACCTGGTAGTTGACGATCTCCGTCGTGCCGGTTTCCGGGTCGATCTCGACCTCCACAACATGCGTGCCGTTCGGATAGGTCGCCTCGTCCTGCACGAATTCCGCGACCGCGACGAGGTCGTCGCCGGTCTTCGCGGCGCGGGCGACGGCGGCATAATCCAGCGCTTGGTCCGTGCCGACGACGCGTGCCTCGCCCGCCACAAGCTCGATATCCTCGACCGAGGCTTCCAGCTCCTCGCCGGCGATGCGCTTCATCTTCTGCGCCAGGTCCTCGCTCGCCGCAGCGACGGAGGCGCCGCCGAGGGGAATGGAGCGCGAGCCACCCGTGCCGCCGCCCTTCGCAAGGTCCCTCGTATCGCCCTGCCGCACGGTGATGCGGTCGAAATCGATGCCGATCTTCTCGGCGATGAACTGGCTGTAGGCGGTGGCGTGGCCCTGCCCGTTGGTCTGCGTGCCGATGAAGAGGGTGATCGTGCCGTCGTCCTCGAGGCGGATATGGGCGGGCTCGGAGCCCGCGAAGGCGCAGGCCTCCACATAGGTGGAAAGGCCGATGCCGCGAATGCGCCCGCGTTTCTTCGCCTCCGCCGCGCGAGCGGAAAAGTCCGCCCAGCCGGCGCGCTCCATGGCAAGCGTCATGTGGCCGTCGAACTCGCCGACATCGTAGAGCCGGCCGCCGGCCGTGCGGTAGGGGAACTGTTCCGGGCGGATGAAGTTGCGGCGGCGGAAGTCTTCCGGCGAGAGGCCGGCGTCGCGCGCGGCCGTGTCGACCATCCGCTCGATGACATAGGCCGCCTCGGGCCTGCCGGCACCGCGATAGGCGTCGACCGGCGTGGTGTTGGTGTAGAAGGCGCGGATATGCATGTCGAGCAGCGGGATATCGTAGACGCCGGTGGCCATGATCGAGGCCATGGTGGGGATCATCGGCCCGTATTGCGAAAGATAGGCGCCCATATTGGCGTCCATGCGGATGCGCAGCGCCGTGATGCGGCCTTCGGCGGTCATCGCGACGGCGGCATGGACGATGCTGTCGCGGCCGTGCGCGTCGGCAAGGAAATGCTCGCCGCGGCTCGCCACCCACTTCACCGGTCGGCCGAGGCGCTTCGCCGCTTCCATGACCAGCGGATATTCGCGGTAGTTGAAGGCCTTGGTGCCGAAGCCGCCGCCGACATCGGGCGTCACGACGCGGATCTTCTCCGGATCGACGCCGAAGACATGCCGCGCCAGCGAATTGCGCACGCCATGGACGCCCTGCGAGCCGCAGGTCAGCGTGAATTCCTCCGTCTCGCCGTCCCATTCGCCGAGCGCGGCGCGGGTCTCCATGTAGTTGGAGACGAGGCGGTTGTTGACGACCGTGATCTCGGAGACCCGCCCGGCCGCGGCGAAGGCCTTTTCCACGGCCGCCGCGTCCCCCGTCTGGTGGCGGTAGGCGAGGTTGGAGCCGAGCTCGGGCCAGACGAGCGGCACGCCCTCCCCGCCGGCCTCGGCAAGCGAGACGTTCGCCTCCTCCATCTCCCAGTCGATCTCGATGAGCTCGGCGGCGTCCTCGGCGGCCTCCTGGCTTTCTGCGACGATGAAGGCGACCGCATCGCCGACATGGCGCACGCGCTCGCGACAGAGCACCGGCGTGCCCCGCACGGCGTGTTTCGTGCCGTCCGGCTGCGTGACCTGCGCAAGGCAGGGCACGTCGCCGAGATGGGCGATATGGTCCGCCGTCATCACCAGATGCACGCCGGGCGCTGATTCCGCCGCCTCGGTCGAGACGATGCGGAAGGCCGCCGCCGCATGGGGCGAGCGCAAGACGAAGCCGCGCAGTTCGCCCGGCCGCACGATATCGCCGGTATAGGCGCCCTCGCCTTTCAGGAGCGGCAGGTCCTCCTTGCGCAAAGCGGAGGCGCCCACGCCGAATTTCGGTGCTATGGTGTCCATGGCGGCGATGTCCTGAGGCCGGAAACGGGAGAGGCAAATCTAGTGCGGATCGGCGCGTTGTCGAGCCCCCATCCCTTCGTTCCCCTGTGGAACAAAGTTGCGATCGCACCGCCGCTGGCAATGAGATGTTAAGCGAATACGCATATCAATCGGTGGAATTTGGGGGCAATGGGTCCCGGAACATCACCCGGTTGTATGAAAACGGGACAGGCCGGGGCAGCAGGAGACGGGACATACCATGCGGACAGAGAACGGCCGGATCATCCACCTGGCAGATTATCGCCAGACTGACTTCGTTCTCGAACGCGTCGACCTGACCTTCGAACTCGACCCGACCGAAACGAAGGTCGAGGCGCGGCTGATCTTCCACCGCCGCGAGGGCGCCGATCCTTCCGCCCCGCTCGTCCTCGACGGCGACGAACTCGTCATGACGAGCCTGCTCTTCGACCAGATGGAGATGGACAAGGCGCGCTACGACGCGACGCCCGAGAGCCTGACGATCCGCGACCTGCCGGCAAGCGAGCCCTTCGAGATCACCATCACCACGATGATCAATCCCGAGGCCAACACGCAGCTGATGGGCCTCTACCGCACGAACGGCGTCTACTGCACCCAGTGCGAGGCGGAAGGCTTCCGCCGCATCACCTATTTCCCCGACCGGCCGGACGTGCTGGCCGTCTACACGGTCAACATCATCGCCGACAAGGAAAGCTGCCCGCTGCTTCTTTCCAACGGCAATTTCCTCGGCGGCGCGGGCTATGGCGAAGGCAAGCACTTCGCCGCCTGGTTCGACCCGCACCCCAAGCCCTCCTATCTCTTCGCGCTGGTCGCCGGCGACCTTGGCGTGGTGGAAGACATGTTCACGACGATGTCCGGCCGCGAGGTGGCGCTGAAGATCTATGTCGAGCACGGCAAGGAGCCGCGCGCGGCCTATGCCATGGATGCGCTCAAGCGCTCGATGAAGTGGGACGAGGAAGTGTTCGGCCGCGAATACGACCTCGACATCTTCATGATCGTCGCCGTCTCCGACTTCAACATGGGCGCCATGGAGAACAAGGGGCTCAACGTCTTCAACGACAAATACGTGCTCGCCGACCCGGAGATCGCCACCGACCAGGACTATGCGAATATCGAGGCGATCATCGCCCACGAATATTTCCACAACTGGACCGGCAACCGCGTGACCTGCCGCGACTGGTTCCAGCTCTGCCTCAAGGAAGGCCTGACGGTCTACCGCGACCACGAATTCTCCGCCGACCAGCGCTCGCGCGCCGTCAAGCGCATCGCCGAGGTGCGTCACCTGAAATCCGAGCAGTTCCCGGAGGATGCGGGGCCGCTGGCCCATCCGGTCCGCCCGACGAAATACCGAGAGATCAACAACTTCTACACGACGACCGTTTATGAAAAAGGCTCCGAGGTGACGCGCATGATCGCGACCATCCTCGGCAAGGACGGCTTCAAGAAGGGCATGGACCTCTATTTCGAGCGGCACGACGGCGATGCCGCGACGATCGAGGATTTCGTGAAATGCTTCGAGGACGCCAACGGCGCCGACCTCAGCCAGTTCTCGCTCTGGTACAACCAGGCCGGCACGCCGCTCGTCAGCGTCTCCTCGGCCTATGACCAGGGCAAGGGCGAATTCACGCTCTCGCTGGAGCAGATGATCCCGCCGACACCCGGCCAGAGCGCCAAGGAACCGATGCACATTCCGCTGCGCTTCGGCCTGCTGCTCGCCGACGGCTCCGAAGCCACCCCCTCCGCCGTCAGCGGCGCGGAAGTGACCGGCGACGTGCTGCACCTAACGGAGCGCCGCCAGACCGTCACCTTCTCCGGCGTACCGTCGCGTCCGGTCGTCTCGCTCAACCGGGGCTTTTCCGCGCCGATCAACCTGCATTTCGAGCAGGCTGCCGCCGACCTTGCCCATATCGCACGGCATGACGGCGACCTCTTCGCCCGCTGGCAGGCGCTGAACGACCTCGCGCTTCCCGCCCTCGTCGATGCGGCCCGCAAGGCGCGCGCCGGCTCGCCGGTGGAAACCAGCGACGTCCTGGCCGACACGCTGATCGCCATCGCCGCCGACGAGAGCCTGGAGCCGGCCTTCCGCGCGCAGGCGCTCGCCCTTCCCTCCGAATCCGACATCGCCCGAGAACTCGGCAGCAACAACGACCCCGACGCCATCCGCGCCGGCCGCGAAGCCGTGCTCGCCTTCGTGGCGAACCGCGACCCCGCCGTCTTCGCCGCGCTCTTTGCCGGCCACCGCACCGAAGGCGCCTTCACGCCGGATGCGGCAGGCGCCGGCCACCGGGCGCTGCGCAATGCGGCACTCGCCTATCTCGCCGTCTCGGACGGCACGCCAGCCAGCGCCGCGGAAGCCTTCGCCAGCGCCGACAACATGACGGACCTCAGCACCGCGCTGACCGTGCTCGCCCACCGCTTCCCGGATGCGCCGGAAACGGCAGAAGCGCTGGAGGCCTTCCGCGCCCGCTTTGCCGACAATGCGCTGGTCATCGACAAGTGGTTCTCCATCCAGTCGACCATTCCGGGCGACGGCGCGCTGGACCGCGTGAAGGCGCTGATGGAAAGCCCGCTCTTCAACAAGGCGAACCCGAACCGCGTGCGTGCCCTCGTCGGCACCTTCGCCTTCTCCAACCCGACCGGCTTCAACCGGGCGGACGGCGCGGGCTACCGTTTCCTTGCGGACCAGATCCTCGAGATCGACCCGAAGAACCCGCAGCTCGCCGCCCGCATCCTCACCTCGATGCGCTCCTGGCGGGCGCTGGAGGAGGTGCGCTCCGACCACGCCCGCAACGCGCTGCGCGCCATCGCTGCGGGCGAGAAGCTCTCCTCCGACGTGTCGGACATCGTGGAGCGCATGCTGAAGGCGTAAGCCTGCCGATCACTTGTCCGGCGGGCAGACGCGGACGCGGTGCCCGTCGGGATCGAGCGCGACGAAGGTGCGGCCGAAGACGGCCGTGAACGGCGCCTGCTCGATCGTCACGCCCGCCGCGCGCCATTCGTCATGCAGCCGGTCGATCTCGGCATCGTCGTCGACGACGATGGCGATCTCGGAGCGGTGGCCCGTGCCGCCCGACACGAATTCCGGCGAGCTCGCCGACCACAGGCCGAGGCCAAGGCCGTTGGCGAACTGGAAGGACACGAAGCCCGGCGACAGCACCTGCGGCGCCGTGCCGAAGATCGTTTCGTAGAACCGGCCGCTCGCCGGCGCGTTCTCGACATAGAGGATCATGAGGTTGGGGGAGATCATGGGGTCTTCCTTTCGTGTTGACGGGAATGATCCTAGTCGACACCGCTGCCAGAAATTGGCAGTATCCTGCCATGGCCCGATCCGAACGACTGCTTGCCCTCCTCCAGGTCCTGCGCCGGCACCGCCGGCCCGTCAGCGGCGCGACGCTCGCCGCCGAGCTTGGCGTCAGCATCCGCACGCTCTACCGCGACATCGCCACGCTCCAGGCGCAGGGCGCGGATATCGAGGGGGAGCCGGGCGTCGGCTATGTGCTGCGCCCCGGGTTCATGCTGCCGCCGCTGATGTTCTCGCAAGGCGAGCTGGAGGCCCTGATGCTCGGCTTCCGCTGGGTGGAGAAATTCGCCGATGCGCCCGTGACGAAGGCGGCGACGGACGCGCTCGCCAAGATTTCCGCCGTGCTGCCGGCCGAGCTTCGCGAGGAGCTGGAGAACACGGCGCTTCTGGTCGGCCCGCGCAAGATCGTCGACAGCGAGACAGTCGACCTTGCGCTCCTTCGCGCGGCGATCCGCCGGGAGCGCAAGCTGCGCCTTTCCTATGCGGACGCGGCGGGCAGCGTCACGGAGCGCATCGTCTGGCCCGTCGCGCTCGGCTATTTCGAGGATACGCGCATCCTCGTCGCCTGGTGCGAGCGGCGTCAGGCCTATCGCCATTTCCGCACGGACCGCATGCTGGGCCTCACGCTGCTGGAGGCAAGGCCGCCGCGCCGGCGCGCGGCGCTGCTGAAGGAATGGCGCGAGGGCGATCCCGGCCCGCGGCGGCCGGCCGCACCCCCGCCGGATGCAATTTCCCAACCATAAGAATTGGTTAAGAGACCGTTACCTTTTCCTCTGGACAAGCCGAATCACAATTGATTCATTAAGGCAGATTCGGGCGAGCGGCGCGCCGAATCGCGAGAGGGTACAAGGTTTATGACGATGACGGACGCGCAACGAGGACGCGCAGCCGGCGGGTGGACTCGTCTCAGATTTCCGGGAATGGCGGCCTGGGAAGATGAACTGACGGGACAGGCGAGGATTTTCGCCGGACCTGCCGCACGGCACATGGCACGGGCGGAGCCCGTGCTGAAACGGTCGATACCGATCCTGATCATCGCCTTCCTGTTCGTGGTGGCCGTCTCGCGCATGGCCGGCATCATCGTCGAGCACGACCGGATGGATGCGGGCGTCAAGGATGCGACCTCGCTGACGGCGATGGCCGTGGGCGCGGTGTTCTCCGGCCCGCTGGCCGAAAGCCTCGCCACCTCCGACCGCATGGCCGTCGAAGCGGCACTTTCCGTTCATATGCCGCAGGACCGCCTCCAGCCGGGCGGCATCGTGCTCTTCGTCGGGGAAAACGGCCGGGTCTTCGGCGGTTCGCTGGCCGCCGCGCGCTATGTCGGCCGGTCGCTCGCGCGCTTTTCGCCGGAACTGGCGGCCAGCCAGTATTTCGGCTCGCAGGCCGGCGTCTTCCGCACCGGCATCGACGGCAGCGATTATTATGCCGCGCTCGTCGAGATGCCGCGCAAGGGCGGCTTCATCGTCGTCGCCAATCCCATCGGCCAGCTTGCCGTGTTCTGGCGCAACGAGGTGGCGCTGAACGTCACGCTCTTCGCCGGCATCTCGGCCATCCTGCTCGTCATCCTCTACGCCTATTACATCCAGGCCAAGCGCGCGCGCGACGCGGATGCGATCTTCGCGGAATCCAACCTGCGCGTGGAAACGGCGCTCGCCCGCGGGCGCTGCGGCCTGTGGGACTTCGACCTCGCCAGCCGCCGGCTGTTCTGGTCGCGCTCCATGTACGAGATGCTCGGCATGCCGCCGCGCGACAGCGTGCTGTCCTTCGGCGATGCCGCACGCCTGATGCATCCCGACGACGACGGCATCTACCAGGTCGCCCGTTCCGTCGCGCGCGGCGAGGCCAGGCAGGTGGAGCAGGTCTTCCGCATGCGCCATGCCGACGGCCACTATGTCTGGCTACGCGCCCGCGCGCAGGTCATCCGCATGGCTTCCGGCCGCATGCACATCATCGGCATCGCCATGGACGTGACCGAGCAGCACCGTCTCGCCCAACGCTACCAGGAAGCCGACCAGCGCCTTGCCGACGCCATCGAATGCACCTCCGAAGCCTTCGTGCTGTGGGACAAGAACGACCGGCTCGTCATGTGCAACGCCCATTACCAGCAGGCCTACGGCCTTCCGGACGACGTGCTCGTGCCCGGCACGGAGCGTGCGACGGTGCATGCCGCCGCGGCCCGCCCGGTCATCGAGCGGCGCATCGCGGATGCGGACGGCGCCGGCATCTCGCAGACGACGGAAGTGCAGCTCGCCGACGAGCGCTGGCTGCAGATCAACGAGCGGCGCACCCGCGACGGCGGCCTCGTCTCGGTGGGCACCGACATCACCATGATGAAGCGGCACCAGGTGCGCCTGCGCGAATCCGAGCGCCGCCTGATGGCAACCATCGGCGACCTTTCCGCCTCCCGCGCCAAGCTGGAGCGCCAGAAGGCCGAGCTGTCGCTCGCCAATGCCAACTACCAGGCGGAAAAGGAGCGCGCCGAGGCGGCCAACCGCGCCAAGTCCGAATTCCTCGCCAACATGTCGCACGAGCTGCGCACGCCGCTCAACGCCATCCTCGGCTTCTCCGAGATCCTGCAGAACCAGATGTTCGGCCCCATCGGCTCGGACAAGTACCGCGAATATTCCCGCGACATCCACGAGAGTGGCAAGCACCTGCTCAACGTCATCAGCGACATCCTCGACATGTCGAAGATCGAGGCCGGACATCTGCGTCTCAGCTGCGAGAGCGTGGACCTCGCCCCGCTCATCGAGGAGACCATGCGCCTCACCATGCTCCAGGCGGAGAAGAAGGAGATCGACGTGCGGCAGGCCTGCCCGTCCCGGCTCCTCGCCGTCGCGGACCGGCGGGCGATGAAGCAGATCCTGCTCAATCTCCTCTCCAACGCCATGAAGTTCACCAATCCGGGCGGCAAGGTGGAGGTGCGCGCGCGCCGCGTCGAAGGCGCGGTCACCCTGACGATCGCCGACACCGGCATCGGCATCCCGAAATCCGCTCTCCAGAAGATCGGCCAGCCCTTCGAGCAGGTGCAGAGCCAATACGCCAAGAGCAAGGGCGGCTCCGGCCTCGGCCTCGCCATCTCGCGCTCGCTGGCGCACCTGCACGGCGGCACCATGCGCATCCACTCCGTCGAGGGCAAGGGCACGATCATCTCCGTGCGCATCCCCGACCGCGAGCGGCTTGCCTTGCTGCACCTCGCGGCAGCCTAGGAGGCAGAGGGGGGGTACTGCCAAACGTGCGCCTACCCCTTCACCACCCCCTGGAAAATCTTCCGCACCGCCTTGGAAATCCGCCGCAGCTCCGCTTCCAGCGTGCGCAGGTCCGGGCAGTCGCCCGCCCGGCAGACGAGATCGACGAGGCCGGCGGGGGCCTCCTTGGGATCGAAGCCGCCGTCGACGCACAGGCGTACGATCTGCGAGATTTCCGTATAGAGCGCCAGCGCCTTCTGCACGGTCTCGAGGTCGTTTTCCTCCATCATCGCCGCGCCGAGCAGCGATAGCGCCTCGCGTGTCGGCATCGCCTTTTCCGGCTGCGCCGCACCGCGCGCGGGCGCGACCAGCGCGAGGAACTGGGCGATGAACTCGATGTCGATCACCCCGCCGGCAATCAGCTTCAGGTCCCAGATGTCCTTCGCCGGCTTCTCCTCGTCGATGAGGGTGCGCATCTCCGCGACATCCTTGGCGATCTGCGCCGTATCGCGCTTGCGGGCGAGCACGGAGCGGAAAATCGCCTCCGCCTCGGCCATCAGGCTCTCGTCGCCGGTGAGGAGCCGCGCGCGCGTTAGCGCCATGTGCTCCCAGGTCCAGGCCTCCTCCGCCTGGTATTTCGCAAACGAGGTGATGCGGGTGGCGACCGGCCCCTTGTTGCCCGAGGGGCGAAGCCGCATGTCGACCTCGTAGAGCACGCCCTCGGCGGTCGGCGCGGAAAGCGCCGCGATCAACCGCTGGGTGATGCGGGTGAAATATTTGATATTGTCGAGCGGCTTGGGACCGTCGGATTCGAAGGCGTCGTTGTCGTGGTCGTAAAGGAGGATGAGGTCGATGTCCGAGCCGGCGGTCAGCTCGAAGCTGCCGAGCTTGCCCATGCCGACCAGCGCCACGCGCCCGCCGGGGAATTTGCCGTGCGCGCCCTCGACCTCCGCCAGCACCGCCTTCAGCGCCGCCGCGACGATGAGGTCGGCGACATGGGTGAAGGCGCGCGCGGCCTGCCTTCCGGTGATCGCCCCTGTCAGGAGGCGGATGCCGATGAGGAAGCGCTGCTCGGCGGCAATGATGCGCAGCCGGTCGAGAATCTCCTCGTAGTGCCGGGCGCCGGAAAGAAAGCCCTCGATGCGCTCGGCAAGGTAGGCGCGGGTCGGCAGCTCGGCGAGAAGGCCAGGATCGAGCATGCCGTCGAAGACATGGGGCTTGGCCGCGATGACCTCCGCCAGCTTCGGCGCCGACGACATGATGTTGACGATGAGAAAGAGCAGCGCCGGATTGTTACCGAGCAGCGAGAAGAGCTGGATGCCGGCCGGCAGGCCCGAGATGAAATTGTCGAAGCGCAAGAGCGCCTCGTCCGCCCGCTTGCTCTGACCGAAGACCCGCAAAAGCTCCGGCGTCAGCTCCGTCAGCCGCTCGCGCGCCTCGACGGACTGCGTGGCGCGGTAGCGGCCGTAGTGCCAGGTGCGGATGGTGCGGGAAATGTCGGCCGGGCGCTCGAAGCCGAGCCGTTTCAGCGTCTCCAGCGTATCGGGATCGTCGTTCTGGCCTGTGAAGACGAGGTTGCCCGTCTCGGAAGAGAGCTTCGCTTCCTGCTCGAAGAGCGCGGCATAGCGGCGCTCGACGGTGCGCAGCACCTCGACGAGCTTCTTCGAGAAGGCGGCCGTGTCCTCGAAGCCCATCATGAAGGCGATGCGCTTCAGCTCCGCCTCGGTCTCCGGCAGAACATGGGTCTGCTCGTCGCGCACCATCTGGATGCGGTGCTCCACGTCGCGCAGGAACCAGTAGGCTTCCGTCAGTTCCGCCGCCGTCGCCGCGTCGATCCAGTTCGCTTTCGCAAGCTCGGCCAGCATCGGCTCCGTGGCGCGAAGGCGCAGCGCCGGAACGCGGCCGCCGGCGATCAGCTGCTGAGTCTGCACGAAGAACTCGATCTCGCGGATGCCGCCGCGGCCGAGCTTGACGTTGTGCCCCTTCACCGCGATCTCGCCATGGCCCTTGTGGGCATGGATCTGCCGCTTGATGGAATGGATGTCGGCGATGGCCGCATAGTCGAGATACTTGCGGAAGACGAAGGGCACGAGCCCCTTGAGGAAGGCCGCGCCCGCCGCAAGGTCGCCGGCAATCGGCTTGGCCTTGATGAAGGCCGCGCGCTCCCAGTTCTGCCCGCGGCTCTCGTAGTAGAGCATGGCCGAATCGAAGGAGATGGCGAGCGGCGTCGCGCCGGGATCGGGGCGCAGGCGCAGGTCCGTGCGGAAGACGTAGCCGTCCGCCGTGCGCTCCTGCATGATGCGGATGAGGCGGCGCACGAGGCGGGAAAAGGTCTCGACCGCCTCGCTCGGATCGGCCGCGACATCGGCCATCGGGTCGAAGAAGACGACGAGGTCGATGTCGGAGGAATAGTTGAGCTCGGCCGCGCCCAGCTTGCCCATGCCGAGCACGATGAGGCCCGACTTCTCGCTGGGGCGGGAAGGATCGGGCAGCCTCAGCTTGCCGCTTTCATGCGCCGAGAGAAGAAGATGGTCGATGGCGGCGGAGGTCGCGGCCTCGGCAAGCGCCGTCAGGAGGGCCGTGGTGCGGCGCGCGTCGAAGATGCGCGCAAGGTCGGCGAGCGCGGCGAGGAAGGCGACCTCGCGCTTGGCGACGCGCAGCCGCGTCATCAGCACGGCCTCCGTCACCTCCCCCTCCTGCGCCCGCCAGGCGGCACGGGCGCGGGCGATGGCCGCCTCGATGGCCGGCAGGATCGGCTCTTCCAGCGCCCGGGCGAGAAGGCCTGGATCGATGCGGGCGGTGTCGCGGAGATACGGCGAGAGCGAGAAGGCCGCGACGACGAAGTCCTTCAGCGGGCCTTCCCCTCCGAGAAGCCGGGCGATGGCGGCATGGTCCCGGCTCCAGTCCTTGAGGTCGGAAAGGACCGATTTCGCCTCCGTCTGGCTCAGGGGCCGGATCGGGTTGGCCGAAAGATCGGAAAACCGCATCGTTTCCGTCGCGTTCATGATGTCTCCTCACCGTGTCGGCCAAGAGATGTATCAGTCGGGAAGGACGGGGAAAACCATGCTGACCGTCAGCCCCCGATTGTTTTCCCGCTCGGGATGGGTGGCATCCAGCTCCAGCCGGCCGTGGTGCATCTCCATGACGGCGCCGACGAGGGAAAGACCGAGGCCCGTGCCGGGCTTCGACCGGCTGGCGTCGAGCCGCACGAAGCGCTTGACCACCTCCTCGCGCTTGTCATCCGGCACACCGGGGCCGCTGTCGGCGACGGAAAGCACGACATCGCCGCCCCGGCTGGCGAGCGAGACCCGGATGTCCGGCTCGCCGCCGCTGCCCTCGGCATATTTGATGGCGTTGTCGATGAGGTTGCCGAGCGCCTGTCCGACCAGTTCGCGGTTGCCCTTGACCTCGATGCCCTCCTCGACCTCGGCAACGAGACGGAGCCCGGCATCCTCGGCGACGGGCTCGTAAAGCTCGGCGCTGTCGTGGGCGATGCCGCTGATGTCCGCCGCGCTCATTTCCGCCGGTGCCTGCCCCGCCTCGACGCGCGAGATCATCAACAGCGCATTGAAGGTGCGGATGAGCTGGTCGGATTCGCCGATCATCTCCTCCAGCGCCGTGCGGTGCTCGGCGACGTCGCCCGCCGCAAGCGCGGCCTCGGCCTTGTTGCGCAGGCGCGTCAGCGGCGTCTTCAGGTCGTGCGCGATGTTGTCGGAGACCTGCTTCAGCCCCTCGTTCAGCTTCTCGATACGGCCGAGCATGGTGTTGAGCGATTCCGACAGGCGGTCGAACTCGTCGCCGGAGCCGCTTGTCGGCAGGCGCTGCGAAAGGTCGCCGGCCATGATGCGCTGGCTGGCGTGCGACATGCGGTCCATGCGCCTCAGCGCGTTGCGGCCGATGAGATACCAGATGGCGAGCGCCCCGACGCCCATCACGCCGAGCGCCACCATCAGCGCCTGGCGCACGAGGTTGCGGAACGTCTCCGGCTCGGCGAGGTCGCGACCGACGAGGACGCGCAGCCCGTTGGAAAGCACGATCACCTGCGCATAGGCCATCGGGCGGTTGGTGCCGCGCGCCTCCTCCTGGTAGCGCTGGTAGCGGAAGGGCGTGTCCGTCCAGCCTTCCGTATCGAGCACGCCGGGCTGGATGGAGGCGACGTTGCCGGCCAGCACCTCGCCGGTCGGGCTTGCGATGATGTAGAGGTTGGCGCCCGGCTGGCGGGCGCGGCGCTCCAGCGTGCGCAGCAGGCCGTTCATGCCGCTGTTGTCGAAGATGCGTTCAATCTGGCCGGCCTCCTGCGCCACCGCCTCGTGCATCTGCTGCTTCAGAAGGCCCTCCGACATGGACGAGACATAGAAGACGAGGAAGGCCGCGCAGGCGGCAAAGAGGAGGAGATAGACCGCCGAAAGGCGTACTGCCGTGGTGCGGTAGAGGGCTGTCAGCCGGCCGAGCAATCGCTGCATGGGTTAGCCCGCCGCCTCGTCCTTCATCATGTAGCCCGCACCGCGCACGGTGCGCAGCAGCGGCTGGTCGAAGTCCTTCTCGATCTTCGAGCGCAGCCGCGAGACGTGGACGTCGATAACGTTGGTCTGCGGGTCGAAATGATAGTCCCAGACGTTTTCGAGCAGCATCGTGCGCGTCACCACCTGCCCCGCGTTCTTCATCAGATATTCCAGCAGGCGGAATTCACGCGGCTGGAGGAGGATTTCCTTTCCGGCGCGCTTGACGGTGTGGGAGAGGCGGTCGAGCTCCAGGTCGCCGACCCGGTAGACCATGTCCTGCTCGGGCGTGCCCTTGCGCCGGCCGAGCACCTCGATGCGGGCGAGAAGCTCGCTGAAGGCATAGGGCTTGGGAAGATAATCGTCGCCGCCGGCGCGAAGGCCGGTCACGCGGTCGTCGACCTGGCCGAGGGCGGAGAGGATGAGGACGGGCGTGTGGATGTTGCGCCGGCGCAGCTCCGAAATCAGCGACAGGCCGTCGCGGCGCGGCAGCATGCGGTCGATGACCAGCACGTCGTAGCTGTTCTCGGTGGCAAGGAACAGGCCGCTTTCGCCGTCGCTCGCATGGTCGAGCACGATGCCCGCCTCGCGGAAAGCCTTCGACAGATAGGCCGCCGCCTCCAGATCGTCTTCAACAATCAATATCTTCATGGCTTCAACCCTAGCGCAGGCAACGGAGCAAGCCCACCCCTCACCTGCCTGCCGGCATCCTCTCCCCACAAGGGGGAGAGGACGGATGGCCTAAACCTTTTCCCGGATGCTCATCAGCCGAGCCTGGTGGAAAACGGTGCGGCAACGTTCCTCTCCCCCCTGTGGGGAGAGGATGCCGGCAGGCAGGTGAGGGGTATGCTGCAAAGCACGACGCCGCGAGGGATTCCCCGCGGCGCCGCACGCATGTATCGAACCGATCAGCCCTGGTCGATCGGCAGCGCCAGGAAGCGGCTGCCGTCCTTGGTCTCGATCTGGAACAGCGCCTTGGAGCGGCCGTCCTTGCGGGCGCCCTCGATCACCTTCATCACGTCGTCGGCCGACTTGACGGCCTGGTTGTTGACGGAGGTGATGCGGTCGCCTTCCTTGAGGCCGCGGTCGCTGGCGTCGGAGTCCGGATCGACGGAGGAGACCGTCAGGCCGTTGTCGCCGGGCGTTACCGAGATACCGAGGTCGGCGAGCGCCTGCTCGCTGTTCTCCTCGGCAGGTGCAGCCTCGTCGGTGCCGGTCGAAGCCTGGATCTGCTCGCCGGCAAGCGTGCCGATCTCGACCGCGACGTTCTGGGACTTGCCGTCGCGCCACAGGGAGACCTCGACCTTCTTGCCGGGGGCGATGTCGGCCACGCGGCGGGCAAGGTCACGCGGGTCCTTGACCGGCTCGCCGTCGAGCGCCGTGATCACGTCGCCCTTCTTGATGCCGGCCTTGGCACCGGGAGAATCGGCCTGCGGCTCGACGACAAGGGCACCGGCGGCGTCCGCAAGGCCGAGCGAGTCGGCAATATCGCGGCTCACCGGCTGGATCTGCACGCCGAGCCAGCCGCGGTCGACCTTGCCGTCCTTCATCAGGTCGGCGACGACGCCCTTGGCGACGGTCGACGGAATGGCGAAGGCGATGCCGACATTGCCGCCCGACGGCGAGAAGATCGCGGTGTTGATGCCGACGACCTGTCCGTTGAGGTTGAAGGTCGGGCCGCCCGAATTGCCGCGGTTCACGGCGGCGTCCACCTGGAGATAGTCGTCATAGGGGCCGGAGCCGATGTCGCGGCCGCGGGCCGAGATGATGCCGGCGGTCACCGTGCCGCCGAGGCCGAACGGATTGCCGACGGCCACGACCCAGTCGCCGACGCGGATCTGGCTGTCGTCGGCAAAGCTGACATAGGTGAACTTGCGCTTGTCCTTCTCGTCGACCTTCAGGACCGCGAGGTCCGTGCGGCTGTCCTTGCCGACGAGCTTGGCGTCGAGCTCGGTGCCGTCGTTCATGACGACCGTGAAGGCGGAGCCTTCCTTGACGACATGGTTGTTGGTGACGATGTAGCCATCCTCGGAGATGAAGAAGCCGGAGCCCTGCGCGGTCGGGCGCAGATGCGGCTTGTGGGCGGGGCCGCGGCGGTCGCCGAAGCGGCGATCTGGGCCACGGTCGCCGTGCGGATCGTCCTGGCCGCCGAATTCGCGGAAGAAGCGCTTCAGCGGATGATCGTCGGGCAGCTCGTCGAAGCCGCGGCCGCCGAAGTTGAAGGAGAAATTGCTCTCGTCGTTCGCCGGCTGCACGTCGGACTGGACGCGGACGGAAACGACGGCGGGGGAAACGGCCTGCACGACGTCGGCGAAGCTCGCAACCTGCGGCGCCTGGACGGAAACGGGATCGGCGAAGCTCTGGCTGACGCGCGCGGGAATGCCGGTGGCCAGCATGACGGCCGCAAGGCCGGCGACCGTGGAGGTCTTCAGCGCGGTCTTGAGGCTGGGACGGAATGCGGAGATCTTGGACATTCTAGCACCTTTTCTCTTCTCTCATGGCTGCGTTCGGCAACCGATGGAAAAGAGATAGGCCGGCACACATTACGGTGCACTATCCGCAGCGTGAATTTTTCGTAATGTTGGGAAAAACCTAGTCGCCGCGCAGGGCGCGCTCCAGTTCGGCCTTTTCCGCCTCCGAAAGCGGCGTCCCGGTCGGCTTGCCGCCGCGCCGGCGGGCGAAGAGCAGCATGGCCGTCGCCCCGGCAAGCGCCAGCACGATGGGCGCGCCCCACAAAAGCAGCGTCTCGCCGCGAAGGCGCGGCTTCAGGAGGACGAACTCGCCATAGCGCGAGACGACATAGTCGATCACCGCCTCGTCGCTGTCGCCGTTCTTCAGCCGCTCGCGCACGAGAAGGCGAAGATCGCGGGCAAGGTCGGCATTGGAATCGTCGATGGACTGGTTCTGGCAGACCATGCAGCGAAGCTCGGCCGAGAGCGCCCGTGCGCGCGCCTCCAGCGCCGGATCGGCCAGCACCTCGTCCGGGTTGACGGCAAACGCGGACGGCAGCGCGCAGAAGAGGAAGAGGGCGGCGAGGAGAAGGCGGCGCATCATTCGGCCGCCTCCAGCGCCGGCCTTGCCTTGCGCGCCTTCTGCGGCGCGCCGACGCGCAGCCGCCGGTCGAAGAGCGAGACCGCGCCGCCCGCCATCATGATCAGCGCGCCGATCCAGATGCACAGGATCATCGGCTTCCACCAGACGCGCACGACCATGCCGCCGTCGGCCATCGCGTCGCCGAGCGAGACATAGAGCTGGCTGAGGCCGAAGGTGCGGATGCCCGCCTCCGTCGTCGGCATGCGCCGCGCCATGTAGAGGCGCTTCGACGACCAGATGTCCGTGACGGTCACGCCGCCGCGCATGACGTTGAAGTGACCGGATTCTTCCGTGTAGTTCGGTCCCTGCCCCTGCCGCATGCCTTCGAAGATGAGCGTATAGCCGCCCGATTCCACCTGCATGCCCGGCTTCATCTCCACGACGTGCTCCGTCTGGAACGCGGTCGCGCCGACGATGCCGAGCACCGTCACGCCGATGCCGATATGGGCGAGCGCCGTGCCGAAGGCCGAGCCCGGCAGGCCGACGAGCCGGCGGAAGGCGACGTTGCCCTTGACCTTGCCGATGCCGGCGCGAAGCCACAGGTCCGTCACCGCGCCGGCGATCATGTAGAAGCCGATGGCAAGGCCGAAATAGGCGAGCACCGGCCCGCCGCTATGGACGTAGAGGACGAGGGCCGCCAGCACGAGGCCGACGCCGACGGCCGCGAAGAGCCGCTGTCCGGCCGCGAACACGTCGCCGCGCTTCCAGGCGAGCAGCGGGCCGAACGGCACCGCGAGCAGCAGCGGCAGGATGAGGCCGCCGAAGGCGAGATTGAAGAAGGGCGGTCCGACGGAGATTTTCTCGCCCGTCAGCGCTTCCAGCACCAGCGGATAGAGCGTGCCGGTCAGAACGGTTGCCGCCGCCGTCGTCAGGATCAGGTTGTTGAGGACGAGCGCGCCCTCGCGCGAGATCGGCGCGAAGAGCCCGCCGGCCTTCAGCGTCGCGGCCCGGAAGGCGAAGAGCGACAGCGCCCCGCCGATGAAGAAGACGAGGATGCCGAGGATGAAGACGCCGCGCGTCGGGTCGGTCGCGAAGGCATGCACCGAGGTCAGCACGCCGGAGCGCACGAGGAAGGTGCCGAGCAGCGACATGGAGAAGGTGAGGATCGCCAGCAGCACGGTCCAGATCTTCAGCGCCTCGCGCTTTTCCATGACGAGCGCGGAATGGAGAAGCGCCGTACCGGCGAGCCACGGGATGAAGGAGGCGTTTTCCACCGGGTCCCAGAACCACCAGCCGCCCCAGCCGAGTTCGTAATAGGCCCAGTACGAGCCCATGGCGATGCCGGCGGTGAGGAAGCTCCAGGCCGCGAGCGCCCAGGGCCGGACCCAGCGCGCCCAGGCGGCATCGATGCGCCCGTCAATCAACGCTGCGATGGCGAAGGAGAAGCAGACGGAGAAGCCCACATAGCCGAGATAGAGGAGCGGCGGATGGATGGCGAGGCCGATGTCCTGCAGGACCGGGTTGAGGTCCTTTCCTTCGGCCGGCGCGGGCGCAAGGCGCAGGAACGGGTTGGAGGTGAGCAGGATGAAGAGCGCGAAGGCGACGGAGATGAGCCCCTGCACCGCCAGCACGTTGGCGCGCAGCCGCTCCGGCAGGTTGGCGCCGAAGGTGGCGACGAGCGCGCTGAAGAAGGACAGGATGAGCAGCCACAGCATCATCGAGCCCTCGTGGTTCCCCCACACGCCCGAGATCTTGTAGATCAGCGGCTTCAGCGAGTGCGAGTTCTCCCAGACATTGGCCACCGAGAAGTCGGAGACGACATAGGCGAAGGTCAGCACGGAGAAGGAGAACAGCACGAGGAGGAAGCCGGCGAGCGCGGCGGCGGGCGCGACGGCCATCAGCGCGCGGTCGCCGCGCACCGTGCCGACGATCGGCAGCACGAACTGGACGATCACCGTCGCCAGCGCGAGAACGAGGGCATAATGTCCGAGCTCGATGATCATTTGATCGTTTCCTTGCCGGAAAGCTGGACGCCCTGCGCCTTCAGGCGGTCGGCCACGTCCTTGGGCATGTAGGTCTCGTCATGCTTGGCGAGCACCGTATCGGCGACGAAGAGGCCGTCCGTGCCGAAGGCGCCCTCGGCCACCACGCCCTGCCCCTCGCGGAAGAGGTCCGGCAGGATGCCCGTATAGGTCACCGGCACCGTGGCGAGCGTGTCCGTCACCGTGAAGGTGATGGTCGAGCCCTCGCCGCGCCTGACCGTGCCGTTCTCCACGAGCCCGCCGAGACGGATGCGCGTTCCGGGCGCGACATTGGCCTTGGCGAGGTCGCCCGGCACGTAGAAGTAGGCGATCGACTGGCTGAAGGCGAACATGACGAGCAGCACCGCCGCCACGAGGAAGGCGACGCCCCCGCCGATAACCGCCAGACGTTTCTGCTTGCGTGTCATTGTCCGCCACCCTCAGCCGAAATCGACAGGTCCCGGGCGAGCGCCAGGAGCTGTTTTCCGTTTTCGCTGTCCGCCGGAAAGGTCTTCAGCGCCGTCTGTAACGCGGCCTGCGCCTTCGGTTTTTGATTTAACACAACATAGGAACGGATGATGCGCATCCATCCTTCGAAATTGTCGGGATTTTCCTCGAGCTTCGCCGCAAGCCCCTCGACCATGCCGGCGATCATCTGCTGGCGGTCGCCGGCCGACATGTCCTCGGCCGCCGCCACGTCCCCGGCGGTCGGGTTGCCCGGCGCGTCGCCGTCTGCGGAAAGCCCCGCGATGTGCTTTTCCACGAGCGGCAGCCAGGCGGCGTCCTTCGGCGAATCCTTCACCAGCGCCTCGAAGGCGGCGCGCGCCTGCGGGCCCTTGCCCTCCTGCTCCAGCGCCAGCGCGAGATAGTAGCGCGCGCGCGGATTGTCCGGCTTCAGCTTCAGCGACTCCTCCAGCCTTGCGCGCGCATCGGCCGTCACGATGCCGTTCGACAGCGCGATCAGCGCCTCGGCGTAGCCGTCGAGCCGGTCGGTGGTCGGGCCGAGAAGGCGGATCGCCTGCTGGAAGGCGTTCGCCGAATCCTCCATCCGGCCGCTGCGATAGTAGATCGGCGCCAGGAGGTCCCAGCCCTCACCGTCCTCGGGATTGGCCGCCAGATGGTTTTCCGCCTTCGCGATGAGGATGGCGATATCCGTGCCCGGATGGGCGAGGCGCTCGGCGAGCGGCTGGGCCGGAAGGCCCGGCTGGCCGGTCACGAGGTAAAGACAGAGGCCGATGGCCGGCAGGAGAACGATGACGAAGGCCTGTGCCAGCCGGTTGCGCCGTGCCGGCGCGGCGCGGGCCTTCTTCTCCGCCTTGCTGGCGGCGATCAGCCGGCGCGCGACTTCCGCGCGGGCAAGCTCGGCCTCGCCGGCGGCGATGAGCCCGGTCGCCTCGTCGCGCTTCAGCTCCTCGAGCTGGTCGCGGTAGACCGCAAGGTCATGGCCGGTGTCATCCGCGTCCGCCCCGGGGCGCCGCAGAAGAGGAAGAAGCAGGACGGCGGCGACGGCCGCCGTCAGGAAGGCGACGAGAATCCAGAACAGCATGACCGTTCAAATACTGGAACGCGGGGGCGTTTCCAATTCCCAAGGGAACAATGACACAAAATTGAGGCGTTTCGCCGCAACGGACACCGCTGTCAGGAAAGCGGCGTCCACGCACCGTCCGCATTGCGGCAGGCCGCCCCGCGCGTCGTCGTCTCGCGGCCGGAGGCGGTCAGCGTATGGCTGTACTGCCGGCAGTTCTGCGAGCCGACCTGATAGGGCGCCGCCGCCACCACCGAGCCGCTGACGCCGCTTCCCTGCCAGGTGACGGGCTGGCCGCCGGGGGCAGCCTCCAGCGCGCGGTACTCGGCTTCGAGCGCCCGCTGCGTGTCCGCCTTGGAAAGCTGCGCGGCCGTATTGCGGCTGACGAGCCCGCCCTGAAGGGCGGCGATATAGAGTGCAGGTCCCTCGGGGGTCCTGGCAAGAAGGCCGCTGCCGCCCGCCGGGCCGCTGCCCGACGTCGTTGCGCATCCCGAAACCGTGACTGCCAGAAGGAGGGGGAAAAAGGCGCCGCGCAAACCCGTCTTCATCCGCTGGGACCGTCTCTCTCATGCCGGGGCGGAAAGGCCGCGCCGTGGTTCCGTCATCCCGCGGTCCTCATTCCCGCAGGCCTTACCCTTTTTGCATTGTCCGCCGTCTCAGGCAACATCCTTTGTGACGGCGGGAAGGACGAGCCGCGCCATCAGCCCGCCGCGCGGCCCCCGCGAGAGCGCGAAGGTGCCCTGGTATTCGGAGGCGATCTCGCTGACGATGGAAAGGCCGAGCCCCGTGCCCGGCTTGCTCTCGTCGAGCCGCTTGCCCCGCTTCAACGCCTCGCCGATCTCGCCCGGTTCGAGGCCCGGCCCGTCGTCCTCCACCTCGATGACGATCCAGCCCTTGCGCGCGTCGTCGCTGCCGCGCGTGTCGGCGGGCGCGGCGAAGGCGCGGGTCGAGACGGTCGTGCGGGCATAGCGGGCGGCGTTTTCGAGGAGGTTGCCGACGGTCTCCTCGACATCCTGCTGCTCCATCGCCAGAACCAGCCCGGGCGGGTCGACGCTCAGCGGGAACTGCCTGTCGGCGTTCAGCCGCCGCATCACGCGCACCAGCCGCTCCAGCACCGGCTGCGCCTCGGTGCGGGCGAGCACGGATTCGCGCTGGGCAGCGATGCGCGCGCGGTTGAGATAGGATTGCACCTGGCTCTGCATCGCCTCGGCCTGCGTCTTCACGAGCTCGCCCTGCGGGGCGGGGATGAGGCGCGATTCGTTGAGCAGCACGGCGATCGGCGTCTTCAGCGAATGGGCAAGGTTGCCGACCTGCATGCGCGCGCGCTCGACGATGCGGCGGTTGCTGTCGATCAGGGCGTTCACCTCGCTCGCCAGGGGCAGGATTTCCCGCGGGAAATCGCCGTCGAGCTGTTCGCTCTCCCCGGCCCGGATCTTCTCCAGCCCCTTGCGCGCCCGGTCGAGCGGCTTGAGGCCGATGAGGATCGCCGCCGCGTTGAGCAGCAGGCTGCCGAAGCCGAAGCCGGCAAGCGCGAGGTAGAGGCTGCCGGAAAAGTCCTCGATATCCTTTTCGAGCACGTCGCGGTTGCCGACGACGCGGAAGCGGGCCGTGCGCCCCTCGTCGTCCAGCACCACCTCCGTCTCGCCCACCTCCACCTCGTTGCCGAAGGAATCGACGGTCGTGTAGAAGCGCTCGTAGCGCGTGTCGAAGGGAATGCTGTCCGTATCGGGAATGGGAATACTGCCGGTACCGAGCGAGGAGGAGGTCAGCGCCTCGCCCTCCAGCGCCCCGCCGATCGGCTCGACGATCCAGTACCAGCCCGATTGCGGCTGGAAGAAGCGCAGGTCCCCGAGCTGCGGCGTGCCGGAAAGCCGCGTGTTCTCCCCGGCCGAAACCGAGTTGATGACGTTGTAGAGCTGCGCGCGCAGCAGATCGCGAAAACTCTTCTCCGCGCTCTGCCTGTAGAGCGTCGAGATGACGACGGCGATGACGACGAGCGCCACCGCAGCCCACAGGGAGGCGAGAAAGAGGACGCGGAAGGTGAGCGAGCGGGAGCGCCGGGCCTTATTTTCCATCGGCCGGCGCTTGCATCCGGTAGCCGAGGCCGCGCACGGTCTCGATCAGGTCGACGCCGATCTTCTTGCGCAGGCGCCCGACGAAGACCTCGATCGTGTTGGAATCGCGGTCGAAGTCCTGGTCGTACATGTGTTCGACCAGCTCGGTGCGCGAGACAACCTCGCCCATGTGGTGCATGAGGTAGGAGAGCAGGCGGTATTCGTGGGAGGTGAGCTTCAGCGTCTCGCCGTTGACGGTCGCCTTGGAGCCCTTGGTGTCGAGCCGAACCGGCCCGCAGACGATGTCGGGGCTGGCATGGCCGGCCGCGCGGCGGATCAGCGCCCTGATGCGCGCCAGCACCTCCTCGACATGGAAGGGCTTTGCCACATAGTCGTCGGCCCCGGCGTCGATGCCGGCCACCTTGTCGCTCCAGCGGTCGCGGGCCGTCAGGATCAGCACGGGCATGCCCTTGCCGTCCGCGCGCCATTTCTCAAGCACGGTGATGCCGTCCATTTCCGGCAGGCCGATGTCGAGGATGATGGCGTCATAGGGCTCGGTGTCGCCGAGATAGTGGCCCTCCTCGCCGTCGAAGGCCTGGTCCACCACGTAGCCGGCTTCCTTCAGGGCCTCGCCGAGCTGACGGTTCAGGTTGACGTCGTCCTCGACCACCAGAATGCGCATTCGCCCTCTTCCTATCCGCTATTCCACGACTTGCCTTGCGGCCTTACATCGGCACGCGCACAGTCACCTTGCGCGGCCGCGCATTGCCCTTGCCGGGCACCAGCACCGTCACCACGCAGCTGTCGCCGTCGGGCTTGGCGGACAGAAGCTCGCCGTCGGTCTGGGCCACCACCCGCTGCGCCGCATCGCTGCAATCGCCGCCCGCCTCGACGACGTTCCGTGCAGCACCCATCTCGATGGGGGCCGGAAGCATCAGGCTGGCCGCGAGCGCGGATATGAGAATTGGCGAGGCCATGAACGTACTTTCAGGTGCGGATCATTCTGATGCAAGCAATAAACGATCCACGCTGAATGGCAAATGAATGCGGCCGCCGGTCGGCCGACAAAACAACCGGCGGTCCGATCCCGATGAAGTTTCAACGGATTACGGGAGGAAGCGGGCATTCCGATTCAAGGAATGCACGCACCGGTCGAAGTCACATCACCCGATGGCGCGCCGAAATGCGCCCGAACAGGGCGATCAGCCCGCCGGCCGTGCCCACCGCCGCGACGGCGAGGTCGGCAAGCTCGCCCTCGTCGCCCGCCGACAGTTCGAAGCCCGCCACCTTGGCGAGCGAGGCGAGGATGGCGATGAGGGCGCCCCAGACGGTGCGGGACCGGTACCATGCTTTCACGTCGGTCATCTGTCTTCCTTTCCTAGAGAAGAAGGGTGGCCTCGGCCGGCAGGCCGAGCGGGATCGCGCGGCCGAGCTGGCGCACGCGGATGGAGAGGGCCGCCTGCGCGGCGCCGAAATCGGCCAGCTCCTCAGCTGCCGCGTAGACATGAAAGGGGCCTGCCGTTTCGACGGTGCGCACCGCCGCTCCGCCCGACAGGATATCCAGCCGATAGGCCTCGACCGGCTCGTCGAGCGGGATGTCGCTGGCAAGCCAGCTGTCCGAATCGATCCGCCCGCGGCGGATCCATGTGAGGAGGATGGCGCCGTCCTCGCGCCGCCGGGCGCGCAGATGCACCGGCGCAAGCAGCGTCAGCGCCCGCTCCCCGCCGGCAAAGGCGAAGGGGCCGGCCTGCCCCGGCGGCGATCCGATCGCGTCGACGCGCCAGTTGGAAAGCCGCCCTACCTCCTCCACGTCCAGCCCAAGCGGGCGCACGGCATCGTCGAGCACCACCGCCCGCGCGCCTGCCGCATGGCCCGCGGTCATCGCGTCCTCCGTGCCGCAAAGGGCGCGCAGCAGGCCGGAAAGCCGCCAGCGCCCCGGCGCGATCTCGCTTGCCTCGCGGAAGCCGACGATCTCGCAGGCGCCGTTTCCGGCGAGGACCGCGATGCGGTTCGCCCCGTTCAGCACCGTCAGCGTGTCGACCGAGGAGAGCCCGCCGGCCGGAAGGTCGAGCACCAGCGGCCGGTTCACGTCGAAGCGCCCGACAATGCCCGGCTCCAGCGGCTCGGCAAGCGTGCCGATGCGCGCCGGCCGGTCGAGCCGGGCGCGCAGGCGATATCCTTCGCTGCTGTCCGAGCTGGAGACGGCCATGGCGCGCCAGGGCCGCGCATAGGCCGCGACACGCGCGAAATCCTGCGGGCTCCCCGAGCCCAGCACCGGCAAATCGAGGAAGACGACCTCCGGCGCGAAGGCATCGGCGGGCCCCGCCCCGTTGACCGGCGCCTTCCCGCCCTCGCCCGAAACCGGCGCGCCGCTATCGCCCGCCGCGATCGCCCGCGCCTCGGCCTCGCGCATCAGGCCGTCCGTGATATCCGTGATGAGGAAGCGCCCCGCCGGCCCGTCCTTCAGCCGCACCACGTCGCCGGGCGTAAGGTGGAGCGCCGTCGGCGGCAGGCGGAAGGTCAGCCGCCGCTGGCCGGAGCGGTTGTCGCGCAGCGCCGTCTCGACGCTCGCCGCCGCCGCGCCCGCATGCAGCACCGCCGGCAGCGAAAGCCGCAGCACCCGGTCCGTGCCGCCGGCCATGCGGCGCGAGCGGGCGGTCACATGCGCATAGGCGTCCGTATCGTCGAAATGGTCGAGGATCGCCTCGCCCGCAAGGTCGCTGATATGCGCGCGGGTCTCCTCGAAGAGCGTCTCGTCCGGCCGCTCGGCAAGCACGTCGAGCACCGTCGGCGGCAGCGCGGATTTCAGCCGCGAGCGGAAGCGGAGCCTGCCGCCTTCCTCCAGCGCATCGATCTGGAAGGCCTCCATGATCGGCTCGATCAGCCCGCGTGCCGAGGCCTGCTCGGCCTGCACGAAGCCCGAAAGGTCGCCCGCAACGCCCGACACGTCGAAATCGGCAAAGCCGTGGTCGGTCAGGATGGCGGCGATGACGTCGCCCGCCGTGCCCGCGCCGAGCCGGCCGGTCAGCCAGTGCCCGCGCTGCCAGTTGCTGCCGTCCGCCCACAGCGCGGTGTTTTCCGGAAAGGCCGGATAGGGCCGCGCATCCCAGGTCCACAGGAAGACATGGCCGGGATCGACCATGCCCGGCTCCGGCCCGCTGCCCTGCCACCAGCCGTGGTGAGCGTCGAGGAAGCGCCGCTGCATGCCGTCGCACCGCGCCCCGCCGGAATGGTAGGGCAGCGCATTCTCCGCGCTCTTCGGGTCGACGAAGACGTTCGGCTGGTTCGCGCCCTTGTCGACCGCCGGGCAGCCGAGCTCGGTGAACCAGACCGGCTTGGAGCGCGGCACCCAGGCGGTCGGAGCGGAAAGCTCGGCCCCGCCCGGCGCGCGCTCGTGATGCGCGTTCGCCCACCAGCTCCCGATATCCTTGTAGCGGAACACCCAGGGCTTTCCCGCCGCCCCGTCGGTGATCGGCGTGCGGATGCGCGCCTGCCGGTCGGCCGCGCTCGCATAGTACCAGTCGAAGCCCTCGCCGCCTGCGATCAGCCGGCGCATCGCCGCCGCGTCCTCCGGGTGGCGGAAGCCGTCCGGATTGCCGGCGAGCGTATCGCCGTCCTGCCAGTCGGCAAGCGGCATGTAGTTGTCGATGCCGACGGCGTCGATGGCGGGCGAGGCCCAGAGCGGGTCGAGGTGGTAGCGCACCTCGCCGCTGCCGTCGGCCGGCTGGAAGCCGAAATATTCGCTCCAGTCCGCCGCATAGGTGATCTTCGTGCCGGGGCGCAGGATCGCCCGCACGTCGGCGGCGAGCGTGACGAGCCCTTCCACGAAGGGAAAGGCCCCCGCCCCGTCGCGCAGCCATGTCAGCCCGCGCAATTCCGAGCCGATGAGGAAGCCGTCCACCCCACCCGCCGCCTCGGCGAGCAGCGCGTAGTGCAGGATGAGCCGGCGGAAGCCCTCGTCGCCCGAAGGCCCCGTGACGGTCTCGCCGGAAACGGTGAAGTGGCCTGCCTGCGCGCTGCCGAGGAACGTCTGGACCTGCATGCGCGCCGCGCCCGTCCGGTCGGCGGAGGGCGGATGGCAGGTGATGCGCCCGCGCCAGGGATAGGGCGCCTGCTCCGCCCCGCCATAGGGGTCGGGCAGCCCGTTGCCTGCCGGCACGTCCATCAGCAGGAAGGGATAGAGGTAGACCGCGATGCCGCGGGCCTTGAGGTTCCGGATCGCCGCGATCACGCTGTCGTCGGAGGGCGTGCCGCCATAGGCCGGCTTGCCGCCGCTGCTGCTCACCACATAGGCGCTGCCGCGCGAGAGGCCGCATACCTGCCACGGCCGGCTCTCGGCACCCCGCGCCACGGTCTCCACGCCCGGCACGACCCGGCAGCTGCCGGCCCGAAGGTCCGTGCCGAACCAGCCGACGACGAGCCCGACGCGTTCGAGATTGGGGCAGAGCGCCTGCAATTCGTCGATCGAGGCCTGCCAGTCGGTCGCCGCCGCCAGCGTGTTGCGGTTGGCGTTGCGCGCCGCGCCGGGCCCGAGCTGTTCCGTCACCAGCCCCGGGTCGTAGCCGTGCTCGCTGGAGCCCGGAATGACGGTGACGGCGCGCACGGCGCTTTCCAGCGTGCCGACCGGCCGCACCACCTCGAACTGGAGCACGGGGATGCGGTTGCCGTAGCCGTCGAGCGGCAGGTGCTCGAAGACGACATAGGCAAGCCCGCGATAGGCCGGCGCGTTGCCCGTCCCCTGCCTGGCCTCGATCAGCGGATCGGGCGCCTGCGTGCGCGTGCCGCCGTAGATGCGCATCTCCACCGCCGTCAGGTCCATCTCGCGCCCGTCCGCCCACACGCGCCGGACCGCCGCGATGGGGCCCTCGCAGAGGCCGACCGCGACATTGGCGTAGTAGCGGTAGGTCTCCACGCGCGGCCCCCGTCCCTTGCCGCCCTGCCGCTCGACGGTCACCTCCTCCTCGAAGCGCGTCGCCCAGATCAGCGTGCCGCCGACGCGCGCCGTGCCGTAGACGCGGCTTATCGCCGTGCCCTCCTCGGCGCCGGGCACGCGTCCGTCGGTCAGCCGCGCGCCGGAGACCGTCCTGGTGCCGCCGATCAGCGAGCGGTCGACGATGGAGCCGGCGAGCGCCCCGACAGCCCGGCCGACGATCGCGCCGACAGGGCCGAACACGCCGCCGAGCGCGGCGCCCGCGGCCTGGAAGAGAAGTGTCGCCATGGATCAGCAAAGCTCCGGAAAACGGAAGACGCCGGCAATGCGCCGGCGCCAGCAGGGTACGAGCGGCGATTCGATCACCGCCGCCTGCTCGTAGGCATGGATGAAGCGGTCGTCCGGCGCGGCAATGCCCGCATGCTTGGCCGAAACGCCTTCCCGCCAGCGGAAGATCAGAAGATCGCCCGGCCGCATTTCAGCGGCCGGCAGCGCCGGCCCGCAATGGCGCAGGGCGGCCTCGAGCAGCCGTTCCTCGCCTGCCCGCTCCGCCCAGTCCGCCGCATAGGGCGCCGGCACCTCCGGCTCCACACCGTAAAGCTCCCGCCACACCCCGCGCACCAGCCCGAGGCAATCGCACCCGACCCCCTTCAGCGAGGCCTGATGCCGGTAGGGCGTGCCGATGAAGCTGCGCGCGATGGCAAGGACGCGCTCGCCGGTCGCGGTTTCACGCATAAAGTGGCCTCCCGTCATGCACGGTCTCCCCATCGGCATAGCCGTAGCTGAAGTCGCTGCCCGGCATGTGTGGAAACCCCTGGAAATTCAGCGCGTTGCCGAATTTCGCCTTGCAGGTGGCAAACCGCTTGTCGCAGCCCGCCGTCACCACAAGCGTGTCGCCCACGGCAATCCCCGCCGTCATCGGCAGCCACAGCGCCAGCTCGTCCGCCCCGCCCGCCTTGCGGTGGTCCTCGATATCGGCGGAAAGCCCCGCCGCCGCGCCGCTCGAAAAGGCGATCGCCCCGTAGCGGAAGAAACGTTCGGCCGAGCCGGAAAGCCCGCTCACCGTCAGGTGCATGTCGTCGGCCACCGCCGTCACCGTCGCCGTGGCGCGGAAGGCGGCAAGGGCGACGCCGCAACGCCCGTCCCCCAGCACCGCGTCGCACTGGTGCGCATAGACGCGCCCGCGCACCTGGTCGAGCCGGTGCGTCAGCCGCCGGAGTTCTGCGCGGAACTGCCCGCCCTCGCGCCGCACCTCGCCGAGTTCGGCGGTGCGCAGCAGGAGACGCTCGGCCGTGTCCTGCCAGTTGACCGTATAGACCTCGACCTTCGCCCCGTCGTAGCGCCCGGCCGAAAGGTCCTCGGCACGGATCGCCTCGGCGGAGAAGCCGCCGGAAATATCGCCGCCCTCAGCCGAAAGCCCGTTGCCGTCCTCGCTCTCGCTTGCGGAAAAGCCGCTCGCCGCAAGGAAGGCGAGGCCGTCGAAGGCAAGGTCGCGGTCGTGGTCGGTGAACCCCATCGCCACGCCGTCGCGCCGTGTCACCTTCCAGCAATGGCAGAGCGTCGTCGCCTCGCCGTCGAGATGGGCCTGAAGCCCCTCAGGGATCGTCCTCATGGCCGCACCTCCACCAGCGGAATCGACGGGATGCGCCCGGCATCGAACTGGGCGAGATCGATATCGATGCGGTCCGCGTCGAAGCGCACCGGCACGTCGAATTCGAAGCCGGCCCGCACCGCGCCGGAAGCGGGTATCTTGCCCGCCGCGAAGGTGATCGTCCCCGTCACGGCATCGACGGCATAGTCCGCCGCCGGCACGAGGCTTCCCGCCACCGAGACGATGACCGTGCCCGCCACCGGCTTTTCGATGGGCCGCACCGTCTCCCCGCCCGCATCCGCATAGCGCTTGACGAGCAGGAAGGCCGCCGTCGCGCCGTCGCCGTTGCCGAGGAACTGGTCCGTCGCGGAAACCGCCGAGCCGGGCGCGCACGATTTATGGTCCACCGGATCGCGGAAGCGGAACCCGTAAAACTGCCCCGCCCGCGCCTCGAAGAAGGCGAGCACGGCATAGAGATCGTCGAGCGAGCGCACGCCCGATCCCGCATCGTAGCGCCGCCGCGCATCCTGCCAGCGGCGGTTGCGGTTCTCCCGCCCGTTGGAAAGGCTGACGATATCCGTCCGCCGCACCGGCCCCCCGCTGGTGCCGAGCGCGACGCGCAACGGAAACCGCACCTCATGAAATCCTGTCATCCGACATCTCCGTTAAATGCGAGGCCCCGGCCCCTCATCCCGCTGCCGCGACCTTCTCCCCGCAAGCGGGGAGAAGGAGGAGAAGGCAAGACCTTCCCGAACGACAAGCACCGACGATGGAGGAAACCCGCGCCACCTGCCCCTTCGCCCCGCTTGCGGGGAGAAGGTCGCGGCAGCGGGATGAGGGGCAATCACCACCCCTTCTGCTCACAAACTCCGCTGCCCCCGCCCCACCGCACGGGTCAGCATGGCGGCGATCTAGCCTTCCGACTTGCGGAAGCTCGCCGCGTCCTGCGCCGTCACGTTGAAGACGATCTGCGCCCCGCCGCCGCCCGCCGCGACGCCCAGCGCCCCGTCCGGCCCGCGCTTCAGCGGCAGGATCGCCTCGGCCCCAGCCTCGCCCATCAGGCCGAGCCCGCCGGCGCTGCCGAAATAGGTCGGCGCGGAGACCACCCCGCCCTTGGCGAACGGCGTCACGCCGCCGAGAACGCTGGAAATGCCGGAGGAAAGCAGCCCCTCCAGCGGCTTGAGCCCGGCGGAGAGCGCGATGTCGCTCATGCGCAGCGCAAGCCCGCGCAGCACGCTTTCCAGCCCCTTGCCGTCCACCACCGCGCCCTTCAGCGCACCGGTCAGCGCATGGCCGAAGGAGCGCGAGCGTGCCTCAAGATCGTCGAAGACGTCCGAAAGCGCCTCCGCCTCCTCCCGCGCGCCGGCAAGGGTGCCGGGGGAAGTCTCGTCGTCGAAATCCGCCATGGTTCACTCCGTCCCATCGGGAAAGGCCTGCATCAGCGCGGCAAGCGACGCCCGCCCCGGCGCCGCCGGCGAAGGTCGCAGCAGGCCGAGCGCAAAGCCCAGCTCGCGCGGCGTCATCGCCCAGAAATCCTTTGGCTGAAGCCGCATGCGGCAGAGCCCGGCATGAAGCGCCGCCTCCCAGGGGAAGGCCGGCGCCTCGCCGGGCGCGCCGGATGCGGCGCTCAAGGGTGCGGCGAGGCCGCCTCCCCGCCCGGCCCGAAGGTCGCGTGCAACAATTCGGCAGCGATGCGCGCGAAGCCGGCGATCCCCTCCGCGACCGTCATGCCCGCCACATCCTCGTCGGAGAAGAGGTTGCCCGCCCCGCGCAGTCCCGCGCCGATGATGCGGATGAGGTCGTCCGCCCTCAGCCTTCCGGAGGAGAAGCGCTCCGCCAGCCCCGTCAGGCTGTCGACCGCAAACGCCGTCTCCAGCTCGGCGAGCGCGCCGAGCGTCAGGCACAGCACCCTCGTCTCGCCGTCGAGACAGGCCTCGATCTCGCCGCGATGGCGGTTCGCCCGCGCGCCCATCACAGTGCCCCGAAGGTCAGCGCGCCGGCCGATTCCAGCGCGATCTCGAAGGTCACCTCACCGTCGTGCGCGCCGGAATATTCCAGTGCGGCGATCTGGAACGGCCCGGCGACGGTGCCGAAATCCGGGATGACCACCTGCCAGCCGGCGATGGTGCCGGCGAAGAACAGCGAGCGCACCAGCGTATCGGACGCCTGGTCCTTGAAGATGCCGCTGCCGGAGACGGCCGCGCGCTGCACGCCCGCCCCGCCCAGCAATTCGCGCCAGCGCCCGGCCGATTCCGCATCCGTCACGTCGATGAGTTGCGCATTGAAGGCGAGGCGCTTCGAGCGCAGCCCCGCCGCCGTGACGAAGCCCGCACCGTTGTCGATCTTGAGCAGGAGGTCCCGCCCCTTCTGTGCCGCCATGGCAAGGTCCTTTCCTAAAAATCGAGGTTCAGCCTTCCGGTTCCGTCACCGCGCGGAACCGCAGCTCCGCCCGGTGGAAGCGGGATTTTTCCGCGCGCCGCACGCGCGTGTCGCGGTGGAAGAGCAGCACGAGACGGTGCCCGTCGAGGGTGAGCGCCGCATCGTGCAGCGCATCCCGCACCAGCGCGGCGATCGCCTGCGCCTCACGGTGCCCGGTCGCCCCGGACCAGACCTCCAGCGTCACCAGATGCGCCTCGCCCGCCTCGCTGGCGGTGGAATGGTCGGTGCTGTCGATGCCGGCGATCACCACCAGCGGGGCCGCCGGCGCGTCGATCCGCTGGTCCGTGATGCCGTTCGCGCCGACAAGGGCCGCCAGCGCCGCGTCGCCCGAAAGCCGGGCGAAGATCGCCTTCTGCAGGGCCGATGCCGCGCTCATGGCTTTTCCTCCTCGCAGTCGCAGACGAGGTAGCGCCCCGTCTCGTCGGGATCGCGAAAGGCAAGAAGCGCGAAGATCCGTGTCCCCTTGCGCAGGCGCATACCGCCCGCAAGATCGCCGCGATGGCGCAGCCAGATGCGGTGCGTCACCGTCACCGGCAGCGTTCCCGCCACCTCCGCGGCACGCGCGGAAACCGGCTCGATGCGACCCCAGACCGTCGCGAGCGCGGCAAAGCCCCGCTCCACGCCGCCCTGCCCGTCCGGCACGTCCGTCGGCCGCTCCAGCACCAGCCGCGCGGAAAGCGCGCCGGGATCGATGGCCCGCATCATAGCCTGCGCATCCGGTAGGGCGCGATCAGCCGGTCGTAGCCGGCCGGCACCGTTCCCGGCTGGTCGCCGGGCGAGACCGCGCCGCGCAGCTCGAACATGGCGGCGACATGCAGCAGAAGCGCCCGCTTCAGCGTGTCCGGGACCTCGGCCCCCGTCTCGCCGAAGCCGGCGGTGAAATCGATCTCGATGCCGTTCACCGCCCGCGCCGTCAGGGGCTTTTCCGCAAGCACCAGCCGCGCCGGCCGCGCCGTCCCGTCCAGCACATGGCCGCCCGCATCCACCTCGACCGGCGCGCCGTCGGCATCGTAGACCGTCACCGCCTCGATGGTTCGCACCGGCCCCCTGGCAATCCGGATCACCCGGTCCTCCGGCCAGTCGTCGAGATAAAGGCGCAGGGGACGCGTCATGAGGCAAAGCCCCGTCACCGTCTCCAGATAGTCCCGCGCGGTGCGGATGAGCGCTAAGACCAGCGCGTCCTCCTCGCCCGTATCGAGGCGCAGATGCGCCTTCGCCTCGGCAAGCGTGATCGGCTCCGCCATCGGCGGCAACAGTTCGGCAATGGTCATGGTCGGCCTTTCGCGACAGGAGGATGCGGGCGCGGCCGGGAGGCAAACCGCGCCCGCGGCACCGGCGGCAGGGAGCCGCCGGTGCGAGAGGATTCCGAAAGAGGAAGGGAAGGAAGACCCTCTCTGCCTGCCGGCATCTCCCCCACAAGGGGGGAGAAAGCAGGAGGCTTGCTCATCGTTCAAAATGGAACGCCAAGAGGGAGGCACATTAAGTCCCTCCCCCTTGTGGGGAGGGGTTGGGGAGGGGTCTTCCCGCCTGCTCAGCTCACGGCGAACTTCACCAGCTTGATCGCCTCGAAGTTCTGCACCCCGCCGCCGACGCGCTTGGTGGTGTAGAACAGCACGTAGGGCTTGGCGGAATAGGGATCGCGCAGCACGCGCACGCCCGTGCGGTCGACGACGAGGTAGCCGGCGCGGAAGTCGCCGAAGGCGATGGAGAGGCTGTCGGCGGCGATGTCCGGCATGTCCTCGGCCTCGGCGATGGCAAAGCCCATCAGCGAGGCGGCCTGCCCGGCGCCGGCCGGCGGGCGCCAGAGATAGTTGCCGTCGGCGTCCTTGAACTTGCGGATCGCCCCTTGCGTCTTGCGGTTCATGACGAAGGTGGCGTTCTGCCGGTGCCCGGCCTTCAGCGCATAGATCGTGTCGATCAGCGCGTCGGAGGGATTGGACGCCTTGAAGCCGCCCGCAGCCCCCGTCGCGACATAGCCGAGCTTGCCCCAGCTCCAGCCCGCATCGGCGACGGCCGTGTAGCTGAGGAAGCCCGTCGGCTTGTTGGTGCCGTCGCCGGAGACGAAGGCCGTCCCCTCCTGCTCGGCGAAGACCATGTCGACCTCGGAGGCGATCCAGCTCTCCACGTCCACCGCCGCGTCGTCGAGCAGCGCCGGGGTCGCCGCCGGCATGGCGTAGAGCTCCATGGTCGGGAAGGAGAGTTCGGCAAGCTGGGCATTGCCGGTCTGCGGGCGGGACGCCGTCTCCGCCACCCAGCCGGCCGCCATGCCGGAGGTCGCGAACGGCTTCTTCAGCACGGAGCCGGAGACCTGGCGCACGGTGGCGAGCGCACGGATCGGCGAGGCGGCGGAAAGCCTCCGGCCGATATTCGTGTCCGTCTCGGGCGGCACGAGGTAGCCGCCGTCCGCCGCCGAGCCGACCGACATCGCCTTCTCCTCCAGCGCCCTCAGCGCGCTGTCGTCGCCCCGGCGCATATAGGCGGAGAAGGCCGCCTTGTGCTCGGCCGCCTCGAAGCTGCCTTCGCCGCTCCCGCCGAGTGCCGGGCGCGCCTTCTTCAGCGCGAGCTGGTCGAGCGCGCGCTTGTGCTCGTCCATGGCGCGGTTGATGCGGTCCACCTTCTCGCGCGTCACCACGTCGGCCGTCAGCTTCTGCTCGATCTCGCCGAGCCGCCGGTCGTTGGTCTCCTTGAAGGCCTCGAAGGCCTCCATGAAGTCGTCGAAGGCGGCGGTCATGGTTTCCGGCACGGCCTTGGTTTCCGGCGCGGTCTTCTGCATATCGCTCATGCGTTCTCTCCGTTAGCGTTTCATCATCCGGGCCGCCCGGCGCATGGTGCGCACGAGCTCCGTTTCCCTGTCGCGGAACCACCGCGCATTCTTCACGTTCGACACCCGCGCCGAGGGCAGCATCGGAAAGGTGACGATCGAGATCTCCCAGAGGTCGGCCTCCAGGATGCGGCGCACGCCGCTTGCCCGCTCGGTCTTCGAGCGCACCGTCTGGAAGCCGATGGAAAGCCCGTCGAGCGCGCCGGATTTCATGAGGCTCAGCACCTCGCGCGCCCGCGCCACGCCGGGCGACAGCACGCCCTCGACATAGAGGCCGCGCGCGTCCTCGCGGATCGTCCGCCAGCGGCCGATGGGCTCGGCCGGGTCGTGCTGGAACAGCATGCGCACGCCGGAGGGCCCGCGCTTTTCCAAGGAGCGCACGAAGGCGCCGGGCGCGATCGCGTCCTTGCCGAGGTCCACCTCGCCGAAGAGGCTCGCATAGCCGGAAAACACCCCGTCGCCGGAAACGCCGGCAAGCGTCAGATCGGCATATTTCTTCGTCCGCCAGACCGGCAGGTCGTCGGTTGTCATTGGTCTCTCCGATGATGTGATTGAAAGCGGGGCGGAAGCGGGCGCTATTCCCGCAACCGCTCGGCAAGCCGCGCCAGCACCCCGAGCCCCCACCAGGCCGAAAGGCTCGCCGCCGCCGATCCCGCCAGCAACATTTCCGAAGGCCCGAGATAGGCGGCGATGCCGAGCCGAACCCCGATCCAAAGCCCCACCGGCCCGCCGAAGACGAGCCCGCAGGCCAGCCCCGTGAAGAACCGGCACCCCGCCTCGCGGCGCGTCTTGGGCAGGAGATAGATGAGCGAGACCGCCGCCCCCGCGGACGCGCCGATGAACCGGGCCGTCCACAGCCCGCCGTCATTGCCGAAGTCAGCCATTGTTAAGCCTTTCGGATTATTATGGAAAACAGCAAGAGGCGGCCGCACGGGCCGCAAGCCCGCCCCCTCACGCAGGAGCGGGCAGCGGAAATTGCCGAGTCTTCCGAATCCCTTGCGAAAGTTTCCTCGAATTCCGATTCAACGGCTTCACACGAAGAATCCGCAAACCGGCAAAACGATTCAGGCGATAGAGCCAATCGACTGATTTCCCTAACAAATCACCGGTAGCGATGGCCCCTCACCCTAACCCTCTCCCCGCAAGCGGGGAGAGGGGACCTGCCCCACTAACGCTCATTGCCTGAGGAAACCCGCCCGGCATTCCCCTTCGCCCCGCTTGCGGGGAGAAGGTCGCGGCAGCGGGATGAGGGGCAAGGCCCCAACGACACCCCCCTCTGCCCTGCCGGGCATCTCCCTCTTGGGGCAGGGCAAATCGTCTATGAAGACCCTCTCTGCCTGCCGGCATCTCCCCCACAAGGGGGGAGAAAGGCTGGCCGCACCGCTTTCCCTCGATTTTTGAACGCCGAGCGTGCCGCACTGTAAGTCCCTCCCCCTTGTGGGGAGGGATTTAGGGAGGGGTCTTCCCTCCATATGCGATACCCCTACCCGCAAGAAGGAGATGCCCGGCAGGGCAGAGGGGGGTGAAACCACACCCGCCCCCCTTCAATACCCCACCGCCCGGCGCTTCTCCTCGTCCGTCAAAAACCCGGCCGCCGCCACGCGCGCCCAGAGCTCCGAGCGCTCGACGACAAGCCCGCTCACCTGGTCGAGGTCCGGCACCAGCCGCAGCCTCTCGCCCTCCTCGCCCAGCCATGCCGCGAAGGACGCCGCCGTGCGCTGCACCAGCGGCAGCACGGTGAGCCGCCAGAACGCCCGGTTGGCCTCCTGGTAGTTGGCATAGGTCGCATCCCCGGGAATGCCGATCAGCATGGGCGGCACACCGAAGGCGAGCGCGATGTCGCGCGCCGCCCCGTTCTTCGCCTCGACGAAATCCATCTCGCGGGGCGAAAGCCCCATCGCCTTCCAGTCGAGCCCGCCTTCCAGCAGCATCGGCCTTCCGGCGCGCGCAGCACCCGAATACCCCTCCTCCAGCTCGCCCTTCAGCCGGTCGTACTGGTCGGGCGAGAGGTTGCCGCCCTCCTTCGGCTGGTAGACGAGCGCGCCGGAGGGCCGCGCCGAATTGTCGAGCAGCGCCTTGTTCCAGACCGCCGCCGCATTGGAGAGGTCGAGCGCCATGGAAGCCGCCTCCAGCGGCGCGAAGCCCATCCGGTCGTCGAGCGGATGGAACAGCCTCAGGTGCAGGATCGCCTCGCCCTCGCCCGCCGCATGCCGGCGCACGTTCGTGCCCGTACGGTATTCGTAGGCGACCGGCCACCCGTCCCGTCCCTCGACGACCTGCACCCGGTCGGGCCGCAGCAGATGCAGCTCGCGCAAGTCCCCGCCGAGCCGCACGCCCTCGACGAAGGCGTTGCCGGAAAGGAGCAGGTGCCCGTAGAGCGTCTCGAAGAAATCCGTGCCCGCCATGCGCCCGTTCGGCCGGGAAAGCAGCGCAAGGCGCGGGTCCTCCAGCCGCTCCGTCTCGCTCTCGTAGGCAAGCCAGGGCACCGAGGCCGCCGCCTCCGCGATCATCCGCACCGCCCGGTGCGCCACCGGGTTCTTCATGAACCCTTCGCGCGACAGCGAGGCATAGGACCGGCTCGACCAGTGCGCCCGCCCCTCGCCCGTCAGCGTGAAGAAGCCCGACGCCTTGGTCTCCGCCGCCCCGCGGCGGCGCGTGAGGAAGGAAGGTAGCTTCATGATGTTCCTCGATTGTGTCGGTTCGCGATTGCCGCCGGCAGATGCAAGTCCCCCTCTGCCTGCCGGCATCTCCCCCACAAGGGGGGAGAAAGCAGGAGGCTTGCTCATCGCCCGAAATGGAATGCCAAGGGTGCGGCACGTTAAGTCCCTCCCCCTTGTGGGGAGGGGTTGGGGAGGGGTCTTTCGAAAGGGGCTGGAGGGCCGGCCCTACCCGCCAAGCGCCGCAAAGAACGCCCGCCCGTACCCCGCGACCAGTTCCGTCCGGTCCAGCCCGTTGACGATCCGCCGCGCGCCGACCCAATCGGCCTCGCCGGCGAAAAAATGATCCCCGAGCCGCCGCCCGGTAAAAGCCCCCGCCAGCATCCCGACAAAGAGAGTCTCCACCGCCGCCCCCGTCTCCATCGCCAGCTCCGGCCGCGCGAGGAGGTCGAGCCCGGTCAGCGCCGCCAGCTTTTCGTAGTTCCGTCGGTGGGTGATCTGCACCAGCCCGCGCCCGAGCCAGCTGCGCCCCGTCTCGTCGCGCCGCCAGTAGGGCGCGGAGACCTGCGGCAGGCGCCCGGCGGCGAAGGCCGCATCGAGCCGCGCGATGGCGATGGCGTCCGTCGCAGCGAACGTCTCGCGCACCGGCCGCATCCGCCCGCCCGTCTCGTGATGGGCCGTCGCCAGCATGTAGGCGAGAAAGCGCCGGTCTTTCGTCTCCCCGCCCCGCTCGAAGCGGTCGAGGAGCGCCGTCATGCCCGCAACCTGCGCCCGCGAAAGCCGCCCGCCGTAGAGCGCCCCGCGCACGCCGTCGAAAAACGCCCTGCGGTCGATGCCCATCCTCAAATCCCCCGCACCCGCGGCTCGCCCATCCGGTCGAGCACCAGCGCCGTCAGCGCCCAGACGAGCGCGTCGAGCCTATCCGGCGAGCGGCCGGCGGAAAGCCCATCCGGGCCGAAATCGCACATCTGGTCCTCCAGCTCCGCGAAGGCGCCGGCATGGGCGACACGCCCCTGCTCGTAGAGCGCCGCCACCGGCTCGGCGCGGAGAAACTTGCCCCGCGTCGCCCGCACGGTGGAGACCGGCAGGGCCGCGTCCACGCTTTTCAACATCGCCGTCACCATGTCGCCGCCCTGGTTCACCTCGGCCACCACGCGGTCGGCATCGAACCTCCTGAAGACCCGCACCACCGCACCCGCCCAGCCGGCCGGGCTCGCGCCCGTCACCGAGCAATCGGCCAGCACCACCGCGCGTCCCGCGCCGTCCAGCCCCGCGACGACGATGCCGCAGACGGAAGCCGCGGAAGCCGTCGCGGGCGGATCGACGGCCACGACGATGCGCGAGAGCGGCCCCGGCGCCTTGAGCCGGATCGCCTCCAGCCGCGCCCGGCTCCACAGCGCGTCCTCGCGGTCGGCGATCAGCTCGCCGTCGAGCTCCTGCCGCCCCAGCCGCGTGCCGCCGTAGCGGTCGGCCATCGCGGCGATGAAGCCGGGCGAGAGGTTCTTGGCATTATCCTCGGTGCGGATGCGCCGCACCGCCGTCCGCCCGTCGCCGGCAAGCGCCCGCAAAAGCGGCACCGGCCGCGGCGTCGTCGTCACCAGCACGCGCGGCTCCTCGCCGAGGCGCAGGCCGAATTGCAGCATGTCCCAGGTCTCCTGCGCGTGTTTCCATTTCCCGAGCTCGTCGCACCAGGCGAAGTGGAATTGCGGCCCGCGCAGGCTCTCAGGGTCCTCCGAGGAAAAAATCTGCCCGATGGAACCGTTCGGCCAGACGAGCCGGCGGCGCGAGGCCTCGAAGTCCGGCCGCGCCCGCCCGGCGATGCGGCAGATGCCGGAAACGCCGTCGATCATCACCTCGCGCGCATCGCCCAGCGTCTCGGCAACGAGCGCGATGCGCAGCTCCGGCCGCGAAAGCGCCAGCGCCTGCACCCATTCCGCCCCCGCCCGCGTCTTGCCCGACCCGCGCCCGCCCATCAAAAGCCACACCCGCCAGTCGCCGGAAGGCGGCATCTGCGCGAGCCGGCGGGTGAAATGCCATCGCCGCAACTGCCGCGCATCGCGAGGCCGAACCGCAGCAGCGGAACCGCCACCATCGAGACCGGAAGCAGGAAACCCAGGCCCCTCGCCGATCTCCCCCCTTGTGGGGGAGATGCCCGGCAGGGCAGAGGGGGGTACCCCACCCTCCATTTCTCCCGGAAGAACCGCGCCAGCCGCACCGCCGTCACCCCCCTCTGCCGGCTTCGCCGGCATCTCCCCCACAAGGGGGGAGATCGGGGGCATCTGTGGCGCCGCCTCCGCCTCCCCGCCACGCCGAGAAAGCCCGTCCTCCAGCGCGTCCATCCGTTCCAGCAAATCGGCCCGCCGGCCCTCGATTTTGCTCAAGCCCGCCGCCATCTTGTCCATCTGCCTGTCGAACGTCTTGCGAACCGCTTCCGCACCCCGCCGCCGCTTACGGTCCGGCGCGCGCTCCGGCGGCAGCATCGCCGCCAGCCCCGTCTTCCCGCCGCCATTCCTGTTTCGCCGCATCCAGCCGCTCCCTCACCCGCACCTCGACGAGCCGGTCGAATTCTCCGGCCAGCGCCGCCTCGTCCTCCGGCACGCCGGCAGCGGCTTCCGCCTCGATCCGCTCGGCGATCAGCGTGCGCTGCAGGCTGTCGATCTTCTCCAGCGTGCGCACGATCAGCGAGACGGCCTCGATCGCCGCCTTGGCGTCCGTCTGCGCCAGCTTGCGGGCGGCCTCGTCCCCGGCCACGTCCTCCTCGGCCCGCGCCTTCTGGCTCTGGAAGCGCTGGAAGCGCTCGCGCAGCTCCTTGGTCATCTCCAGCAGCATGGCCTGCATGTCGAGGAAGGGATCGCATGGGCCGGCGGCCTTCGTGTCCAGCAGCACCGCCGCCCCGCCCGCAAGGCCCGCCCCGCACGCCTCAAATCCGTCATATCCCGCCACCGGCTCCACGCCGAACAGCGCCAGGTCCTCGTCCATCGCAAAGCCCCAAACGAAAAAGCGCCCGGACCCAATGGGCCGAGCGCCTGTCAAAACCTCTGTCGAAGCCGGCCGCGAACGGAGACCGCCAACCCCTTCCAGCCTCCGGAAAGCCCGGCGATCCCTCCGCCCGCACCTTTCCGACCATGCCATAACCCTACCAGACGACCGTGACGCCGTCAAGGACTATTTTCCTATTCATGGAATCTTCTTTCACGAATAGGAAATCGGGCCTATTTCCCCTCCCCCACCTCCAGCGGCCAGGTCACGAGGTAATCCTCGTAGTCCTCGATATCGATGCCTTCCTCGCTGATCGTGCGGCCGCGGGCGGAGATGCCGGCTTGGTGCACGGTGTCGGGGTCGCCCGAGACGAGCGGATGCCACCAGTAGAGGTCGTGGCCGTCGCGGATGAGGCGGTAGCCGCAGGTCGGCGGCAGCCAGGAGATTTCCGCGACGCTCTCGACGGTGAGGCGGATGCAGTCCGGTACGGTCGCCTGCCGGTTCTCGTAGTCCTTGCACCGACAGCTTTCCCCGTCGAGCAGCACGCAGCGGATGGAGGTCCAGGCGATCTCGCCGGTCTCCCAGTCCTCCAGCTTGTTGAGGCAACAGAGCCCGCAGCCGTCGCACAGGCTCTCCCATTCGCCGTCCGTCATCTCGGCGAGCGTCTTGGTCTTCCAGAACGGCAGGTCGTCCGGCTTTGCGGCATTGTTCGTCGTCATGCCCGACCCCTGAACCCCTCGCGCCCAAAGGTCAAGAGCGGGGGCGGTAACCGTTCCGCGCAAAATCCGTTCTGCTGCCGCCAAAAGCCTGCTACCGTGCGAGAATAAACCTGTGGTGAGGAGACGTTAACCGGGGGCCGTCACTGTCGCGGCGCTTCACCCGGAAAACGCAAGAGACCGCGAACGTGGAAGACGACAACCAGGAGCCGACGAAACCGCGCCGCCGCAAGCGCCACATCTTCCTGCGCATCGATTCCTGGATCGATTCGGCGGTGTGGAACGCCGGTTTCCGCGCGGGCGAGATCTGGGAGGAGATCACCATCTTCTCCCGCCGCTTCCACGCCAGGGGCTGGAAGAAGGCGGTCTTCGAAGTCGCCGGCGAGGCGATGAACCTCGGCACCGCCGGCTTCATCCTTCTCCTGGCGCTGGCGCTGCCCGCCTTCGAGGAGACCAAGGGCGACTGGCGCGCCCAGAGCGATTTCGCCGTCACCTTCCTCGATCGCTACGGCAACGAGATCGGCCATCGCGGCATCATCCACGAGGATTCCGTGCCGATCGACGAATTGCCGGACAGCCTCATCAAGGCGGTGCTGGCGACGGAGGACCGCCGCTTCTTCAGCCATTTCGGCATCGATTTCCTCGGCCTTGCCCGCGCGATGAACGAGAACGCGCGCGCCGGCGGCGTCGTGCAGGGCGGCTCCACGCTCACCCAGCAGCTCGCCAAGAACCTGTTCCTGTCCAACGAGCGCACCATCGAGCGCAAGATCAAGGAAGCCTTTCTCGCCCTCTGGCTGGAGGCGAACCTCTCCAAGAAGGAGATCCTGCGGCTCTATCTCGACCGCGCCTATATGGGCGGCGGCACCTTCGGCGTGGCGGCGGCCGCGCAGTTCTATTTCGGCAAGAACGTGACGGATGTGAACCTTGCCGAATCCGCCATGCTGGCCGGCCTCTTCAAGGCCCCGGCGCGCTATGCGCCCCACGTCAACCTGCCGGCCGCCCGTGCGCGCGCCAACGAGGTTCTGACCAACCTCGTGCAGGGCGGACTGATGACGGAAGGCCAGGTCATCGCCGCGCGGCGCAATCCCGCCAGCGTCGTCGACCGCGCGGAAAAGACGGCGCCCGATTTCTTCCTCGACTGGGCCTTCGACGAGGTTCAGCGCATCGCAAAGCCCTTCCACCAGCATTCGCTCATCGTGCGCACGACCATCGACATGGGCCTTCAGGCCGCCGCCGAGGAGGCCATCGAGACGGGCCTTCGCCAGTACGGCGAGAGCTACCGCGTCAAGCAGGGCGCGCTGGTGATGATGGAGAACGGCGGGGCCGTGCGCGCCATGGTCGGCGGGCGGGACTACGGTGAGAGCCAGTTCAACCGCGCGACGCGGGCGCTGCGCCAGCCGGGCTCCTCCTTCAAGGCCTATACCTATGCCGCCGCCATGGAATCCGGCATGACGCCCGAGACCACCATCGTCGACGCGCCGATCAACTGGGGCGGCTGGTCGCCGCAGAACTACGGCCGCAGCTATGCCGGCCGCATCACGCTGATGAGCGCCATGGCGCGCTCGATCAACACCGTGCCGGTACGCCTTGCGAAAGAGAAGCTCGGCACCAAGCCCATCGCGGCGCTGGCGAAGGCCATGGGCGTCGAAACGCCCATCCGCACCGACAAGACCATGCCGCTCGGCACCTCGGAGGTGACGGTGCTCGACCAGGCGACGGCCTACGGCGTCTTCCCGGCGGACGGCCTCCAGTCCCGCCGCCACGGCATCAGCCAGATCATCGACTACGACGGCGACATCCTCTACGATTTTTCCCGCGACGCGCCGCCGGCAAGGCGGGTCCTGTCCGAACAGGCGACCTCGTCGATGAACCGCATCTTCGTCACCATTCCCGTCAACGGCACGGCGCGGCGCGGCGCGCTCGACGGCGGCATCGTCTCTGGCGGCAAGACGGGCACGACCCAGGCCTATCGCGATGCCTGGTATGTCGGCTTCACCGGCAACTACACCACCGCGGTCTGGTTCGGCAACGACGACTATACCTCGACCAACAACATGACCGGCGGCTCGCTGCCCGCCATGACCTTCAAGCGCCTGATGGACTACGCCCACCAGGGCATCGAGCTGCGCCCCATCCCCGGCATCGAGAACCCGCTGCCGAACGGCGCGAAGGCCAAGGAGGTGGCAAAGGCGGCGGGCGACGAGAACGCGCTGCCCGCGCTGGTGCGCCCGCGCTCGCTTTCCTCCGAGGTCACGCGGCTGCTGAAGGACCTCGCCCGCCAGTTCCAGGAGGCAACGCCCCTCAAGGCGGACGGCCGGGTGGCCGCGCTCGACGGGGCGCTTGACCTTGCTCCGGCGAACCGGACAGAGTGACGCAACGCTGATTCCAACGGTCGACCGCCTTGTTCCGAACCCCTCTCGTCATCGCCACCGCGCTCGCCGTCGCCTTCGGGCTCGGCATCCTGAGCGCGATCTATGCGCTGAGGGCGACGGTCGGCTTCGGCGCCATCGCGCTCGGGCCGTGGACGGCGTTCCCCGCCGCCCAGACGGTGGATGCCGACCCTTACGCGAAGGCCCACCGCGCGCGCGACGGCCGGCTGCTGCTCGGCGGGGCCGAGGGCCTTGCCTTCACCGCCGCCAGCGACAGCGAGGGCCGCACGCTGGTGGAAAACTGCCGCTACGGCATTTCCGGCATCACGCCGCCGGCGCGCCTGTGGACGCTGCACGCGGCCGACCGCGGCGGCAGTCCGCTTGCCGGCATCCGCCCCGGCCTTCCCGCCGGGCTCAATGCCTGGTCGGTGCTGCGCGGGGCCGACGGCGACTTCACCATCCGCATTTCCGCCACGGCCATGGCCGGAAACTGGCTGGCGGTGCCTGAGGGCAAGGCGCCCTTCCTCCTCGTCATGACCCTGCTCGACACGCCGACCGCCGGCAGTTCCGGCGTCATCGACCTTGCCATGCCCGGCATCGAGCGGCTGGACTGCACCGATGCGTAGTTTCCTCTATGCCATCGCCATCGGCCTCATCGGCGCGGCGCTGCTCCACATCGTCATCATCCTCTCGCTGCCGAGCTTCACCGGCCGCGACGCCTATACGCGCGTATCCAGCCTCGGCGAGGCGAACCGCTTCTTCCCGCTCGGCGATACCGGCGATACGCTCGCCCCGGTCAACGACGATCCTGCGATGAAGACCGCCGTATGCACATTCTCGGTGGAAAACGGCCCCGTGCGCCTCTTTGCCGAGGGCGACGTGCCCTTCTGGTCGCTCGCCGTCTACGACAGCGCCTCCAACGAGGTCTTCAGCATGAACGACCGCACCTCCGTCACCGGCGCGCTGGACACGCTGGTGGCGACGCCCATCCAGCTCATCGCCATCCGCAAGCAGGTGCCGCAGGAGCTGGAACAGTCGATCCTCGTGGAAATGCGGGGAGATGAGGGCTACGCAGTGCTGCGCACCTTCGTGCCGACGGAAAGCCGGCTGCCGGACGCGACCGCTTTCCTCGCCAATGCCGGCTGCGAGCCCTTCGCGCCGGATCCATAGCGAAGCGTTCGTCCGTCAGGGCCGGCGGGCGGTGTCCGGCGCGCCGTGCTTGGCCGCCTTGCCGCGCGGAGCGAGCATGGCGGGCGTCAGGCGCTCGTAGCGCACCCCCGTGAAGAGAAGAACCTGCGCCGGGGTTTCCGGCCGGACAGCCTCGCGCCGCGGCATCCGCTCGCGCCATTCCGTCAATCGTACCACGTCTGCCATTCTCGCCTCCATAAGAAGAATCGAGACGGATGAAGTACTCCTACATTCTCACCCTGCCCGTTTCAACGGGCCGGTGCATTCCGGTTCCGTCACCCGGAACGGCAGGTCATCCTTGTCAACCCTGCCGCTTTCGGGCGGAAACGACGCTACGGGGCCAGAAGTTTCCCTTTCACGGGAATGTGTCTGGCGACCGCCCGGCATCCGGAACATCGCACCTTTCCCTACGCGGACGCCCGCCCTTTCCGGCGAACCGCCGCGTCCATGGTCGAATCATACCACGTCCGTCGCAACAGACGAGCCGATCCATGTCCCTAAAATTAGCGAGCATCGGGTTAACAGGCTGTTAATCTAACCGCGCCCCCCGCAACGGGCTGTTCCCGGCGGAACAGGGCGGCCGCGGCGGCACGCGCCGCCGGCCTTGCGGGCGCACCGAGAAAGCGTAATATGTTTTGTATTACACTTCGGAGGAATAGATGGCATCGCTCATGAGTTTCCGGGTCGATGACGACCTGAGGGACCGCTTTACGGAAGCGGCCGAAACAAAGCACCAGACGCAAAGCGACGCGATGCGGGAAGCGTTGCTGCTCTATGTCAAGCGGGTACGGAACGAGCAGTTGCGGGACGCTGCCGCACGCATCCGGCAACACCGCAAGGATGAAGACGACGTGATGCGCTGGATCGAGGCTCATAGCGTGGTGATCACCGATGATTGAGCGCGGCACGATATACAGGATGGCCGAGCGGGGCGCTTACACGGGCAAGCCCCGTCCGGTGATCGTCATGCAGAACCCCAACGTTCGAATGGACAGCGTCATCGTGATTCCTCTGACGTCGAACGACGCGCAGGGTGCGCCGATCAGGATCGAAATCGATCCTAACGCCGAAAACGGCCTCGACCGTCGCTCGTTTGCAATGTGCGACAAGATACAGGCGATACGCTGGGACCGCCTGGTCGAACCGCCCGTTGGAAGATTGCCCGACGAGTTGCTCAGGCAGATACAGGACACCGTCTATGACCTGATCGACGAAGGTGCCCCATTGAACTGAAACCACACGCCTCCGAACGGGCCTTTACCACCCGTTAATCATAACCGCCGTAAGATCGCCACCAGCGGCATGCAACGTGCCGGCACATCGAAATTCAGAGAAAATCCTTTGTTCGCAAGCGCTTGCAGAAAGCGCGCCTCGCAACGGCAGGCAGACGTTTCCTCTGATTTTCACCAGTGACATTGAAGACCGCCAGGGGCTGGCGGTCGGGACGACAGGTGTTTCGTGGCGGACAGGTTTCGCGAACTGGAGAGACCGCAGGCCGGGCGGACGAAGGACATCGTGCTGATGGCCACCGTCTCCAGCTTCGAGGGCCTGCGCTTTCCCTCCAGGTCCGACCTCTACCAGTTCGGCGAGCTGTTCGAGCCGCTCTACATGGCCTCCAGCGAGGAGGCGCGCCGGCAGGCCGTCGCCGCCCTCTCGCGCTGCCCGAAGGTGCCGGAGGAGACGGCGTTCTTCATCGCCTGCCAGCCGATCGACATCGCCGCCATCTTCCTCATGGGGTCCAGGGCCATCGCCGACAGGACGCTGCTGCGCATCCTGCGCGCCGCCGGGCCCGACCATGCCCGCGCCATCGGCCGGCGGGAGGATCTGTCCCCCGTCGTCGTCGAAGCCCTTGTGGGCACGCATCAGGAACAGGCGAGCCGCCGCACCGGAGAGGACCGCCAGACGGCCATCCGCGAGGCGGAACGGCTGGAACGGGAAGAGGCGATCCGCGACAGGCTGCGCGCCCTCGTGCACGCCACGGCGCCCGCCGCCGAGGCCCCCGTCCGCCTCGCGCCGGCAACGGCGACCCATCAGGCGCTGTTCGTGCGCTTTGCCCGCACCGGCGACGTCGGCATGATCGCGGTGACACTCGCCGACGCGCTCGCCTCCAGCCGGTGGCTGTCCGAGCGCATCCTGCTCGACATATCGGGGCGGCAGCTTGCCGAGACGCTGCTGGCGCTGGCCATGCCGCGGGAAGACAGCCTCTTCGTGCTGACATGCATCTATCCGCATCTTGCCGAAGGCGGGGCGGAAACGCTGCTGTCGGCGCTGGACGGTGCCGAAGCGGTCCGCCGCGTCGAAAGCTGGCAGCGCGCCGACAGCTATACCAGCGGCGCCCCGCGGGCGGCCAATGCCGAGGATGCCGGGGCGGGCGACGAGACCCGCCGCGCCGCCGCCGGCTGAGCGTCTTTCACGGAACCTGCCGCTCGGCGCGAAGCGCGGCCAGCATGGTCGCGACGAACATTCCCGAAATCAGCAGTGCAAGGGCAGGCAGCACGATCAGCATGGGCGTTCCTCCTGGGTGAAGCACGGGCGGCTTGCCCGTGCGTCTCCTTTTCCCACGCGGCCCGATGGCCGGCTGTTTCCCGCGGAACATCCCTCACCCTTCTCCTTGGCTGCGGCAAGGGGAATGCATATGAAGGCCCTCTCTGCCTGCCGGCATCTCCCCCACAAGGGGGGAGAAAGGCTGGGGGCATGCTTTTCCCTTAAGAATATCCGCAGAGAATGCCGCAGGTTAAGTCCCTCCCCCTTGTGGGGAGGGATTTAGGGAGGGGTCTTCAGGCCACGGGCGATACCTCTACCGCCGGAAGAACCCGTCGTCCCGCGGCTCCGCCCCGGCGAACTCGATGAGCCCGGACACGTCGTCCGCCTCTATGGAAACCACCCAGAGATCGCCGTCGAAGCGCCGCTCGCGGGCGATGGCGTCGGCCACGGCCTGCGCGTCCACCCGCTCCAGCCGCGTCTCGAACAGCCGCCGGCCCGTATCGTCGTCCTCGAAGAAACTCTGCGGCGCCGGCGCATGCAGACTCTCGGTTCCGTCGCGCAAGACCTGCCGCACGAACACCGCGCCGGCTTCCTCCGCCCCTTTCGCCTCCACGGCGGCGAAATCGCCGCGCGCGAAGACGCGGCGCATCAGGGCGGAAACGAAGATGTCGGAGCGAAGGCGCATGACGGCGGCATACACGCCGGCGCGCAGGCGGGCAATGGCGGTAACGCTCAGGCGCTACAGCGCGCCGATGTCCTTGAGCTTGTCGAGCACCGCCACATTGGGCTCGCCGGTCACCGGCAGGCGGTAGTGCTTTTCGAAATGGCGGATCGCCGTGCGCGTCTTCTCGCCGACCAGCCCGTCCACCGCCACATCCGCATAGGCGATGTTGCTGAGCCCCTTCTGGATCTTCATCACGAGGTCGCTCGGCACGGGCCGCTCGACGGCGGAGGTGACGCCGGGATCGGCCTCGGCGGCAAGGATGGCGGCGGCGACCGGATCGCCCTCGTCCCCGCCTGCAGGCTTCGCCGCGGGGCGCTTCTCGATGGATTGCGTCACCTCGTCGAAGGGGCGTTCGGCGGGCGTCACGTCGACGGCGGCGGGAAGGTCGCCCTCCCCGTCCTGGCGCTCGATGAGGAAGGTCGTCACGTCGTGCGGCTCGGGCTTCGTGGCTGTGAAGCCGAGGGAATTTCCGGCGGCGCGCGTGCGCAGGAACGGCGCGGGGTGGCTGCCCGGCTGATACCAGAGCGCATTGGCCGCGACGAAGGAGAAGACGACGACGAAGGCGCACGAACCGCCGACGACGCTCGGATAGCGCGCGGCAAGCCCGCCGAGGGCGGCAAGGCCGGCGATCACCGGGTTCGGCCGGGGCGGCGGCTGGCTCCGCCCGCCGGAACGGCCCTTGCGGACCTGGCCCTTCGGCCCCCGCTCAGGCTGTCTTCTGACGTGCGCGTTCATCTTTCGTGTCCTTGCCATCGTCCGACGGCTGGTAAACGGTCTGCGGGCCGCCCGCAAGGCGCGGCGGGAAATCGACGGTGGACGGGCCGGCCGCGCGGGGATCGCCCTCGCGCACCACGCCCGAGCCGTCGGCGGGCACGCGCACGGTGATGACGGTGCCCTCGCCCGGCCGGCTCTCGATCGAGAAGCTGCCGCCGTGCAGGGCGACGAGGCCCTTGACCAGCGACAGGCCGAGGCCGGTGCCCTCGTACTTGCGGGTATATTCGTTCTGCACCTGCATGAAGGGCTGGCCGATCAGGTCGAGCTTGTCGGCGGGAATGCCGATGCCGGTGTCGCTGACGATGAGCAGCAGGTCGCGCCCCTCGCGCGCCGCGTCGATGGTGACGACGCCGCCGCGGTCGGTAAACTTGACGGCGTTGCCGACGAGATTGATGAGGATCTGCTGGATCGCCCGCTGGTCGGCCACCGCCTCGCCGACGGCGCGCGGCACGCGGCTCGTCAGCTGGATGCCCTTGTCGCGCGCCGTAAGGCCCAGCATCTGCTCGCAGGCCCTGACGCTGTCGGCGACGGCGAAGGGTTCGGGCAGCAGCTCGTAGCGGCCCGCCTCGATCTTCGAGACGTCCAGCATGGTGTTGACGACGGACAGGAGATGCGAGCCCGACTGGTGGATCAGGGCGACGTATTCGCGCTGGCGGTCGTTCTCCAGCTTGCCGAAATATTCGCCGGACAGGATGTCCGAGAAGCCGAGGATGGCGTTGAGCGGCGTGCGCAGCTCGTGGCTGACGGCGGCGAGGAAGCGCGTCTTGGCGTCGTTGGCGGTTTCCGCTTCCGCCGCCTTGCGGGCGTTCTCGTTGCGCAGCCCCGCCTCCTCGGAAATGTCGAGCGACTGGGCGACGACCGCGGCCAGCGCGCCGTCCGGGCCGGTCAGCGCCGTCATCTCCACGCGCATGTGCACGAACTGCTCGGCATCGTTTGCAAGGCGCGCCCGGTCGATGCGGATCTCCACGGTCTCGCTGGCGCCGCCCTGGCGCAGCCGGTCGATGGCGGCGAGGAAGCCGATGCGGTCGGAAACGTGGATCTGGTCGAGATAGCCGCGGCCCATCGGCGCGCGCATCCAGGCGAGCACGGCGGTCCGGTCGCGGCCGTGCACGGCGGTCACGAGGCCGCGCGCGTCGTGCAGCGTCACGAGCCCGGCGAAGAGATCGTAAGGAGAGGCGGCCGGCGGGGCGGCCTCGGCCATTTCCTCGGCAAAGGTCTTGGCCGGCAGCGGCTTCGGCCTCAGCACGCCCGCGGCCGCCGTCGCCAGCAGCGCGCCGGCGCCGGCAAGCGCGACCCCCGCCGGCAGCGCGGCGGAAGCGGGCATGACGGCGGAAAGGGCGAGCGGCAGGCCGGGAACGGCGGCAAGCAGCGCGAGCGTCGTCGCGCGCAGCGGAGCGGAGGGGCGCGCATCGGCGGCGCCCGCGCCAGCAACGCCGGTGGCCGCGCCCAGACGGGCCGCCATTCTGTCAGCGATGATGGTCAATTGGCGCAACGCGAAACCCTGCCGTTTTTGGTCTTTTCTGTGCGCTCAAAATCGCATCGGCGGCTTAAGGAAACAATAAACGGCAGGGTCCGCATGGGGCGCAAAAAGCCTCAAAAGTCCCATTTCGGGGCAATCCAACGGTCATTCGTCCGGCGTGGTTAACGGGGCGTAAGCGCCTCATTTTGCGGCATTTTTCTGTTCGTGTTAACTTCTGTGGCAAGGCGCGCCGCAGCCTCGACCCGGCATTCCGGCGCCTTGGTGCCTTGCGGTGCGCCATCATCCTTAACGTCGAACGCTAAAATCCGCCTCAAATGCCGATAGACTGCGAATTGGATCGCATTTTAATCAAAACTGGGCAAAACCCGAGCGATTCCGGCAAAGGGGAATTTTCTTCCGGCCCCTATTCTCGCATCAACGGTTCGCCAAGGACCAATCCGCCGAAGGCCGCAAAGAGCCGGGGCGTCAACGAGGATGGCAAGCGATGTGGTTTCTGATCAAGGGAACGTTCTGGTTCTCACTGGTTCTCGTCCTGCTCCCCTTCCTGAACGCGGAATCCTCCGCCAAGCTGGAAAAGGGGCCGACGGTAGCGATCGGCGATACGTTCAACGCGGCGAGCGAGGCGATCCAGTATGTGAGCGCCATGTGCCTGGAAAAGCCGGACGTGTGCGAGAAGGGCGCGGAAACCTTCGTCGCCCTCGGCCACCGGGCCCGTGAGGGCGCCCGCGTCGCCTACCAGTTCCTCGACACCCAGTTCGCCGACGAAGAGGCCGCCAAGGCCGGCCCGGACAGGAAGGAAGCGCTGACCCAGCCGCTTCCGGCCGTCGCCAGCGTCGATGCCGACGACGAGGTCATCACCGGCACCATCGCCGTGCCGACCCGCCGTCCCGACCGGAAGGGCTGACCCCTCCGGCATTCAAGTTTCTGCCTGCCTGACTTGTTGCCCCTGCAACCGCCGCACGGACCCGTTCCCTGCGGCGTTTCTTTTTGTCCGGGGCGCTTTTCGGTTCAAATCGCGCGGCCCCTCGCCTATATCAGGGCCAGAAACTTGGACGGACAGACCATGGCCACGCTGCAGGACATCATCGACGACTTCGCCTTCCTCGAGGACTGGGAGGACCGCTACCGCTATGTCATCGAGCTCGGCAAGGCGCTGCCGGACCTGCCGGAGGACCAGCGCACGGCGCAGAACAAGGTGCAGGGCTGCGCCAGCCAGGTCTGGCTCGTCAGCCGCTCGGAAGGCGGCACCGACCCGGTGATGGTCTTCGAGGGCGATTCGGACGCCCATATCGTGCGCGGCCTCGTCGCCATCGTGCTCGCCATCTATTCCGGCCGCCGCGCCTCGGAAATCGCCGCGACCGACGCCATCGACACCTTCAACGAGATCGGCCTCGTCGAGCACCTCTCCTCCCAGCGCGCCAACGGGCTTCGGTCGATGGTCAAGCGGATACGCGAAGAGGCCGCGACGACGGTGGCGGCATAAGGCCCCTCCCCAACCCCTCCCCACAAGGGGGAGGGACTTAACCCGCGGCACGTTCAGCGTTCAAAAATCGAGGGAAAAGCAGGCTGCCAGCCTTTCTCCCCCCTTGTGGGGGAGATGCCGGCAGGCAGAGAGGGTCTTACCCCTCACCCCATCTCCGGCCGATACCCTTCCGTCCCCCAGGCGTGCGCCGGCGTCCCTTCGGCGCGGGCGGGGCATAATGCCGGGCGAGCGCCATCAGGGCGGCGCGCAGCATCAGCTTGGCGGAGCGGGCGGGCCACTGGCGTTCGCGCTCCACCGTCTCCAGCCCCTTCATGAAGCAGCAGACGTCGAGCGCGACGCCGGAAAGCTCCGGGCCGACCGCCTCGACGGCGCGGGCGACACGCAGGCGCGCGGCAAGCGCCGTGTCGGTGATCTCACGCCCCGCGCCCGCCTCGCCCTTCTGCCGGCCGGCGATGCGCGGCTCCCAGGACATGGTCATGCGCGGCTGGAGGCCGCCACGGGTGAAGTCGGCATGCAACCGCTCGCCCGCGCTAATCGCGCTTTCCGGCAGAAAGGCTGCGCCCGCCTTGTCCTTCAGCCGGGAGAGTGCGGAAAGCGGCGATTCGAGGCGGTTCGCCATCGCCGTTTCCCGGACGCCGTCGCGCACCACCGCAACCGGGGTCATCTCGCGGTGCTGGCCGGCAAATGGCGTCTGCGCGTCGCAGAGCCGGCGCTTCAGGAAAGCGCGCGCCTCGGGCGTCGCGGCAAGACGGTCGCCGCGGCGCTCCACGAGGCCGAGACGCAGCGCCTCGGCCAGCGCCGCCTGCGCAAGCGGCAGCGCGCGGCCGCCGCTCCCGCGCAGGTCCTCCGTCCCGACGACGGCCTCGCCCGAGGCCAGCAGAAAGCGCAGGAGCCGCGCCAGTGCGTCCGCCCCGCCGCTACGCATGGCTGCCGATCCCCGCCGGGCCGAACACCGACAGCACGAGGCGCTCGATGGCCGAGACGAAGGCATCGAAGGCCGCGTCGTCGCGCCGGTCCTCCACCACGTTGCAGGCATGGCTCACCGTCGTGCGGTCGCGCCCGAAGGCCGCGCCGATCTGCGACAGCGGCAGCCGCAGCACGACATGGCAGACATACATGGCCACCTGGCGCACATGGCAGGCGGCCCGCCGGCGATCCCGCCGCCAGAGCGGGCGCTCGCCCGTCATCGCCGTCGTCTCCTGCACGATCTGGCGGACGATGCGGCAGGCGACCTCCGCCGGCACGGCGGGCATGGCGGGGGCGCCGGGCGCGGACGCCGCGCCTTTTCTTTCGGGCGCGGGTCCGCCACAATGAGAGGACGCGGCGGGCGATACCCTCTGGGGAACGATGAACTGGTGCATGACTGGCCACTCCGTTTATAGGAATTTATTCATACACCCTAGAGGATGAGCGGGGATGAATGAAGCAGCTTTGCACAACCATCCATTGAATTTCTTGGGAAAATGACGTTTCCCCTCCCCGTATAGGCTTTTATTCCTTATTCGTGCACGACGCAGGAACGCGAAAGGCCGGAACCTTGCGGTCCCGGCCTTTTCGATCCTTCCCTCGCGGATGGCGCGCTTACTTGCCCTTGCGGCGCTGGCCGAGGCCCATTTCCTTGGCAAGGCGCGAACGGGCCTCGGCATAGGCGGGAGCGACCATCGGGTAGTCGGCCGGCAGGTCCCACTTCTCGCGGTACTCTTCCGGCGTCATGCCGTAATGGGTCATCAGGTGGCGCTTCAGCGACTTGAACTTCTGGCCGTCTTCGAGACAGACGATGTAGTCGTTCTGCACGGACTTCTTCACCGGCACCGGCGGCTTGGGCTTTTCGGCGACGGCGGGCGTCTCCACGGCAGCGGAGGGCTGCGTCGTGTTGTTGAGCGCGGCATGCACGTCGGCGATCAGGCCCGGCAGCTCGCCCACCGGCACGACATGGTTGCCGACATAGGCGGCGACGATATCGGCCGTCAGTTCGACGAGCAGGCTCGGGCCGGCGCCAAGGGTAGTTTCAGACATATTCTTCTCCTGTCGAACAATACGAAGACCGACAGTCCCGGTCGGTCACACTCGATTTCGGTAAAGCGCCTCTTGAGCCGGGCTTGTGGCGAAACATTGCTCATGCGCGTGCGCATTTCTAAAAATCCGACAACCACGGTCAATATAACTTTTCACCACGGAGGCCGTAATTCCCACAGATTGTTTACCGGACCACGTACCCGACAATCGCAATCGCGCCTGACACTCAACCTAAACAGGAAATTTGCAGTCGATCCAAATCAACCGGGATGCTTTACTTCGTCCGGAATATCATTCAGCCGTTCAAAGTCCAGTATTATTTTCAAGGGCGGCGAATCGCTGGAAAATGCCGGGCCGTTCCATTGCAATACGGCGGATATTACCAGATCCGGGAATGATTTCTAAACGAAACGTCAATACTTCCCGCCTCGCAGCCACGCCGGGAAAACCGCGCGCCCGGCCCCGCCGATTGCCTTGCCCCGGCCGACGCCCTATCTAAGGGCTCGACAGGAGGACGCCCATGAGCGACGCGACGACTTTGAAGGTCAACAGGACGAAGGACGAGTGGCGGCAGGTGCTGACGCCCGAGCAGTTCCGCATCACGCGCGAGCACGGCACGGAGCGCGCCTTCTCCAGCCCCGATTTCGACCTTTCCAAGAAGGGCACCTATCGCTGCATCTGCTGCAACCGGCCGCTCTACCGGTCGGAGACGAAGTACAATTCGGGCACCGGCTGGCCGAGCTTCTACCAGCCGATCGAGCCCGGCGCGGTGACGGACCATACGGACCATTCCTACGGCATGACGCGCACGGAAATCCGCTGCGCCGACTGCGACGCCCATCTCGGCCATGTCTTCCCGGACGGCCCGCCGCCGACGGGCCTGCGCTATTGCATGAACGGCGTCGCGCTCGGCTTCGATCCGGACTAATCAGCGCTTGGGCACCTTCAGCTCCATGCAGGTGAGGTCCAGCCAGCGGCCGAACTTGATGCCCACCTCGCTGAACCGGCCGACGACGCGGAAGCCGAGTTTTTCGTGCAGCCTGATCGAGGCGGTGTTCTCCGCCTCGATGCCGGCGATCATGACATGGACGCCGTTGAAGCTCGCCCGCTCGATCAGCGCGGTCATCAGGCGCTTGCCGGTGCCTGTGCCGCGCGCATCGCCGCGCACGTAGACGGAGTGCTCCACCGTATGGCGATAGCCGTCGAAGGCGCGCCAGTCGCCATAGGAGGCATAGCCCGTCACCTGCCGGCCGCGCAGCGCCACGAGCACCGGAAAGCCGCGTTCGCGGCGCGCGGCGAGCCAGGCCCTGCGGTTGTCGAGGTCGGCGACGGTATCGTTCCAGATCGCCGTGGTATTGGCGACGGCATCGTTGTAGATTTCCATGATGGCGGGAAGGTCCGCCTCCCCCGCATCGCGTATCGTCAGGTCCATTGTCGCCCCCGGTTTTCCGGATGGCATACAGGAGGAGCGGGAAGGCTGTCCAGCACTCCCGCGAAGGCTCAGAGGCCGGAAACGACGCTGGTGACGACGGCCGAATAGTGCACGGCGGCGGCGGCCACCACGAAGCCGTGCCAGATGGCGTTCTGGAAGCGCAGCTTCTCCCAGACATGGAAGACGACGCCGACCGAATAGAGCACGCCGCCGGCGACGATGAGGGCGAGCGTGGCCGTGGAAAGATGCACCGTCAGCGGGCCGGCGGCGAAGACGCCGCTCCAGCCCATGGCGAGGTAGACGAGGATGGCGAGCCTGTCGTAGCGGCCGGGAAAGAGGAATTTCAGCGCCACGCCCGCCGCCGCCGTCAGCCAGATGAAGACCAGCATGCCGGCAAGGAACGGGTCCTCGATGCCGCGCTGGAGGAAGGGCGTGTAGGTGGCGGCGATCAGCACGAAGATCGCCGAATGGTCGAAGCGCCGCAAATGCCACTTCACCGTGGAGACCGGCCAGAGATTGTAGGCGAAGGAGGTGGAAAGCGCGAGGACGAGGCCGACGCCGTAGACCCAGGCGGCTGCGAGCTGCCCGCTCGTCGCCCAGACGGTGGCATAGAAGATGAGCGCCGTCACGCCGACGAGCGCCAGCACCACCCCGACGCCGTGCACGATGCCGTCGGCGATCACCTCATGGCGGTCATAGTTCCATTTGACGCCCTTGATTTCCACGAATACGGCCCTGTTTTTCCTTACGGCTCCATGGTGCCGCGTTCCGCCCGCGCGGGCAAGACCGCCCGCGCGCCGGCCGCATCACGAAAGTTTGCCGCCCGACATGCGAGGACCATTGTTGCGCGATTGTGGCCGGAGCCCGTGTTTACCGCCCCATCGTCAACAATCCATTGACAGTAAATCGTCGAAACGACGTCTTTCGTGAACGGCCGCGCTCCGCCATATTCCCGGCAACAGAACGGTTCCGTGGGAACCGACGGGAAACCCTATCATGACCGACCTCGACAGACGAACCTTTCTCGGCGCCGCCGCCGCGGGCATCACCGCGGGCACGGCCGGCCCCCTCCGTGCGGAGACCGCCTCCATGACAGAACAGAACCACGCCCTCGACATGCCCGCCTTCGTCGACCATTCGCACCTGACGGTGATCGACCTGCCGACGGTCTCGGCCTTCTACCGGAAGGTCATGGGCCTTTCCGTGCTCGAAAAGTCCGCCTCCGGCGAAACGCTCGGCGTCGCCGGCCGTCCGCTCCTGACGCTGACGACGGACGGCAAGGCCCTGCGCGCGCCGCGCAATGCGCCCGGCCTCTTCCACACGGCCTTCCTCGTGCCGAACCGCAAGGAGCTCGGCCGCTGGCTCGTCCATGCCGCCCATAACGACGTGCCGCTCACCGGCGCCTCGGACCACCTGGTCAGCGAGGCGATCTACCTCGACGACCCGGAAGGCAACGGCATCGAGATCTACCGCGACCGGAACCGCGCCGAATGGACCTACGTGCCCGACGGCACGGTGAAGATGGCGACGCACCGCCTCGACCTGCAGGCGCTCTACGACGAGGCGCCGAAGGACGACTGGGACGGCCAGGAAGCCGGCACGGCGATCGGCCATATCCACCTCCAGGTCTCGGATATCCCGCAGGCCGACGCCTTCTTCCGCGACGTGCTGGGCCTCGACATCATGGCGCGCTATCCCGGCGCGAGCTTCTTCGCCACCGGCAAGTACCACCATCATGTCGCGGCGAACGTCTGGAACTCGGCCGGCCAGCCGAAGCGCGAGGGCGGCATGAGCGGGCTTTCGGACTATACGATCCGCTTCAACGACCCGGCGCGCCTTGCCGCCGCCGCCGACAGGCTCGACGCGCTTTCCATTCCCGCCGACCGGACGGGCGACACGGTCACGCTGGTCGATCCGTGGGGCATCGGGCTCAGGCTTTCCGCCTGAGCCGCCTCAGTTGTAGAGGTAGTGGTCCTTCCAGTCCTCGTGCGGGACCACGTCTCCGATGTGGTACTTGAAGGCGTTGACCTCCAGCCGGTCGGAGCTTGCCTCGCATTTGTAGGACAGCCGGTACCATTCGCCCCGGCTGCGGAACACGGCGCCCTTCGTCTTGAAGGTCGTGCCGGCAAGCTTGGGATCGCCGAAGGCATAGGCGATCACCTTGTCCGGGCGGAAGCCGCCCTTGCCCTTGCTGATCTGATCCATCGCCTCGATGTCGCAGCGCTGCTCCAGCCGCTCTTCCGGCGTCAGCTTCTGCAACTGGGTGCGAACGCGTGCATCGATGGCGAGCGCGGGGGATGCGGCCAGCGGCGCAAGGACCAGCGCATACAGGGCCATTCGGAGCCCTCTTACCTTGAGGTTCAACGGTCTGCCTCCTCTTCGCGGCGTCATACCAGACGTGACGTCTAAATTCGGGGTTGGGTGGCAATATGTCGATTTCACGACGGCTGGCAACCCACCAGTGGTTTCAGGCGCCTTTTACGGAACTTCCGTCGTCCTCGCGCGTTCAGTGCGCGGCAAACGGGGGACCACCATGCACGACCTGACGGGACAGCCCGCCGAACGGCGGCTTTTGAAGGGAAATCCCGATACCGGAGAGGACAGCGCAGCGCCCGGACGGCGCCGCTACGGCCTCGACATCGCCGCCGCCTGGGCGGCCATCGGCATCTTCGCCATCATGGCGATGGGCGTCGTCTATCTCATGGCGCCGATTCTCATTCCGCTCTCGCTGGCGGTCGTCACCGGGCTCATCCTCGGCGTGGCGGCGGAGAAGCTGCACGAGCTCGGCATCCCGCCGCTGCCGACCGCGCTGCTGCTGGCCGGCCTCTTCGGCTTCGGCCTCTTCCTCATCGCCGGCCTGCTGGCCGAGCCCATCACCCAGCTCGCCGCCAATGCGCCGGACCTCGTGCGCGGGGCCTACGACCGCATCACGCCGCTCTTCTCCCGCCTCGGCTGGCTGAACATCCGGCCGGAAACCTTCGAGACCGGGCAGATGTCGATGGAGAAGGTGCTGGAGAACACCGGCAGCATCCTGTCCATCCTCTCGGCCAGCCTGACGCCGGCGCTGCTGCAGGCGATGATCTTCTTCGCCGCGCTCGTGCTCTTCCTTTCGGCGCGCCTCCGGCTGCGGCAGATGATCATCATGGCCTTTCCCCGGCGCGGCCAGCGCCTCGCCACCATCCGCATCATGAACGCCATCGACAGCGCGCTCGGCTATTATTTCGCCACCGCCGCCCTCGTCTACGGCGCGCTCGGCATCGTCACCACGCTCATCACCTGGGGCGGCGGGCTCGCCATGCCGGCGCTCTGGGGGCTCTTCGCCTTCCTCTCCAGCTTCGTGCCCTTCCTCGGCGTCACGCTGATGACCATCGCGCTGACGGCGGCGGGGCTCCTGACGCACGATACGCTCTGGATGGGCCTCCTGCCGGCCCTCGCCTTCTTCCTCGTGCACCTGACGATGGAAAACCTCATCATGCCGGCGGTGATGGGCAAGCGGCTGGAGGTCGACGCCTTCATCATCTTCACCGCCATCCTCTTCTGGACCTGGATGTGGGGCGCTGCCGGCGCCATGCTGGCGCTCCCCCTCTCCATCATCGGCATGACCATCGCCGACGAACTGCGCCCCGCCAAGCGCAAGGCCGCGCGACGCAACTTGCCGGGGTAACGGCCGCGGTCTTGCGGGTTTGCCCCTCACCCTAACCCTCTCCCCGCAAGCGGGGAGAGGGGACGTGCCTCACGAAGCGCACTGCTTGAGGAAAACATCCCGGCATATCTCCTTCGCCCCGCTTGCGGGGAGAAGGTGGCCGGCAGGCCGGATGAGGGGCGGTCTTTCCACCCCACGAGGCAAACCTCCGCTTGATGCAGGCGCCCCGGCTCTCTATCTCTTCAGTCCCGCCTACCCATCCGCCGGAGTGAACCCTTGTCCGTCTTCAAAAACCTTTCCGCCGCCCCCGTCGCCGCCAAGCAGCCGGTGTCCGACACCCGCCACGGCATCACCCGCACCGACGACTATGCCTGGTTCCGCGACGAGAACTGGCAGGCGATGTTCAAGGATCCCTCCATCCTCAAGCCGGAGATCCGCAAGCATCTGGAGGCCGAGAACGCCTATATGAGCGCGGCCATGGCCGATACGGAGGCTTTGCAGAAGACGCTCTTCGCCGAGATGCGCGGACGCATCAAGGAGGACGACAGCTCCGTGCCGGTCAAGGACGGCCCCTTCGCCTACGGCACGGCCTATGTCACCGGCGGCGAGCAGCCGCGCTATTTCCGCGAGAAGCGCGAGGGCGGCGAGCGCAAGCTGCTGCTCGACGGCGACAGCGAGGCCGCCGGCAAGGACTATTTCCGCCTTTCCGGCATCGACCATTCCACCGACCATTCGCTCGGCATCTGGGGCTATGACGACAAGGGCTCGGAATATTTCACGCTGAAGGTGCGCGACCTTGCGAGCGGAAAGGACCATGCCGACGAGATCGTCAACACGGGCGGCGGCGGGGTCTGGGCGCCCGATGCGAAGAGCTTCTTCTACACCGCGCTCGACGAGAACCACCGCCCGTCGAAAATCTTCCACCACATCCTCGGCGAGCGGCAGGAGAACGACCGGCTGGTCTACGAGGAGAAGGACCCCGGCTTCTTCATGTCGGTCGGCGGCTCGCTGATCGACGATTTCATCTATATCGACATCCACGACCACGAGACGAGCGAATACCGCCTCATCCCGACGAAGGACCTTCTCGCCGCGCCCGCGGTCGTCGTTCCGCGCCAGACGGGCCTCGAATATTCGATGACGGAGGGCGGCGACGTCTTCTACATCCTGACGAACGCCGACGGCGCCAAGGACTTCAAGATCATGGAGGCGCCGGTGACCGCGCCCGGCCGGGAAAACTGGACGGAGGTGGTGCCGCACCGCCCCGGCACGCTGATCCTCAGCCACATGGCGTTCGCCCGCCACCTCGTCTGGCTGGAGCGCCACGAGGGCCTGCCGCGCATCGTCGTGCGCGACCGCAGGACCGGCGAGGAGCACGCCATCGCCTTCGCGGAGGAAGCCTATTCGCTCGGCCTTTCGGGTGCGGCGGAATACGACACGGACGTCATCCGCTTCTCCTATTCCTCGATGACGACACCCTCGCAGCTCTTCGACTACGACATGGCGAGCCGCGAGCGCACGCTTTTGAAGACGCAGGAAGTGCCCTCCGGCCACAACCCGGACGACTACGTCACCCGCCGCGTCTTCGCGCCCGCCTTCGATGGCGAGAGCGTGCCCGTCACCCTCCTCTACCGCAAGGATACGCCGCTCGACGGCTCGGCCCCGTGCCTCCTCTACGGCTACGGCGCCTACGGCATCACCATCCCGGCGTCCTTCAACACCAATTGCCTGTCGCTCGTCGATAGAGGCTTCGTCTACGCCATCGCCCATATCCGCGGCGGCAAGGACAAGGGCTTTGCCTGGTACGAGAACGGCAAGATGGACAAGAAGGCCAACACGTTCAAGGACTTCATCGCGGCAGCGGATTATCTGAACGAGGAGAAGTTCACGTCCTACGCGAACATCGTCGCCGAGGGCGGCTCGGCCGGCGGCATGCTGATGGGGGCGATCGCCAACATGGCGCCGGAAAAGTTCGGCGGCATCATCGCGGCCGTGCCCTTCGTCGACGTGCTCAACACCATGCTGGACGACACGCTGCCCCTGACGCCGCCGGAATGGCCCGAATGGGGCAACCCCGTCGAGAGCAGGGACTTCTACCAGCTGATGGCAAGCTACTCGCCCTACGACAATGTCGGGGAAAAGCCCTACCCCGCCATCCTCGCCCTCTCCGGCCTCACCGACCCGCGCGTGACCTACTGGGAGCCGACCAAGTGGGTGGCGAAGCTGCGCGAGAAGACGACGGGCACCGAACCCATCCTGCTGAAGACCAACATGGGCGCCGGCCACGGCGGCGCTTCGGGCCGCTTCCAGCGGCTGGAGGAGATCGCGTTCGAATATGCGTTCGCGATCAAGGTGGCGGGGAAGATGTAGGGGCGGAGTCTTCTACGCCGGCGCCAGGACTACCCCCCTCTGCCCTGCCGGGCATCTCCCCCTCAAGGGGGGAGATCGAATCATGGCAATGTCTCGCCTATCGCTGGCGCAGTAAGAGGCTGACGCAGTAAGAGAAGGAAGCCTTTGCCTCCAGCCAATCTCCCCCCTTGAGGGGGAGATGCCCGGCAGGGCAGAGGGGGGTGTCGCTGCCTTTTACCGGAACGCCCCCACGCACTCCTGCAAATCCCCCAGCATGGCGCTGGAGCCCTTGAGGCTGGTGCGCACGTCGCCGATGCGCAGGAACCGGCCGCGCCGCAGGGCGTCGATCACGGACCGGTCGCTGCCGAGGTCGTAGGCGATCTCCTGCCGGCCGTAGGCCCTGCCGACCACGTCGTAGCCCCTGCCGTCGTCGATCCAGTAGGTGCCGTCCTTCGTGTAGCTGTCGGCATAGTCGTAGGACGTGTCCTGGAAGCCGAAGGTCAGGTGGCCGTCGGCGTACCAGCGGAAGGCGACGTGGCGGTCGCCGTCGCGGCGCAGGGCGCTGCAGTTGCGGAAGCGCCGGCTGCCGTCGAAATCCGCGACGATGTCCCAGCCGCCGACCGTGCGCACCGCCCGGTAGGGATCGGCATCCGCGCCGTAGCCGTCGTCATGGCTGGCCGTGCCGGCATCCGAATAGCTGCCGGAATGGCTGTCCGCCACGTGCGTCTCGACCGGGAAGTCGCGCAGCGCATCGCGGTAGCGGTCGAAATAGCCGAGGCGGCGCACGTCGACGAACTCGAACTCGTAGTCCTCGAGCGTGCGCACGGAATTGTCGCGGAAGCGCACGAGGCCGCGCACGCGCAGGCAACCGTCGCCGCAGTCGATCCCGTCGACATATTCGCGGGCATTGTCGTCCGGCGTCTTCACCGCCACGCCGAAGCCGTGGCGGCGCGCATCGTCGATGGCGCGGAACATCAGCGACTGGGCGTAGCCGCGGCGGTCCTCGTCGAAATAGTCGTAGATCGAGCGTTCCTCGCTGGGGCTGAGATCGTCCTGACTGGAAACGTAGAGGCGCCGCTCGGGAATGCTCGCCGAGGTGATGATGTTGCGCAGCCGCTCGGGCGAATAGACGGTGGTGAAATAGGAGACGTCCTCGCAGCTTTCCGGCGGAGCCCAGAAGCTGATGTCGATCAGCACGAGCTGGCCGTCCCGGTAGACGTCGGAAAGGCGGCGGTCGCGGTCGTTGCCGGAAAAGGCCATGCGCCCGCACGGATCGTGCCGGTCGTTGGAGAGCGTCAGGTACGGCAGGTTGCCGATGTCCTCGTGCGTGCCCTCGAAGCGCTTGCCGAGCAGTTCCACCTTGCGCTCGGCGATGGAGGCGAAGATGCCGTCCGGATAGCGGCTGAGGTAACGGTCGTAGGCCTCCCGGTTGTCGGAGAGCGAGGCGAAGTCGTAGAAGGCGATTTCCGCCTCGTCGACCTTGCCGTCCCTCGGCCTGAGGGCGAAGCCGTCATAGTTGTCGTCGCTCTGCCAGACCGTCTGCCAGCCCTGGCTGCGCTCCTTCACGATGTCGCCGACCTTGCGGAAGACCTCTTCCAGCGGAAGGCCGGGAATGCTGGCCGCATCGGCGAAGGCCGAGGCGAAGGGGCTGATCGGCGTGCCGTCATAGTCGTAGGCCGTGCCGGGCGCGGCGGCATAGGCATAGTGGATGCCGCCCGCATTCCTCGGCTGGGCGAGGCCGTCGCGGATGTCGCGCAGCGTCAGGAAGGGGTTTTCGTGCGGGGCGTCGAACAGCACGACCTTGAGGCCGGTGCCGAGCTTGCCGAGCGCGCTGGCGATCTCCGAGACGGGAAGCGAGCGGTTGCGCAGGCCCGTCAGCGTGCGCCCGGAAGCGTCCGTCGGCAGGAGGTAGTTCTCGCCGTCGAGCTCCACCGCATAGCCGGAGAAATAAACGAAGAGCACCGGGTTCTCCGCCTTTTCCGCCGCGCGGGTGAAATTGTTGAGTGCCGAGAGCATAGAGAGCTGGTCGGCATCGGTGGCGCGCGTCACGTCGAAATCGGCCCGCTCCAGCACCTCGCCGACGAGGTCGACATCGTTCAGCGGGTTTTCCAAAGGCTCGGCATCCTCGTATTCGCCGTTGCCGATGAGGAGCGCATAGCGCTCGGCGGCGAAGGCCGGCGCCGCAAGGAAGACGAGACAGGCGGCAAGCGCCCCGATCAGCCGATGGACATTGCGCTGCACGACACCCTCCAGAAAATGGCCGGCCGCACGGCCGGAACCCCGAGACGCACCCTTCACTGCAAGGAAACGGCCCGCCCCCGCCGCTTATTCAGCAGGCGGTGAAATTCCATCGCCGCCCTGTCCACGAGGGCGGCGCCTATGGATTGAAGGCCCCTCCCCAACCCCTCCCCACAAGGGGGAGGGACTTAACCCGCAGCATGCTCGGCGTTCAAAAATCGAGGGAAAAGCAGGCTGCCAGCCTTTCTCCCCCCTTGTGGGGGAGATGCCGGCAGGCAGAGAGGGTCTTTCCCGCCGGCAAGGCTAAGCCTTTCACTCTCCCGCCCAAGGCCCTATCTAGAAGGCTGGCGACAGAAGGACGAAGACCATGAGCGGCGCAACGACGGCAGCAGCGGCGGGAACCTCCCCCGTCCTTCCCTTCGACAACAGCTATGCGCGCCTGCCGGACGCCTTCTTCGCGCCGGTCGAGCCGACGCCGGTGGAAGCGCCCCGGCTCGTCGCCTTCAACCGGCCGCTCGCCGAAGAGCTCGGCCTCGATGCCGATGCGCTGGAGCGGCACGGCGCGGCCTATTTCTCCGGCAACGTGGCCCTTCCCGGCGCCCTGCCGCTCGCCATGGCCTATGCCGGCCACCAGTTCGGCCAGTTCGTGCCGCAGCTCGGCGACGGGCGGGCGATCCTGCTCGGCGAGGTGATCGACCGTGAGGGCCGGCGCCGCGACATCCAGCTCAAGGGCGCCGGCCCGACGCCCTTTTCCCGGCGCGGTGACGGACGGGCGGCGCTCGGCCCGGTGCTGCGCGAATATATCGTCAGCGAGGCGATGCACGCGCTCGGCGTGCCGACGACACGGGCGCTGGCGGCCGTTTCCACCGGCCAGCCGGTCTATCGCGAGCGGGTGCTGCCCGGCGCGGTCTTCACCCGGGTCGCGGCCAGCCATGTGCGCGTCGGCACCTTCCAGTTCTTCGCCGCGCGAGGGGACGGGGAGAACCTTCGCATCCTCGCCGACCACGTCATCGGCCGGCACTATCCGGAGCTCAAGGGCGCGGAGAAGCCGTATATCGCCTTGCTCGACGCGGTGGCGGAGCGGCAGGCGGGGCTGATCGCGAAATGGCTCGGCATCGGCTTCATCCACGGCGTCATGAACACCGACAACATGACGATCTCCGGCGAGACCATCGACTTCGGCCCCTGCGCCTTCATGGACCGCTACGACCCGCGCACCGTCTATTCCTCCATCGACCGGGGCGGGCGCTATGCCTTCGGCAACCAGCCGATGATCGGCCAGTGGAACATCGCGCGCCTTGCCGAGGCAATGCTGCCGATCCTCGACGAAGACGAGGACAAGGCGCTGGAGGCGGCGAACGCCGCCGTCGCCCGCTTCATGGACCGTTTCCAGGACCACTGGAAGACGGTGATCCGCGCCAAGCTCGGCCTGGGCGAGGCTGAGGAGGAGGCAGACCAGGCGCTGATCCGCGACCTCCTCGTGACGCTTTACGAGCAGAAGGCCGACTACACGCTCGCCTTCCGCCGCCTTGCCGACGCCGCCGAAAGCCCCGAGGCCGACGCCGCGCTCGGCGCTTTGCTCGAGGACGGAGCGGCGCTCACGTCCTGGCTTGCCGCATGGCGCGCAAGGCTTTCGCGCGACGAAACCCTGCCGCCCGCCCGCGCGGCGGCGATGCGCCGCGTCAACCCCGCCTTCATCCCGCGCAACCACAAGGTCGAGGAGGCGCTGACGGCTGCCACCGACCACGGCGATTTCTCGCTGTTCGAAGCGCTGAACGACGTGCTGGCAAAACCCTACGAGGACCAGCCCCGCTTTGCCGCCTACGCCGCGCCGCCGAAACCCGGCGAGGAGATCACCGCGACGTTCTGCGGGACGTGAGGGCGAAATGCCCCTCCCCAACCCCTCCCCACAAGGGGGAGGGACTTAAACTGCCGCTCCTGCATCATTTTCCTTTCGACGCTTCTGCTAGTAGCAACGTTTTAAGGACGTACCGCGGGCGCGGCATCGTAAGTCCCTCCCCCTTGTGGGGAGGGGTTGGGGAGGGGCCTTGCGGCAGAAAACATGACTAAAAAAGTATATTTTCCTCCATTCCCTCCCCGGCATTGAAGCCTCCGCATCCCTGCCCTAGTTTCTCCCAAGTCCCTCCTTGAGCCGGACGTCATGTCGGCCCGCTCCCCGGCCTGCATCACCCACGGAGACCATCATGTTGCTCACGCTGACCGCCGCCCTCATCGCCATCATCGGACTGGTGCTGACGGGCGGAGGGGGGTGGCTGCTCTCGCTCGGCGGCAGCCCCTATTATCTCGTCACCGGCATCGCCTTCCTCGTCACGGCCGTGCTGCTGTTCCGCCGCTCGGCGGCAGCCCTCTGGCTCTATGCGCTGATCGTCCTCGGCTCGCTCGGCTGGGCGGTGTGGGAGGTCGGCTTCGACTGGTGGCAGCTCGGCCCGCGCGGCGGGGTCATCGTGCTTCTCGGCCTGTGGCTGATGCTGCCGGCCATCCGCCGGCCGCTCGGCTTTTCGAGCCCCACCGGCACGGCCTATCCCGCCTCGGCCCTGCCGCTCGCCGTCGCGGTCGTCGTCGCCATCGCCGTTGCCGGCTATTCGATGACGCAGGACCCGCACGACCTCGCCGGCACCCTGCCGACGGAGATCGCCAACGCTTCGCCGGCGCTGGGCGGCAACGTGCCGGCCGGCGAATGGCACCAGTACGGCCGCACGCCCTTCGGCCAGCGCTATTCGCCGCTCGACCAGATCAACACGGACAACGTTTCCACGCTCAAGGTCGCCTGGCAGTACCAGACGGGCGACGTGAAGAAATCCGACGACGTCGGCGAGACCACCTACCAGGTGACGCCGCTGAAGGTGGGCGACACGCTCTACATGTGCACGCCGCACAACATCGCCATCGCGCTCGACGCGGCGAGCGGCAAGGAGAAATGGCGCTACGATTCCAATCCCGGCATGAACCCGGACCGCCAGCACCAGACCTGCCGGGGCGTGACCTATTACGCCGACCCCGCCGCCAGCGCCGGCACGACCTGCGCGGCCCGCGTCTACCTGCCCACCTCCGACGCCCGGCTGATCGCGCTCGACGCGGAGACCGGCGACGTGTGCACCGGCTTTGCCGAGAACGGCGTGCTGCATCTCGAAAAGGGCATGCCCTACAACCCGGCCGGCTACTACTATTCCACCTCGCCGCCCGTCATCACCGACGGCAAGATCATCATCGGCGGGGCGGTGAACGACAACTATTCGACCAAGGAACAGTCCGGCGTCATCCGCGCCTTCGACGTCGATTCCGGCGCCCTCGTCTGGAACTGGGATTCGGGCAACCCGGACGTCACGACGCCGCTGCCGGAAGGCCAGGTCTACACGGTCAACTCGCCGAACTCCTGGTCGGTCTTCAGCTATGACGACGCTCTCGGCCTCGTCTACGTCCCGCTCGGCAACCAGGTGCCGGACCAGCTCGGCATGGGCCGCAGCGAGAATGTCGAGAAATACTCCTCCTCCATCGTCGCGCTCGACATCAAGACGGGCGCGGTGCGCTGGGTGCGCCAGACGGTGCACCATGACCTGTGGGACATGGACGTGCCGGCCCAGCCCGCGCTGATCGACATCACGAAGGACGGCAACACCGTTCCCGCCCTCGTCGGCTCCACCAAGCAGGGCGACATCTACGTGCTCGACCGGCGCACCGGCGAGCCGATCATCCCGGTCAAGGAAGTGCCGGCCCCGACGGGGGCTATCCCCGAGGACTTCACCTCGCCGACCCAGCCCCTCTCCGACCTCACCTTCACGCCGCCGCCGCTGACGGAAAAGAACATGTGGGGCATCACCATGTTCGACCAGCTCGCCTGCCGCATCGACTTCCTGTCGATGAAGTACGAGGGCCGCTACACGCCGCCCTCGCTGGAAGGCACGATCGTCTATCCCGGCAATTTCGGCACGTTCAACTGGGGCTCGGTCGCGGTCGATCCGGAGCGGCAGGTCATGTTCGGCATGCCGACCTACCTCGCCTTCACCTCCCGCCTCGTGCCGCGCGACCAGATCCCGCCGAAGGGACAGGACGAGAAGGGCTCCGAACAGGGCCTCAACCGCAACGACGGCGCGCCCTACGGCGTCTATATGGGGCCGTTCCTCGGCCCGCTCGGCATTCCCTGCCAGGCGCCGCCGTGGGGCTATGTCGCGGGCGCCGACCTTGCCACCGGCAAGATCGCCTGGAAACACAAGAACGGCACGGTCTACGACATGACGCCGCTGCCGCTGCCCTTCAAAGTGGGCGTGCCCGGCATCGGCGGGCCCATGCTCACCAAGGGCGGCGTCGCCTTCCTCGGGGCGGCGGTCGATGACTATATCCGCGCCTATGACGTGACGAGCGGCCGCCAGCTCTGGGAAGGCCGCCTTCCGGCCGGCGGGCAGGCGACGCCCATGACCTACACGGTCGGCGACAAGCAATACGTCCTGATCGTCGCCGGCGGCCACGGCTCGGTCGGCACGAAGCCCGGCGACTACGTCATCGCCTATACGCTGCCGTAGGGTGGACTAAATACCCCCCTCTGCCCTGCCGGGCATCTCCCCCTCAAGGGGGGAGATTAGCAGGAAGCGCGCACCTCGCTCTATCGGAGCGTTAGGGATGGGCGAAACGGCGCTCCATCCAATCTCCCCCCTTGAGGGGGAGATGCCCGGCAGGGCAGAGGGGGGTGGACCGAATGCACACCACACAAAATCCCGATTGACAAACCTCGCGAAAGGGAGAATATCGCCGCCATGATCAAGAGCACGCACATCGCCGCAACGTATTTTTGGCTGTTCCGATAGGAGCGGCTGTTCGATCATGTCAACAAGCCGCCATCAGGGCGGCTTTGTTGTTTTAAGGGCACCCGATGGCAGAAAAACCAAGGAGCCCGAAATGCAAAATACCGTCATCAAGCTCGAACCCCTGCCCGTCGAACGCCCGCCGGTGCTGACCATCCGCGCCGCGCGCCCGGGCGACCTGCAGCAGATCCTCGACATGATCGCGCTGCATGCCGAATGCCACGGCGACACGGCGAAACTCACCGCCGCCGACCTCGACCGCGACCTCTTCGGCACCCATCCCTGGATCACCGCGCTGGTGGCCGAGGCCGGCGGCCGGCTGATCGGCTACGCGCTGCTGGTGCCGATGTACCGCGCCGCCGAAGGCCTGCGCGGCATGGAACTGCACCAGATCTTCGTGCGCAAGGACCATCGCGGCAACGGCATCGGCCACCACCTCGTCTCGCGCGCCCGCGAGCATGCCCGCATCGCCGGCTGCGGCTACCTCTCGGTGAGCGCGGCGACCGGCAACTTCAACGCCCACCGCTTCTACGAGCAGATGAATTTCCGCGCCGGCCCCATCACCGGCATGCGCTACGTGCAGGCGCTCGGCTGACCTGTCCTTCAAGGAGACCACCATGGCAAAGCGTCTGGCAATCGTGCTTACCGAGGGCTACGCGGACTGGGAATGCGCGCTGCTGATGGCGACGGCGCGCGGCGACTGCGGGGCCGAGACCGTCGTTCTCACGCCCGGCGGGGCCGACGTCACCTCGCTCGGCGGCCTCACCGCGCGCTCCGCCGGCCGGGCCGAGGACGCCGCGCCGGGCGATTTCGATATCCTGGTACTCTGCGGCGGCACGATCTGGCAGTCCGGCAAGGCGCCTGACCTTGCCGCGCCCGTCCGCCGCTTCCTCGACGCCGGAAAGCCGGTGGCGGGGATTTGCGACGCGACGCTGGAACTCGGCCGCCTCGGCGTGCTCGACGAACGGGCCCATACCGGCAACGACCGCAGCCAGCTTGCGGACAAGGTGCCGGCCTATCGCGGAGCCGCCCTCTACCGCGACCAGCCGCAGGCGGTGAGCGACCGCGGCGTCATCACGGCCTCGGGCGCAGCGCCCGTCACCTTCGCGAAGGACGTGCTGGAGGCCGTCGGCCTCGGCTCGCCCGGGCTTCTCGACTATCTCAGCCTCTACGGCGACGAGCACCATCCGACCCCCGCCTGACGCCGTCTCTATTCCTGTCCGGCATCGTCCACGGTCTTGTCGTCGCCCGTCTCGGCGCGCTTTGCGGCGGCGGCCGCGCGCTCGCTCTCGCGCACCACATGCAGGAATTCGGCGGCGATCGGCGGGGAGACTTCCACCGTCTTCTTCTGCTTGTCGTAGATGCAGACATAGGTGATCTGGCTCTTGGCCTCCGGCGAAAGCCCCTCGACGGCGGCGATTCCGAAGGATTGGGTCCCCGTCGGCTCGACGAAGACGGTGGGCGTGCCGAGCGCCTCGGGAAGGCTTGCAAGGCAGCTCTTCTCTACGTCGGCACGGAATTCGGCCCAGGCATCGGACGAGGAGGCATGCGCCGCCGGAACGGCAAGGGCGAGGGAGAGGACGGCAAGGGGAAGGACGCGCATGGAAAGGCTCCGTGTTGCATGGACTTCAGGCGAAATGTCCCGGAACGGAACTCGTTCCGCCCGCCCTTGATCCGGCAGGGGAAACGGGAATGATTTTGCCGCCTGTCAGGAAAATTTGGGAGCCGGGCGGTTGCCTCTTCCGGTTGCCGCTCCTATGTTCCGATCACGGATTTCATTCATAAAATCCCGTCGCCAAGAGGAGACACCACCATGGCTTTCGAACTTCCGCCGCTTCCCTACGATTACGATGCGCTTTCGCCCTTCATGTCGCGCGAAACGCTCGAATATCACCACGACAAGCACCATAAGGCCTATGTCGACAACGGCAACAAGCTGGCGGAGGAAGCCGGCCTTGCGAACCTCTCGCTCGAGGAGATCGTCAAGAAGTCCTACGGCACCAACCAGGGCCTCTTTAACAATGCGGGCCAGCACTACAACCACCTGCACTTCTGGAACTGGATGAAGAAGGGCGGCGGCGGCAAGAGCCTGCCCGGCGCGCTCCAGAAGGCCATCGACAGCGACCTTGGCGGCTATGACAAGTTCAAGGCCGATTTCGTCGCCGCCGGCACCACGCAGTTCGGCTCCGGCTGGGCCTGGCTCTCCGTCAAGGACGGCAAGCTCGCCATCTCCAAGACCCCGAACGGCGAGAACCCGCTGGTGCACGGCGCAGAACCCATCCTCGGCGTCGACGTGTGGGAGCACTCCTACTACATCGACTACCGCAACGCCCGCCCGAAATACCTCGAAGCCTTCGTCGACAGCCTGATCAACTGGGACTACGTCCTCGAACGCTACGAAGCCGCCACGAAGTAATCCTTCGCGGATTTCCACTTCAGAGACCCCGGCTGGAAACGGCCGGGGTTTTTCTTTGGTCGACAAATCGCCGCATTGATGGCATAAATGCCAACATGGATGCCGCTCTTCTCGAGCGCTCGAAGACGGTCCTGCCGGACGGCTCGATCGTCGAGATCGTGCTCTGGCAGGTTCCCGAACCCGTTCCCGGAAGCACGCATCTCTTCAAATACCGCCTGTTCTACGGGCGGGACGGCCGGCGGATCGTCGGCTTCGACAACGAGCGCGGCAAGGGCGACCATTGCCATCTCGACGGGCGTGAGCAGTCCTATGCCTTCTCGACCGTTGCCACGCTGCTCGGGGATTTCCGGGCCGAGATTGCAAAAAGGAGACGTTGAATGAAGCGTGCCTGCATCCAGATCCGCAGCGATTCCGAGACACTTCTGGCCGAAAGCCTTGCCCGGGCGGCCGAGGCCGCGCGCACGGGCGTTCCCTCCGATCCCGTCGCAATCTTTACCTTCAGTTCCCCGGCGCAACTCTTTTCCGTCATCAGCCCGAAACGCTGGGAACTGATCGAGCATTTGCAGAAGATCGGCCCGAACAGCATCCGGGCGCTCGCCCGTTCGCTCGGCCGCGACGTGAAGCGGGTGCACGAGGACGTGGTGGCTCTTGTCGACTGGGGCATCGTCGAGCGCACCGACGACGGCAAGGTGACGGTGCCCTACGACGTCATCCATGCCGATTTCGATCTGCGGGCCGTCGCATAGCCATCCCGCGCTAGAACCCCGCCTCCCACCCCGAAATCCAAAGCTGCCGCAGGCCATCCCCCTCGCCACGGAAATGACTGCCGGTGGTCTCGCAGGCTTCCACGCGGTCGGCGCGGAAGTTGCGGAGGGCGCAGCGCAATTCGCACCAGGCGACGATATTGGCGTTTTCCGAATAGTAGATCAGGGCGATGGGGCGGATGGTGCGCTCGGTGGGGCGGGCCTCTTTGTCGCGGTAGCGGATCGACAGCTTCTCCTCGTCGCGGATTGCCCGGCGCACGCCGGCAAGGTCGACGCCTTCCGGCTGGCGGGGCGCCGAACCCCAGGCATGCAGCGCGCGGGCCGAAAGCGTCTGGCGCAGCGGCGGCGGCACGGCGCCGGCGATCTTCTCGCCGACGCGGCGGGCGGCGGCCTTCAGTTCCGCATCCCCCGTGCGCTCCAGCAGCGCGAGCGCCAGCACCACCGCCTCCGTCTCCTCGATGGAGAACATCAGCGGCGGCAGGTCGAAGCCGGGCCGCAGGATATAGCCGATACCGCGCTCGCCCTCGACCGGCACGCGCATCGCCTGGAGGGCGGCGATGTCGCGGTAGATCGAGCGCACCGTCACCTCCAGCCGCCCCGCGATCTCCGCCGCCGTTATCGGGTGGCGGGCGAGCCGCAGGATCTGGATGATTTCGAAAAGCCGCGATGCCTTGCGCATGTTCCCCGTCACAACTGACACATCCCTGTCAGTTGCCCTTCGCTATAGCACGCCCCAAGCGCTTGAAACTGAACGCATCATAAGGCCTTCGCGAGGGGGCCGGCAATGGACAACTGACATGACCTACAGCGAAAACCTCTGGCTCTTCTTCCTCCTCGTCGCCGGCATCATCGTCGTGCCGGGCATGGACATGGTCTTCGTGCTGGCAAGCTCGCTTTCGGGCGGGCGCAAGGCCGGCCTCTCGGCAACCTTCGGCATCATGGCGGGCGGGCTCGTGCACACGCTCTATGGCGCACTCGGCGTCGGCCTGCTCCTGCATTTCGCACCGCGCCTCTTCGACGTGCTGCTGGTCGCGGGCGCGGCCTATGTCGCCTATATCGGCTGGCAGCTCTTCCGCAGTTCCATCGTGATCGAGGCGGTGGACGGGCTCGACCGGCGCGGCCTCCTCACCCGCTTCCGCCAGGGGGCGCTGACGAGCCTCATGAACCCCAAGGCCTATCTCTTCATGCTCGCCGTCTTCCCGCAGTTCCTCAGACCCGAGTTCGGACCGGTCTGGCGGCAGGCGGGGGTGATGGTGCTGGTGATCTGGGCAACGCAGCTTGCCGTCTACGGCGGCCTTGCGCTCGCCGCCAGCCGCAGCCGCTCCGCCCTCCTCGACAGCCCCGCCGCAACCCGCTTCATCGGCCGTGCCGCCGGCGTGCTGCTCATCGCGATCGCGGCATTCACCCTGTGGCGGGGCTGGGGAAGCCTGTAAGGGCGCAAACAGGTTCCCGCCCCCGGCATCAAAAAGATTTTACTGTCCGGATTCGTTCAAAATGCAATCATGCGGTCGCATCGTAAACCGGCGGCGCGTGGAGCGGCCGCCAGAATCGGGAGACCTCGATGAAGTTCAGGACTTTGGCGGTCGCGGCCGCGCTTGCGGTCATCGGCGCGGGCGTCGTCGCAGCGGCGGACGAGCCGCAGGTCGTGCGTCAGGGCATGATGAAGAAGATGGGGGGCGCCGCGGGGGCGCTTGCCGGCATCGCGAAGGGCGAGAAGCCCTACGACGCGGAGATCGTCAAGGCATCGCTTTCCACCATGGTGGAGGTGGCCAAGACCTTCCCGGATCAGTTCCCCGCAGGCTCCGAGACCGGCCACGAGACGGAGGCGAGCCCGAAGATCTGGGAAGCCATGGACGACTTCAAGGCGCACGCCGCCAAGCTCGGCGCGGATGCCGGGGCCGCCCTTGCCGACCTTCCGGCGGACCAGGCGGCGGTGGGCGCGGCGCTCAAGACCATCGGCGCCGATTGCGGCGGCTGTCATGAGGTCTACCGCATCAAGAAGTAAGCGGTAGACCGGCCTTCCCGAAACTGCGCGCCGCCCGGCCCTTCCCGCCGGGCCGGCGCCTTTCCGTCCTGATGCAGGAGGCCCGCATGGCACTTCGCAAATTCCTCGGCGGCATCGTCCTCCTCGCGGCGGCGGGCGCGGGGGCGTTCTACTTCATCACCGCGCCGCAGCGCCTTCCCGCGGAAACCTGGGCTTCGGCCGGCGAACCGGACCTTGCCAACGGCGAGCGCATCTTCAATGCCGGCGGCTGCGCAAGCTGTCATGCCGCGCCGGGCGCGGGCGAGGCGGAGCGGCTGGTGCTTGCCGGCGGGCTTGCGCTGAAGAGCCCCTTCGGCACCTTCCACGCGCCGAACATCTCGCCGGACGAGACGGCGGGCATCGGCGGCTGGACGCTGGCCGAATTCGGCGATGCGATGAAGCGCGGCACGGGGCGAAGGGGCGAGCATCTCTACCCCGCCTTCCCCTACGCCTCCTATGCGCGCATGACCGTCAAGGATATCGGCGATCTCTACGGCTACCTGAAGACGCTGCCGAAGAGCGCCAGCGTACCGCCGGGGCACGACCTGCCCTTCCCCTTCAACATGCGCCTCCTGCTCGGCGGCTGGAAATTCCTCTACCTCAACGAGGCGCCGCGCGTGACGCTCGCCGATGCCGACGAGACGGTGAAGCACGGCCAGTACCTCGTGGAAGGCCCCGGCCATTGCGGCGAATGCCACACGCCGCGCGACGTGCTGGGCGGGCTGAAGACGGTCGAATGGCTTGCCGGCGGGCCGAACCCGGAAGGCGAAGGCCGCATCCCGGACATCACGCCCGTCGAGGGCAAGTTCGGCGATTGGAGCGCGGGGGATATCGCCGGTTATCTCGAAACCGGCTTCACGCCCGATTTCGACAGCGTCGGCGGGGCGATGGTCGCCGTGCAGAAGAACATGGCGCGCCTGCCGAAGGAGGACCGCGAGGCGATCGCGGCGTATCTCAAGGCGGTGCCGGCGCGGTGATGTGGGTGAAAGACCCCTCCCTAAATCCCTCCCCACAAGGGGGAGGGACTTACCGTGCGGCACTCTCAGCGAAAAATCTTGAAGGAAAAGCAGGCTGCCAGCCTTTCTCCCCCCTTGTGGGGGAGATGCCGGCAGGCAGAGAGGGTCTTTACGCATCCCCGCCGGAATGCGCCCAGTCGAAATAGAGGTCGCGCGCCTTGGCGGCGACGGGGCCGGCCTGGAGGTTGCGGTCGTCGAGGCGGGTGACGGGGACGACCTTGGAATAATTGCCGGAGGTGAAGATCTCGTCGGCGCCGGCAAAGTCGGCGACCGTCAGCGTGGTCTCGACCACCTCGAAGCCGGCCGCGCGCAAGAGGCCGATGACGCGGCTGCGGGTGATGCCGGCAAGGAAGGTGCGGTTGGCGGCGGGCGTGAAGACGACGCCGTCCTTCACCATGAAGACGTTGGACGAGGCCGTCTCGGCGACATTGCCCAGCATGTCGCGCACCAGCGCGTTGTCGAAGCCGCGCTTGCGGGCCTCCACCAGCATGCGCGCGTTGTTGGGATAGAGGCAGCCGGCCTTGGCGTCCGTCGGCATGCATTCCACCGTCGGGCGGCGGAAGGGCGAAAGAGTAAGCGAGGAGCCGGCCTTGGCCTCGCCCATCGAGGCCTCGAAGAGGCAGAGCGCGAAGCGGGTCGATTCCGGATCGGGCGCGACGACGCTGAACGAGCCGTGCTCGGCCCAGTACATCGGCTTGATGTAGATCGCCGTCTTTCCGTCGAATTTCTTCACGCCCTCCCAGGCGAGCGTCTCGATCTCCTCGGCCGCCATCGTCGCCTTGAGGCCGAGCGCCTCGGCGGAGCGGTTGACGCGCCGGCAATGCAGGTCGAGGTCCGGCGAGATGCCGTCGAACCAGCGCCCGCCGTCGAACACGGTCGAGCCGAGCCACATGGCATGCGACGTGGGGCCGATGAGCGGCGGATTGCCCGAAATCCATTCGCCGTCCACGAAGGTCCAGGTCGCGGAACGCGGTGCGGTATCGACTGCCATCTTGAAAACTCCTTTCACCGTTCTGTGCCGGGCCGGCAAGCCGGCCCGTTCGCAAATGCCTTCCGCCAGCAGGGCCGGCTTGTCCATTCAAGATGTTGAATGGATGCATCAGGTCTTATCATGAATGGCGTTCTGGCGGGGCCCCGTCCCGCCATGCGATAGAAGGGCAAAGGGAGGCCAGCATGCGCGCGATGTATTACGACGCCTTCGGGGCGACACCGGAAATCCGCACCCTGCCCGATCCGACGCCGGGCGAGGATGGCGTCGTCATCAAGGTGGAGGCGACGGGGCTCTGCCGCAGCGACTGGCACGGCTGGATGGGGCACGACCCGGACATCAAACTGCCGCATGTGCCGGGGCACGAGCTGGCCGGCCGCGTGGTGGCGCGGGGCAAGGCAGTGCGGCGCTTTCGCGAGAGCGAGCGGGTGACGGTGCCCTTCGTCTCGGGCTGCGGCCATTGCGGCGAGTGCCGCTCGGGCAACCAACAGGTCTGCGAGGCGCAGTTCCAGCCGGGCTTCACCCATTGGGGCTCGTTTGCCGAATATGTCGCCATCGACCATGCCGATCACAATCTCGTGCATCTGCCCGAGGCGATCGATTTTCCCACCGCCGCCAGCCTCGGCTGCCGCTTCGCCACCTCGTTCCGCGCGGTGGTCGACCAGGCGCGGGTGACGGGCGGGGAATGGGTGGCGGTGCATGGCTGCGGCGGCGTCGGCCTTTCCGCCATCATGATCGCCGCCGCGCTCGGCGCCAATCCCATCGCCATCGACATTTCGGCCGAGAAGCTGGACTTCGCCCGGAAGATGGGAGCCGTCGCGACGGTCGACGCGCGGGCGGTGGCGGACGTGGCCGAGGCCGTGCGCGAAATCACCGGCGGTGGGGCGCATGCCTCCGTCGATGCGCTCGGCTCGCCCGTCACCTGCTTCAACTCGATCAGGAACCTGCGCCGGCGCGGGCGGCATGTGCAGGTCGGGCTGATGCTGGCAGACCACGCGACGCCGCAGATCCCCATGGCGCAGGTCATCGGCCACGAGCTGGAGATCTACGGCAGCCACGGCATGCAGGCCTGGCGCTACGACGCGATGCTTTCGATGATGGAAAGCGGCAAGCTCACGCCGCAAAAGCTCATCGGCCGGCATATCGGGCTGGAGGAGGCCGTGCCGGCGCTGATGGCGATGGACCGGGCGACGGATCTGGGGATCAGCGTGATCACGCGGTTTTGAGGAAGACCCTCTCTGCCTGCCGGCATCTCCCCCACAAGGGGGGAGAACGCAAGAGGCTTGCTCTTCCTCCCCATTTTCCAACGAAAGATGCTGCACGGTAAGTCCCTCCCCCTTGTGGGGAGGGATTTAGGGAGGGGTCTTGAACCACACGCCCTAACCGATTGACATTCCCGCCCCGATACCCGCCAATCGCGGGCACCACCAGAGGAGAACACCCCCGCCATGTCCCACGCCGCCTATGTCTTCGACGCCTACGGCACGCTGTTCGACGTGCATGCGGCGGTGCGCCGCCACGCGGGGGATGTGGGGCCGAACTACCAGGTCTTCTCCGAGATGTGGCGCGCCAAGCAGCTCGAATATTCCTGGACGCGGGCGCTGATGGGCGCCTACGCGGATTTCTGGCAGCTCACCGAGCAGGCGCTCGACTATACGTTCCAGCATGTCGGCGGCATCGATCCGGCGCTGCGGCAAAAGCTGCTCGACGCCTACTGGAAGCTCGACTGCTACCCGGAGGTGCCGGCCGTCCTCAAGGCGCTGAAGAGCCGCGGCGCGCATATCGCGATCCTTTCCAACGGCTCGCCCGCCATGCTCGCCTCGGCGGTGAAGAATGCCGCGCTCGACACCGTCATCGACGACATCTTCTCCGTCGACGCGGTGAAGACCTACAAGACCGCACCCGCCGTCTACGACCTCGTGACGACGAACTACCGGCTCTATCCGAATGCCGTCTCCTTCCAGTCGTCCAACCGCTGGGACGTCGCGGGCGCGACGAAATTCGGCTTCCGCACCGTCTGGATCAACCGCGGCAACATGCCGGACGAATATTCCGATCTCGGGCCGGCGCTGATCCTGCCCTCGCTGGAGAGCCTGTAAATGGCCTGGTCTGCCGCACAATACCTGAAATTCGAGGACGAGCGCACGCGGCCGGCCCGCGATCTCTTCGCCCAGGTTCCCGCCGACCTCATCGCCGGCACGGTCTACGACCTCGGCTGCGGGCCGGGCAATTCGACGGAACTGCTGGTCAGGCGCTTTCCCGGCCGGGGCGTGCGCGGCGTCGACAGCGCGGCCGACATGCTGCGCGCCGCCCGCGAGCGCCTGCCGGGCGTCGATTTCGTCGAATGCGACCTTGCCCGCTGGAACCCGCCGGAGCCTGCCGCCCTGCTCTTCGCCAATGCCGTCTTCCAGTGGCTGCCGGACCATGTGGCGCTCTTGGCGCGGCTGATGGACGGCCTTCGCCCCGGTGGCGTGCTCGCCGTGCAGATGCCGGACAATCTGAACGAGCCCTCCCATCTCCTGATGGAGGAAAGTGCCCTTGCCGGAAATTGGCGCGGCGCCTTTGCCGAGGGGACGCCGCGGCGCAAGCCCCTCCCCGCCCCCGCCGCCTATTTCGACGCGCTCGGGCCGAAGGCGGCGCGCGTCGATGTGTGGCACACGTCCTACAACCACCCGATGGCCGATGCCGGCGCCATCGTCGAATGGGTCAAGGGCACGGGGCTGCGGCCCTATCTCGACCGCATCCCGGCCGAGGAGCGCGACGGCTTTCTCGCCGACTACGAACGCCGCATCGCCGCCGCCTACCCGCCGATAGCCGACGGACGGCCGCTGCTGCGCTTCCCGCGGTTGTTCATCGTTGCCGTGAAGGCGTGAAGGCCCCTCCCTAAATCCCTCCCCACAAGGGGGAGGGACTTACAGTGCGGCACCCTCAGCGAAAAATTTTCAGGAAAAGCACGCCCCCAGCCTTTCTCCCCCCTTGTGGGGGAGATGCCGGCAGGCAGAGAGGGTCTTTTGCCCTCTACCGCCGCAAGCTTCCGAGGATGCCGCGCACCAGGGCGCGTCCGAGGGAGGAGGCGACGGTGCGGGCGACGGATTTCATCGCGGCTTCCGCGATGGTCTCGCGCTGGTAGCCGGAGCGGGCCTTGGGCTTTGCGGCAGAGGGCGCGGCCGGCTCGTCGTCGCCGAAGCCGGGCAAGGTCCAGCGGCTGCCGCCGGAGGACGGCTGGCTCGCCTCCTGCGTTGCAGCCTCCTGCTGCGCGGCGGCGGCGTCGGCCGCCTTCCTGGCGCGGGCCGTCAGGATCTCGTAGGCCGATTCGCGGTCGACATCCTCGTCGTAGAGGCCGGCGACGGGGCTGACGTTCATGATCTCCTTGCGCTCGGCGTCCGTGACCGGGCCGAGGCGCGAGGATGGCGGGCGGACCAGCGTGCGCTCGACCATGGAGGGCGAGCCCTTGCCTTCGAGCGTGGAGACCAGCGCCTCGCCCGTGCCGAGATTGGTGATGACCGTGGCGCAATCGAAGTCCGGGTTCGGGCGGAAGGTATCGGCCGCCGTCTTCACCGCCTTCTGCTCGCGCGGCGTATAGGCGCGCAGCGCATGCTGCACGCGGTTGCCGAGCTGGGCCAGCACCGTTTCCGGCACGTCGAGCGGGTTCTGCGTGACGAAATAGACGCCGACGCCCTTGGAGCGGATAAGGCGGACGACCTGCTCGACGCGCTCGATCAGCACCTTCGGCGCCTCGTTGAACAGCAGGTGCGCCTCGTCGAAGAAGAAGACGAGCTTCGGCTTGTCCGGATCGCCCACTTCCGGCAGCACCTCGAAGAGCTCGGAGAGCATCCAGAGCAGGAAGGTGCCGTAGAGGCGCGGGTTCATCATCAGCTTGTCGGCGGCCAGCACCGAGATCGCCCCGCGCCCGTCGTTCGTCGTGCGCATGATGTCGGAGATCTTCAGCGCCGGCTCGCCGAAGAACCGCTCGGCGCCCTGCTGCTCGAGGATCAGCAGCTCGCGCTGGATCGAGCCGACCGAGGCCTTGGAGATGAAGCCGAACTGGTTGGAGAGCGTCGTGGCGTTCTCGCCCATGTAGTTGAGCAGCGCCTGGAAATCCTTGAGGTCGAGCAGCGGCAGGCCGCCCTGGTCGGCGATCTTGAAGGCGATGTTGATGACGCCTTCCTGCGCATCCGTCGCGTTCATCAGGCGCGAAAGGAGAAGCGGGCCCATCTCGGAGATGGTGGTGCGCACCCGGTGGCCCTTCTCGCCGTAGAGATCCCAGAAGATCACCGGGAACTGCTGGAACTCGTAAGGGGTGAGGCCGATCTGGTCGGCGCGCTTCTGGAGGAAATCCTTCGCCTCGCCGATGGCGCCGATGCCGGAAAGGTCGCCCTTCACGTCGGCGCAGAACACCGGCACGCCGGCATTGGAAAAGCCTTCGGCGAGGATCTGCAGCGTCACCGTCTTGCCGGTGCCCGTCGCGCCCGTGACGAGGCCGTGCCGGTTGCCGAACTTCAGCTCCAGATATTCCGGCTTGTTGTTCGTGTCGTCCGGCTTGCGGCTCGTGCCGATATAGAGCTTTCCGTCCTGAAGAATGGGTTCCGCCACGTTGAAACTCCTTGGCTGCCGGTCCCTTGCGATTCGCGGCCGGTTGTCGCTCCGGCCATCTTTTCATTGAATCGTCCCACGCAGGTTATAAGGATAGTCCGGCGGGCAAACAACACGCTTTCAGGGCCCGGCGCGATGTGCCGTCCGCGCGCCGGGCCCGCTTGAGTTTGCCGGAGATTTCATTTACCTTGACGTCAACGTCAATTCGTTCGGAGGATTTTGCATGAACGATCTCGTCACCCGCGTTGCCGACGCCGTCGGCATCGACCCGGCGCTCGCCGAAAAGGCCATCGGCATGATGCTCGGCTTCCTGCAGCGCGAGGCCGCCGACGGCCCGGTCGCCAAGATGATCGAGGCCATTCCGGGCGCCTCCGACCTCGTCGCCCAGTATAACGGCGAAGGCGCCGGCGGCGGCCTCCTCGGCGGGCTGATGAACGCGCTCGGCGGTGGCGGCGGCGTCATGGCGCTGGGCCAGCAGCTCATGAGCCAGGGCCTCGGCATGGGCGAGATCACCGGCCTTGCCAAGGAAACCATGGCCGTCGCCCGCGAACATGCCGGCGCCGACGTGGTCGACGAGGTCGTGGCTTCGGTGCCGGGGCTCAGCCAGTTCGTCTGATCGGATGGGCGAAGGCCCCTCCCCAACCCCTCCCCACAAGGGGGAGGGACTTAACCTGCGGCACGCCCGACGTTCAAAAATCGAGGGAAAAGCAAGCTGCCAGCCTTTCTCCCCCCTTGTGGGGGAGATGCCGGCAGGCAGAGAGGGTCTTCCCTACCGCCGCCGCGAAAACACCAGCGCGGCGGTGAAGGCCGCAAGGCCGAGGCCGACGGAGAGCGGGCCTGCGGTCGGCCCGCCCGCTTCCATGATGGCGCCCGTGAGGCCCGAGCCGGTGGCGCTTCCCGCCGCATAGACGAGCGCGAAGGCGGCCGAGCCGGCGACCAGCATGGCGCCGCTGTAGCGTTCGCCGAGCATGGTCAGCGCGCAGGTATAGAGCGAGAAGACGGCCGCACCCATCACGGCGAAGACCACCAGGATCCCGATTTCCGACGTCAGCAGCGGCAGGACGAGGTAGCTTGCGGCAGCGGTGCCGACGGCGGCGAGCGCCACGCGTTCGCGCGGCAGCCTGTCGAGCAGCACGCCGATGAAGGGCTGGGCAAGCGCCGTGGGCAGCGCCAGCACCGTCACGCTGACGGCGGCGAAGGCCTCGCTGTAGCCCATCTTCACGAAATAGACCGGCATGGCGGAGATCGCCGCGATATCGGCGAAGCCGAAGACGAAGACCATGCCGACGAGAAGGGGCGCCGCCTTGAAGAAGCGGAAGACATCGGCCGTGGAAGAGGGTTCCGGCACCGTCCTGGTGGAGAACATCAGCATGCCCGTCGCGAAGGCGACGATGGCGAGATAAACGGCCGTCAGCGCGAAGCCGAGCCCGCCGGCGCTGCCGAAGAGCGGGATGGCGAGAGGCCCGGCGGCGAAGCCCGCGCAGATGCCCATGCCGTAGAGGCCGGAAACGCGGCCGCGCAGCCGGTCCGGGCAGGCGGCATTGAGCCAGGCTTCGCCGAGCATGAAGATGACGCTGGCGAAGAAGCCGAGCAGGAAGCGCGCAAGGCTCCAGACCGTGAACGAGGCCGAGGCCGCGAAGGTGGCAAGGCAGAGCGAGCAGATGGCGAGGCTGGCGATGATCAGCCTGTCGGCGCGCCAGCGCGCGGTGAGCCCGCCGATGAGCAGCGTCGAGGCCCCCATGCCGGCGGCATAGGCGATGGCGTTGACGCCGATCATCGAGGAGGAGTAGCCGCGCGCCTCCAGCGTCAGCGAGACGAGCGGATAGGTGAGCCCCTGCGCCACCGAAAAGGCGGTCGCGCCGAGCACGACGGCGACGATGGCCGGCCAGTCCGGCGAAACGACGGTCGACGACGAGGTCTGCATGAAGGGCTCCCTGCCGCATCGCACGGCGGCGCGCGACCATATCCGCAGGAGCGCGCCGAGGGAAGCCACCCTCCGCGCGCGCGGCGATCAGCCGGCGCGGGATCTGCACCCGGGCCCCGGCGAGGCCTGGCGCAAACGAAAACCCCGGATGCAGGGGACATCCGGGGCTTCGGGGAGGTCGATGGAGGGGCGTTACTTGCAGATCTTGATCTTCTTGATGATCACGTTGCCGTAGTAATCGTAGGACTTCACCTTCTTGATGAAGCAGTGCGGCTTGTAGCCGTAGCTGTAGTAGCCGGCCTCGGAGGGGGCGGCGAAGGAAACGGCGGCGATGGCGGCAATGGCGGCGGAAACGATGATCTTGCGCATGGGTCTCTCCTGATCGGTTGGGGATGAGCCTCTCTCATCCGGTGACCAGAACTTCCCATATCGCCCCGCGCCGCGCTGTTCCCCGAGGAACAGGGCCGCCGGCGGGGCCGGCGGCCTTGCGGAACGGTCAGGCGATCGTCGTCTTGACGTCGAGGTTGCCGCGCGTGGCGTGGCTATAGGGGCAGACGACGTGGGCCTTCTTGACGAGGTCTTCCAGGACGGCCTTGTCGACGCCGGGCGCGGAGACTTCCAGCGAAGCCTCGATGCCGAAGCCGCCGCCGTCCTCGCGCGGGCCGATGCCGACCGTTGCCGTCACCTTGGCGTCGTCGGGGATCTTCACCTTCTCCTTGCCGGCGACGAACTTCAGCGCGCCGAGGAAGCAGGCGGAATAGCCGACCGCGAAGAGTTTTTCCGGGTTGGCGCCCGTCGCGCCGTCGCCGCCGAGTTCCTTCGGCACGGTCAGCGTCACGTCGACGGTGCCGTCCTCGGTTGCGCCGTGGCCGGCGCGCCCGCCGGTTGCATGAGCCTTGGTCCTGTAGAGAATGGGCATGGATGTTTCCTTCCGTTCCGTCGTTGATGATGGCATTTCAATAGCGCAAAATTAGATTGCGCGCAATATGATTTTGCAAATTGCAATTTCGGCCCTTTGCTGCGACAATGGCAGGATGAGCGACAAACGTGACGAAGCTGAGACGAACGCCATTCCCGCCGGCCTGCTGGCGCTGGACCAGCAGCTCTGCTTTGCCGTCTATGCCGCGGCCCATGCGCTCAACCGCACCTACAAGCCCCTGCTCGATCCCTACGGCCTCACCTACCCGCAATATATCGTGCTGATGACGCTGTGGGAGGAGGACGGGCGCCCGGTGAAGGCGCTGGGCGCGACGCTGGGGCTCGATTCCGGCACGCTCTCCCCTCTCCTCAAGCGGCTGGAGGCGGCGGGCTTCATCCACCGGGCGCGCGACAGGAGCGACGAGCGGCAGGTGCTCGTGACCCTCACCGACAAGGGCCGCGCCATGCGGCACGACGCGCTTTCCATCCGCATGGCGATCGGCAAGGCGGCCGGCTGTTCCGTCGAGGCGCTGACGGCCCTGACGGCGGAGCTGCAGACCCTGACGCGGCGGCTGGAGGGGGGCGAGGCGCAGGACGACGCCGCCTGACGGATTTCTTGCCCGCCTCACCTTACGGGACCTGTTCGCGATTCAACCTTCGCGCTAGAGTGCGCGCGGCGGAACGGAACGCCTCGGGGGCCGGATGAACAGGGAATGGTCGTGGAAGAAGGCGAACGTCACGGCGGGCCTGTGGTGCCTTGCCGTGGGCATCGCCATGATGACGCTGTGGCTTTGCAAGCCGGCGGAGCTCGCCGCCAACCACCCCGCCGTCTTCGGCATGAAGTTCAACGCGGCGCTCGCCTTTTCCGTCATGGGCCTGGCGCTTCTGCTTGCCGCGCGCGAGTTCCACCGCCTGCCGGCGCTGATGCTGGCGCTCGTCTTCCTCTACGGCGCGGCGGCGCTGTCGCAGCATCTCTTCGGCATCGACACGGGCATCGACACGGCGCTGAACGTGCCCTTCGTCGACATCGGCACCAGCGTGCCGGGGCGCATCGCGCCCAATACGGCGCTCTGCTTCATGCTGACGAGCCTTGCGCTCGGCCTGCGCGCGCTGCAGCGGCGCAACGGCCTCGTGCCGGTGGGGCTGGGCTTCGCCACCTTCGTCATCGCCGCCGCCGCCCTGCTCGGCTATGCCATCGCGCTCGATGTCGCGCATGACTGGATCCGCTTCACGCGCATGTCGCTCCAGAGCGCGAGCTGTTTTTCCATCCTCGCCGTCGCCATCGTCTTTTCCGGCAAGGAGCCGGCGGGCTATCACCGGGCGACGCTGGCCGGCGCCCTCGGCGTGCTGACCTATCTCCTCCTGCTCGCCATGACCTATTTCGAGCTGGCGCGCTACGAATCGTCCTTCGGCATCACCTTTTCCACCAGCGGGACCAATGCCCGCTCGACGCTCTCCTCGCTGGTGCTGATCTCGGCCCTGCTCTATGGCGGGCTGATCGTGCATCTCTATCTTTCCTCGCGCCGGTCGCGGGTGATGGCGGCGGACCTCGCCGCCCACCGCATCCTCCTTGCCGCCATCATCGCCAATGCGGTGGACGGCATCATCACCATAGACGGCCGCGGCACCGTCCTGTCCGTCAATCCCGCCTCGGAGCGCATCTTCGGCTATGGCGCGGAGGAAATGGTGGGCCGCAACGTCAAGATGCTGATGCCGGAACCCTACCGCAGCGAGCACGACCGCTACATCGCCGACTACCAGCACAGCGGCGAGGCGAAGGTCATCGGCATCGGCCGCGAGGTGGAGGGACGGCGCAAGGACGGCACGACCTTCCCGCTCGACCTTGCCGTCGCCAAGCTGGAGCTCGGCGACACCGTGCTCTACAGCGGCACCGTGCGCGACATCTCCGAGCGCAAGGCGAGCGAGCAGGCCCTTCTCGACGCCAATGCGGAGCTGGAGGAATTCGCCTACCGCACCTCGCACGACCTGCGCTCGCCCATCGCCTCCTCGCTCGGCCTCCTCGGCATCTCGCGCGACATGCTGGAGGAAGGCGACCTTCCCGCGCTCGGCCAGACGCTCCAGCGCATGGAGGTCAATTTCCGCCGCCTCGACCATCTCATCCAGAACATCATCACCATCACGCGCAACCGGCTGATGGAGGAGGACACGCAGCCGATCGACCTGCGCGCGCTCGTCGCCGAATCGATCGACGCGCTCTCCCACCTCGACGAGGTGAAGCGGATCCGCATCGAAAATCATGTGCCGGCGGAATTGACAATCGAAAGCAAGCCATCGAAATTCCAGGTCATCGTCGGCAACATGCTGTCCAACGCGGTCAAGTATCACGATCCGAAGGAGGCCGAGCCGGCGATCGACGTCCGCGCCTTCCGCTATGCCGGCAAGGTGCGGCTGTCGGTGGAGGACAACGGCCTGGGCGTTCCGCCCGCCAGCCGCCACTTGTTGTTCAAGATGTTCAAACGGCTGCACCCCAACCGATCCTTCGGCAGCGGGCTCGGCCTCTACATATTGAGAAAGAGCGCGGAATCCCTCGGCGGGACCGCCCTTTATGAAGCAAGAGATAAGGGCAGCCGTTTCATCATCGAGCTGCCCGACGGGGACCACAATGAAAATCCACTCGATCCTGGTCGTCGATGACGACGAGAACGACCAGTTCATCTGCGAATACACGATCCGCAAGTTCGATCCGTCGATCCGCGTGGTCAAGGCCTTCGACGGCTCGGAGGCGCTCGACATCCTGCGCCGCGAGACGCCGGACGCCATCATCCTCGACATCAACATGCCGGTGATGAACGGCTTCGAATTCCTCGACCGCTATGCCGAGGAATTCGAGGTGCACGCGCCCGTCGTCGCCATGCTCACCAGCTCCCACCTCGGCAAGGACCGCGAGCGGGCGATGCAATATGCCTTCGTGAAAAGCTACTTCGAAAAGCCGCTCCAGGCGGATCACCTGCGTGTGATGACGGAGTTGCTGGAGGGGTAGGCAGGCGGTGTGCGGAGGCGCACCCCCCTCTGCCCTGCCGGGCATCTCCCCCACAAGGGGGGAGATTGAATCGTGGCACGGCCTTGCCCCAAGCCGATCTCCCCCCTTGTGGGGGAGATGTCCGGCAGGACAGAGGGGGGTGTCGGGGCACGCCGCCCACAATTTCACCGCCCCGCCACGCTTTCCCTCTCCCTTTCCGCAAAACCTCCGCCATAGTGCCGCGATGTCGACGCTTCGCCCGCTGATTCCCCTTCTCGTCACCGCTGGCATCCTGATCGGGGGCAACGGGCTGCAGGGCACGTTCATCGCGCTGCGCGCCTCGCAGGAAGGCTTCTCCACCGCGTTGATCGGCCTTCTCGGTGCCGGCTACAGCATCGGCTTCGCCATCGGCTGCATCTATGTGACGCGCGTGCTGCGGGCCATCGGCCATATCCGCACCTTCTCGGCCATGGCGGCCATCGCCTCGGCGTCCGCCATCGCCATGGTGCTCGTCATCGATCCCTTCTTCTGGTTCGCCATGCGGCTTCTCGCCGGCATCTGCTTCGCCAGCCTCTTCGCCACCGTCGAAAGCTGGCTGAACGCCGCCGTCACCAACGGCAACCGGGCGCGCACGCTTTCGGTCTACCGCCTCGTCGACCTCGGCTCCGTCACCGCCGCGCAATATGTCATGGCGGGCGTCGGCATCGGCGGCTTCGATCTCTTCGCCATCGTCGCCATGGCGCTGTCGCTCTCGCTGGTGCCGATCTCGCTGGCAGACCGCTCCAGCCCCACCGTGCCGGAAGCCATCCGCTTCGACGTGAGAAGGCTCTGGAACATCTCGCCGCTCGCCACCATCGGCTGCATCGTCGTCGGCCTCACCAATGCCGCCTTCCGCAACCTCGGGCCGATCTATGCCCACGACATCGGCCTTTCGGTGACGGCCATCGCCAGCTTCATGAGCGCGGGCATCGTCGGCGGCGTGGTGCTGCAATATCCGCTCGGCATCTATTCCGACCGGCTGGACCGGCGCCTCGTCATCCTCGTCGCCACGCTCGGCTCGACGCTCGCCGCGCTCTACCTCGCGCTCCTTGCCGGCGGCAACGAATGGAAAAACATGGTCGGCATCTTCGTCTTCGGCGCCTTCGCCATGCCGCTCTATTCGCTCTGCTCGGCCCATGCCAACGACCATGCGGGTGCTGGCGAGCATGCGCTGGTCTCCGCCGGCCTTCTTTTCTTCTGGTCCTGCGGGGCGATCATCGGCCCGCTCTTCGCCTCCATCCTGCTGGAAGCCTTCGGGCCGTCGGCGCTCTTCCTCTACACGGCCGTCGTGCTCGTCGCCTTCATGGCCTATACGGGGCTGCGCATGGGCGCGCGCCCGCCCGTGCCCGCCGGCCCGCGGCGCAGCCGCTTCCGCGCGCTCCTGCGCACCTCGCTGTTCTTCAACAAGCTCGCCGCCCCCGACCGGGAAAACTGAACTGCGGCAATCTGCATGGCCGCCGCTTATTGATGAGCGGCCGCCTCAGGTTTAGAAGCGGGCAAGCACCGGAGGGATTGCCATGCTGACACGCCGCACGCTGATGAAGGGCGCACTCGTTGCCGGGGCCTATGCCGGCGGGATCGGCCTTGCCGGCAATCCCGGCGGTTTTGCGCGCGCGCGGGCCGCAACCAATCTGGTCACCCGTCCCACCGAGGCGATGCTGACCGAATACGGGCCGACGAAGGGCGCGATGACCTACGGCGACGGCGAAGTGCCGCCGGTGCTGCGCCTTCGCCGGGCGGAGCCCTTCGCGCTCCGGCTCGAGAACCGGCTGGACGAGCCGACCACCATCCACTGGCACGGCCTTCGCATCGACAACAGGATGGACGGCGTGCCCCTCCTCACCCAGCCCTATGTCTATGGCGGCGACGGCTTCGACTATGCCTTCACCCCGCCGGATGCCGGCACCTTCTGGTATCATCCCCATTGCAACACGCTGGAGCAGATGGGCCGCGGCCTTGCCGGCATGCTCGTGGTGGAGGATCCGGCCGATCCCGCCTTCGACGCGGAGATCGTGCTGAACCTGCGCGACTGGCGGCTCGGCGGCGACGGGCAGTTCATCGCCCAGTTCAAACCGCGCGATGCCGCCCGCGCCGGCACCTTCGGCACCGTGCGCACCGCCAACTGGCGCCAGTCGCCGCAATACGACGCGCCGGCCGGCGGGCTGGTGCGCCTGCGCCTTGCCGCAACCGACGTCACCCGCATCCTCGCCCTTTCCGTCGAGGGGGCGGAGGCCACGGTGATCGCCCGCGACGGCAACCCGGCCGAAGAGCGCTTCGCCCTCGACCACCTGATGATCGGCCCCGGCCAGCGGCTCGACCTTGCCCTGCGCATGCCCGACGCGGAAGGCGCGGTCGCCGTGCTGAAGGACCTGCGCGGCACGAAGCCGGCGGCGCTCGCCAGCTTCCGCGCCGTCGGCGCCTCCCTGAAGCGCGACGTCAGCGACCTGCCGGCGCTTGCCGCCAATCCGATCCCCGAGCCGGACCTGTCCGCGGCGACGGAAATCCCCTTCATCCTCAGCGCCTCGGCGGAGGAGCGGCCGAAGAGCGAGATATGCGGCTCGCTCGGCTACAATTTCTGGGCCATCAACAAGGTGCCGTGGTCGGGCGATACGGACCCGACCGCCCCGCTCGCCGAGATGAAGGCGGGCAGGACCTATATCTTCAACGTCGAGAACCCGACGCCGCAGCTGCACCCGCTGCACCTGCACGGCCTTTCCTTCCGGCCGATGAACTCCAGCAAGCAGGCGATCCGCCCGCATGTCTCCGACACCTACCTCATCCAGCCCGACGAGAAGGTGCAGCTCGCCCTCGTCGCCGACAATCCCGGCGACTGGGTGTTCCATTGCCACATCATCGAGCACCAGAAGACCGGCATGACGAGCTATGTGCGGGTGACGTGAGGCCGCTTGCCGGTTGCAGGCGGTCAAGTTTTTGATTGTGGCAAAACCGTGGAACGTCTAAAGCTGCCCCATCAAAAACATAAGAAAGTTCCGTCCGAGCCCGCCATGCAGATCATCGAGACAACCGCAGCCCTTCGCGACGCCTGTGAGATCCTTGCCCGTTCCGAGTATCTGACGATCGACACGGAGTTCCTGCGGGAGACGACGTTCTGGCCGGAGCTCTGCCTCATCCAGCTCGCCGGGCCCGAGACCGAGGTGATCGTCGATCCGCTCGCCAAGGGCATCGACCTTGCCCCCTTCTTCGAGCTGATGGCCAATCCCGCCGTGCTGAAGGTGTTCCATGCCGCCCGGCAGGACATCGAGATCATCGTCAACCGCGGCGATCTAATTCCCCATCCGATCTTCGACACGCAGGTCGCCGCCATGGTCTGCGGCTTCGGCGACAGCGTCTCCTACGACCAGCTCGTGCAGAAGATCAAGGGCGTGCACATCGACAAGTCCTCGCGCTTCACGGACTGGAGCCGCCGCCCCCTCAGCGAAAAGCAGCTCGAATATGCGCTGGCCGACGTCACGCACCTGCGCGACGTCTATCTCGCGCTCAAGGAGAAGCTGGAAAGCGCCGGCCGCTCGCTGTGGCTGACCGAGGAAATGGCGGTCCTGGAATCGCGCGATACCTACGACCTGCACCCGGACGACGCCTGGAAGCGCCTCAAGATGCGCGTCAAGAAGCCGATGGAGCTGGCCGTCCTGCAGAAGGTCGCCGCCTGGCGCGAACGCGAGGCGCGCAATCGCAACGTGCCGCGCTCGCGCATCCTCAAGGACGACACGATCTACGAGATCGCCCAGCAGCAGCCGGCTGACGCCGAGGCGCTGGCGCGCCTTCGCACCATCCCGAAGGGGTGGGAGCGCTCGCAATCGGGCGCCGCGCTCCTGGAGGCCGTCGGCGAGGCGCTCGCCATTCCGAAGGCCGACCTTCCCCGCCTGCCGCGCCAGAACCATGTGCCGGAGGGCGCGGCCGCGGCCAGCGAGATGCTGAAGGTGCTCCTGAAGATCGTCGCGGAAAAGCAGGGCGTCGCCGCCAAGATCATCGCCAATTCCGACGACCTCGAGAAAATCGCCGTCGACGGCGAGAACGCCGACGTCGCCGCCCTCAACGGCTGGCGCCGCGACCTCTTCGGCAACACCGCCCTCGACCTCATCTCCGGCAAGGTGGCGCTGCGCTTCATCGACAAGAAGATCGAGGCGGTGGAACTTTAGGCTCTCTGTCGCGCGTGCTCCACGAGATAGCGCGTTGCGAGACCGATGTGCCTCGGGATAGGCTTGTCCTTGCGATAGGACGCGACAAGCCGGCGGGAAACCTCGAGCGCGGCCGCCATGCCGTCGAGGGACATGCCAAGCTGGTCCATCGCCGCCCGGAAATCCGCGTTCGCGAAACCGTCCGAAGGCAATGCCTCTATCCAGACTGCCGAACATTCGAGATCATCGCCGGGCCAGACGACCGCATCTCCCTCTTCGCTGACGGAAAGCGCACGGAACAGGGCGTCATCCCTGCGAAGCGGAATGAAGATGCGCCGGCTTTCCAGCACGGGGCCGAGATCGACCACCTTGTCGCCGCCGCCGCGCCAGAAGATGCGCACGCGCCGGCCATCGAGCGCTTCAGCCCGGGCAATACGCGGCAGAGGCGGCCCGACCGACAGGATGTCATCGTTCATTGAGACGGCTCCATTCACGTTCCAGCAACTCCCTGTTTTCCAAGGCCCAGCGGCAGGCAATGTCGTAGGATTTCCGGTCGATCGAGCCCGCCAGCACCATGAGGTCGGCAATCCGCACCAGTGCTTCCCGCTCCGGCGTCACGATATGAAAATGCGGCGGGTTATGATCGTCCGCAAACATGCGGATCTTCATCGTCCCGAATACCACGAGGGTCGGCATGCCGGTCTCCGATGAAATTAATACAAGCCCTGCATGTTCACAAGAAAATAGTGCATGAAATGCACTATTTTGCAAGAGCCTACCGCGGGTCGACCAGTTGCAGGATGAGCCGGTGGACGTTGCCGCCGTCGCTCATCTCGGTTTTATCGAAATCGCGGCTGCGGGCGCGCTCGGCCTTCGAGAGTTCGCCGAGGCGGGCCTGGAGCTGAGGGCGTATCTTCGTGCAGCCGGAGTCGTCCTCGACGCGCATGCCGACGCTCATCGCCTCGATATCGCGCACGAGTTCCTTGATGAAATCGCCGTGCACCTTCTCGTGCGCGGTGACGCCGGCGATGAAGGTCTCCCAGCGCTCCTTCACCGGGCCGGAGAGCTTCGTCTTCAGCTTCGGCAGCGTGTAGGTGATGACGAGCTTCGGCCTGTTGACGGTGATGACGCAGGCTCTGCCCTGCCGCTCGTATTTGCGCGTCCAGGTCAGCTTGAAGCCGGTATGCGCGATGACGCGGCCGGCGCCGAGCTTCGGGCCGTTCTCGCCGATCGACCGGTAGATTTCGAGGCCCGTCGTGCCCGTCACCGCATAGGGCACCACCTGCTCGACGGCCTGCCAGTCCGCGGCCGCGGCGCCCGTGGCGAAGAAAAGGCCGGCGGCAAGGAAAAGGCGCCTCATCGCAGGAACTTGAAGGCGAGCTTCTTGCCGGTGAGCTTGGCGAGCTGCTGGAGGCGGCCGTCGAGGCGTTCTCCGGCAAGCTCGGCATAGTCTGCCGGCACGGCGAATTCGAGGTCCACGTCCGGCTGGCTCGCCTTGCGGAAGGCAAGGTGCGGCACGACGCCCGGCATGGAGGCGGAGAAGAGGTAGACGACGCGCAGGAGGCCGCCGACGAGCTTGGCGAGTTCGCGCAGGCGGGGCGTCGCGACGGCGGCCAGCGAGCTGCTGGCGGCATCGTCGCTGAGGCCTTCGAAGCGGTAGTAGTTGGTGAGCGCGATGAAGGCGCGGCCGGGATGGGTGATACCGATGAAGGTGCCGTGCGCGATGAGGTTCAGCGCCTGCAGGCCGCGGTAGTCGGGATGGGCGCGCCAGCTTATGTCGGCGAGCAGACAGGCGGCCTCGCGGTAGCGGCGCTCCTCCTCCGTCTCGGCGATGCCGAAGAGCGGCATCATGCGGCCGGTCCATTCGGCAAGCTCGCGGGCGTGCTCGGGCGAGCGGGCGCGCAGGATGGCAAGCTCGCTCGCGGCGGCGATCAGCGGGTCGCGCGCCTTCTCCCGGTCCGGCAGCAGCGAATAGAGGTAGCCCTCGCGCACGCCCTGCGCGGAGAACAGCACCCGCGACGGCTTCATGATGGCGATGGTCTCCTGCAGGGCGACGGCGCCGAACGGCAGGAGATTGCGGCGGCCCTTGGAGATCGCCGCATAGGCCGGGTCCTTCTGGTCCTTGGCCGTGACGATATCCGTCAGGAAGTCCATGGCGTCGGAAAAGCCGAGTTCGTAGCCCTGGATCATGTGCAGCGGGTAGTTCTGCATCTCCATGTGCAGCGCGCCGATGGCGCGCCAGGTGCCGCCGACCGCATAGAAGGTGCGGCCCGTGCCGTGCTTGAGGAGATTGGCGGTGCGCAGGTATTTTCGCGCGACGATGCGGGCCTGCGCGGGCGAGCCGCCGGAAGCTTCCGAAAGCCGGATGCCGCCGAGCGGCAGGGTGATGCCCTTGCCGATGGCATTGCCGGAAACGTCGATGAGTTCCAGCGAGCCGCCGCCGAGGTCGCCGACGATGCCGTCGGGATCGTGAAAGCCGCTGACGACGCCGAGGGCGGAGAAATAGGCCTCCTCCTCGCCGGTCAGCACGCGCACCTTCTGGCCGAGGATCGCCTCGGCGCGGCGGATGAAATCGGGGCCGTTCTCCGCCTCGCGCGCGGCGGCGGTCGCCAGCGCGAACATGGTGGAGGTGCGGGCCTGCCAGGAAAGGGCCTTGAAGCGGTGCAGGGCGGTAAGCGCCCGCTCGACGCTGGCCGGGTCCATGCGGCCGGTCTTGGCAATCCCCTTGCCGAGGCCGCACATGACCTTCTCGTTGAAGAGGATCGCGGGGGACCGGCTCATGCCCTCGTAGATGACGAGGCGAATCGAGTTGGAACCGATATCCACGACCGACACCGGGGCAATTCCAGGCAAACGCCCCTGGGCTTCAGATTCGACCATGCAGATCCGTTATTTCTTCCGGCGGCCTTGCCAGCCCGCGATCGCCTTCGGTGCCGAGGACTTCAGGGCCTCGCCCCGGCCGGACAGGCTGGGGTTGGTCATGAAGTAGTGCTGAGCGTTGAACGGCTCGGCGCCGGGCTGCACTTCCATGCGCCGGGACGTTCCGTCCGCAAGGATCTCGTAGCTCTGCTGGTTATCGATCAGATTGCCCAGCATGATCTGCGAAAGAACCTGCTCATGCACTGTCCGGTTGATCAAAGGCACGAGTGTCTCGACCCGCCGGTCCAGGTTGCGCGGCATCATGTCCGCCGAGCCTATATAGACCAGCGCCTTGTCCGAGGGAAGACCGTGCCCGTTGCCGAAGCAGAAGATGCGGGAATGCTCCAGGAACCGGCCGACGATGGACTTGACACGGATGTTCTCCGAAAGGCCGGGAACCTGCGGGCGCAGGCAGCAGATGCCGCGCACGACGAGGTCCACTTCCACGCCGGCCTGGCTCGCCCTGTAGAGCGCGTCGATGATCTCGGGATCGACCAACGAGTTCATCTTCATCCAGATCGCCGCCGGCGCGCCGTTCCTCGCATGCGCGATCTCCTCGTCGATGTGACGCAGGATGCGCGGGCGCAGCGTATAGGGCGAGAAGGCGAGCTTCATGCCGGCCTCCGGCTCGCCGTAGCCGGTGATGAAATTGAAGATGTTCGCCATTTCGTTGGCGATGGTCGGATTGCAGGTGAAGAAGGAAAGGTCCGTGTAGATCTTCGCCGTGACCGGGTGGTAGTTGCCCGTGCCGAGGTGGCAATAGGTGCGCAGCCTGCCCTCCTCGCGGCGCACCACCATCGACATCTTGGCGTGGGTCTTCAGTTCGATGAAGCCGAAGACGACCTGCACGCCGGCGCGCTCCAGGTCCCGCGCCCAGCGGATGTTGGCCTCCTCGTCGAAGCGGGCCTTCAGCTCCACCAGCGCCGTCACGGATTTGCCGGCCTCGGCCGCGTCGATCAGCGCGCGCACGATGGGGCTGTCGTTGGAGGTGCGGTAGAGCGTCTGCTTTATCGCCAGCACGTCAGGATCGCGCGCAGCCTGGAGAAGGAACTGGACCACCACGTCGAAGCTCTCGTAGGGGTGGTGGACGACCATGTCCTTTTCGCGGATGGCGGCGAGGCAGTCTCCGGCGTGCTCTCGGACGCGCTCGGGAAATCGGGCATTGTAGGGCACGAACCTCAGGTCGTCGCGCGGCGCCTTGGCGATCTCCGACAGCATGTTGAGGGCGAGCAGGCCCGGCAGGACGGCGACGCGGTTGTCCGGCACGCCGAGCTCGCCGACCACGAAGCGGCGCAGCGATTCCGGCATTTCCGAATCCGTCTCGATGCGGATCACCGAGCCGCGGCGGCGGCGCTTCAGCGCCGTCTCGAAGAAGCGCACGAGGTCCTCGGCCTCTTCCTCCACCTCGATATCGCTGTCGCGGATGATGCGGAACGTGCCCGAGCCGCGCACGATATAGCCGGGGAAGAGCTTGCCGATGAAGAGGCCGACGACGTCTTCCAGCGTGATGTAGCGGATCGCCCCGCCGGCATCCGGCAGGCGGATGAAGCGGTCGAGGGCCACCGGCAGGCGCAGCAGCGCCGTCATCGGCTCCTTGCCCGTCGTGCTATCGAGCTGGAGGCCGATGGAAAAGCCGAGGTTCGGGATGAACGGGAACGGGTGGGCCGGATCGATGGAAAGCGGCGTCAGCACGGGGAAGATCGACTGGTTGAACTCCTGCTGGAGCCAGACCTTGTCCTCGCTCGACAGGGCCGTCGAGCGGGCGATCAGGATGTCTTCCTTGGCGAGGTACTGCTGGAGCACGGCGAGCGAGGCCTGCTGCTCCATCTGAAGGTTGTCGATCTCCTTGAGGATATCATCGAGCTGTTCGGCCGCGGTCTTGCCGTCCGGGCTGCGGATACCGACGCGCTGGCGCACCTGCCCTTCGAGGCCGGCGACGCGCACCATGAAGAACTCGTCGAGATTGGCCGCAGAGATGGAGAGGAAGCGCACGCGCTCCAAGAGCGGATGGGCAGTGTTCAGCGTTTCTTCCAGGACGCGGCGGTTGAACTGCAGCCAGGAGAATTCGCGGTTGATGAAGCGCTCGGGGCTCGCCATCAGGACCTCGATGTCGACGCCTGCGCCCTCCGGCGCCGCACGGCCGGCGGGCTTTTCCTGAGCAAGGTCCGAAGTCGCTGTATCCATTTCCATTTCCGCCCGTTGACCGTCACCCGGCTCCTATCCCAGTTTGACGACGGAACTGTGACAGTCAATCCGGGGTGGTGGAATAAGGGGCGCGGTGCCCGAAATACCCCCCTCTGCCCTGCCGGGCATCTCCCCCACAAGGGGAGAGATCGGCAAGAGGCGAGAACCCCACTCAATCAGCAGCGTTGGATAGTGGCGAAACCCCGCTCCATCCAATCTCCCCCCTTGTGGGGGAGATGCCCGGCAGGGCAGAGGGGGGTGCCGCGGGAGACGCCCCCTACTCCTCCCCGCCCACCATTTCCCCCAGCACCTCCTGCGCGAGCGCGCGGGTGATGCGGCTGCCGCGGGAAAGGGCGAGGCGGTCGAGGCGTTCCACCAGCGTCTGGGCGGCCTCCAGCGAGCGCTCCATGCGCGCGACGATATAGGCGACCAGCTTGTCGTCGACGAAGAGCTGGCGGTCGGCGAAGAGTTTCACGATGACCTGCGAGAGCAGTTCGTCGTCCGGCTCGCCGATCTCCACCACGGTCGCCGCCTTCAGGCGCGAGCGCAGGTCCGCAAGCTCGACCGGCCAGGACATCGGCCAGAGCCGGCTGGTCATCAGCAGCGTGTGGCCGTGCTGGCGCACATTGTTGATGATGTGGAAGAGCGTGCGGTCGTCGAAGCCGGCGCGGTCGGCATCCTCGATGAGGACGGGGCCGCGCTCGGCGGCCGCCTCCGCGCCCTCGCCCGGCCGGGCGAAGACCAGGGACGCTGCGGCCTTCTCGCGCCAGATGGCGGCAAGGTGCGATTTTCCCGAGCCGACGGGTCCGGCGATGACCACGACGGGCGCCGGCCAGTGCGGCCAGGCGTCGATCATCGCCACGGCCGCGTCGACGGGCTTTGCGACGAGCAGGTCGTCGCGCCCCGTCGCGGGGTCGTGCCCGAAGGCCAGCGGCAACTGTTCGGCGGTCTTGCGCGGGGTCATTGTCTTACTCGGATACACGTTTGCGGCCCGTCACTCTTCCGGCGTGCTCTCTTCGAGGAGGATGGGCTTGCTGGCCCCGTAATAGAGGTCGCTGTCAAGGTAGCGGTTGAGGCCGAAGCGGACAAGCACGCCCACGGCCGCCGCCGCCGGCACCGCGATCATCAGCCCGACGAAGCCGAACAGCGCGCCGAAGGCGACCAGCGCGAACATCAGCCAGACCGGATGCAGGCCGACGCGCGAGCCGACGAGCTTGGGCTGGAGGATGTTGCCCTCGATGAACTGGCCGGAGAAGAAGATGACGGCGATCAGCGCGACCATCCAGTAATCCGGCCAGAACTGCACGACGGCGACGCCGATGGCCAGCACCAGCCCGACCAGCGAGCCGACATAGGGGATGAAGCTGATGAGGCCGGCAAAGAGGCCGATCAAAAGGCCGAAATTCAGCCCCGCGAAGGAAAGCCCGATGCCGTAGTAGAGGCCGAGGATGATGCAGATGGAGCCCTGCCCGCGTACGAAGCCGGCGATCGCCGCATCCATCTCGGAGGCGATCTGGCGGACATTGTCGACATAGTCGCGCGGCACCCAGCTGTCGACCTTGGCGATCATGTGGTCCCAGTCGAGCAGGAGGTAGAAGGCGACGACGGGGGTGACGACCAGAAGCGAGACGATGTTGACCAGCGCCATGCCGGAATTCCACAGCTGCTTCATCACCGTGCCGAGGAAGCCGGCGCCTTCGGCGAGGATCGAGGAGAAGCTCTCCTTGATCGTGCCCATCTGGCTGCCGATCCATTTCGGCAGCAGGTCCGGGTTGAAGCCCGCCACGAGCTGCTGGAGCTGGGTGACGTAGCCCGGCAGCTTTTCCAGGAAATCGGCGGCCTGGGTTGCCAATAGCGGGATGACGATCATCAGCGACAGGGCGAAGATGACGACGAAGGTGATGAGGATCACCACCGTCGCCATCATGCGCGAAAGGCCGATGCGCTCCAGCCGGTCGGCGACCGGATCGAGGAAATAGGCGAGCGCCATGCCGGCGATGAACGGCAGCAGGATATCGGAGAAGACGAGCAGGAAGAGCACGAAGAAGGCGAGCGCGATGAGCCAGAAGACCGCCTGCCGCTTCAGTCCCGCGCCGCTGATATGGGCTGCCATCGCGCTTTTCCCGTGTTTGCCGTGTTGCATGAGGAGATAGGATGCGGGGGAGAGAAAGGTCAAGGCTCGGCGGGACGGTGGGGGATTGGAGCGGCGTTTTCCTCGATTTCCCCATTGTGCGGGCGGGTGCTTGTGGCTCACCCCCCTCTGCCCTGCCGGGCATCTCCCCCACAAGGGGGGAGATTGAATCGTGGCACGGCCTTGCCCCAAGCCGATCTCCCCCCTTGTGGGGGAGATGCCCGGCAGGGCAGAGGGGGGTGAGCCACAAGCACCCGCCCGCACCCGCAAACCGGTGAAAAAATCCCTGCATTCCCGGCATTCTCCTTGCACTTCCTCCCCCGCCATGCCAATCGGGCGCGAACAGCGCGCAAGCCGGAGGCGAGAGCATGAGCCAGTCGGGAAAGAACGGTCTGACCTATAGCGATGCGGGCGTCGACATCGACGCGGGCAACCTGATGGTCGAGAAGATCAAGCCGGCGGTGCGCTCCACCCGCCGCCCGGGCGCCGACGGCGAGATCGGCGGCTTCGGCGGGCTCTTCGACCTGAAGGCCGCGGGCTTTTCCGATCCGGTCCTCGTCGCGGCGAACGACGGCGTCGGCACCAAGCTGAAGATCGCCATCGACGCGGACCGGCACGATACGGTCGGCATCGACCTCGTCGCCATGTGCGTCAACGACCTCGTGGTGCAGGGCGCCGAACCCCTCTTCTTCCTCGACTATTTCGCGACCGGCAAGCTGAACCCCGACCAGGGCGCGGCCATCGTCGAGGGCATCGCCGAGGGCTGCCGGCAGGCCGGCTGCGCCCTCATCGGCGGCGAGACGGCGGAAATGCCCGGCATGTATTCGCACGGCGACTACGACCTTGCCGGCTTTGCCGTGGGCGCGGCGGAGCGCGGCCAATTGCTGCCGGCCGGCGATCTTTCCGAAGGCGACGTTATCCTCGGCCTTGCCTCCTCGGGCGTCCATTCCAACGGCTATTCGCTGGTGCGCAAGATCGTCACACTCTCCGGCCTTGCCTGGGACGCCCCGGCCCCCTTCGAGGCCGGCAAGACGCTCGGCGAGGCACTGCTGACGCCGACGAAGATCTATGTGAAGCCGCTGCTGAAGGCGATCCGCGAGACGGGCGCCATCAAGGCGCTGGCGCATATCACCGGCGGCGGCTTCCCGGAGAACATTCCGCGCGTGCTGCCAAAACACCTTGCCGCCGAGATCGACCTTGCCGCCGTCAGGGCGCCGGCCGTCTTCTCGTGGCTCGCCAAGACCGGCGGCGTGGAAGCGACGGAAATGCTGCGAACCTTCAACTGCGGCGTCGGCATGATCGCCGTGGTGCCGCAGGACAAGGCCGACGCGGTCGCCGCCGTGCTTTCCCGCGAGGGCGAGAGCGTCTTCCGCCTCGGCCGCATGGTCGCCCGCGAAGAAGGCGCGGCCGGCACGATCTACAAGGGCACGCTCGCCCTATGAGCGGCGCCCGCAAGCGCGTCGTCGCCTTCATCTCCGGCGGCGGCTCCAACATGCTGGCGCTGGCAAAAGCCTGCGCGACACCGGATTTCCCGGCCGAGATCGTCGCGGTCTTCTCCGACAAGGCGGAGGCCGGCGGGCTTGCGAAGGCCGGGGCGCTCGGCATTCCCACCCGCACCTTCCTGCGCCGGGATTTTCCGAGCAAGGAAGCGCATGAGGCGGCGATCCTCGATGCGCTCGATGCGCTTTCGCCCGATATCGTCTGCCTTGCCGGCTACATGCGCCTTCTCTCCGGCGCCTTCATCCAGCGCCACGAAGGCCGCATCCTCAACATCCACCCGTCCCTGCTGCCGCTCTTCCCCGGCCTCCACACGCACCAGCGCGCCATCGACGCCGGCATGAGGATCGCCGGCTGCACGGTGCATTTCGTGACGGAAGGCATGGACGAGGGCCCGGTGATCGTGCAGGCCGCCGTGCCCGTACTGCCGGCCGACACCGCCGACACGCTCGCCGCGCGGGTGCTGACGGTCGAGCACAGGAGCTACCCGCTGGCGCTGCGGCTCGTCGCCGAAGGCAAGGTGCGGATGGAAGGCGGCAGGGCCGTTGCGGCGGGGGATCTGCCGGTGGTGGACGGGGCCTGCCTCATCTCGCCGGCGGCGGGTTAGGAAACAAGACCCTCTCTGCCTGCCGGCATCTCCCCCACAAGGGGGGAGAAAGGCTGTCAGCCTGCTTTTCCCTCAAGTCTTGAATGCGAAGAGTGCCGCACGGTAAGTCCCTCCCCCTTGTGGGGAGGGATTTAGGGAGGGGACTTTCTTCCCTCAGATCACCAGGATCGGCGCCTTGCCCTTCACGCGGTCGTAGAGGTCGATGACGTCCTGGTTGAGCATGCGCACGCAGCCGGAGGAGACGGCCTTGCCGATCGACTTCCATTCCGGCGAACCGTGCAGGCGGTAGAGCGTGTCCTTGCCGTTCTGGAAGATGTAGAGCGCGCGGGCGCCGAGCGGGTTGTTGAGGCCGCCGGGCATGCCGCCGTTGGCGCCCGAATACTTTACCAGTTCCGGCTGGCGCGCGACCATCTCGTCCGGCGGCGTCCATTTCGGCCAGGTCTGCTTCCACTGGATGACGCCGCGGCCCGACCAGGCAAAGCCCTCGCGGCCGATGCCGACGCCGTAGCGCATGGCCCGCCCGTTCGCCAGGATGAGATAGAGGAAGCGGTTGCCCGTATCGACGATGATCGTGCCCGGCTTTTCGGCAAAGGGGCTTTCGACCTCCTGCCGGTAGAAGCGCGGGTCGATCTGCTGGTAGGGCACGGCCGGCACCGGGAAGCCGCCGTCGTTCACCGGGCCGTAGATCGCGGCGTAGCGCGAGGAATCGGGCAGCAGGCCCGTGGGCGGCGTCTGGCCGTAAAGGCCGACCGGCCCCCTGTCGTCCATATATTCCGGCCGGCCTTCCAGCGCGGAATTGCGGAAATAGGGCCGCGTCTCCTCGCGGAAGCGATCCGTGTTCATGGAGGAGGTGCAGCCGGCAAGGCCGCTTGCCATCGCAAGGCCCGTGAACTGGAGGAAGTGGCGGCGGGAAAGCGCGGTATCGGTCATGAGGAGCGTCGGTATCCGTTTGGCGGAAGGGCAGGATGAAGGAAAGAAACTGAATCACTAACTAACGAAACGCCAATTAGGTCCACAATCCTGCCGCAAATGTGGCATCGGCGGCTGGTCCGTGGCTTGCCTAGCCCTCCTTCGCCTCCACCATCGCCATCAGCGTCTCCAGCCGGTCGGCATCGGCCGGCAGCTTGTCCTGCCGCAGCCGCGCGATGCGGGGAAAGCGCATGGCGACGCCGGATTTGTGGCGGGTGGAGCGGTTGATGCCCTCGAAGGCGACTTCCAGCACGAAGCCGAAGCCCGGCTCGGCGCGCACCGCCCGCACGGGGCCGAAGCGCTCCGTCGTGTTGTTGCGCACGAAGCGGTCGAGCACTTCCAGTTCGGCATCGGTGAAGCCGAAATAGGCCTTGCCGACCGGCACCAGCATGTCGCCGCCCTCGCCCTGCGTCCACACGCCGAAGGTGAAATCGGAATAGTAGCTGGAGCGCTTACCGTGGCCGCGCTGGGCATACATCATCACCGCGTCGATATTGTAGGGATCGCGCTTCCACTTGAACCACGGCCCCTTGAGGCGGCCCGCCTGGTAGGGGCTGTCGAGCCGCTTGATCATCACGCCCTCGATCACCGGGTCGGGCGGCGCGCGGCGTAGCGCCTCCAGTTCCCCCCAGCTTGCAAAGGGCACGAGCGGCGAGAGGTCGAAGCGGTCGTGCGGGGCCTTGTCGATGAGGCCGGCAAGCCGCGCGCGGCGGGCCGCGAAAGGTTCCGGCCGCACATCCTCCTCACCGTAAAACAGCACGTCGTAGGCGCGCACGAAGGCGGGATAGTCCGCCAGCATCTTTCCCGTGACGGTCTTGCGGTTGAGGCGCTGCTGGAGGTCGGAGAAGGTGCGCGTCGGGCTGTTGGTGCGCGCCGTGCCGCCGACCAGCAATTCGCCGTCGACGACGCCCTCGAAGGCGGCCGCCTCCAGCACGTCCGGGAAGGCGGCGGAGATGTCGTCGCCGGAGCGCGAATAGAGCCGGCGCGTCGTGCCCGCGACGGAGAGCTGCACGCGGATGCCATCCCATTTCCATTCGGCGGCGAAGTCGGCGGGGTCGAGCGCGTCGAGATCGCCCTCGCCCACCGGGTTCGCCAGCATGACGGAATGGAAGATGGCGGGCGTCGCCAGCACCGGGCGCTCCCCGCGGCCTTCCAGCCAGGCGAAGAGCGGCTCGTAGGGCGGGGCAAGGCCGTGCCACAGGGTCTCGATCTCGGCGACGTCCCTGCCGGAGAAATCGGCGAGCGCCTGCTTGGCAAGGCGCGCCGAGACGCCGATGCGAAGCCCCCCGGTCGCCAGCTTCAGGAAGGCGAAGCGGGCGGAGGGGTCGAGCCGGTCGAGAAGATCGCGCACGGCGGCGCGCACCTCCGTGCGGCCAAGGGCGTTCATGCGGGCGACGACCGCGCCGAGCCGCGGCTTGTCCGCCTCCGGCGGCAGGTCCTTCCCCTCCTTGCTCCAGACGAGCGCTATGGTCTCGGCAAGATCGCCGACATAGTCGTAGGAATAGCGGAACAGCACCTCGTCCATGCGCTCCAGCACGAGGTCGCGCAGGAGCGCGGGCTTGACGCCCTTCAGGTCCAGCGTGCCGGCGATGGCGGCAAGGCCGTAGCCGCGGTCGGGATCGGGCGTATCGCGGAAATAGTCGGCCAGCAGCTTCAGCTTGCCGCTGCGCGCGGGGGTGAGGACGAGGCGGTCGAGGAGGGTGGCGAAGGCCTTCATGGGTGGGCGCCTCCGACCGGGCAGCGGCGCGGATGGGGCACCCCCCTCTGCCCTGCCGGGCATCTCCCCCACAAGGGGGGAGATCGGCCTGGGGCAAGGCCGTGCCACGATTCAATCTCCCCCCTTGTGGGGGAGATGCCCGGCAGGGCAGAGGGGGGTAAGCCACGCCCGCTTCGCTCGACCCGGAAAGGCGACACCATTCAATCCCCCTCGTCCTCGTACCCCACCAGGTGCAGCGGCCGCGCGGGTATGCCGGTAAGCTCGCACCAGCGTACCAGCGCCTCCTCGCGGCCGTGGGTGACCCAGACCTCGCTCGGGGCGAGCTCGCGGATCGTGGCGGTGAGTTCCGGCCAGTCGCAATGGTCGGAGATGACCAGCGGCAGTTCGACGCCGCCCTGTTTGGCGCGCTGGCGCACCATCATCCAGCCCGAAGCGAAGGCGACGAGCGGCTCGTTGAAGCGGCGCGCCCAGCGGTCGGCGAAGGCCGAGGGCGGGCCGACGACGACGGCGCCGCGGAAATCGGCGGGGCTGCTCTTCTCTGTTGTGGCGGGGCGCAGGTCCCCGAGGTCGATGCCGCGGCTGACATAGTAGTCGCATAGCCGCGCCAGCGAGCCGTGGATATGGATCGGCGCGTCATGGCCGCAATCGCGCAGCAGGCGGATGACGCGCTGCGCCTTGCCGAGCGAATAGGCGCCGACGAGATGGGTGCGCTCGGGAAACTGCCTCAGCGAGGTGAGGAGCTTGCCGATCTCGGCCTTCGGCTCGGGATGATGGAAGACCGGCAGGCCGAAGGTCGCCTCGGTGATGAAGACGTCGCAGGGGACCGGCTCGTAGGGCGTACAGGTCGGGTCGGTGCCGCGCTTGTAATCGCCCGAGGCGACGATGGTGAGGCCGCCTTTCGTGACCGCGATCTGCGCGGAGCCGAGCACATGGCCGGCCGGATGGAAGGAGACGGTAACGCCGGAAAGGTCGATGCGCTCGCCGAAGGCGGCGGCCTGCATGGTGCCGCAGAAGTCCTCGCCGTAACGGATCGCCATGATGTCCAGCGTCTCGCGCGTCGCCAGTACCGCGCCGTGGCCGGCCCGGGCATGGTCGGAGTGGCCGTGGGTGATCAGCGCCCTTGCGACGGGCCGCACCGGGTCGATGTAGAAATCGCCGGCGGGGCAATAGAGGCCGGCGGGCGCCGGGCGGAGGAGCTGGTCTGGCTTCATGGCGGGGAAGATAGCGGCTTTCCTGCCGGCTTCCAGTGGGGATCGCGCGCCTTTCACGAAGACCCTCTCTGCCTGCCGGCATCTCCCCCACAAGGGGGGAGAACGCCAGAGGCTTGCTCTTCCCTTCAATTTTCCCGCCGAGGGTGCCACGCGTTAAGTCCCTCCCCCTTGTGGGGAGGGATTTAGGGAGGGGTCTTCATCCACACGCGATCCCCCTGCCCTTTCAGGCGAGCGCCAGCATCCCGGCGCGCAGCGCCCCCATGTCGACGGCGGAGAGCTCGGCATCGACCTTGGCGTGGGTGTCCTGCCAGACCGGGAAGGCGCGAGTGAGCAGGCGGCGGCCTTCCGCCGTCAGGCGCAGCAGGCGGCCCCGGCGGTCGCGCGGGTCGGGTTCGACGGAAACGAGGCCGCGGCGTTCGAGGGGTTTCAGCGCCGCCGTCAGTGTGGTGCGGTCCATGGCGAGCACGGCGGCGACGGGCGCCATCGGCGGCGGCTCCGGCCGGTTCAGCGCCATCAGCAGGGAGAACTGGCCGTTGGTGAGGCCGAGCGGGCGCAGCGCATCGTCGAAGCGGCGCGCCAGCGCCCTTGCCGCGCGCTGCGCATGCAGGCACAGGCAATGGTCGCGCACGAAAAGCGTGGTGTCGTAGGAAATCAGGGCCTCATCCGTCATGCCGGTGATTGTTGATATCAACCTAACAATGTCAAGAGGCAGGCCCGCCGAACGGGCGGGCGGTCACAGATGGGGGATGCAGAGGATTGCCTGCAGGGCGCGGGCATCGATGGGGCGGCTGAGATAGTAGCCCTGGATCTCGTCGCAGCCGGCCGCGCGCAGGAAATCGACCTGCTCGCGCGTCTCCACCCCCTCGGCGATGACGCGAAGCTGCAGCGAGTGCGACAGGGAAATGATGGCCCTTGCGATCGCCGCGTCGTCGTTGTCGGCGGGCAGGTCCTTGACGAAGGAACGGTCGATCTTGAGGCGGCCGACGGGAAAGCGCTTCAGCGCGCTGAGGCTGGAATAGCCGGTGCCGAAATCGTCGATGGCCAGATGCACGCCGAGCTGTTCCAGCCGGTGCATGGTCTCCACCGCCTGCTGCACGTCTTCCATGATCATGCTTTCGGTGAGTTCCAGCTCCAGATAGCGCGCCTCCAGCCCGCTTTCCTCGAGCGCGGCGGCGACGCGCTCCACCCAGTCCTTCTCCTGGAACTGGCGGGCCGAGACGTTGACGCTGACGACGAGCGGCGGCAGGCCGGAGACCTGCCATGCCTTGTTCTGCCGGCAGGCCGCGCGCAGCGTCCAGTCGCCGATGGGGCCGATCAGCCCGGTTTCCTCGGCAAGCGGGATGAAATCGCCCGGCGACACGAGGCCGCGTTCGGGATGACGCCAGCGGATCAGCGCTTCAACGGCGAAGATGCGGCCCGTGGCAAGGTCCATCTGCGGCTGGTATTGCAGGAAGAGCTCGCCCTTCGCCAGCGCCCGGCGCAGCTCCTCCTGCCGTTGCAGCTTCTCATGGGCGCGGTTGGCCAGCTCCGCGGTGAAGACCTGCATGGCGTCGCGGCCGATCTCCTTGGCGCGGTACATGGCCGCATCGGCGCGCGCCATCAGCTCGCTGGCGTTGCGGCCGTGCTCGGGATAGGAGGCGACGCCCATCGAGGCCGTGACCTGGAAGGAGCGCCCCTCGATCACCACCGGCTCGGCGATGGACCGGCGCACGGCATCGAGGCGGTCCGCCACCGTCTCGCCCCGGCGCAGCGCCCCGCTGATGAGCACGACGAACTCGTCGCCGCCGAGGCGCACGATGCTGTCGGACGCGCGCACGCAGGCCAGCATGCGCGCGGCGACGATCTTCAGGAGCTCGTCGCCGGCATGGTGGCCGAGGCTGTCGTTGACCAGCTTGAAATTGTCGAGGTCGAGGAAGGCCAGCGTCATGGTGCCGTCGCTGTCGTCGGCAAGCTCGATGGCGGAGGCGACGCGCTCGTCGAGCATGCTGCGGTTCGGCAGGCCCGTCAGCGTATCGTGGTGCGCCATGAACTGGATGCTGTCCTCGGCCTCCTTGCGCTCGATGGCGATGCCGGCGATGTGGGTCGCCATGCCGACGAGCTTCAGGCATTCGGCCGTGGGCTCGCCCGCGACGGGGGAATAGAGCGCGAAGGTGCCGAGCGCCTTGCCCTGGTAGGAGCGGATCGGCGAGGACCAGCAGGCGCGGAAACCGTAAGGGGCGACGAGCGCCTTGTAATCGGCCCAGAGCGGATCGGTCCCGATGTCCGAGACGATGACCGGCTCGCCGCGCCAGATCGCGGTGCCGCAGGAGCCGACCGCCGGGCCGATCTCCACGCCGTCGATCAGCGCGCAATAGGCCGGGTCGAGGTTCGGCGCCGCGCCGTTGACGAGGTGCTTGCCGTCCGGGGCGAGCAGGAGGATCGAGCCGGTCACGTCCGGCACATGCGCCTCGATCAGGAGGATCAGCGAGGAGAAGATCTCGACGAGCGGCGCGCCGAGCGCGATCATCTTCAAAAGATGCGCCTGGCCGACATGCAGGCTTTCGGACCGCTTGCGCTCGGTGATGTCGCGCGCGGTGCCGACCATGCCGATCACCGTGCCGCCGGCATCGCGCACCGGCAGCTTGGAGGACAGCATCCATTTCAGGTTGCCGCGGGCATCGCGGATCAGCTCCTCCATGTCGAGCATGGGCACGCCCGTGCGCATGATCTCCTGCTCGGTCCTGAAGAAGCCGCGGGCGACATGCTCGGGGTGGATGTCGAAATCGGAAAGGCCGTCGAGGCTTTCCAGTCCCTCGCGCCGGTTGTCGTTGACGATGGCGCGGTTGGCGACGACGAAGCGGCTGTTGCGGTCCTTGAAGTAGAGATAGTCCGGCACCTCGTCGATCATGGCTTCGAGCCAGAGGGTGCGTTCGTTCTGCGCGACCGCCAGCGGAAAAAGCCGCGCGGCCTCGCTCATGAGGCGATCGCTGGCCGTGATCAGGCGCGCCGTGGGGTCGGCGTCGTCATTGCCAAGCTGAGACAGGTTTGTCGACATGAACCCCTGCGATTTCAGAAAGCAGGAAGGGCGTTGCCGGCGACCCCTCCTTGCCCGAACGGCCGACGATACACCTAGAGTCGTTATCTAACCCTAAAGGAAACCGGAGAAATGCCGCCGATCCGGCCTTTCTCCCGCACAAAAACAACCCATGCGGGCAGGCTTCCGCCTGTTCCGTTTTGGCACGGATCCGGCTGGCACGCTTCCTGCTCTCCCGTCCTGCAAGGAGTTTTCATGGTTACCAGACGGTTTTTCCTTTCGGGCCTCGGGCTCGGCACGCTTGCAGGCGCGACGGCGGCGCGGGCAGAGCGCCTGCCGGTGGTCGACGTCGACCTGCGCGGCAGCATCGACGCCTCCGCCCACGGCATCCGCCCCGGCGCGGACGACCGCAAGAGCAAGGCCTTCGCCCGCCTGCTCAGGGAGGCCGCGGCGAAGAACATGCCCGTCTTCCTGCCGCCCGGCGACTACACCGTCTCCAACATCACGCTGCCCGACAACACGCGGCTGACCGGCGTTGCCGGCGCGACGCGCCTCATCTATTCCGGCGGCGGCCACCTCTTCGCCGCCGACGGGGCAAGCCGCATCGCGCTTTCCAACCTCGTCATCGACGGGGCGAACCGCTGGCTGGACGAGACCGTGCAGGGCCTCGTCCACCTTGCCGGCGTCGCCGACGTCCTCATCGAGAACTGCGAGATCAAGGGCGCGGGCAAGACCGCCATCAGCCTGGAACGCTGCGGCGGGCGCATCGAGAAGAACCGGATTTCCGGCGCCGCCGACCATGCGCTCTACGCCGTGGAGAGCCATGACCTTTCCGTCACCGCCAACCATGTCTTCGACTGCGGCAACGGCGGGATTCTCGTCCACCGCTGGCAGAAGGGCCGCGACGGCACGATCGTTACCGGCAACCGCATCGCCCGGATAAGCGCGCGCAGCGGCGGCACCGGGCAATACGGCAACGGCATCAACATCTTCCGCGCCGACGACGTGATGGTCTCGGCAAACCACATCTCGGACTGCGCCTTCTCCGCTATCCGCTCCAATGCCGGCTCGAACGTGCAGATCTCCGGCAATACCTGCCTTGGCAGCGGCGAGACGGCGATCTACTCCGAATTCGGCTTCGAGGGCGCCATCGTCAACGGCAACCTGATCGACGGGGCGGCCAACGGCATCCTCATCGTCAACTTCAACGAGGGCGGGCGGCTTGCCAGCGTCACCGGCAACGTGGTGCGCAACCTGCGCCTCGAAGGCCCCTATGTGCACGACGGCGCCGGCTTCGGCTTCGGCATCGCGGTGGAGGCCGACACGGTCGTCTCCGGCAATACGGTGGAGAACGCGCCGAAATGGGGCCTCGTGCTCGGCTGGGGCCCCTATATGCGCGGCCTCGTGGCGACCGGCAACCTCGTGCGCCAAAGCCCCGTCGGCTGCGCCGTCAGCGTGGTGGAGGATGCGGGCTCGGCCCTCATCTCCGGCAATATCTTCGAGGAGACCCCCGAGGCCGCCATCGCCGGCTACCGCTGGAACGAGCGCGCGACGGGCGATCTCGCACGGGAAGGCTCGACCTTCGCGCACCTGACGATCGAACGGAACCGGACGGGCTGAACCCCGTCCCCGAGCATGCGCCTTTCCCTTTTGCCCGAATGGAAAGGCGTCATGGCGGATGAGGGGGCAGCCTTCCGCACGCCCCCTCATCCGCTTTTTCATCGGTTCTTGCGGATTCGCACAGCCGGACTTATCTTGGCTAGACAGTCTAGCCAGGAGGCAATCTCATGGAATGGCAGCTACAGGACGCGAAGAACCAGTTCTCCAAGGTCGTGCAGAAGGCGCAGACCGAAGGGCCGCAGGTGGTGACGCTGCGCGGCGAGCAGGCCGCCGTCGTCCTGTCGATCGAGGACTACAGGGCGCTCCGGGCCGAAGGGCCGAATTTCGTCGAAGACCTGCTCGCAGGTCCCGTCTGGGACGAGGCGATGATCGAGGCAGTCGAAAACCGTCCCGGCTGGCCGCACCGCGACGTGGAACTGTGATGTACCTTATCGATACGAACGTGCTGTCGGAGGCGCGGCGCGGCTCGCCGCAGGCGCTCGGCTGGATGCGCTCCGTCGATCCCGGCCGGCTCTATCTCAGTGTCATCACGCTGGGCGAGATCATGCGCGGCATCGCCCTCAAGGAGCGCTCCGATCCGCAGGCGGCCGCGCATCTATCCCTCTGGCTCATGCGCCTCAGGCAGGATCACGCCACCCGCATCCTGCCGGTTACCGACCGGGTCGCGGTGGAATGGGGGCGGCTTTCGGCCCTGCGCCCTCGCGGCGGGGCGGACGGGCTGATCGCCGCCACCGCCATCGTCCATGACCTCGTCGTCGTCACGCGCAATGTCGCCGACTTCGCCGACAGCGGCGCGGCCTGCCTCAATCCATGGGATGCCTAGCAGGCCGCACGGCTGGCGATGTCAACCGCCGTGGGCGTCGTGGTTGGCGGCGGGTCTGGCGGCTTCTATCTTGAAGTCGACGTCGATCTTGCCGGCCTTCTCGAAATTCAGCGTCGCCTTGAAGCTCTCGCCCTCCTTGAAGGGGTGCTTGATCTTCATGAACATGACGTGGAGACCGCCGGGCTTCAGCTCCACGGTGGCGCCGGCGGGAATCTCGATGCCGTCCGGCAGGTGGCGCATCTTCATCACGTCGTTTTCCATCGCCATTTCGTGCAGCTGCACATCGTCGGAGACGTCCGGCGCGGTGATGGAGACGAGGCGGTCGGCCTCCGCGCCCTTGTTGGTGACGGTGAGGAACCCGCCGCCGACGGGCTGGCCGGGCAGCGTGGCCTTCGAGGCGGGGTGATGGATTTCCAGCGTGCCGAGCGTGAAGTCGTGGGCGAAGGCGATGCCGGCGGAAAAAGCCAGCGCGAGAGCGGTTGCAAGAATGCGTTTCATGGAAAAACCCTTCCGGTTTTCTCTATCGAAGAAAAGGCGATGCAGGCTGCATCGGCCGCGTATCGGGAAAATCAGGCGGCGAGGAAAGGCGGCGCGCGCGGCGGTGCGCCGGGGCGTTCGCGCCGTGAGGGCAGCACCTCTTCCACGGGCGGATAAAGCGCAAGGCGGCGGACGGTCAGCACCGTGCCGGCAAGGTCGGCGGGCGCGGGCAGCAGCGTGGCGCCGGCGATGCGGCAGGCTTCGCACTTCGCTCCCGGGGCGGGCTTTATCTTATTGTCGACCGTGTCGTTGATGCAGAGGTCGGCCATCGAGCCGTCCGGCAGGACATAGGCGGCAAGCTCGGCGGGACCGGGCCCCGCGGCGACGGCCGGCCTGTGGGCGAAAGCGACGAACAGGAGGCCGACTGCGCAGAGGATGCGCAGGCAAAGGGCCCAGCCTGTCGTGCGTCGTCGCGTCATCGGGTTTCCGTCCGGTTGCCCCGTCCTTATTCCGCTCCCCGCGCGGCAGGTCAATGCGATAAAGCAAACTGCGGTGCGATCACGAGAATTCATCGACGGATCACGCGATGGCTCTACCTCCGCCGCCCTCGCCCGCCTAATGTGCCGGCGAACCAGGAGGAACCCATGCTCACCATCTACGGCGTCTATCGCTCCCGCGCCTCGCGCAATTACTGGCTTGCCGGCGAACTCGGCCTGCCCTTCGTCTCGGTGCCCGTCATCCAGGCGCGCCGGCTCGACGACCCGCTGGCCGTGGATGCGCCGCTCAACACGCGTTCGCCGGATTTCCTCTCCGTCAACCCGACCGGCCTCATTCCCTGCATCGACGACGGCGGCTTCGTGATGACGGAATCGCTCGCCATCAACCTCTACCTCGCCCGCAAGCACGGCGGGCCGCTCGCCGGCCGCACGCTGACGGAAGAGGCCGAGATGCTGCAATGGACGATGTGGGCGGCGACCGAGGTGGAGCCGCATGCGGTGAAGATCGTCCTGGCGTTCGACGCCAATGCGGCAGAGAGCGAACAGGGGCGGCTCACCATCCGCGCCGCCGCCAAGGCACTGAAGACCTCTTTCCGGCGGCTCGACCAGCATCTTGCCGCGACCGGCCACGTCGTCGGCGACCGCTTCACCGTCGCCGACCTCAACCTTGCGGAGGTCTTTCGCTACGCGATGGGCCAGCCGGCGCTGTTCGACGAGGCACCGAACGTCAAGGCCTGGCTGGAGCGCTGCCAGGCGCGCCCGGCCTTCAGGGCGATGATGGAGACGCGGCAGCTGGAGCTGGAATGACGGCGCCGGCAAAACCGTCCTCGTCCTCGGCCAAGGCCGCGCGCAGCCAGCGCTTGAAGAGCGTGACCTTGCGCGGCTCCGGCACGCCGGGGGCCGTCACGAAATAATAGCGCATGCCGGTCTCCACGCGGATGGGGAACGGGGCGACCAGCCGCCCCTCCTTCAGCGCCCAGGAGGCGAGCACCGGATAGGCGAGCAGCACCCCCTGCCCGGCCAGCGCCGCATCGAGGCAGAGCGAGGCGTCGGAAAAGACGTGGCGGGCCCTTGGCGCCGGTACGTCGAAGCCGGCCGCCTTCAGCCAGCGCTCCCAGGTGAAGGCGTCGTTGCCGTCGACGACGGCCGGCTGAGCGGAAAGGTCCTGCGGTGTCGCGATCCTCTCCGCCAGCGACGGCGCGCAGACCGGGAAGACCACCTGCGGCAGCAGGAACTCCGCCGAAACGCCCGGCCAGCCGCCGGGGCCGACGCGGATGGCAAGGTCCACGTCGGAGCGCGCGAGATCGACCAGCGCCATCGTCGCCTCGATGCGCAGGCCGATATCCGGATGGGCGACCGTGAAGCGGTCGATGCGGTGGATGAGCCAGCGCGAGGCGAAGATCGGCGCGACGGAAATGGTGAGGATGGCATCGTCCCGCCGCCGCGTCGTGGCGACCGCCTCGGAAAGCTGGCGGAAACCGTCCGAAAGGCGCGCGAGGAAGGGCGCGCCGAAGCCCGTGGGGCGAAGGCCCCGCGCGGTGCGCTCGAAGATCGCCCGGCCGAGCTGCTCTTCCGCCTTGATGACCTGCTGGCTGACCGCCCCGACCGTCACGCCCAGCTCGTCCGCGGCCGCCTGCAAGGCGCCGAGCCGGCCCACAGCCTCCAGCGCGCGCAGGCCGTTGAGATGGACGAGGTTGAGGTTTCGCATATAGTTTTTCTAAAATCCTGTTTCGAACTACTCGATTGCCGCAATGCGTTGTCCGCGCGATTATCAGCCGTCTTCGATGATAATCAACAGCAAGGAGAAGGCAATGTTCAAGATTTTCTCGAAATTGGCCGCAACGATCCCCGGCCGGGCCGATGCCCTTTCATGGGCGCGCGATCCGCTCTCCCACCCGGACATCGCGGCGATGGACGCCCGCGGCCTCGGCGACCTGCCTTTCGGCCTCTTCCGCCCGCAGGAAGACGAGGCCCCGCACACGCCGCGCCGTCAAAGGGAATTCGCAGGCTGCTATCGCGCCCTCGTTCCCGCGACCGTGAAGGTTGCGGCAAGGTGATTATGAAGGCCCTCTCTGCCTGCCGGCATCTCCCCCACAAGGGGGGAGAACGCCAGACGCATGCTCTTCCTTCCCATTTTCCGGCAGAGGGTGCCGCGGGTTAAGTCCCTCCCCCTTGTGGGGAGGGACTTAGGGAGGGGTCTTGACGTCGTATGCGGCTGTCAGCCCCCCATCTGGTCCATATGCATGAATTCCCAGACGTTGCCGTTGATATCCTGGAAGGAGCAGCCGTACATGGGGCCGAACTCGATGTTCGGCTTCCATTCGCGCCCGCCGGCGGCGAGCGCCTTGGCCTTGATGTCGTCGACTTCCTGGCGGCTTGCGGCGGAAAGGCAGGTCAACACCTGCGTCTGCTGCTCGGGATCGCCGACCTTGCCGTTGACGAACTGGGCGAATTTCTCCTCCGTCAGGTGCATGACGAAGATGTTCTCGTCCACCACCATGCAGACGGCGGTGTCGTCGCTGAACTGCTCATTGAAGGAATAGCCGAGCGCGCCGAAGAAGCGGCGGGTGGCGGGCAGGTCCTTGACGGGAAGGTTGACGAAGATCATGCGCATGGAAGGCCTCCTGTTTCGGTTGCGATGCGGGACGCCGCCGCGGCGGATCGCCCCGTCATGCCACAAGGACGTAGCCGCCCGCGCCTTCCCGACAAGCCCTAACGAAAAAAGCGGCCGTCAGGCGGCGAAGGCGTCCGTCACGCGGACATCGCCGACATGGATGCCGTTCCAGTTGGACATGGAATGGTTCGCCATGGCCATCAGCGCGCCGTGGACGGCCGGCTCACCGGCGAAGAAGCGGGCGAGCGTGGCGGCGACCATGCTCTCGGCCGCGCGCGTCGTGCCGTCCTCGCACTTGAGGGCGATGGCGATGCCCTTTTCCGGGATCGCCGCGCAGAAGACGCCCTCCGCGCCCGTCTTGGCGAAGATGCGGCCGGGCGCCATCTTCATCAGCCGCGTGCAGGCGCGTTTTGTTCCGGCGACGAAGAAGGGCTCGGCCATGCAGGCCTCCATCAGCCGGCGGGAGGCCTTGGCGCGCCCGGGCGCAAGGCCTGTACCGGTCGCCATCTTGGCAAAACCGTGCGCGAGGCTCTTCAGCGGCACGGCATAGGTGGGGATGGAGCAGCCGTCCGTGCCGCAATTGTCGGCGCCGAGCGCCGCGCCCGTCAGGTCCTCCATGACGCCGCGGATTTCCGCCTGAAGGGGATGCTCGTAGCGCACATAGCCCTTCAGCGCCGTGCCGCCGTGGCAGGCGGCGCAGACGAAGCCGGCATGTTTTCCCGAGCAATTGTTGTGAAGGGCGCTCGGCCGGTCGAGGCTGCGCGCCTGGTCGATCAGCACCGGTTGGTCGAAGGACCAGTGCGCGCCGCATTCCAGCACGCTCTCGTCGAGGCCGGCGGCGGCGAGCATGCCGGCGGCAAGGCGCACATGCTCCGGCTCGCCGCTGTGCGAGGAGCAGGCGAGCGCCAGTTCCTTCGCGCCGAAGCCGTAGGCGTCGGCCGCGCCGCTCTCGATCAGCGGCAGGCCCTGCATGGCCTTGCAGGCCGAGCGCGGGAAGACCGCCGCATCGATATCGCCTTGCGAGAAGACGACCTTGCCGTCGCCGTCGACCGCCACGACCATGCCGCGATGGCGGCTTTCCACCAGATTGCCGCGCGTGACCTCGACAAGAACCGGGTTGGTCATGTTCATCCTCCTCGAAAACGTGATTGGGCGCGGTCTTAGCCGAAATCCGCGCCCCTGCCCACTCGGTTTCACAGATATTCCACCTCGAAGGCCGCAAGGCTGGCCGGATCGGCGACCGATTCGATGCCGACGATCCGCTCGCCCTCGACCGTAACCCGGATGACGACCCTGACCGCGCCGCCGAGGACGACCGCAAGGCCGAGGGCGCCGTCGATGAGCGCAAGCCGGGCGGCGGTCGCCTTGCCGTCGAAGAACGTCGCCACGGCGTCTGCGCCGCGCATGTCGGCAAGCGAGCCGAGCCGCACCGCATCGGCATCCGCATGGAAGACGACATCGGGATCGAGCACGGCGAGAAGGCCGGAGAAATCGCCGTCGCGCGAGGCGGCGAGGAAGGCGGCGACCACGCCCTTGCGCCGCTCGTAATCGGCAGACGGCGTATCCGGCAGGCCCTGCACGCGGCGGCGGGCGCGGCTTGCAAGCTGGCGGGCGGCGGCGGGCGTCCGCTCGACGATGCGGCCGATCTCCTCGAAGGGCACATCGAACATGTCGTGCAGCACGAAGGCGAGGCGCTCGGCCGGCGTCAGCCGCTCCAGCACGACGAGCAGCGCAAGGCCGACGGAATCGGCGAGCGCCGCCTGCTCGTCCGCGCCGCCGGCGGGATCGGCATGCTGCACCTCGCCCGCCTCGCCGTCGATCGGGTCCTCGCGGCGGCGCAGGCGCGCGCGCAGCATGTCGAGGCAGATGCGGCCGACCACGGTGGTGAGCCAGCCGGCGGGATTGTCGATGCCGCTTTCACCGGCACGCTCCAGCCGCAGCCAGGCCTCCTGCACGGCATCCTCGGCCTCGGCGTGCGAGCCCAGCATGCGATAGGCCACGGCATGAAGCCGACCCCGCTCCGCCTCGAAACGGCCGGCCCCGAAAAATTTCTCGCCCATCGGTCACACTCCCTCTGCTGGTGGCGTCATGGCCATGACGAACCAAGCCGCGCCGATGTGACGGCTTGCCGCCGTCGAAGCGCAAATCATTGCAAGGAGCCCCAAAATGCAATCCCGCATGACCAACATCGTCGCCGTCCTTCCCGCCGTCATGGCCGCCATGGGCGCGCTCCAGAAGGCCGCGCAGGAAACCGGCCTGCCGGAAAAGACCGCCCAGCTCGTCCACCTGCGCGCCAGCCAGATCAACGGCTGCAGCTTCTGCGTCGATCTCCACCCGCGCATGATGAAGAAGGCCGGCGAGACGGACCGGCGCATCCTTTCTGTCGCCGCCTGGCGGGAGGCGCCGTTCTATACCGACGCCGAGCGCGCCGCCCTCGCCCTCACCGAGGCGCTGACCCGCATCGCCGACCGGGAGGAGCCGGTGCCGGACGCAATCTGGAACGAGGCCGCCCGCCACTACGACGAAAAGACCCTCGCCGCCCTCGTCGTGGAGATCGCCACGATCAACGTGTGGAACCGCTTCAACGTGGCGACGCGGCAGGTCGCGGGCGAGTGGGCGCCGTGATACGAAGACCCTCCCTGCCTGCCGGCATCTCCCCCACAAGGGAGGAGGAAAGGCCGGCAGCACGCTTTTCCCTCTAAACTTTCCGCTGAGAGTGCCGCCCGTTAAGTCCCTCCCCCTTGTGGGGAGGGATTTAGGGAGGGGTCTTCTTCCACAAGTGACTGCCCTGCCCTCCCCGTCCCCCATCCAGTGAAAAGTCGCGGCTTGAACTGCGGTCGGCGCCGTGGCACCTCTCCGGAAGCTCTTTCGCAAAAGGCCTTTCCATGTCGGACGATATCGCCCCGAAGGAAGCCGCGCCGCGGCTTTCCAGCCTGTTCTCCCGCGCCTATCTGTTCGGCACGCTGATGCTGGGCGGCGGGATCATGCTGCATGCGGTGGAGACCTATATCACCGCCACGCTGATGCCCTCCATCGTGCGCGACATCGGCGGGCTCTCGCTGTTCGCCTGGGCGACGACGGCCTATGTCGCCGCCTCCGTGCTCGGCTCCACCTTCGTCGCCGTGCGGCCGGAAGGCGTCACGCTCAACCGCTGCTATGTGTTCGGGGCGATCCTCTTCGGCCTCGGCAGCCTCGTCTGCGCGCTCTCGCCCGGCATGGAAACGGTGCTGATCGGCCGAGCGGTGCAGGGGCTCGGCGCGGGCTTTCTCGTGGCGCTCGGCTATGCCTTCGTGCGCTTCGTCTATCCCGAGCCGCTGTGGAGCACGGCCTCCACGCTCTATGCCGCCGCCTGGGGCATCGCCACCTTCCTCGGCCCGACCATCGGCGGCGTCTTCGCCGCGGGAAGCGCCTGGCGCGAGGCCTTCGCGCTGCTCGTGCCGCTCTCCGTGCTGATGGCCGCCGCCGCGCCGAAACTGCTGCCGAAGGGCGACGGCGAACGGGTGACGACGAAGACGCCCTTCCCGCAGATCGTCCTTCTCGTCGCGGCCGTCGTCATGCTCTCCTTCGCAAGCTCCGCGGAAGCGCCGGCCGTGCGCGCCGCCCTTTCCGGCGCGGCGGTCGTCGGCGTCCTTGCGGCCATCGCCATCGAGCGCGGGGCGAAGGCGCGCCTTTTGCCCGCCGGCACGATCCGCCTTTCCTCGCCGCTCGCCCGCGTCTACCTCCTCATGCTGATGCTGCTGGTGACGGTCTGCTCGGATATCTACATTCCCTATTTCCTGCAGGTGCTGCATGGGGTGACGCCGCTCGTCTCCGGCTACCTCGTGGCGCTGCTGGCGCTCGGCTGGACGGCCGCGGCCTTCCTCACCGCAAGCCTCAGGGGCGCGCGCGCCAACCGGGTGATCGTTCTCGGCGCGGCGGTGGAGGCGCTGGCCACAAGCCTCCTCGTCCTCGCGCTCGCGCGGCACAATCCGACGGGCAGCATCGCCGTGCTGGCGCTCGCCACGCTCCTCATCTTCCTCATGGGCTTCGGCATCGGAATGGGCTGGGCGCATCTCGTCACCCATGTGCTGCATCTCGCCCCCGCCGGGGAGACGGACAAGGCGTCGGCGGCGATCACCACCATGCAGTCGCTCGGCGCGGCCTTCGGGGCGGCGCTCGCCGGCATCATCGTCAATTCGGCGGGGCTGGTGGAGCCCGGCGGCGTGGCGGGCGCGCTCGTCGCCGCGCGCTGGCTCTATGCGCTGCTCGCCCTGCCGGCGGCGCTGGCGGTCCTGCTTGCCATCGGCCTGCCGCGCGAAAGGGCGGCGGGCTGACGGCTCACGCGAAGGCCAGCACGATCTTGCCGATATGGTCGCCGCGCTCCATCAGGCGGTGGCCGGCCGCGACCTCGTCGAAGGGAAGGACCGCGTGGACGACCGGGGCGATGCGCCCCTCCTCCAGGAGCGGCCAGACCCGTGCCAGCAGCTCGTCGCGGATCGCCTCCTTTTCCGCCGCCGTGCGCGGGCGCAAGGTCGAGCCCGTGACATGGAGCCGCCGCAGCATGATCGGCGCGAGGTTCACCTTCTCGGCAACCGCGCCGCCGAGGAAGGCGATGATCGACAGCCGCCCGCCGCGGGCGAGCACCTTCAGGTTGCACTCGAAATAGGCCGCGCCGATCATGTCGAGCACGACGTCGACGCCGGCCTTGCCCGTCTCCTCTGCGATGACGGCCGCGAAATCCTCCTCGCGGTAGTTGATCGCCCGGACCGCGCCGAGGGAAAGGCAGGCCTGGCACTTCTCCGCCGTTCCGGCCGTGGCGAAGACGCGGCAGCCGAAGGCGGCGGCAAGCTGGATCGCCACCGTGCCGATGCCGCTCGTGCCGCCGTGGATAAGCACGCTTTCGCCCGGTTTCAGGCCCGCCATCATGAAGAGGTTCGCCCAGACGGTGAAGAAGGTCTCCGGCAGGGCCGCGGCCTTCACCGCGTCATACCCCCTCGGGAAAGGCAGCGCCTGCCCGGCCGGCACGGCGCAGTAATGCGCATAGCCGCCGCCGTTCGCCAGCGCGCAGACCCTGTCGCCCACCGTCCAGCCCGTGACGCCCTCGCCGAGCGCGGCGACCTCGCCCGCCACTTCGAGGCCGAGGATGGGGCTTGCATCCGGCGGCGGCGGATAGTCGCCCTTGCGCTGGAGGACATCCGGCCGGTTGATGCCCGCCGCTTTCACGCGCACGAGGATTTCACCGGCGCGCGGCTGCGGCACCGGCCCCTCCATCACCGTCAGGTTTTCCGGCCCGCCGTGTTCGGCAAGCCCGATATAGGACATGGTCGATGGATGTGACATGGTTCCGCCTCCCCGGCGCTTTCTCGATGGCGGACCGATCCTAGCGGAAAGCGCCGGCCGTTTGAACACGAGGCGGGCGCCGCCTCATAGCGGCAGCGCCAGCAGCAGGGCGCCGCCGCCGATCATCACGACAGCAGCCCAGTGGGCGGGCGAAAGCTGCTCGCCGAGGAAAAGCGCGGCGAAGACCGCGACGAGCACGACGCTGAGCTTGTCGATCGGCGCGACCTGGGATGCCTTGCCGATCTGCAGGGCGCGGAAATAGCACAGCCACGACGCCCCCGTCGCAAGCCCCGACAGAACGAGGAAGATCCAGCTTCTCGCCGGCACGGAGCCGGGCGCCTGCCAGGTGCCGGCAAGCGTCAGCATGAGGGCGATGGCGGCGAGGATGACGACGGTGCGCACGAAGGTCGCGAAATCCGAATTGACCCCGGCGACGCCGACCTTGGCGAAGATCGCCGTCAGCGCCGCGAAGACGGCAGAGCCGAGCGCCCAGGCCTGCCAGGACCCCGAAAGCCCGTTCATGCCGCACCGCCCGACAGCATCGCCCGCGTCAGGGCGAGCCCCGCCGCGACGCCCGCCAGCGACAGGACGAGCGACGCGCCGACATAGAGCGCCGCCAGCCCCGTCTCGCCGCGCTCCCACAGCAGCGCCGCATCGAGCGAGAAGGTGGAGAAGGTGGTGAAGCCGCCGAGAACGCCGGTCGTCAGGAACAGCCGCACATCCTGCGACAGGTGCCCGCGAAAGGCGAAGGTGCCGGCGATCAGCCCCATCAACAGGCAGCCGAACGCGTTGACGAGAAGGGTGCCGGCCGGAAAGCCCGTGCCGACGAGCCGGGCGGAAAGCACGTTCACCCCGTGGCGCGCCGCCCCGCCGAGCCCCGCGCCGAGAAAGACGATCAGATAGGTCATGTCCGTTGCCTCACAGGTCTGCGATCACGATATCCGGACAGCAAAAAACCGCCCTCGGGCGGTCGCAAGTCACGCGCCCGCCGTCGGCGGCCATCGCTGGCCGGCCCGGCAGGCGCTATCAGCCGACGAACGGCAGTTCTCGGGGAGCACCATCCCCATCCCACGAGGAATATCTAGGCACCGCCGCGCCGGCTGTCAAACGGCAGGCTCAGTGCCGGCGTTCGAGGATCGAGACGTAGTTGGCGACGGCGGCGCCGCCCATGTTGAAGAGGGCGCCGAGGGTGGCGCCGGGGACCTGGATGCCGCCGGCTTCGCCGGCAAGCTGCATGGCCGTCAGCACATGCATGGAAACGCCGGTCGCGCCGATGGGGTGGCCCTTGGCCTTGAGGCCGCCGGAAGGGTTGACCGGCAGGCGGCCGCCCTTCGCCGTCTCGCCCGAGAGCGCCAGCCGGCCGCCCTCGCCGGGCCTTGCGAGGCCCATGGCCTCGTATTCGATGAGCTCGGCGATGGTGAAGCAGTCGTGCGTCTCGACGAAGGAGAGATCGGAAAGCGTCGCGCCGGCCCCGGCGAGCGCCTGCCGCCATGCCTCCGTGCAGCCTTCGAAACGCAGGATGTCGCGTTTCGACATGGGCAGGAAATCCTGCACATGGGCGGCCGCGCGGAAGCCGATGGCGCGCGGGGCGCTTGCGGCGGCATCCCCCGAGGCAAGCACGAGGGCGGCGGCGCCGTCGGAGACGAGCGAGCAATCCGTGCGCTTCAGCGGGCCGGCGACGAAGGGGTTCTTCTCGCTCTCGGTGCGGCAAAAAGTAAAGCCGAGGTCCTTCTGCATCTGGGCATAGGGATTGGCGACGCCGTTGCGGTGGTTCTTCGCGGCGATGGCGGCGAGCGCGTCGGACTGGTCGCCGTGGCGCTGGAAATAGGCGGCGGCGATCTGGCCGAAGACACCGGCGAAACCGGCGGGCGTATCGCCGTCCTCCGGCAGGTAGGAGGCCTTCAGGAGGTTGGCGCCGATCTCGGCCGGCGGCGTCTTCGTCATCTGCTCGACGCCGACGACGAGGACGTGGCGGGCCGCCCCGGCGCGGATGGCGCGGATGCCCTGGTGCACGGCGGCGGAACCCGTGGCGCAGGCATTTTCCACCCGCGTCGCCGGCTTGAAGCGCAGCGCGTCGTCGGCCTGGAGCACAAGGCTCGCCGTGAAATCCTGTGGCGAGAAGCCGGCGTTGAAATGGCCGAGCACGATCTCGTCGATATCGGCGGCGGCAAGGCCCGCATGGGCGATCGCCTCGCGCGCGACGGTGACGATCAGGCTCTCGACCGTCTCGCCCTCCAGCCTGCCGAAGCGCGTATGCGCCCAGCCGATGATAGAAACGTCCATGCGAACTCCTCCCGCCGCCATGATGGGCCGATGGCGGCGGGAGGTAAAGGGCGGCGCCTGGCGCCTGCCCCTCATCCGCCTGCCGGCACCTTTGTAACTTCCCTTTGCCTGGGATTGGCGTTGTATTGCCAAGTGCGGTGGCGGATGAGAGACCGCAGTACCTTTGGGACACCAAGCCCGTGGGAGAGCTTG